>Ga0307510_10001738_pt1 | contig 24249 bp, 26 predicted proteins | sample 12_EM_MG_FD_207224 | JGI IMG/M metagenome (GOLD analysis project Ga0307510, IMG submission 207224) | Populus trichocarpa ectomycorrhiza microbial communities from riparian zone in the Pacific Northwest, United States - 12_EM | ecosystem: Host-associated > Plants > Roots > Unclassified | place... | reverse complement strand
AGATTCTAATAGTGAAACCTCGGTCTACACCAATTCTGTTGACATTTGGTCGCTCGGCTGTGTGATGTATGAGTTACTCGCAGGGACACGATTATTCGCCTCAGAGACTCAAATATCTCGTTACTCCTTGGGGATATGGCCCTTTCCCGGAGATAAGCTAAAAGCGCTACCAATCCCAACAGAGGATGCCGGAATTTCATTACTAAAGTCCATGCTCTCGATTCAACCCGAGGATCGCCCTACTGCGGAGGATGCATTGGGCAATGAATGGTTGGTGGGCCTTGAGAGTGACGACGAAGATAGTGGAGACGATCAATATGAAACAGCGCAAAGTGGGGACGAGAGCAGTTGGAGCAGGAAGAGTGAAGGCAAACTAACTACTCATGACGAACGGAAGAAAAGAAGAGGCCAAAGGAATCTGATTACCCAAGACGACTTAGAGTACACTCCAGGATATGTAGCATTAATGTCCAACCCTGGGTTGCAATCGGATAGCGACCCTACCGTCTCGAAGTCTACAATTAACACAACCATAATGACACTAACAGATGTCGCCCCCACTGGGGGTGCACTGATCCAGAAGGGGTCCGTGAAATTGGGATTGGCAGCAGATATCTCACAATCACCAGGCGACTCATCCCAAGGGCCTCAATATGTTGAGGAAAAGACGGATCCACAATTTTCTACAAACATGTCTCCAAAGTAGCACCCCAAATACCAAATTCAACCTATCCATAAATAATGTTGCTAATGAGAACTGGTTGCCGAATCCTAGACCTTCCACAAGCAGTCCACCAACCCCAGACCCTCACCACAGACATAGCCTTCAATTGGCTTTGGGAGCAAATGACCGGGTAGGACGCGCTCGGAAGCGCAAAGCCCCCGCCTCCATTCCGGGCGCGCCCAGGAAAAGAATTGCGCACTCACAGATCTACCCCGCCGGCAGAGCTAGTTCAGATCATAGTCACCAGGCCCTACGCCGGGGGCGTCGGGGGTGTGGGGTTTTCCAGAATTCTGGGCATAACACCCGTAGAAGGGGATGCGGCGGGGATCGGGGTAGCACAACTATCTATCCAATGGGAAATTCTAACACATGGCAAAATCCGAACTCAGGACAGACCCCTAGCGGCGGACAGAATCCTAACAATGGTCCGACTGTTAACGAGAATCTTAGTGCCGGCTTGGATCTTAGCCAGAATAAAGGTGGTTCGAACCCTAACCAGAACCCTAATACTGGCTCCAATCCTAGCAGGAATCCTAACCCCATCCCGAATGGTGGCCGGAATTCCGACACTGGCACGAACCCCGGTCGGAATCCTAATATTGGATGGAAACCCAGGGCCGGAGAAAATCCTAATATTAGGTTCAACCCCTGCCCGGAGGAAATCGAAACCTCAGCCAGGATCCAAGAATGCTAGTAGCCAAAGACAGTTCAGGCTAAGGAAATGACCCCAAAGACGGGAGTGGAGGGGCTATCGGAAACAGGAGAGGTGGATCGCGCATCAGGGAGGGTGGGATCATGAAGTGATACAAAAATTTGGGCTAGGTTTTAGAAAGATCGGTCATGATTTCTCTGTTTCCGTACTTGTATCTATGGCGTTAGGTTCTGGATTCTGAAGTTAAAAAGGAACTCACTGCGTCGAGAGATTTTTGAATGTTGGTTGGGATTTGCTGGATTTATGGCATGTTTAAACGGGGGTTTCTAGATTTTGGCTATGGAGGCTATATTTCTTTGCAGGGGGACTGGAGTTGGAAGGTTTGCAGAAAAATACTGGCTACGTGTACTGGAAATCAGTTAGGAAAATTTATATGGTGGCTTTAACCCCAGTAAACAGGATAGGTTTGTTTGTCTGCCTTCCACTATCCCATTCGAAATTTAATAAAAAGCATTACACTCCCCCGTCTCACCACTTGAGATACTTGGGCGGATGGATCGTAATTGTAGAGTGCTAACTACACTATTATATTTGTACAGTTGCAAACCGTGGAGTGTTGGGCAATGCGCTAGATATAGCCCTGGTAGTCCAGCTTCTCCTTCGCCGGAAAAGGGCGGGGGAACATAGCTCGGCCCTTCTGAAAGACAAAAAAGAGATAACAGATGCCGGGCCTTATCAGAGGGGGCAACCCGAACGGCACTGCATACGATTCAATCGTTTGAGATTCTATGATATTACAGGATGTTCAAGTCAAATGAAGAATGGAACATTTGTTCATTTTATTCCAATTCTAATAATCCTAGGCTAGCCGCGCTACCGACACTTGGTTATGCGCTACTACAGGTGGGGCAGTGCTTGAGTACAGCAGCTTATCGGACGTAAATCCAGGGAAGCCCTGCAGCCTACTGCAGAAAGATACTATAATAATCGGAAGACAGGAGGCTGGGAATATGGAGATAGATTGGCTTGAATACTTCAATTAGAATTCCAGAAACCCTCACCACGTTTTCCGCCTCTCGAATAGCCGACAAGGGAGGCTAAATAGCCGGCGGAGTAAAAACGACTCTGAGGATTCTAGAGAAACCACTATAGGCCGTGATCATACTTCCATTCGCAGGTTAAGTCACATACTTGGGAATGTTTCCCTTGCATATTATATTTTATATGAATTACATTACGACTACCAATATTTTTGAATACGTACAATTACTTGGACAGTACGGCACAGATGGAAACCCCCGCCGTAAATTTACCTGGAGACCTACTTCTTAATACCCAGGAGTCTTATTCAATACCAAATCAAACCTAAATACACCTAAGGCTATTCTCGGGAGCCCTAACTTAGAGGTTTGATCTCCTAAGGGAATTTATTCCACCACCACACCCTAGCTCGCTCTTTATTGATGATACATTACTTTATTACGTGTACAGAAAGGCTAGGCAATTTTCCATTGATCGTTATAGACACTTGTACAGATAGGAATTCCTACATACTTGCAGAGACAATTATTCTGATCAGCTGTTTTACTACACTCCATAATACCATACCGCCCCGGCCCAACATGGTCTAAGTGCACGCAGACCTCCATAGGGTCTACTCAAGGTATCCGCTTTCCTAGTAGCGAGCAATTATCATATGCAACTCTAAGCGCCCAAGTTGATAAGGTAAAGAGTAACGATTCAAAGGTTCTCAATCTCATAAATTTATATCATACTAGCTATACCAACCTACCTTCCACCAGTCAAAACAAATAACCGCCCGGCCCACGCACCTGCCCACAGCCCAACAAAACAAATCCACTACAGAAGAAAAACAAACCCTAGTCTAAAGATAGCCAGTGAGGTCATACACTGTCACTCGGTCCCATTCTAGGCTAGGGCTGTGGAGAAAGGGACGATCACCAGTGTTGAAAAACCTCCATGTTAATAGCATCTCGCACTTTGGAACTCGAACTAGCAACTCCGGCTTTCTTTCGTAGCGCTAGTCTCTGCTCTATAGATCCCATTAGACCAGAGGGGGGATCAGATTATGAGCCCAAGAAGCCTCATCACGTGATGCATGAACCCATTCGGACTGTGGTGTGTATCCGGATCTGAACCGGTGTGAGAATCCCTAATAACACAACAATGGGGGTGCAGTTACACCTGTGAATTCAATGGGCTCTATCCAATAGGCGGAGCCAATAACACACAATCTGGTGAAACTTGTTCCCGCGCTGGGGGGTCAAATAAAGTCTGACTCAGCAGGTGGGCTCGTTTGAATACGGTATCGACGGGGGTTATAATTATGAGACAGTAAGCCCGGTCCGGTAGCCAGTGTTGGAACACAAGTACTGGTACCATAGCCCGGTTCATGGTGGTGAATTCACTACCACTGAAATTCCTTAGGTCAATCGTCATCTGGCATTATCAACTATGATTTGCGAAATATTACACCCAAGCACAAGCACTTCCTATATGGCGTTTTTAGGCAAGGGTGGTGGGGTTTCTCTTTGAGCAAATGTATCGTTGCCGTTGTTTGGTCATGGGGGCCCAGAGCTACCCATACTGCCGTAGAAACCCGCCGAACTCGCTATGCAAGACCAGAGATTGTCGCACTCTAATTGGCCAACACAATAAACCATGGCCACAAGTCTACCCTCAGATTGGCCCCAATCCTTGCATGATGGCTTTGGCTGCACGCCGAGTCAGGCGAGTCTCTAAGATGTGTTGAGTTCGAGCAAGCCTTTCTAATAATTACCGTTCTCTTGGCGGTCAACCCTTTCCGATACCATCGACCGGGAAATATGTCATCGAAAAAGTGAAACCATTGCATAGAACCATCACTCTCTTCGGCCACCATTGGGTGGTGGGGGGAAATTAACAAATAAAGTTAAAAAGGATGAGTAATGCAGTCAATGTTTTATATTTATTTTCCCACCCTCATAAAGGCTTTTTGTGGGACGGTTTTTTGAGCCAAGAACCCCTAGGTTATCACTAAAAAATTGAGGGGAAATTGTAGAAAAATTAATTTACCAGCAGGGTTAGAGTAATTCTTTATTTTTTAAGTCATATTTTTTCTTTTTTTTTGCATTGTTCAAGGGATAAAAATATATCCCAGAGTGTTTATTCACCACCGTAATTTTAAGCGTGGGGACTTTGTTGTCCGCAGCAGTGTGGGTTGTCCTTGTAAAGGTTTCACTCTTTCGATGGTATATTTCCCGGTTGATGGTATCCGAAATGGTTGACCGCCAAGCACATTGTATTCTGGTATTGGGGTACGGGGTAGCCTCCGTGCTTAACGGTCGCATAATTTTGGCCTGAGAAATAAAGAACCGGGCAACTGTGTATCTATGATACCCTCTGAAGCGGAGGAAGCTATAAATCACCAACTATCGCAAATAACAACCCCGCCCCTTATAAAAAAGCCACACAATTCAGAATCAATTCAGAATCAATTCAGCTTGCTCTAGCTAATCCACGAAGCCTTCATGCAATCCAAGCCCAGAGAATGGAAAAAATCAAAGCGAAAAAGAAAGCCCAAACTTTTCCGATTGTCCGACTATCTATCCCCAGGTGATCCTCTCCTTGTCCGTTTTTCTCAAAATTTTCTTTTTCCCTTGAATATCCAAACTGTTCTTCCGTTGTGCCGTAGCCTGGTTCCGGACACCGCTAGTCGGCCCTCAAAACCCCTTCCCGCATAGACCCAGCGTCACGGGAACCTTGCGGCCAAGAGTCGACAATGATTAAGAAAAGCCAGCCAATAAATCAGACGCCGCATGCATGCACAAGCACTATAATTGAGTGAATTTCACGTTCCGGTTGAAAAGAGGGTGCGATATGTTACGTGGAAGATATCCCAGGGCGGGCCATCCGATCTGTTAGGCTTAGAATATTTTATGATAAGGAAGAAATATTACCCCTCGATCCACTCGGTCCGTTCTCAAAATGGCATTTGTGACGACAACCGCTTTTGCATGCAGCTCAGATCTGGGGTGGAAGGATTGGAATCCGCACAGGTAGTTGCGTTCGAAATAAGTTAGTTTGCCTCCTGCTCCAATGAATTATAAAGAAACAAGATGCAGAAGGAGAGGAATCCGCACAGGTAGTTGCGTTCGAAATAAGTTAGTTTGCCTCCTGCCACGAATGGATTATAAAGAAATAAGATGGGTAGTAAGGGAATTGGCTGGATGGGAATTAAAGTAAAGGAAAGTAAGTAAAAAACATCTCCTGCATGCCATCAGCCATCACCTGGCCGCCTCCTACTTTGCTAAATTGCGAAACGTGTTACGGTATGGATATTGGAGCTGTCGGAGGACCTCTGGCAACAAGAAGGATGGGTTAAATTGTACCCTTTCCACCACTCTTGGACACTCTTCTCAACAAGCATTCACTTCTAGATTCTCAACAGCCGTGGCTATTCTGCCCCCCCTTCCCTCCCCAGTTCTCACTTCCTCAATAAAAATACAGCGCCAGTTCGGGACTCAAAGAGCCTCAAGTTCGAGAAATGAGCACGGTTCAATCCGATTTAGTTGAATGGTATAAGCTCGAGACAGAATTCTTTCAGGGCCACGTTAGACATACAAGATATGTTGAGAAAGGGAAAAATAGGTATAAGAGGGCGAAGGAGGATTGGAGGAATTGTGAGGAACTCGGCACAGGAGGTTTCGGTGCAGTCTATAAGCAAGTCCGGGGAAATACTGGCCGCTATCGTGCGGTAAAGGCGATTGATAAGAGGAGACTACCCCCTAACTTCGATTGTTCTAGGGAACTCCTTGTGATGGCCATATTAGCAAAGGTTTGTCTCCTCGTTCCCGAGGGACTTTGCCCCTGTTCGCTGCCCCTTTGGTGGTTCCTTGTGGTCTAACCGTTATATGTTCTAGAGTCCGGAATTGTTCGTCAAGTTCCTAGGATGGTTCGAGGATCCCGAGACTCTCTATATCGCAATGGAATATCTCCCGGAAGGCGATCTCACCAAGTATATAGGTTCGCGGCTACAACAAGAGGCCGTTCAAACCATTTCAAAGCAGATACTCGAAGGTCTCAAAGTAATGCATCAAAAGGGGATGTCCCACCGGGATCTGAAGCCTGCGGTATGATTCCTACCGCCAAGCGCCTCGATTGGCTGTCGTATGACAAAATACTGATCAATGCGCAGAACATTTTTGTGGTTGCGATGTCTCCCGTCCGAGTCAAACTTGGGGATTTCGGAATATCAAAACGGATCCTGCCTCAAGATACCACAACCTTCCACACCCAGGTGTCAACTCAAATCTACGGCGCTCCGGAGGTTCTGGGGTTAGACTCTAATAGCGAAACCTCTGTCTATACGAACGCTGTTGATATTTGGTCACTCGGATGTGTAATATACGAGTTACTTGTTGGGACACACTTATTCGCCTCAGGAGAGCAAGTATCTCGTTACTACTACAGGAATTTGCCCTTCCCCGAAGATAAACTAAAAGGGTTGTCACACCCGACAGATGATGCCGGAATTTCATTAGTAAAGTCGATGCTCTCAATTCAACCCGAGGATCGCCCTACTGCGGCGGACGCATTGGGCAATGCATGGTTAGTGAGTCTTAAGAGTGACAGCGAAGATAGTGGAGACGATCGAGATGAAACAGCCCAGAGTGGGGAGAGCAGTTGGGGCAGGAAGGTCGAGGGGAAACTAACTACTCATGACGGACCGAAGAAAAAAAGAGGCAAAAGGAATCTGATTACCCAGGACGACTCAGAGTACGCCCCAGGAGATGTATCATTAGGGGCGAACCCGGGGTTGCAATGGGATAGCGACCCTACCGCCTCGAAATCTGCAATAATTGACACAACTATAACGGCACTAACAGATGTCGCCTCTACTGGGAGTTCACTGACCCAGAAGGGGTCCATGAAATTGGGACTGGTTGCAGATGCCTCACAAACACGAGGCGACTCATTCCAAGGGCCTCAAGATGCGGCGGAAAAGACGGACCCACAATGTTCCACAAACATGTCCCCAAAGTAGCACCCCAAATATCAAATTCAACCTATCCATAAAACCTGTTGCTAATGAGAACTGGTTCCCGAATCCTAGACCTCCCACAAGCCGTCCCTCAACCGCAGACCCTCACCACGGAAATAGTCTTCGATTTGCCCCGGTGACAGATTGCCGAGTAGGATGCACCCTGGGGCGCGAAACCCCCGCTCCCGTTCCGGATGCACACAGGAAGAGAATCACGCACTCTCAAATCTACTCCACCGGCAGAGCTAGTTTAGGTCATAGTCATCAGACCATTCGGGATCATCGGGGGGTGAGGTCTTACCGAATCCTACGCATAACGCCCGTAGGAGGCGGTGCGACGGGGATCGGAGTAGCACAGCTATCTATCCCATGGGAAATCGTAACACCTAGCGAAACCCGAATTCGGGACAGGGTCCTAACGGCGCACAGGATCCTAAAAATGATCCGAATCTTAACCAGAATCTTAGTTCTGGTCCGGATCCTAACCGGAACCCCCATGCCGCCTCGAATTCTGACTAGAATAATGCTGGCTCGAACTCCAACTAGAATCCTAACCCTAGCTCGAATCCTAGCTCGAATCCTAACAGGAATCCTAATGTTAACTCGAATCCAAATCAGAATCCCAACGCCGTCCCGAATCATAACCGAAATTCCAATACTGGCCCGAACCCTAATCAGAATCTTAATGTTGGATGAAAACCTAAGACTGGAGGAAATCCTAATATTGGATTCAACCCCAGTGCCGGAGGAAATCGAAACTTCAGCCAAGATCTAAACATGCCAGTAGCCAAACACAGTTCAGGCTAAGGAAGCGACACAGGAGACGGGAGTGGGGGGGTTATAGGAAACTGGAGAGGTGGATCACGCATCAGGGAGGGCTGGATCATGAAGTGATATGGGAATTCGGGCTAGTTTTTAGAAAGATCAATCATGATTTCACTGTTGTCCTACTTGCAGTTTGTATCTATGGCGTTAGGTTCGGGATTACGAAGTTAAAAAGGAACTCACTCTATCGAGAGATTTTGGAATGTTGGTTGGGATTTGCTCGAGCTATGACAGGTTTAAAACGGATTTTCTAAATTTTGACCGCTGAGGCTATAGTTCTTTGCAGGGGGACTGGAGTTGGATGGTTTGCGGAAATACTGGCTAGGTGTATTGGATGTCTGTTAGGCAAATTTATGCGATGGATTTAGCCCCGGTAAACAGGAGAGTTTTGTTATCTGCCTCCCACTATCTCATTCGAAATTTGATAAAAAAGTACTATACTCCCCCGTTTCACCACTTGAGATACTTCTTCAGATGGATCGTAATTGTAGAGTACTAACTACACTATCAGATCTGTGTAGTCGCGAACCTCGGAATAGCCCTGGCAGTCCAGCATTAGCCGGAAAAGGGAGGCAAAACATAGTTCGGCTCTTCTAAAAAAGAAGGAAAAAAAAGATAGATTCCAGGCCATAGCCGAGGAAGCAGCTTGAACAGCACTGCGCACGATTCAATCATTTGAGACTCTATGATATTACCGGATGTTCAGATCAAATCAGGAATGGAACATTTGTTCATTTTATTCTCACTCTAATAATCCTGGGCTAGCCGCGCTACCGACACTTGGTTATGCCCTACTACGTGTGGTACCGCGCTAAAGCATAGCAGCTCATCAGACATTATATTACCAGGGGATCCTTGCAGCCTACTGTAGAAAAATAATAATCGGAAAACAAAAGGTTAGAAAACATGGAGATAAATAGGCCCTGACAATCCAATCAGAGCTCTAGAATCCCTCACCACGTTTCCAACTCTCGAACTCCCGACAAGGGAGCTCAGCCGGCGGCGTAAAAACGCGTCTGGGGTGCGTGGCAAAAAAACTATAGGTCGTGATCATACTACCATTTCGCAAGTTAAGCCACATGCATGGGAATGTTTCCCTAAAATATTATAACGTATCTTATAGGAACTACATTACCACTACCAATATTTTTGACTACGTACGATTACCTTGACAGAACGGCACATATGACAGTTCCCCCGGTATCCGGTGACCCACTCTCCGATATTCAGAGCTCTTACCCAATACCAAGTCAATCACAAATACCACACGCACCTAAGGTATTTGTCAACAAAGAACCCTAATTTAGAGGGTTGATCTCCTAAGGAAATTTATTCCACCGCGACGCCCCAGATCGCTCTTTATTGATGATGGGTTAATTTCGTTACGTGAGCAGAGAGGCTGGGCAATCGGTGCTGATCGTTATAGACACTTGTACCCTTAGGAATTCCTACATATTCGCAGAGGCTATTATGCTGACCAGCTGTTTTTACTACACTCCATAATACTAAACTGCTAGGGCCTAACATGATCTGGGTGCGTGTATAACTCCATAAGATTGGCTCAAGGTGTTTGCTCTCCCAGTAGCGAGTAATCACCATATGCAACTCTTGCATCCGAAATGATTGGGGTTTGTTTTTCCTCCGTAGTGTATTTTTTGTTGGGTTGTGGGCAGGTGTATAGGCTAGGTGGTGGTTGGTTTTGACTAGTGGTATAGCTAATAATATTATGATATAAATTTATGAGATTGGGCACCTTTGAGTAGTTACCTTTTACCCTGTCTAAAGACAGCCGGTGTTGTCATGTGCGGTCACTCGGTCCCATTCTAGACTAGAACTGTGAAGAAAGTAACGATCACCACTGTTGAAAGCCCCCAAGTTAATAGCATCTCACAATTTAGAACCCGAACTAGCAACATCACCTTTTCTTTCGTAGCGCTAGTTTCTACTCTATAGATCTCATTAGACCAACGGGGGAATCAGATTTTGAGCCCAAGAAACCCCATCACATGATGCAATGAACCCATTCGGACTGTGGTATGTATCTAGATCTGAACAATGGGAGCGCAGTCACACTTATGAATTCAATGGGCTCTTATCCAATGGACGCAGCCAATAACACACAATCTGGCGAAACCCGTTTCTACACTAAGAGGTAAAAGAAAGTCTGACTCAGCAGGCGGGCTCGTTTAAAAAAGGTATGCCACGGAGAGCCGAAACTCTCTGCTACACGAAATATCTGGCTACTTTCCTGTACTAGCTTTGAGGTACATATCAAGCTATCCCCTTTCCAATTGTTCACCCCGAACGGCCTCATTGTGAAAAATCTTGAGCCACGCTTTATTTTACCTTAGCTTGGGAACGAGTTTTACCAGGTTATACTGTATATACAAGTTCCAGGCATAAGGAACCCAAACATTTGACTGAATTTAGTACGGAAGCTCAGATACTCACGGATAAGTTGCCATACAAATTTTTGATGCTTGTGTTCGGGCCCTTTGTGACTAGAATTTGTGTTCACACAACCAGTGACTAAGCTTCTGCCGCATTTTGCCTCGAGATATGGAGGGCTAGCCTTCCGAACATTCCCCGAAGGAAGTCATCCAATAGGGGCCCCCGGAGCTCTCCGTGCTCAGCTTACCTTCCGGTAGGAAGGTCCTGTAACAATAACACAACACATGACGAGAATGAGAGCAGATGCATAATACATCTTCCTCGCTTCCCACTCCCTATTGAAACTACCTTTTTTTTCTTTCTGTAACTGGCGACTCCGGAACAATCTTCATTCGATCGTGCCTGATATTGCGCAACAATTAATGTGCGATCGTACAACATGTCGCTCCGACACCACGTTGATACTCCACTCACGAAATTGATAGCATCACAAGACTGTCAGAGTTAGTAGAAGCGTACAGTTGTCAGAGACAAGGAAAGCGGATATATGGGGGAAGGAGAAAAAATAGCTTTAGTGATTTCATTTGTTCTAGAGTTGGGAGGATTGACGGAAGTGTTTATGGTTGTCTTTTCATTATTATTATTATAACGGGGGTAAGCAGGCAAATGGGTTCATACATGGAGAGAGATCGACAGGTGTGAGAAGCGATAGAATGGTTGAGATGGTTTTATTATTCTTGAACAGACTTATGTTTGGTTAGTGGGTTATGGGAGATGGCGACAAGCGAATGATCCTTCCGTTATACCTGCCCTGTAGTTTAGCCTTAGTCTAGCTCGAGCGTTTGACCGTTGCGCCATTTATTTCCTGCGACAAGGACACTTGTGTCGGTAAAGTCCTCGTAGTGGCCGAGGAATAATAGAAACTCGAATAAACGAACCTTGTGCTATCCTGGTTAATAATAATTACCCACTATATGTAACCCATCAGCAGAAAGGGAGCGAAAAATACGGCAGAAGCAGAGCTCCTTAGCCCCCTTTGAGACAAAAAAACGATAATTACACAAATGATCGAACCGTTCGCTGTCGTTGGAGTTTCCTTTTCTCTGAAGATTTAGAGCATCGATGATATGTGGCTATATCTAGGCCGCAAGGAGGTAGTGGATGAATCCAGAGTCGGGAGGTCCAACACAGCGTATCTCTGATGCTAAGACCCTACCGCGCACGCCTGGCTTACGGGAATCTTGCGGCCATGGGTGGACAAGGATTAAGAGAAGCAAACAAATAAATCAGACGTGATACACATACACAAGCACTTGAATTGAGCATCTCGCACGCTCCAAGAGCGTCGATGGGTCCGATTTAAAAGAGGGTATGATGTGGATCATATCCCAGCGCGGAGCGCTAGATCTGTAGGGCTTGGAAAGTTTTATGATATAGAAGTAATATTGCCCCGCGAACCACCTCCTCTGGCAGTTCTTTTGCGGTACTGTAGTAGCAGTTCTTTTACCGTAATGGCATTTGTGACGACAACCGCTCTTGCATTTCGCTTAGTCTATATCTGGAGTGAACCTTTTCAATACCATGCTCTCAGCAAGAAACCATTCCCGATACCATTGACCGGGAAATATGCCATCGAAAAAGTGAAACCATTGCATGGAACCATTACTCTCCTCGGCCACCATTAAATAATGAAAAAAAAATTAACAAATAAAGTGATGAATGAGCAAATTTACTCAATGTCTTAGATTTATTTTTCCACCCATAGAATGGCTTTATGTGGGATGGTTTTTTGAGCCAAGAATTCCTAGAAAATCACTTAAAAATTGTCCTGCAGAGTTAAAGTAATTCTTTATTTTTTCTGTCATTTTTTTCAATTTCTTTGGATTGTTTAAAGATAAAAAAGTATGCCCGGGCGCGTAACGACCTTGCCGGTGCAATGTGGATTGTTCCTGTGGAGGTTTCACTTTTGCGATGGTATTTTTTCCAGTGGATCGTGCGGAATTTACAAAAAAGCAAAAAAGATTAATGCAGCTATCACCAAAAGGCATCGTGTTCCATGGAAGTACAAGTATCATAACGGGGAAAAAATCAATGTAGGGCTGTTACCAAAAAGCATCATGTTCGGGGGGGATTAACAAAAAAGCAAAAAAGACCAATGCAGCTGTCACCAAAAAGCATCGTGTGGAATTAAAAAAGAAAGCAAAAAAGAGCATGCAGCTGTTACCAAAAGCATCGTGTGGGAACTAAAAGAAAAAGCAAAAAAGACCTTGCAGCTGATACCAAAAACGATAAAGTTCCGCTGACAAAAAACATCAATATAGCGCTGATTTAAATATTAGAGCTATCGGAGGACCAGCAAAATAAGTTAACTTGGATCCTTTCTACCACTCATCGCCACTCTTCGCCTGATTCACAATCATTCTTTTCCAGACTCTCAACAGCCGCGGCCATTCTGCCCCCCTCATCCTCACTTCCTCAGATAATATAGAAAGAATCTGGGACGCAAAGAGCCTCAAATTGGTGAGATGGGGGCGGCTCAATCGGATTTCGTTGAATGGTACAAACTCGAGACGGAATTCTTTCAGGATCGCGTTAGACATACAAGCTATGTGGAGAAATGGAAAAATAGGTATAAGAGGGTGAAGGAGGATTGGAGAAATTGTGAGGAACTTGGCACAGGAGGTTTCGGTGTCGTCTATAAGCAAGTCCGGGGAACTACGGGCCGCTATCGTGCGGTAAAGGCGATTAATAAGAGGAGACTACCCCCTAACTTCGATTGCTCTAGGGAGCTCCTCGTGATGGCTATATTAGCAAAGGTTTGTCTCCTCGTTCCCGAGCGGCTTTACCCAGGTTTACTACCTGTTTGCGATTTCCCTGTTGTGGTCTAAAGTTAACAGTTAGCTGTTCCAGCGCCCGGAATTGTTCGTGAAGTTCCTGGGATGGTTCGAGGAACCCGAGGTTCTCTATATCGCAATGGAATATCTCCCGGAAGGTGATCTCACCAAGCATCTCGGCTCGCGGCTACAACAAGAGACAGTTCAAACCATTTCGAAGCAGATACTCGAAGGTCTCAAAGTAATGCATCAAAAAGGGATAGCTCACCGGGATCTAAAGCCTGCAGTATGACTCCTGCCGCCAAACACCTCGCTTGGCTGTGTTGTATGATATCGCAAAAATACTAATAAATGCGTAGAATATTTTTGTGATTTCGATGTCCCCGGTCCAGGTCAAACTAGGCGACTTCGGAATATCAAAACGGATCCTGCCTCAAGATACCACAACCTTCCACACCCAGGTGTCAACTCAAATCTACGGCGCCCCAGAGGTGCTAGGGTCAGACTCTAATAGCGAAACCTCGGTCTACACGAACTCTGTTGACATCTGGTCACTCGGATGTGTAATATATGAGTTACTCGTGGGGACACACTTATTCACATCAGGGGAGCAAGTATCTCGTTACTACCATGGGAATTTGGCCTTTCCCGAAGATAAACTAAAAGAGTTATCACCTCCGACAGACGATGCTGGAATTTCATTACTAAAGTCCATGCTTTCAATTCAACCCGAGAGTCGCCCTACTGCGGCAGATGCGTTGGGCAATGCATGGTTGGTGGACCTTAAGAGTGAGGACGAAGATAGTGGAGACGACGGATATGAAACAGCCCAAAGTGGGGAGGAGAGCAGTTGGAGCAGGAAGAGTGAAGGTAAACTAACTACTGATGGTGAACGGAAGAAAAGAAGAGGCCGAAGGAATCTGATTCCCCAGGACGACTCAGAGTTCGCCCCAGGAGATGTAGCATTAGGGGCTAACGCGGGATTGCAAATGGATAGCGACCCTACCGGCTCGAAATCTGCAATTGACACAACTATAATGACACTAATGGGTGTCGCCCCTACTGGGAATTCACTGATCCAGGAGGGGTCCGTTAAATTGGAATTGACGCCAGATATCTCACAATTACCAGGCGACTCATTCCAAGGGCCTCAAGATGCCAAGGAAAAGACGGATCCACAATGTTCTACAAACATGTCCCCAAAGTAGCACCCCAAATACCAAATTCAACCTATCCATAAAACATGTTGCTAATGAGAACTGGTTCCCGAATCCTAGACCTCCCACAAGCCGTCCCTCAACCCCAGACCCTCACCACGGAAATAGTGTTCAATTGGCTTTGGGAACAAATGACTGGGTAGGACGCACCCTAAAGCGGGGAGCCCCCGCCCCCATTCCGGATGCGCCCAGGAAAATAGTTGCGCACTCACAAATCTACCCTGCCGGAAGAGCTGTTTCAGATGATAGTCACCAGACCATTCGGGGGCATCGGGGGCATCGGGGGGTGATATCTTCCGGAATTCTGGGCAAAACGCCCGTGGGAGGGGGTACGGTGGGGGTTGGGGTGGCACAACTACCTATCCGATCGGAAATCCTAACACCTGGCGAAAGACGGGTTCAGGACAGAATCCTAACGCTGGATAGAATCCTAACAATAGTCCGAATCTTAACGAGAGTCTTAGTGCTAGTCCGGATCCTAACTGGGACCCCAATGCCGCCTCGAATTCTGACTCGAATAACTCTGGTTCGAACTCTAACTAGAATCCTAATCCTAACTCGAATCCTAACTGGAGTCCTAATGTTAACTCGAATCCCAATCAGAACCCTGACACCATCCCGAATCATAACCGGGATTCCAATACTGGCCCGAACCCTAATCAGAATCCTAATGTTGGATGGAAACTTAGAATCGGAGGAAATCCTAATATTGGGTTCAACTCCAGTGCCGGACGAAATCGAAACCTCAGCCAAGATCCACACATTCTAGTAGCCAAAGACTGTTCAAGCTAAGGAAACGACACTGGGAGGGCGGGTGGAGCAATTATGGGGACTGGGGAGGCGGGTCGCGCATCGGGATGTCGGGATCATGAGATATGGGAATTCGGGCTAGGTTTCAGAAAGGTGAATCACGATTTCACTGTTGTCGTACTTGCATCTGTGGCATTAGGTTCAGGATTATGAAGTTAATAAGGAACTCACTCTATCGAAAGATTTTGGAATGTTGGTTGGGATCTGCTGGACTTATGAAATGCTTAAACCGGATTTTCTAGATTTTTGTTGTGGAAGCTATATTTCTTTGCAGGGGGACTGGAGTTGGATGGTTTGCAGATAAATACTGGCTAGGTGCATTGGATATCTGTAGGCAAATTTATGCGATGATAGAGCACCATATGACTTTCTCAAGGTGTTCGCTCCCCTCGTGGCGAGCAATCATCATATGTAATTCCAAGCATCCAAATTGATAGAGAAAAGGGTAACGATTCAAAGGTGCTCAATCTCATAAATTTATATCACGTTAGCTATGCCAACCTGCCTTCCACTAGTCAAAACAAGCCACTACCAGGCACATGTACCTACCCACAGCCCAACAAAACAAATCCACTACAGAAGAAAAACTAACCCCAGTCTAACAATAGCCACCTTTGTCATGTACGGTCACTCGGTCTCAGTGCAGACTAGAACTATGAAGAAAGGAAAGATTACTACCGTTGAAAAGCCTCCAGGTTAATAGCACCTCGCTCTTCGGAACTCGAACTAACAACACTAGCTTTTCTTTCGCAGCACTAGTCTCTAGTCTATAGATTCCATCAAACAAGCGGCGAAACTAGATTATGAACCAAGGAGCTTTACCACATGATACGATGAACCCATTCCAACCGTGGTACTGTACCTATCCGGATCTGAACCGGTGGGTGAGAATCACTAGTAACACAGCAATGGGAGTGTGGTCACACCTGTGAGATCAATAGGCCCTTATCAAACAGGCCCTCCCAATAATAAACAATCTGGTGAAACTTGTTTCACTAAGTGGTCAAAGAAAATTTGACTCAGCAGATGGGCACGTTTAAGTAGGGTGTGTCATGGGGAGCCGAAACTCTTTCCGATACGAAATATATGGCAACTGTACCAGGACTGTACTGGCTTTAAGTTACATAGCAGGCTATCTCCTTGACAATCGTCCAAGGGCCACATTGCGAACAATCCTGAGCCACGCTTTATTTTACCCTCTTAGCTTGGGAAGGAGTTTTACTAGGTTATACTTTATATACAAGCTCTAGGCATAAGGAACGCGAACATTTGACTGAATTTAGTACCGTGCGGGAGCTTTGATACTCACAGATAAGTTATCATACAAATTTTTGATCTCGGTATTCGGGTTCTTTGTAACTGGAACTTGTGTTCACACAACTAGTGACTAAGCTTTTGCCTCAGTTTCCCCGAGATAGGACAGGCTACCCGCCGGAACATTCGCTCCTGATGCCCTAAGGAAGTCATCCAATGAGGAGGCCCGGAGCCCCCGGTGCCCACCATACCTTCCGACAAGGTGCTATATTAATACCGGTATACCGATAACATGGCACATGGCGCGAATGAGCGCAGATGCATCATAGGGTTGTCCCGCTCCTTGTGGAAACTAACTTATACCAAGTATTTTCCTTTCCTGAACTAGCGACTCCGAAACGTGATACTATTAGTTTCGTAAGTGAAATATCGACGTTGTGCCGAGTGACATGTTGTACTTTATGTGTTGAGAAACATCAAGTATGATCGAATGAAGGCCAAGGCTATCAGAGTTGATCCAAGCGGATAGTTTTCAGACAAGGAAAGCGGATAGATGGGGGACAAGGAGAGATAATGGCTCTAGTGATTTCATTCCTCCCAGAGTTGAAAGGATTGATGGAAGGGTTTATAGTTATGATATGTCTTTTCAATTACGGAGGTACGCAGGCAAATGGGGTCATACATGGAGAAAGATCGACAGGTGTGGGAAGCGATGGGATGATTGGGACGGACTAGCCCCAGGGAAGAAATATTCGAAAATACCAGTTCCGAGTTTGCATCGGCACTCAGGCAATTGCAGGGGTTTTATCATATTATATATTTTTTAATTTCTGTTACCGGGTAATTCTTGCCTGGGACGAGTAAGACCCCTCCACCCCCACCTGGGGTTACGGAGCCTTGTGGCCAGGAGGGGAAAAGGAGTAAGGAAAAGCCAGCCAATAGAGTCGTTAGAGTCATTTGTCAACTATTTCTTTTACCCAGAATATCTTGTACTTGTCGGTGGACAAAAAATAACGAAACATCAACGCAGCGGGAAAAGTTTTCCGCCATGACAAACACGACTATCCCATCAACCCTACAATACTGATAACCAAAATTAAAATAATATGATACAAATACAAATACATTGTAAAAACTATTATTTGCTATACCATTGATTGGTTTTAATGACTATTTCTATTCTGCCAGTTATTGAGTCTGCCAGAGAATCAAAAACCTGAGGTGAAGAAGTTCCCAACAATAGGTTAGGGCCTCCTCTAGAGCCCCTTTACCATATGGAGAGGGCCGATTGTAAGATTAGGTCAAGATAATGTCCCTGAAGCTTATTCCTTATTATACTAAAAATCAAACATGTTCAATGAAATTGGGATCTATCATAGTAAATGAGTAGAGCAATTTCTTCAAGTGGGGTATAGGGTGCAGGGTTGTGAAGAGGGTTTTGTTGTGATCCATCCTTTATGTTCGGTTAATTTTGTCCACGTAGTGTGCTGGGGGTTAAGGGTACTCGAGTAAGTGAGGTGAAACGGTTCTCATTGGCTTACTTAGCCGATCAGAGGGTGAAGTTCCTGGGGTGAATCTTTGTGGGCTTGCTTGGATTTTTTCCTCCTATAGTGCAAATCGTGTATCATACAGGCCGCATTGCAAAACGAAATGCCTTATATAATCGGGGTCGGGGTGGTCAATAATAATAAACTAATTTCTGGAGGTCTGCGGTTCAAATTTTATGAGATAATCTGCTTTTTGCCTTTTTTCCCCTAATACTTTCAGCCTGCTTTACTTTCACACTTGGATGATGGGGAAAAACAGTATAAAGAAAAACTAAAGGTAAAGGGGGAAGAACTTGAAAACCTAAGTCACTACAAGGCTTGAACAATGGACCCTCACAAATTATTTGTTTGTGATTGGGTACCCTGACCCTGATTATATAAGGTAATACATTTTACAACGCCACTGGTACCCTACCGGGGGTTGTGGGTAAGTCTGTCGAAAAAAAAAGGACAGGAGGACGGGAAGTACGAGAGGATGAAGAAGAGGAGTGGTGGGTTGAAGGAGGCTATGATTAAGATGGTGAAGGAGATGGGTGAGGTGGGTGACATGGTGGCCTGCATGGTGGATGAGAGTGCAGGTATGGGGTGGAGGCAGGGGGGCGGAGACGGAGGAGGAGGAGGTAGATGAGGAGAGGATGGGTGAGGAAGAGGTGTTGGATAGGATGACGCAGGCATTCATCAGGCGGGTGAAAGGGAAGGGACGACCGGTGTGATGGGACTCTACTATCTTTGAGTTTTCATAGCAAGGCCTGGTTTAGAGGCTGTAGGCTGTTTTGGTTGCGCTTATCGCCTCATTCGTAGCGAAATTCTTGGCGTTTCTGCAACCAACAGAGCACTCTAAATAATTTATTTAAAAATCAAAGAAAAATCATAAAAATATAGAATGAGAAATTGGACAAGCCAGATATAGTAGAAGTTAAGGAAACAATTTCATTCATTCAATTAACATAGTGGTAGATTACAACAATTACATTTCCACCCAGACTTTAGAAAATCACCACTCCAACTATTCCCCTCTGCCCAATCTGTTTCCTCCAGCAACAGAGATAGAAATCCTTCTGAGCCTTGAGCAGGACAGGTAAGTGGGCTGCAAGTTCTTGGCGCCTCTCTGGAAGCTCAGTGCTGACATGTTAGCAAGGTCGCTTATAGGTGTGATGATTGCTTAGGCCATTTGAATTCTTAAATTCACATACCATATCTCTTCCTTTAGCTGAAATAAATTTCCAAGCAGTCCAGATACGAGAGTCTTTATAAGTAACAGCATTCTTATTACTGCTGGTACCCTTACATATTGGGTGGGGTTGGTGGGGGTGTTGTGTTCGTTAGCAAAAAGGGCAAATTTGTTCCTTCTACGAACGATGGGATACTGTATCGTAGTAGATAGTGCGAAATGGAAAGGTTTTTTTATTTTTTAAAAAAAAGTCTGTCGAACCTCTCCTAGATGATGCGCCAAGGAAGCCGTTTCACTTCATCCGAGAAAATTCTGTCGAGCTCTTGGCGCCCAGGGTCTGGCAAACTCCGTTCTCTGAGTCCATGAACGAGCGACCTTAGGTTACGCGCGGATCAGCATTATTTAAGTTATGGCATAACAAAATGCCCTTTGAATCGATTTATGGGACCCACACCAGATTGTAGCTGAGGCTCCCGATTCAAAAAGGGCGTCCCACGCGTCTCGAAGCGGGGAAACCGCAGGCTCCCTCCATACAAGTCAGTTCGGACATACTAATTTAATAATCCCGTTCCGCGTGGTACTGTGAAGATATGGATTATACCATGTGGGTTAGGTTATACTCGATTTACCTCCCATTCTAGGGACTTTGAAGAACGTTTATGGGTCATTGAGTGGCTGGAGCCAATGAAAGTCTATCTTAGAGGTGCAAAAAAGTGGGCTTACCCGCTCTTACTATAAGTGACGCTCAATGTAACGCTGTTTAAATATTAGAGCTGTCTGAAAGCCAGCAAGATAAGTTAACTTGGATCTTTTCTACCAATCTTCACAACCCTTCGCTTGATTAACGAACATTCATTTCCAGATTCTCAACAGCCGCGGCCATTCTGGCCCCCAAATTCTAGCTTCCTCAGTTAATACAGCGCGAGTTAGGAACCCCAAGAGCCTCAAGTTCGAGAAATGATCACGGTTCAATCCGATTTGGTTGAATGGTACAAACTCGAGACAGAATTCTTTCGGGATCGCGTTAGACATACAAGATATGTGAAGAAGGGGAAAAATAGGTATAAGAGGATGAAGGAGGATTGGAGAAATTGTGGGGAACTTGGCACAGGAGGCTTCGGTACCGTCTATAAGCAAGTACGGGGAACTACGGGCCGCTATCGTGCGGTAAAAGCGATTGATAAGAGGAGACTGCCCCCTGAGTTCGAATGTTCTAGGGAACTCCTTGTGATGGCCATATTAGCAAAGGTTTGTCTCCTCGTTCCCGGGCGTCTTTACAACCCGTTTGGGATTTCCTTGTTGTGGTCTAACGGTTAGCCATTTTAGCGTCCGGAATTGTTCGTGAAATTCCTAGGATGGTTCGAGGAACCCGAGGTTCTCTATATTGCAATGGAATATCTCCCGGAAGGCGATCTCACCAAGCACCTCGGCGCGCGGCTACAACAAGAGACCGTTCAAACTATTTCGAAGCAGGTACTCGAAGGCCTCAAAGTAATGCATCAAAAGGGGATGGCCCACAGGGATTTAAAGCCTGCGGTATGATTCCTACAGCCAAACACCCCGCTTGGTTCTGTGGTATCGCAAAAATACTGACCAATGCGTAGAACATTTTTGTGGTCTCGATGTCCCCCATCCATGTCAAGCTAGGGGATTTCGGAATATCAAAACGGATCCTGCCTCAAGATACCACAACCTTCCACACCCAGGTGTCAACTCAAATCTACGGCGCTCCGGAGGTGCTGGGGGTGAACTCTACTAGTGAAACCTCAGTCTACACGAACTCTGTTGACATCTGGTCACTCGGATGTGTAATATATGAGTTACTTGTAGGGACACACTTATTCACCTCAGGGGAGCAAGTATCTCGCTACTACCACGGGAATTCTCCCTTTCCCGAAGATAAACTAAAAGGGTTATCACCTCCGACAGACGATGCCGGAATTTCATTACTGAAGTCCATGCTTTCAATTCAACCCGAGGATCGCCCTACAGCGGCGGATGCATTGAGCAATGCATGGTTCGTGGACCTTAAGAGTGAAGACGAATATAGTGGAGAGGATGAATATGAAACAGCGCAAAGTGGGGAGGAGAGCAGTTGGAGCAGGAAGAGTGAAGGTAAACTAACTACTCATGGCGAACGGAAGAAATGAAGAGGCCGAAAGAAGTTGATTACCCAGGACGACTCAGAGCTCGCCCCAGGAGATCTATCATTAGGGGCGAACGCGGGGTTGCAATCGGATGGCGACCCTACCGGCTCGAAATCTACAATTAACACAACCATAATGACACTAGCAGATGCCGCCTCTACTGAGAATTCACCGATCCAGAAGGGGTCCATTAAATTGGAATTGACGGCAGATCTCTCACAATTACCAGGCGACTCATTCCAAGGACCTCAAGATGCGGAGGAAAAGACGGATCGGCAATGTTCCACAAACATGTCTCCAAAGTAGCACCCCAAATACAAAATTCACCCTACAGTATCTATAAAACATGTTGCTAATGAGAAATGGTTGCCGAATCCTAGACCTTCCACAAGCAGTCCACCAACCCCAGACCCTCATCACGGAAATAGTATGCAATTGGCCTTCAGAACTAATGACCGGGTAGGGCGCACCCTAAAGCGCGAAGCCTCCGCCCCCATTCCGGATGCGCCCAGGAAAAGAATTGCTCACCCACAAATCTACCCTGCCGGGAGAACTAGTTCAGATGATAGTCACCAGACCATTCGGGAGCATCCGGGGATGATGTCTTCCGGAATTCTGGGCAAAACGCCCGTGGGAGGTGGTGCAGCGGGGGTTGGGGTAGCACAGCCGCCTGTCCAGTGGGAAATTTTAACACCTGGCAAAACCCGAATTCAGGACAGAATCCTGACAGTGGATAGAATCCTAACAATAGTCCGAATCTTAACGAGAGTCTTAGTGCTGGCCCGAATCCTAACCGGAACTCCAATGCCGCCTCGAATCCTGACAAGAATAACGCTGGTTCGAACTCTAACCAGAATCCTAATCCTAACTCGAATCCTAACTGGAATCCTAATGTTAACTCGAATCCCAATCAGAACCCTAACGCCATCCCGAATCATAACCGGGATTCCAATACTGGCCCGAACCCTAATCAAAATCCTAATGTTGGATGGAAACTTAGAACCGGAGGAAATCCTAATATTGGGTTCAACCCCAGTGCCGGACGAAATCTAAACCTCATCCAGGATCCAAAGACTCTAGTAGCCAAATACAGTTTGGGTTAAGGAAACGACACTCAAGACGGGAGCTGTGGGAAACAGGAGAGGTGGATCGCGCATCAGGGAGGGTGGGATCATGAAGTGATATGAAAATTTGGGCTAGGTTTCAGAAAGATCTGCCATGATTTCACTATTGCCGTACTTGTGTCTATGGTGTTAGGTTCGGGATTATGAAGTTAAAAAGGAACTCTATCGAGAGATTCTGGAATGTTGGTTGGGATTTGCTAGACTCATGGCAGGTTTTACCGGATTTTCTGGATTTTGGCTGTGGAGGCTATATTTCTTTGCAGGGGGACTGGAGTTGGATGGTTTGCGGATAAATACTGGCTAGGTGTATTGGAAGTCTGTTAAGCAAATTTATGCGATGGCTTTATTAGCCCCAGTAAACGGGATGGTTTTGCTTGTTTGCCTCACACTACCCTATTCGGAATTTAATAAAAGCATTACACTCCCCCGTCTCACCACTTGAGATATTTTGGCGGATGGATCGTATTGTAGAGTACTAACTACAGTAACGTCATTTACCTAGTAACGGCTCGCCACCGGGATGCGGCTCCCCTTGGCAACCACAGGAAAATCAAATGTATATTTTAATATCTACATAAATAGTAGTGATCCCACATGGGAAATTTGTTAAAAAGTACTTTTAAATATGGAGAATCAGAATATGAAGTTTTGAATCAATAATAAAAAATAATGCCTCCTGTATGCTCACTTTATTCCAAACTGGTTCATTTCGCAGATTGCTTACAATTGAAGTCACGAACATTGAAATCAACCATCAAAGTAACAGTTTAAGCAGGTAATAAGAGCTTATAGATATTGTACTTGATGTATGAACTGCTTTGGTATTTATTTGTAGCTATTATGGGAGGTATGGTGGCTTTAAAAAAGAGTATAGTTAAATATATATACTATAACGTGGATGAGATGATATCTACTTATGGGGTTTATGTAATGTTCCAATACTTTCCAATATAGTTCAATAAGATAATCCAAGATACTGTATAAACTTTCAGGGCAGTTGGTTAAGTCTTCATAATTTTATTCCCCTGTGATTTGAAAGGAATTTCAGAAGAAATACTACCTTCCGGTCTTGACCTTCAAGGCTACACATTTAGGATAAGGCTAAAACATGTTTGATATAGTCTAGTCATATAGGTAAAGCTACTCTATGAGTTTTAGTTAGTTTGGGCTATGGGATCAAGCAATTTCACATAGAAACTCCAATGACACTCAATTTTACTCTAAATTTACAGTATTAGTTGAGTTACAGGATGAAATCTCTAAATTCCACCGCCCAAACTGACTAAAACTCATATCCTAGCTTTACCTATATGACTAGAGTATATCAAACATGTTTTAGCCTTATCCTGCATCTGTAGCCTGTATGGTCAAGACCGGAAGGTATTATTTCTTCTGAAATTCCTTTCAAATCACAGGGGAATAAAATTATGAAGACTTAACCAACTGCCCTGAAAGTTTATACAGTATCTTGGATTATCTTATTGAACTATATTGGAAAGTATTGGAACAT
>Ga0307510_10001737_pt1 | contig 24249 bp, 16 predicted proteins | sample 12_EM_MG_FD_207224 | JGI IMG/M metagenome (GOLD analysis project Ga0307510, IMG submission 207224) | Populus trichocarpa ectomycorrhiza microbial communities from riparian zone in the Pacific Northwest, United States - 12_EM | ecosystem: Host-associated > Plants > Roots > Unclassified | place... | reverse complement strand
GGTCTAGAACTCAGGTTGGCTAGTTACTGAGTTGATTTGTGAGGTAGTTCGAGTTTAAAACTAAGATTTTTATTTGAACTGAACCGGAAAACTAAAAAGCTATTTGGAACTACGTTCCAAACGGTGTTTCACTAAATTTTAAATTATTTTTGTTTAAAATTATTTTTTTATTATTTTTGGATCGTTTTAATATGCTGATATGAAAAATAATTTTAAAAAAATATAAAAAAATTATTTTAAAGTATTTCCAAATAAAAAATATTTTGAAAAGTAACGGTTCTCAAGCACTACCCAATCAAGTGCTTTATTAGATTAACGTAACCTCATGATTGGCAGTTCATGCATACGGATTAATATCTTAAGACCAACCAGCCATGGATCATGTCATCAGCAAATAACATGGAACAATCTTTGCTTACAATCAAATCATCTGATGTTTTGTTCTTGAACTAGACAGCATGGAGCCCCGAGGGTGTTTCGGATGATGAGAAAAGATGCATTCCGGATAGTGTAACATATACTGCATTGGTTCATGCTTATGGCGAGGCCAGGAATTGGGAAGTTGCTCATGTCTTATTGATAGAAATGTTAGGGTGAGGTTGGATTCCACATTTTCATGCATATACTTCGTTGGTTAAACTGATGAGAGAACATGAGTGAATGGATTTGTCTAATAAATTGAAAAGAAAGTTGGAATCACAGATATTGCTTAAGCATTGTAAAGCAGGGCAGAGTCTGTTGATGAAAAACTGAGATCAAAGCTTGAAAAAGGTTTCTACCCACCAATGTACGTAAGGAATGCTTTTGAGCACGCATTTCAAAAGTATGGCAAATTCGAAATAGCTCGTTAATTGTTACAGAAGATGGACAGAGATCGCGAGCCTTCTAAGACAGAAATTAGTTCTTGATGAGCTTTGATCAACCAGTTACGTTTACTCCCCTGGTTTTTTATCAGCTATGATAAAGTATAAGCAGTAACTATGCATATGCTTTGGATAAACTTTCCAGTCCTGTGCCAGACCAAGAATCTCTACAAGAGTCATGGTGTTCGTCTTGGTTGCACACAGAGGACTTGACACTACTTTCAAGGCTTTCTGAATGAACCAGGTGATGATGATGCTATCTGGTCAATGTAATGGCAGAGTTACCTCCTGAGAAGCCCCGCACAAACAGAAAGCTATTGCCAAGATAATGGTTGGTCCACAGGAGAGAAGACACCAGAATTTGGGATGGCAAGGAACCCATCACTTGTAAAACATATTGATACTCGAGCTACTTGTAAAGTTGTGCAGCATCGATCTCCGTATTTTCGTCCCAGCATGATCTTTGCCTTACTAATTTTCTGTATGCTGCATAAGCTATAACTTGGTTGATTTGCTCGCTTCAAAGTGTTCGTATCTCCTGGATTAGTTAATGATGGTAAAAAAATTAACTGGGGAAGGCAGAAGAGTGAAATAAGGACAGTTTAGACCCTGAGCTAACTCTGTATTAGTGCCTTCATGTACTGATAACCATTGCTGTACTGAGATGTTATTTTTCCAGTCCTCACAAGTGATTTTCTTTTCATGCTCATGATCATCAAAACCATTAAAGCGATATCCACTAGTATTTCTCATAGTGGTTAAACCCAGCTCGGTTTGACAGGTTGATTCTAGAAACTTGTAACCCGATACCTGATCCAAACCAGGTTTCGAGTTGAACTAAAAAGGTCAGTGACTTGGTTAGGTAGTTGACATGGCCAAACCTGGTTGGTCGACTTAAAGGAATTTTTTTAAGGAGTGAAACGATGTTGTTTTGACGAAAATGATTGACTCATGTTTACCTAATGACCCGCGAGTTAACCAAGTGACCTAGGCTCTTTGTCTGACAACATGATACTGTTTCCCACTTAGTTCCATACAAGCACATCTTCATGAATATCAGTCAATGCCTGTCCGGCGCACAAGCACATATGAGAGAACTAAAATCATCTTTATTTTTTCCAGGCAATCATCCAAGTACAAGGTCCATCTTATCCATTATGAAAATAAATACTTCCAATGCTGATCAATAATACAAATTCATAAATCAAGTCCACAAGCACATAACATTCCACATTTCATGTACTTCAACAATATTCCCAGTATATGCCAATTTCCTGCAAAATGAAGGTGAAGAAGATACAATCATATGACAGAATTTCATTAAAAAGATCAATACTTGGAACCAAAAGTAAATGAAATTCAGCCTAGGTAGCAGACTTTTCCTTAAAATATGTTTGAAAAGATGATTTCACCATGTTATCGTACATCTTAGAACTAAAATATTTCCTATCTTAAGCTTCTTTTCCAACTTTTACACACTGACTGACAGCATGTATTGCCCACTTTCAACTGCTAATTCAAAGGATATTAAGTGGATTTCTTCTCGAATGAGTTTTGCTACGTGAAAGAAAAGAGATCCTAGAAAGGAAGTGACCTTTTTATTTCGTATCGAAAATGAAATGAAAAGAAAACAAAGAAACAGAAAATTTATCTTAAGAGGACCTGGGTTGGACTAGATTGCCATACTGCCAAAACCTACCTATTTGTGATACCTGATTCGCTAATTTAATTAACAACTCCTACATGAATCAAATTTTCATAGCATATAGGGAGCGAATTTATCGTGGATTGAAATAAGAAAAGAGAAAATCCATGTTTGTGGGCAGCTGGAACACAAGTTGACTCTCTAGTTTAACCATCAAACCTTGGTCCTTAGGAAGATCCCAGCAGATTCTGAATGTCTTTCTGCAAAATGGAATAAAGAAATGTCAGATGAAGTTCGCAGAAGTCCTTGGACCCGAAAGTTGTAATAGGGGGAAAAAAGAGATCTGACCTCAATCTTAAGAGGTGATGTAGTAGGAGCATATCTCTCAACAACCTTTCCTTCTTTGTTTACCAAAAATTTGGTAAAGTTCCACTTGATGGCATCTCCAAAATACCCTCCTTTCTCTGATTTTAAGAACTTGTAGACAGGTGCTGTGTTCTTCCCATTCACATCAATCTATAACCAGATAGAGCATATTCAAAACATCTCCATATTCTATCAAATTGAAGAACTGATAAAACCTGGGTCCCTTTATTAGGAATATTTGCATCAGGGTGTTTAGAGCTGAGAAAACAGTGGCAATAATTTATCCTACTTTTTTCAAATCTTTCTTTCATTAAGCATTACCTTATCGAAGATTGGGAATTCAGCTTTGAAAATTGTGCATACAGTGTCCTGAATCTCTTCATTGCTTCCTGGTTCTTGTCCAGCAAACTGGTTGCAAGGAAATGCCAAGATCTCAAACCCTACCATGATCGTGCCAGCCGAGAAGTTAAAACCTCAAATCTATAGAGATATTGTAATCAAACGTCTCAAAAATAGGGATGTTGCTCTATGAGAATGAGTGACCAACCTTGGTTTTTGTACTTTTCATACAAAACATTCAATTCCTTGTAGTTTGAATGTGTGAGGCCACTGCAGAATAAAAAATAAGATTCAATAACAGTCAAAAGGCTCATTTGAACAATTTAAATTTATCTGCAAAAGTAAATTTAATTCATACAAGTCATATGACTAACAAAAGTACAAGAAGAACGTTTTCAGTTAAAATATTGATGATCATGAAGAATTCCAAAGTTTTGACAGAAATAAGCATGCAACTTACCAATGATAAAAAGAGGCTTCAGCCTAAAAGAAAAGGCTATGCTATATGAAGATCCCAATCAGGTATACATCAAATGTTGAAGTGAAACTCATTTTCCAAATATTGGTCAGCAACAGCCCTCGATGCTGCAGAGCTGGGAATTTCTGAACAAGCACTTTTCCCTCATACATGTATGATAAGTTCCTATATATCTATATAATCCTAGATCATCTGCCCTAGAGACTACATACTGCTGATTATAATCATAGATGATTAGATTCTTTGCATTCAGAAAATGTTCTATCACAGATAAAAATACGATTACGATTCTAAGACCTTCAACAAGTGGAAAATTTTTACACATGCTATGAAGACAACAGGTATTTTGGTGCCAACCTTGCTGTCAGAGAAAGAATATTAGGTATCCCAATAGACATTTACATGTCAATGGTAGTTGACAAACTGGACTAGTTTGCCCAAAACTGGTGAGATGCTGATAGAGAACTAATTCAGGAAACCAGAAAGCCAGAATGCCAGACACGAAAGAGATCATGATAGATTACCATTTGGAAGCAACATTCACGATAAGGAGCACCTTCCCACTGTATTCACTTAGACTCGTATCGTTTCCATGGATATCCTGCAACACAGCAAGAAACGTTATATAAATCTGGGATTCCTCAACTTCAAGAAACATAATTGATGTTGCCATCTAAACAACCTCTAATCTGCAAATCACAATTCCATATTACCCTAACTACACCATGGCTCAGTTATCTAAAAAGAAGGAGCAATAATTAAAATAAAATACACAGAGGACTTGGAATTAGAGTATCACTATCCATTTGAATATGATATCATCAGCCTTGCTCATAGATTAATTTTCTCCAAGAAACTCATAGCCTGGACTGGAAATAACTCAAGTCAAATGTCCGTATCTGAATCCTGGACTACAAAACTCTATTTGAAGGGCCCCATACCAATGATGTTCAGCAAGATTAAGAACCAACAAATATTCAATAAAAGTCAAAAGCTCAAGCAATGAATTAACACACAGAACATCAACAAATCCATAACAAAACAATAAGAGTTTAAAGCTTTGTCCTCTGTTCTCTACTTTTTCCCGTTTCCTCACCAACCACACAGCAAACAATGAAAAAGAAGGAAGAAGATTGAACATTACCTTGACAGTGAAGTCATAGATGGACTTGGGACTTTCTTCAGCCATTTTTCTTGAAGGAAGAAGAGAGGGGTAGCTGTAAAGGGCCAAGATTGCAAAACCAAGAAAAACAAGAGAGATGGAGTTGGTGAAATGCATCGTATAGAATGCCAACATATATATATATATAAAAAATCCTTTTCTTGAAAGACTTGATGGTGAAATCTTGAACTGTTATGCGTAACGTTGACAAATCTTTGAAGTATTAGAGTGTGAACTGAATCTTTTTGATTTGTAGTATTTAAGAAGGATGGTGGGCATGCAGATATATAGGACTGTGGCTAGGTGGGACTATCCGACTATATTAATGTTCTAGTCGTACATATACATGGGGCTCGATTTAGTGCTTAAACTTAATATTATAATTATAAATAAAGCTAAAATACGTGGAGTTTTTGTTGTTTACAAAAATACCGTTCACTCTTTCATAATAATTTATTGTAAATTATAATAGTATAATTTAAAATTAAAATTAATTTAATCATTGAATTTTATTTTTGTATAATTGAGGTTTTTTTAGACGAAGTTAGAGTTCAATTGCATATTATTTTGTAAGGGAATTGAATTGAAAAAAAAAACTTAAGTGAAAAAGACAGGTAACATAAATAATTTCTATTAAAAATTTATTTGAGTCCCTCATATTTTTTAAATATTAGGTAAACGGTCCCTTGAACTTTATAAAATTTAATTTTGACAGCAAATTTTATTTTACTTATTTTAAGTTCTTTTTTTATTGTTGAAAGAGAGGGAAGAGGTCATTGGTGAATCCAGCCACCAAAATAGTTGTTTTTGTATCAAATGGTTTCATATGATGACGAGAGTTATTAAATTTGTTTTTTTTAATATTGTTTTCTTATAATACTTTTCATATGTGTAGCTTTGCATTTTTTTTATTCAATAAATTTTATTTATGTCGGTTTCTATTACAAATTTTATGTGTTTTTCTATTACTCGTGCTGCGATGTTAAATATTTTGATCTTTATTTGTCGCTTGATTTTTTTTATAGCATCTCAGCTTTAGATTGATGTTTTATTTTGCGATCATATATATTTATTTTATTGTGTAGTTAAATAAAAAATAGTTTTTTAAAAAAAATTTATAATCCTAGTGCAGTCCATAACCCGGTTCACAGTTTTGACATATTAGCCCGAGTTACTCGGTTTATAGGTTTAACGAGTTCACTCACTAGCTGGATATATTTTTTTGGTTTTTGGCATATTAGTTGTTTTTTCTCAATTTTTTTTATTCAGTGTTGGATTGATTGAGAAATAAACTGCATGATATATTTACTTTTACTTTTTTTAGGGTTATTACTGTCCCAAATAAATTTTTATTTTGAGGTTGATATTCAATTCTGTGACCATATATTTTTATCATATAATTTAAAAAAATATTTTATAATTTTTTTTTATTAAACTCAATGAAATCCATGACACAATTTGCTTGAGGATTAGAACCGATCTAATACATCACTGTCTTAGTAGTTTTTGTGAAAAAATTTGTTATTTTAAAGTTTTTTTAAAAATTAAGTTATTTTTTTACCGGTTGTTGAGATTACATTTTAATCTATAAAATTAATTAATTTAATTTAAACTAATTCTAATACGGTTTAATTTTAAACATGAGTCAAGTATATAACTAAATTTTAAAAATCAAGTATAATGACAAAATCAAAGAATTCTTCGCGCTCTTACCTATTGTTTTTTCATTTTGAAAAATTTGTGTACCTGCAATAAAGTGCGGTTAAATTTGATAGAAGGATCCAATCCAGACATGTGAGAAACCGCTTAGGACCTAATTGAAAATGGGTATATAAGTTAGGGGTTAAATTGAGTTTTTTCCACAAAAACATTACATCATTGCATATAGGAGTTGAGAGGGGACTTTTAAGTAGCAAATAAAAATACAGTTGAAATCATATTTTTTAAAATTTATTTTTTTATTTTTTTAATATGCTAATATTAAAAATAATTTTTAAAATATATCTAACAAAAAAAACATTTTAAAAAATAATTAATACTCCATTTCAAACACTTTTTTGGATGATTTCTTGTGCTTTCATGTGTTTTTTGTTATACTAATATTAAATTTATTTAGTTTTAGGGATATGTACTTTAAAAAATAATTAATCTTGTAATGAATTTATTTCATTTTAAATTATAAAAAACAAGAAGAGACGTAGTTTATATTGCAACTATTTTAATCTATTATGCCATTAAACATTACCTTTAAAAGATGGTTAAATTCTACAATTTGCCATGGAAGTTTCTTTTTTTCCTACTATTGTCCCTCGAAAAGGGAGTCATTAGCAGGCAGGACCTCGAGGTTGAAAATTGGATTTGATAGGTAACAAATTGAAAATGACGGATAACAAATTTGCTTCCTAATGTTTTTTTAAAATGTTTTTTATTTTAAAAATATTAAAATATTTTTTTATATAATATTATTATATAAAAAACTTTTGAAAAACACAAAAAAATATTAATTTAATAATTTTTTTATAAAAGAATATTTTTAAAATACACCTACAAACAAATTCAAAATCAAAATCATTTTTAAACACACCACAGTTGTTTTATTGGTGGTGAGGTAAGACTACAAAGAGTATTGAAAAACAATTTTCACCGTTATCAGTTTTCTAAATTGTACTATTTTCTAGATTAAAAATAATTTAAAAAACATTTTAAAAAATAAATTTAACATAACAAAAAAAAAAAAAGTAAATAAAATCTAACTCTTGAGGTCATGCTTGTCTAACTGGCCCCTAAGCTAAAGTAAGTAATAAGATCCTCACCATAAGCATCAATAAAGTTAGGTTTAGAATCGATTTCTCTTTCAGATATTAGTGCATGTAGTAAATGAATTTTCCTCTTGCTTCACCATCTTGAAGAGTTCTCAGGGAGAAATTTTTCAGACCATGTTAATTTTGATGTAAACATATGCTATTAGAGAATGATGATTTTTGAAATTTTAAGAGATGTAATTTAGCAGGTGAAATTTTAGATTTATTTTTTAAATATTATTAGTTTGAGTTTTATAAATCTTATGATTATTGAAGATTTAAATGATTATTAATTTTAAAACATATAAAATTATTTAAAATATATGTAAAGTAATCGAACATTATATTAATAAAAAAAATAAGAAAGAAGAAGAAGAAGATAGCCGGATCCTTGGCGATGAAAGTTGGGTCGAGGAACCATGGAAGAAGTTTAGGGATGAATCTGTAGTCTACATCAGACTCTGGGCACTAACTTACAGTTTCCAAAAATTCTTCATTTGGCTCTTACAGAACCTAAGGTAGCTTAACAGAACTTCTGGCGTTGCTCATGAGCCAGGGGACAAAACCCTTCTCCGCCACCATCTCCTCCTCCCTCAAAAACCCCTAATCTTCTTCAATTCCGCCATGGAAGAAGTCTGTGAAGGAAAAGACTTTTCCTTTCCATCACAAGAAGAAAATATAATATCTTTCTGGTCAGAAATCAAAGCCTTTGAAACCCAATTGGAACGCACCAAAGACCTCCCTGAATATATTTTCTATGACGGTCCACCGTTCGCCACCGGCTTACCTCACTATGGCCACATTTTAGCTGGTACAATCAAAGATATTGTGACCAGATATCAGACGATGACTGGGCATCATGTGACACGTCGTTTCGGATGGGATTGTCACGGATTACCAGTTGAAAATGAGATTGATAAGAAATTAGGGATTAAGAGAAGAGATGAGGTTTTGAAATTGGGGATTGATAAATATAATGAGGAGTGTAGAGGAATTGTTACTAGGTATGTGGAGGAATGGGAGAAAGTTGTTGTTAGAGTTGGGAGATGGATTGATTTTAAGAATGATTATAAGACTATGGACTTGAAGTTTATGGAGAGTGTTTGGTGGGTTTTTGGTAAGTTGTTTGAGAAAGGGCTTGTTTACCAGGGTTTTAAGGTGGGTTTTTGTTGCTCTGTGTTTTTGCTTTCATTTGATGGTTTCTTGTTGTGTTTTTTGGTGATTTGCTCTGTCTATATAGAGGTTTTGATGTTGGTTTTGTTTGATTATAAGATTTATTGTGGATTTTTTTATGTGGGTATTGGAGATTTTGCAAATGCAGTTATCATTTGTTTATGAAGTTTTGGTTTTACGAAATTGAAAGTAGTACCAACATAGCATCATTGTGTTATAATATAATATATGTATTGGATTTTGAGATTTTTCAAATTTATTTGTTGAAATAGGATCTCTGTCAAATAGGGCTTCTTTGTTTTTGGACAGAAAAATGTGTAATTTATCACTTGTTAAGGTTTATTAGTTTTTGGTTATGTTGGGTGAGTCCTTTCCTTAACTGGCGTGTGAATGTTTTCAGTTCACTTTAGTGGTATATATTAATTACCATATGCTGTTATTATTGTTTCTTTGCAGGTCATGCCGTACAGTACAGGTTGCAAAACTGTGCTGTCAAATTTTGAAGTTCAGCAGAATTATAAGGTTCGTGATTTCTAATTTTGTGTATTGCTTTGTGAATCAACCTACTTATGTAACTGATCTGACACTCCTGGTGTGATACAGGATGTGCCTGATCCTGAGATAATGGTGTCATTTCCAATTGTTGATGATCTGCACAACGCATCCTTTGTTGCTTGGACAACTACACCATGGACTCTTCCCAGTAATCTTGCCCTTTGTGTTAATGGGAATTTTGACTATATTAAGGTTGGTATCTTGATCTTCTTCTTGATGTTGATTATTGTGAAAAAAATAACAATGAATGACACTTCAAATATGCAGCGTGCCGTACAATTGAACATTGTTTTAGTCTGCAAATTAATTATTGTGCCTCGTATTCCTGTAATTCCAGATCCTTGGTTATATACTCTCTACTTAGTGGTTCATTTCTTTTCTCAATGCTCATTAACATGGTGAACCATTTAATCATGTTCTGTCATGGAAAGCTAGCTCACAAGTTCAAGAACAAGGCTTGTGAAAATGTGCTTAAGGTTCTTTCACATGCTCAAGGGATGTGCATGTGCATGCACATGCTCATGAAAATGTACTTTTATCTATTAGTTTTAAAGTGATGGCTGAAGTAGTAATTATCTTGATTGGGGCGTGCTTAAAGATTCTTAGATCTTTGTTTTGGCACTTGGGCGAAAACTTCAGATGTTGCATTTGGCATCATGTTTTTGCTGATTTCATTTATGTTGCTTTTCTGAATTGTTTGATGAACATGCTTGTACTTGATTTTCTGATATGCAATGTGAAACAAAATCCAGGTTCGTAACAGGTACACTGGAAAAGTGTATATTGTTGCTGAATGTAGGTTGTCTGCACTTCCTATTGAGAAGCCAAAATCAACTGCATCTGGATCTGCTGGCGATTCAAAGACTTCAAATTCTAAAATTAAGTGCGGGAAGGCTGAAAACTTAATGGATTCTTATGAATTACTGGAGAAAGTCAAGGGCAATGAGTTGGTGAACAAGAAGTGAGCCATGCTTTCATATTATGTCTTATCTTTCATCCATTTTACATGTGCTTCTAGCAGTTGACACATCACTTTAAGATGGTTGCTCCTGATTTTTTTTTCTTTAATCCTGTATGCGTGAAGAACTTTTCTTGGTAATGTTTTTAGTGATGGGATATGGTTCTTGTCATCACTTTTGTCGTTGGAATAATGTTATACATTCTACTGGATGGTAGGTATCAGTCAGTGTTAAGATTCTGAGAGAGATTATACTTTGCAGGTATGAGCCACTATTCAATTACTTCAGCGAGTTCTCGGACACGGCATTCAGAGTTGTTGCAGATGATTATGTGACTGATGACAGTGGTACTGGTATTGTTCATTGTGCTCCTGCATTTGGTGAAGAGGATTATCGTGTTTGCATTGAAAATAAAATACTCAGTAAGGTTGTTGTCATGTGCGAAACTGATGGTTTCAGTTATCTGGTTTTGAACATCCAATAAGTTCAGCTTGCTTTGATTTTTTTTTATGTTAAGCTGTCTATTGCACTTATATATGTTTCTTATGCTCTCATATCATATCATTTTATTCCCATCTTGCAGGAGAATTTGATTGTAGCTGTTGATGATGATGGCTGCTTTATTGGAAAAATTACTGATTTCAGTGGGCGCTATGTCAAGGATGCGGACAAGGATATCATTGAAGCAGTGAAGGTGAGGCTTTTGTGTTTTCCCATGGATAATGATAAGGCAACTCATTTATTCTGAAAGTGATTTCATGATGTAGATGAACACACCATACCTCTGAATGAGATTATTTGTAAAGCTACTTTGCAGTTGCTTTCAATATTTTGCTAGATATTATTCTAAATGTGGCAAATTTTGTGAAATAAGTATTGTTTTTCTGATATCAAGTCAAATGCTATGACTTAGTGGTTTTTGTTTGCTGGTCCTTCCATATTCCTATTATTTATGGGCTTCTGGTCTAATTGTTTTTCTTTACCAAAATTCGTTGTTTGATCAGGCAAAAGGCAGGCTTGTTAAATCTGGGAGCTTTATGCATTCGTATCCCTTCTGTTGGAGATCTGATACGCCTCTCATTTATAGAGCTGTTCCAAGCTGGTAAGATTATTTTTACTATAATTTCATTTCATCCCAGAGCACACTGCCACTTGGTTTTTCTGTTAATTATTTGTTTTTCCAAACAATACTTGTTGATTTGTTTTGAAGTGTTAATATGTTTTTCTTCTTCCTTTTCTTTGGAAATTCTAATCTGTGCTGATGCGTATTGGACATTAGCACTCAATGGAATTTTATGAATGTTTTTGCCTGCCATCAGAAGAAGGTTGTCCATACAAATAGACAAAAAGAAACTGTAGTTAGCTGAATGTTTGCTTGTTTCATGCTCCTTCACATTTTCTCTCCCTTAATGTATTTTCCTTATTGCGCAATATTTGGTAGCATTTGCATTCTAAGATCATTGGTTATATCTTAATGCTGCTTTGGGTTTTTTAAATCTCAGTTTTCTCACCTTACTTTTTATTTTTTATTTTCTTTTGTTGCATTTTATAATCCTTTTAGTTTTGCTTCTTTTCCATATTTCACTTTGTGCTGCATTATTTTATCACTTTTGTTATGGATCTTGTGCTTAGGCAATATCCTGCTCTTGTTATTATTTTATGTGGTGTATTATCTTCCTAATTTGTGCATTTATTCTAACAGAGCTGTGCTATTGAATTTTCGGTGTAGGTTTATTAGAGTGGAAGAATTAAAAGAGCAATTATTAGAAAACAACAAGCAAACATACTGGGTTCCTGATTACGTAAAGGTTAGAACTGTATCCCTGTACCTCTTCCTGTTTTGTTGGCTGTGTTCATCTTTTCATTATGAGATTAAATTGGAAGCTGAGATGGTTTGTCTGGTCAGATGATTTATATCTGGTGTAGAATGTTTCTACCCCTTCTTAATTATTCTGTTTTTTTCCCTTCTCATTGGAATCTAAATTCTGAGTGATGCTATATTTCTTTATATAAGCAATATTGACCAGTACAAGTTCAAAAGAATGAAGATTAATGGACTTAAAGTTGCCAACAAAAAGGAAAAAGAGATACACTATGTAGCTGAACCTCAATCATGAGTACACATATGCTGAGTTTTAATTAGGTTGGTCTGTGTCAAGGTTGACTTATGTAACAAATTAAGCGATTGATGCATGTTCTCATTCTGGTGGGAGGACTGAAATCCCTCGAGAAGTAAAAGGGAGCCAGGGTAACAGAGATCTAATTTTGAATATGGGTCTTGGGCACATTAAAAAAGAGAGCTTGTAATATCCGCTGTGAGTGCAACATCTCCTGGCTGAGCCCTCATCCCAAATTCTCAGTTTTACTTGCTAAGAAGTGAACTTGAGCAAGTGAAAAGATTCTGTATACTTGAGCCTTGTAGTGGTTGAGATGTATCCTTTGTAATTGTGATCCGAGGTTTTGCTTACCAATACTGGTGCGCTTTTACTTGCTCCCAACATGTGATAGTGCAATATTTGAATCTTGAAAATTGATGATTCAATTGGAAGCTCGTTGCTGTATATGGTCAAAGAAGGCATGGGATGAAGGAACACAGGGAAGGAAGAGTAAGAAGGAAAAGTTAACTATCATTATTAATTTGTCTGATGTGCTTCAATGAAATCAAATTGACTTATAATGTTGAAAAAAATTGCATTTCTCTGGGAATCATTTTCTTCTTCTATGTAATGATATTCACAAATGAAACTCCAAATTGATCGACCATGAGTGTTTTCATTTCCTAATATTAATGGCTGTAACAGCATCTTACTTTGAATAAATGGTTCCGAAATTGTCTGTTGTTAAGTTATTGTGCTCAATAAATCATAATAAACTGTGGTTTCATGCAATGTTGAAGTTTTGGCTTTTTTTCTTTTCTTTTTCTGGACAAATTTAACAGGAGAAACGGTTTCACAATTGGCTTGAAAATGCTAGAGACTGGGCTGTTAGCAGAAGTCGATTTTGGGGCACTCCCCTACCTGTATGGATAAGTGATGATGGTGAAGAAGTAATAGTCATGGATTCTATCGCTAAACTTGAAAAGCTTTCTGGTGTTAAGGTATGATCTCTCCTGTTGATGCAAGCTAATTCTTTTTTTTTTTTTTATTCTCCTTGGATATCTTGTGCAATGACTTATGGTTACACGTATACGCACACAAGACACATTCTTTTTGGTGCTAACTTATGGCTAAATTTTGATCACGCAGTTAGCATGATTCCATAACCTTATTAATAGTTTTCTATCACCTAGTGGTGATCATATGGCCAACATTCCTCCCACCTGTTATCTAAACATTCATGCATGCACTGGTTCTTCTATTTCTGTTGAGCTTGTGGTTGTGCTTATCCATGCTATACATTTTTGTCATCTTGCAGGTGTTTGATCTGCATCGTCACAATATTGATCACATCACGATCCCATCCAGTCGTGGTCCTGAATTTGGTGTGCTTCGACGTGTAGAGGATGTAAGCTACTGGATCTGGGTTTTTAATGGAATGTCCTATCCCCACCCCACCCCCCCACCCCTCTTGTTTTTCTGTATGACACCAGTTTGTGTTCTCAAATGAGGAACTCACCTTAACAACATTGCACCTTTAATGAAAGTACTTCCTTTGCTGGTTTCTACCCCATTGAATATGGCTTCATTTTAACTTCTATTCTTGGTTTCATAATTTCACTTTTTATATTCATTTGTCTTGCCTAAATAGGATTGCCTGCATACTTCACATATTTTTTTGTTCTCAAGGAAGCAAGGGGCAGGACTTGGGTTAATTCAGAATTGATTTTGAAAATACTATACTTGGCTTGCTTATAACTTCTATCATTTCCTTGAGAATTTTAGTCAGATTGTTCACTTGCGTCCCCTAGAAATTGGTGCATACATGCTTGCCACACTTTTTGGTTCTTAATGAAGCAGGGCTGGACTGGAACCTTAGTCTTAACTGCTACATCCTCCATTGTTTTACTGAAGAGTTTTTCATTTGACTATACTACCATGATGTTATTTTATGTGCAATATCAAGTTTATTTTATGCATTGTTTCAGATAATCTGATTCAATGTTTTAATTTTTGCAGGTTTTTGATTGTTGGTTTGAGAGTGGGTCAATGCCTTATGCTTATATCCATTACCCGTTTGAGAATGTTGAACTTTTTGAGAAAAATTTTCCTGGGCATTTTGTGGCTGAAGGGCTAGACCAAACTCGTGGATGGTTGGTTCCATAGTTTTAAATACTTCATTGTACCTCCCATAAATGAGTCTATATTGCTGTTTTTTCAAGAAAATACATTGAGTCTGTACTGAGTACAATAGAATTGAAGTATGTAAGGAGATGCAATCTCTTCTAATTGGTGGCAATATTTCATTTATGTCAAAGAAAAGAATTTAACATGATGATGTTCTTTGGGTTCTTTTCTCTCCAAAGAAGAAAAAAACATCTTTGCAATGATTCCGGAACAATATTTTTCTTGAATGTTTCATTTATGTATTTATTTCCCTTCCCTAGATTGTATCCATTGGGATTGAGGTTTATTTTCCCCGTTAGTTACTTGTGCAACAGCGGTTATTCAAAGAACTAAGCAAGTCTAATCGTGGGTATTTGTTTTGGATTGCAGGTTCTATACTCTCATGGTGTTGTCTACAGCATTATTTGGGAAACCTGCATTTAGGAATCTCATTTGCAATGGACTTGTCCTGGCTGAGGATGGAAAGAAGATGAGTAAAAGTTTGAAAAATTATCCATCTCCAATGGATGTTATTAATGACTATGGAGCTGTAAGTTCTTTTTATAACATGTTAATCATCTTTCTCTTAAAATAAAATTGCACTCCATTTGGTTATTGTTCTAGGTGTTTTCTTTTTGACCAACAAGTTGCTTGTTCATGTTTTCTGTGGTTTTTATTAGAACTTTGTTTCTTTCATATCAAGGTTTATGTATGACTTCTGTACAGGATGCATTACGATTATACCTTATAAACTCTCCAGTTGTGCGTGCAGAGACCCTGCGTTTCAAAAAGGAAGGTGTTTTTAATGTCGTGAGTATCTCCATGAACCGTTTTTGGATTTAGGAAATTTCTTCAGTCTCTTATCTTACACAGGCTCAAATATTTTATTTTGTCTTGCTTTTGTGCTAACTTGACTCTTTTCCTAATCTATCATTTTAATTCAATCCAGGTCAAAGACGTGTTCCTTCCTTGGTACAATGCTTATCGGTTCCTTGTACAGAATGCAAAGAGGCTCGAGGTTGAAGGGCTTGCACCATTTACTCCTATTGATTCAGCAACTCTTCAAGATTCATCCAATGTGCTTGATCAGTGGATCAACTCAGCTACTCAGAGTCTTGTTCATTTTGTTCGTCAGGAAATGAATGCATACCGCCTTTACACGGTTAGCTGTTTTTAAACCATTACTTTGCTGTTAGTATATGGAGTTTTGCTGAGTGTATATAGAAATGGAACTTGAAGATAAAGAATTAACTCATCTTATGGAATATACTATAAATCTTGAATGTACATTGATATGGAATATGCTACAAAATTGAAAAGGCTCATATGGAACTTGGAGATAAAAAAAATTAACTCGTGTCATGAGCATTTATAAATATCTCTCCAAACACGTCTTTTGTAGGTGGTACCATATCTTTTGAAGTTTCTTGACAACCTTACAAATATTTATGTGCGATTCAACCGCAAAAGATTAAAGGGTCGTACTGGTGAAGAAGACTGCCGGACTGCTCTTTCAACTTTGTATAATGTATGATTTCACTTGACACTAATTTCTATAACGTGTTAGAATAGTGCTCTTAGATTATGTGCTATTACTTGTATCTTCAGTATCATGTTCTGATTATGGAAACCAAAATTGTTTGCATTCTTGTCTTGGTTAGCATAGGTGGTAGAGGTTTTAGTTGTTTCATTACCTGGTTGTGGTAGTGCCAGATTTGTGAGTGATGCTCTGCATGTGCAGAACAATTTTACATTTAAGCTAATTGTTGGTTGAAATTCTTTGGATCTAGATGTTCATCTGATTTGAAGTAGGTTTCCTCTTCTCGAGTGCACACCATCTTCCCTTCTCGAAGTTGCAGTTTCCTTTTCTACCAATATCCTCAAAGGTCATATACTTGTCTTTTCAAAGTCCACAACCTTGTTCCTGGGTACTTGATCCATTAACTATTCTTCAATCTTGGAAACTTAAGTAGTACTCTCACTAATACTTCATGGTGAACCCTATGATAAGCTTAAAATTTTTAAACATGCTTTGTCACCATTCATACCAAGAATAAAACTCAAATAAGTATTATCATTTCTGCTTTAAAAAGTTATCAGGTGCTCTGTCTTTCCCTATCAAGGATATAATCCCTTTTTTCAAGGATTACTACTGCTTTGAAGAGGTGATTAAGCATGCTTGTCTTGTTTTTACTTTGTTTTTGCTGATGCCAAGTCATAACCATAGCTTGTTCTAAAATAAGAACATCTCCCTCATTCTCGTTTATTTTTGGATTAACTTTTTTGTCCTTGCAATAGTCCTCATAAAAATTTGAAACCCTTGTGCACTCGTCACATATGGACATCAACACCTGGTGCTGCTTTAAAAGCATTTCTTTGGCTAATCTTTTAGCTATTATTGCTATTTACTGGTTATTGTGCTGCTTGATTGTCTTGATAAGAGGCCTTTGCTGAAAGTCTCATTTGCATTGAATGCTATTGGTTTTCAGGTGCTTTTAATATCATGTAAGGTAATGGCACCGTTCACACCTTTCTTTTCAGAAGGTCTGTATCAAAATTTGCGGAGAGTGTGTACTGGATCAGAGGAAAGTATTCACTACTGCAGTTTTCCTCAAGTAGAGGGAGAGGTATTTTTAATCTCTGTTGTAGGAAGCTCATTTTGTTTAATAGATTAACATTTTTAAACTTATTTATGGTTTCTAGGCTGCCAATCTTTGGTCAGTTTGAATGTCCAGACACCATCTTACCCAAATTGTGAAATTTTGTATGAATTGGGACGATCCAAGATTTATGAATTTTTAGAGAAAAAAATTCTGCCATATGATCTCACAAATATTTATTTCTGGACTTTTTAAAAAAAATTCCCACGAAACTTTGGTTAGCTTTTAAGCAGAAAGTTTGGTACATATTGACATTTAGACAATGTTCACCTTTTTTTTTTTATTAATTCATTGTAATCTTTCTTTTGCCTTTTATCTTCTAAATGATCATCTTTTGAAATAAGTTATATTGCATCTCTGTCATTGTAGAGGGATGAACGGATTGAACAGAGTGTTGCAAGAATGATGACCATTATTGATCTTGCACGCAATATCCGTGAACGGCACAACAAGCCTCTTAAATCACCACTAAGGTGCTCCTATAAGCTCATCCCTCACTCATTGGTCCTTTTAATTATATACTTCTTCATTTACTTTTGGTTGCCTCTTCATTCTTAACCTTCTTAGTTTCGCTTTACTCTTCTTACAAACCGCAGGGAGATGATTGTTGTTCATCCTGATGTGGACTTTCTTGATGACATAGCTGGAAAACTGAAAGAGGTTTGTACTCCATTCCTAGTCGTGGAAGTGAAACTTTTAATATCTCTTTATCATTACATTATATAGCTGATAAAATAAATGTTTTTCTTTAAACTTGTATTCTCCCTGCAATCCTCAATTTCTTTGATCAAGTTCACTCTCGTGGTATTTGCTGTTATTTATATGCCCACTGCTTTATGAGTTGTGTATTCTGCTTGCATGGTAGTATGTGCTAGAGGAACTCAATGTAAGATCTCTTGTTCCGTGTAACGATACTCTGAAATATGCTTCTTTGCGCGCGGAGCCTGAGTTTAGGTATGCAAATTGTTATTTCATTTCAAAGTATTTTATACCATTATGTGCATATGATTGATGTTTGGTTATTCTTTTCCAGCGTGTTAGGTAAGCGACTTGGAAAATCTATGGGAGTTGTTGCCAAAGAAGTTAAAGCAATGTCTCAGAAAGATATTTTGGAATTTGAGAAAGCTGGAGAAGTTACCGTTGCTACACATTGTCTGAAACTCACTGATATTAAGGTGATTCATTTCTTATTGGATTAATTTGTATTTCTATTTTATTTTGCACCCTTTTATTTGGCAAAGGAGTTATTGCCATGCAGATGAAATGGTAGTTGCTTTTGTGCTATGTGATTCTTTGATGGAAATAATCTGAGTGTGTTTCTGGGAAAGGCCTTCGTGATGTGGAACAGTTTGTCATTCAACGTACTCCAACAATTTTTATGAGATGGAGTGGTTTTTAGTTTGGTCTTGAAATTCATCACAGCTAAGCTTCAGTCCCCAGCTGGTTGGAGTTTTTAGTTTTGACTTGGTTGATTTATTTTCTTCAGAAGGATTGTTATACTAATTTACTGATTTGCACATTCTTGTGATTATGATTTTTTAGGTGGTTCGGGAATTCAAACTCCCTGATGGCTTGTCAGATAAGGAGGTTGATGCTGCTGGAGATGGTAGGAATCAGGAATGCCATTCTTTTTAATTTCTATGGAGTAGGTGTGTATGGCTGAAGTTTTTGGTGTTCATTGTTTCAGGTGATGTTTTGGTAATATTAGATTTGCGCCTGGATGAGTCGTTGTATGAGGCTGGCGTTGCTCGTGAGGTATATTTCAAATTGCTCGGATTGACGTTCAATTATGTGATTACACATTTTAACCATTGTCAAGAACAGAATTGTAGAAGTTCCACATCTCTTGTATTACCACATGAAATTTATTTCATTTGGAAAGGCTACAAAATTGCTTGTTTAAGTTATTTCATCACATATACCATTATGTATCAGTGGAATTCTTTTCCTTTTCATCATATTCTGATTTTGAAATGGAGACCCTTAAACCTCTTTATCCTCTTTATTAATCCACCTATTAAATTAAAGGAAGTTTTTCTATGGACTGACATTGGTGAAGGGATGTGTGATGCTTTATGACTTGATTGTCTGTCAATTGCAGGTTGTCAATAGAATTCAGAAATTGAGGAAAAAAGTTGGACTTGAACCTACAGATGCTGTTGAGGTTTATTTTGAATCTTTAGATGAAGATAAATCAATCTCCCAGCAGGTCTTGAATTCACAGGTAATGCTTACATATAACTTTTCTTCCTAGTTTGTTTTTCTTTTTCATAATGGCTGGAAGAATATTGTTCAATAGTTATCATTGTGTTTTGAAATTTTATTGTTTAGGGGCCCAGAATTTTTTAGCTTCTTAATATTCTCGTCCTTTTTTTACTCTCAAATGGCCAGATAATAAATTGGTGATCAGATTATGAATCTCACTGAATTTTAATCGCTATGCTGATTTTCTTTGAGTGAGTGTCAAGTTCATTATGTATCCAACATATGAAAAACTAAATCCTACTAGTGGTCTTTTTATGTTAACTGATGAAAAACTATATCCTCCTGGTAGTTTATATACAAACTGAGCACTCTGTTGCATCTGTGTGATGCTCAAGTGTTTCCAATTTCAAGTTCTTCATGATTGAAGTTGCGTATTTTATGCTCAGGAACTCTATATTAGGGATGCAATTGGTTCTCCATTGCTGTTTTCTACCTTGATGCCACCACATGCAGTAAGTTCAATGGATAACAAAAATTCTTACTTTTTGTAGTTGATTTTTTTTGCCCATACATCTAATTTAAACTTGAAATAACTTTGGAAAACATCATTACTTTGAACGTGCGTTACTCCATTGTGAAATTTCATCATGGACATATGGCTTCCAAGGTTCGAAGTTCTTTCATGAACAAGTCCGAATTAAAATGGATTTTAACTGCCGTAGCATGGACATATGGCTTCCAAGGTTAGCCGAGGCTGTTGACTTGGCTGTTACTTGCCTTGTTCCAGTATTTTGTTTAGTCTTGGGATTTAACATATGGTGGGTTGTTGCCCCTGACTTGTTTATTGAACAACCCAAAACCCTTTGCTTGCCGGACTTGGAGCTTCTTCAAAGAGCCATGTTTGCAAGTTACATCAAGTCTCTAAGTATGCTCGTGGAGGAGCAATAACCTAATTGTATTTTAAGAATGAAGAGTTTTCTCTCTTTTAAACAGAAAGGAATTTCAAGAGATTGCATGTTGGTGTTTGTTCAGAGTAGTTTCTCTCAGCCATGATTTGATGAATTAAATTGCAGGTTATACTTGGTGAGGAGAGTTTCCATGATATTTCGAAGTTGTCCTTCGCCATATATTTGGCAAGACCAGCCCTAGTGCTCAAATCTGATGCCGTTTCATTATACGGAGGTCTGTCTCTTCCTCCCTCTCTGCTAGGCATCTTTTATCCTCTCGTCCACTTCCTCTCCGCTAAGCATTTCTTCTCTGCTTATCCACTCCCCCTTTCTTACTATTGATCAATGGTTTCAGGAAACTCAAAATCTGCCCATGGTCTAGAAACATACTTGCTATCAAGGGATCATTCTAATTTGAAATCAGAATTTCAACTTGGAGATGGAAAGGTTTGCCTCTTTAACAAGACAATTTCCCATTTCCACGAATCATGGTAAAAAAGCATAAAGACTTTAGTTAGCTCCTGTTTAATGAACTTGCACATCTTTTTCCACAGATAACTGTTGATTTCATTGAAGGCCTACCTTCTGTGAACGTGGTATTGGAAGAACATGTATTCCTAACTGTTGGTGACTCCATTTTGAGAGCAAAAAGTGGGTGATATGATTCTTTTTGATAGGTTCATGTGGGATACACAATTCTTTTCAACCGATAACAGAAATTTCAGCCCCTGGTTGTTTTAATGGGGAATTGTTTTTTCATATTTCTCCATCCTGCCAAAAGTTAGAGAGATCTGGCTAGTTAGAACTTAGACAGTCACTCATTTTTGTTGAATGTAGGATCAAAACCAACATTAGTTGGTATATTTAAACTGAATTGTAAAAATTAATTAAGATAACCTCAGACCTCAGTGAACATTTGCTTGCAATAAATTGGATATTAATGTCTGCAACATTACAATTTAAGGGTTTTTTTTTTCCTTCTCATGATGACTACTACACAAGTAACCAGGACTTGATTTTAGTTCCTTGCACCATATTAATCCTACTAATAATTTTTACGAGTAATTTTCTTGCACCATATTATATTTGAAAGCAGTCATTTGTCTCCACATGTTGTTAGGAAGTGGCTTGATTTTATCATTCAGCTTTTAATATTATTTCATTCCTTCATATATTTTTTGAAATCAAAATCATCAAAACTATACTTTAAGCATTTCTTTGGAAAATCCAAAACTCTTCATTTGATTCTATGGATCTTTCAAGACAATTTATTATCACCCATGAAGATTATCGACTGATTTTTGTCACATTTTTTTTTGTTACATACTAGTCTAAGAAAAAATCTTAGTTTTTTTCTTCTTTTCTTGACATTCAAAAAATTAGTTCTATGATTGCTTTTAGGAGGTATTTGTACAGCAGGTCTCGAGTTCGAGTCAGGACGTGCATCTCTTGTAAGAGCCTGGGACGGCCAGGGTTTTACTCGCTCACTTGGACCCACAAAGTGCTCTTTCCGAAAGGTAGGGTTTTCTCAAATAAAAAAAAATAAAAAAAAGGTATTTACAGCTGCATGAGTTGCTGCCCTCAATAATTATTTTTTTCATTAAAAAAATCATCTAGGCCATGGGAAATTGTCGATATCAAAACCTCATGATATATCTTTTTACTCGATTCATATTCCAAATTAACTTGATTTGAATTGTCCTATAATCGACTTAAGAACCTCAAAAGCAAGTATTATGATTGACATAAACATTGTTTTGGATTAAATATAAATTTCAAGATGATATGATTTTTTATAAACTATTGAGATGAAGACATGTTAGATCAATCCAGGTTTTATGGTTTAACCTATCGAACCTGTGATTTGGGTTATGGACAAAACACCAAGTTAATTTTTTTTTTTAGATTAGTTTTTATTCAATTATATGATAAAAAACTAGTTGTTTGTAAAATCGGGGCAAGGGTGTTTTAACAGCCAAGAATACATTTTCAATTACTTTTTTGACCTAAAAACACCTAAAGACTCTAGAGACCTAAATAAACATGTTTATACCCTCAAATAACCTAAAATGTGATCTAAAAAAAAGTAACATGAAATCTAAATTTTTTTTGATGTTATATCTACATTTACAGACAAGTTGAATGTGAAAGAACATCTTAGTGAAACTTTCCTCATCAAATAGAATTCATTGGCATTAAAATTGATCATTTTGGTAGTTAAAATCGTTTCAATTGATGATTTTCTCTCTATCTTTAGAATCAAGTGATTCTCTTTTCTATTTTAAATCAAAAACCGAAAAATAAAAAAAATGATTTTTTGGATAAAATTTTTTTTTTGAAAAAAAAATAAAAGGGTGGAAAATTGGTATGTTGCAAATTAAAAGGACCAAAATCAACTTTTTTAGTCAAATTTAAAACGACCATCTAGTTTCTCTATGGTTTTCAGTTGAACCCATGTCTTCTAGTTTTGCCATTGCTTAACCAAATAAAAGCAATTGGCCTTTAATTTAACTACAGAAAGCTGCAATCGATGAGGAAAAAAAATTAATGATCAAAATAAAAAACAATTTCACTGTGGGAGTTCATAATGAAACGGGAAAGATGCTGGAGGTCATACAACTACAATATTTTTCCCTCGCCTAGTTACTGTTATTTCCTTACTTTAATTTTCACCAATATCTCCAGTGGATCAAAGTATGATCATAGTTTTTTATTTTTTGGAATTGGATTGAAACCTTCATTCCATACATTTAACTTCAATAGCAACCGGACTAAAACTGCAATGTTCATGCCTTCACACAATTTTCTTGAACAGTTTTTTTTTTTTTTTTTCCGGAAAAGATAATAGAAGGGCTAAAACTTGAAAAAGAAGTACTTAATTTGATGCATTCATCTCACAATTTTTTTTTTTTCATGAAACTCTCCCGATTCACGTGTAATCACATAAGATCAACTATTCTAAACTCTTTGCAGTGTGTGTGTGTGTCGCTGAGCTTTGTACTGTTGTCCACTCCTTTTCTTTGATGTTCAATTTTTTCCCTTCATTTTCTTTTCAACAGATTGGCAATTTTCCACTTCAATGAAAGATGTAGACACTTGAAGTTGGAAAACAAAAAAAGAAGCAAAATCGGATATTCACAACAGATCATTCTAGTCCAGATATAAACACAGCATGGCAATAATACTGCAACGAAGTAAAAAGTTGCAGCACCTTGCTATGCATTCTTGATGTTACCATAATAGATTGCTGCAAAATACTAACACCTGCGCTTTTGCTAGGTTCTTTGAACCCATCTAGTGCAGTTCAAATTTGTTACACGCCATAGGCGCAGGGGCGGAAGGAAGGGGGGCAAGCAGGGGCCCGGCCCCCCCCTAAAATATTCCGCCCCTGTAATATATATATAAAAGATTCATACTCCTCTTTAAGTCTCTCAAATCCTGTGACTTCAACACGCATTACAGATAACAGCGTTACCCGACGACTCAAAGCATCTGCAGCCTTATTCTCTATTTCAGATTTATGTTTCAAAACAAATGAGTATGCTTGCAAATATTCAACCCAATGACCATGCCTATGATTAAGCTTCTTTTAGGAGTTAAGATAGCGGAGGGCTTCATGGTCGGAGTAAAGAACAAACTCCTGTGGTAACAAGTAATGGCGCCAATAACGCAAGGCCTGAACCACCGCATAAAACTCCTTATCATAAGTTGAGTACTTTTGTTTTGCCTCATTAAGTTTCTCACTAAAGTAGGCTACAGGGTGTCGTTCCTGACTAAGTAGTCCACCTATACCGACTCCCGAAGTATCACATTCTACTTCAAACACTTTAGTAA
>Ga0307510_10001736_pt1 | contig 24249 bp, 25 predicted proteins | sample 12_EM_MG_FD_207224 | JGI IMG/M metagenome (GOLD analysis project Ga0307510, IMG submission 207224) | Populus trichocarpa ectomycorrhiza microbial communities from riparian zone in the Pacific Northwest, United States - 12_EM | ecosystem: Host-associated > Plants > Roots > Unclassified | place... | reverse complement strand
AGTATGTCCGTGTTAGCACCTTTCCACAGCTATCTGTGAGTTGTGACACACCTCGGCCATGTGCTCCATGCATGTCAAATAATATAATTTTGATTAATTCTTGGAGCATTTAAGGTGACTCCAGTCCTACAGTCCGTACGGGATGCAGCTACAAGTAATCTACTTCAACATGCAAGAACTCGGACCTGCCATACGGAGTAATGGCCCACTAAGACAAGTGATGATATTGAGCAAACCCCATCCGAATGACTTGGATTTGCGACATCCAATTTGGACCCTGCTCCAGGGTTGGGCTCAAGGTCCGGGTGAGGCTGAGCGTGGGTGGTCCCATCAGCTGAGTGATTGTGGGTGTCTCTGCATTGACTTGCGACTTGTCGCGCGTATCGCTCCCCTCATTTCAAACTCAGCCACATCATCAAACATCATCAAATTCCAGCCACATCAGTCGGAGAAATGAAGGATCCCCCAGTTGCGATGACCCCTCATCCTCGTTTGTTTTGAGTTTACAACCCACGGCTGGTGCCATCCCCTCTGCCATTGTACCATCCTTGTCCTCCACCATCATGAAAATCTGGCTTTTACCCGTCGACGGCCATTTCGACCTCATCGATGTGGGCCTTTTCCCTGTTGACGTTGATAAATCCAAGACCATATATGACTTGAAGCGGAATATTGACTCCAGCATCCTCGAACGCCTCAATGTCAAGCACACTGACTTCTACAATGTGTGGAAGACGAAGGACCATGTGACTGCCACATCCGAAGTTGATATAACCGAAATTCTCAAGGACTCCAAAGGCTTGGAAGAGAACATTAGGAAGAACTTTAAGCAACTTCTCGTAATTGAGGTGGTGGACAACCTTGGATTGTCAGATGGTCAGATCCTGCTCTTGCAAGCGCCTGGTATGTCACGTATTTTTACTGCCCCACGAAACTTCTTCAGACAGCCTTGTACTAATCAACCACAAAGATGTTCGCGTAGGTATGAAACGCAAACCTAGCAATGATCGATCAATGGATGAGGTCCCGGAATTGAAAGAATTCAAGCGTATGTCTAATCCGTTATACTTAGTTGAGTGTCGCTGAGACGGTCGTTAGGCTATAAAATGACATTGAAAATCCCTGGATCGTCACCCTCACAGGGAGCCAAATCGACTGGCTATCGTGTCACCCAAGGCGATGACGCCCAGGTCATATATGACGGCCGGTGGGCTTGGGATGGAATTAGTTCCACAATCAGTCCCCCCATACAATTATATCACCCTGTCTTCGATGAGTTTCTCTATTTGGCCAACTCTCCGGACACCCAGCCAACCGCCAAGGATCTCAGGGATGTCTACGAGTTCATGTGGTTTTTATCCGAGGTTGGTCGGAGTGAGAACAAGCTTGGTGAAGGACTACGTGCACGTTTGACGAACATTCTGGGGTTCACGATCCACGAAGAGACAATTTTTCATAGGACCAGGCCTGATGGCGTTATCACGGTGCAAATAGGCAATACTCGCATTCTGACCTTGATTATAGAACTGAAGCGAGAGCTCGGCGAAGGCGGCTGCGATCCTTCTATCCAAGTGTCTCTCACCATGAGACGCTCTTGGATCGACTCTGACGTGGGTTATAAACACATTCACCTTGATATCATGTCTGACTCCTCAATAGAAAGTTGCCATTCGCGAAAAGTGCTGCTGTCCAACATTCTTGATCGCTGCAGGGGGACCATGGCTCAGTATTCTGGGTGGCGTATTCACCGACAAGGTTATTATCCAGCGCCTGACTGACATGAAGTGGATGGCGCTCTCATCAACGGAGGAGTATAGCCGAGTATATCACCATGCCAAGGATTTCCTCGCTCTCCGCAAATGTCTCCTATCCCTTGAACAGTTTTATATGAACCTCTCACAAACTCCTCCTTTCGTTGACAACCAACCACATCCCCGCTACTTCCCACATCCGACTTCATTCACTCCCGAAGGTGGTGAAACCACTCGTTTTCGATACCTGAAATCCTTGGAAGAGGATGCCACATGCGTCACATATCTTGCAGAGGAGATGCCCAAAGAGACCGGCGTGACAGGGGTTCCTGGGAAGATGGTCGTCAAATTTGTTGCAAGGTACGGCGAAGAGGTACACAGGTTTCTTGCGCAGAATGGGCATGCTCCTGCCCTCCGATACTATGGCCATCTACCGGGTACCCAGCTCTCTGGTGCTTTTCCCAAACCCGCCCAAGGCGCCTCATCTGACCTTCAGTTGCCGTCGGATATCATGTATATGGTTGTAATGGACTACATCGAGGCACGCGACACACGCGACAAAGACCACATACCGCAAGATGCTCGTCAGCAGATCCGGACCATTTTAGAACTGCTGCACAATGCGGGATACGTTTTTGGTGATTTGCGAAGCCAAAACATTCTTTTCGACGCAGACGATAAGGTCAAGTTGATTGACTTTAACTGGTGTGGACGGTACCCACGAGACAACACACAGAACCAAATCAACGATGGCGGAGACAGGCACAAGGACTATGCTTGTTACCCGTTGTCGATGTCCAGCGTGGAAGGTATGTGGGCCGACGGTATGGAACCTCTCGGACATATTCTACCGGATCACGACTGGAGGATGTTTGAGAAGCTCCCGTATCCTTGATATTTCCTTGTATTCGCGTCCTAAACTTTTTTGTAAACATACCTGTAGTGTATTCTGTTATAGGATGTGGCACTTCGCTACGGTATCATTATATACTACTCTAGGACAATACAGACGAGGTCAAAGATGACTCAGACTTAAAACAAAGAACGCAGCAGACTTGAACATATTTCCCTCCTCCAATGGGTACTTATGTACGCATGTCATATGTAGGTTGTTACATGGTACGGGAGAGAAATCACCGATGACTTACACATTCTCTCCGGGAGTCTCGCAATAGAGGATGGGAAAAGGCTATACAATCTTGACTACTGTACAGAAGTCCTCCCACAACTCCTCCCGGCGTCTGAGCAGGTCCTCGCTCTTCAAAATTGTGTGGAACAATCTGCTTCTCAACAAATGCACCCACCAAACGGGATTTGCACGTCCCAAAGGGGCCAGTCTCTGAGGGGAAAACAGGGAAATGCGGCGAAGAAAGCAATCCAGAAGACCTCGGCACCCCATTTCCATTGTGGCAAGTGATTGTGTTGTATGTAAAATATGAGCCAATTCTGGATTCGGGAAGCAAGTGTCGCCCAGGCCTCAGCGGACGCCTTATTGAAATCCGGTGCGAGGGGAAGGAATGAGACCGGTACAACATGCGTCAGTAACACACAATGAGTGTTGAGATCGTTGAGACGTGAGGTGAATTGGTACTTGCCGCGTTAGGCTGTACCTCCTCTCTCCTCGATCGAACTGGCGCAGGGTGGGGATCGATGCTCCGGATAACAGGGCAAAGAGATGTGAACTCAGGGAGAAGGTGAACCGTCAGTTCTAACGGCTGGAGGGAAGAGTCAGTTAGCGTGCCTTGTATGCACAAAGTTTGCTCACTACTTCTGAATCGTTGATATCCTGAGGGACATTTCCTTCAAAAGTGAGAGAAAACGAATTTTGTGAAGATGGTAACAGTGTGAAAAAGGAGGTCGGGGTTGCGATGTTTATTGGGTTCCGAGCTTCGCTTCCAAGTAGTCCAGCTCCGGCTCGACGGGCCGGCTTCTAGCCGAGTCGCGGCAACACTATAACAGTACGGGGATGTGCCCTTACCGTGACCATCAATTGAGAAAGTCTCAATCCTTGACTTTGTTTTGTATACAGTATGTTTATTGTCAACATCCGAGAGAACTCTGGCATTCCATACGGAGTAGTGGTCCACTAAGACAAGTAATTATGAGACGGAATGTTTGGCAGTCTTGCGATGTCGTACTTCTCCTTTACACATTCACTTGATTCTCACTTGGCTTCTGTCGACTAAGTTGAGAGTCTCAAGACATTGCCTAGAATAGGTCGCAATCTTCCGACACATTCAAAATAGACTTGGAGATGAAGAGGAAATAGCGAACAATGGCATCGAATATGCCCTCCGAGTCTAGCCTTTTTGAGAGCACAATATATGCATTCTCAAGTGCATTCTCTGTGTCTTTGATATTCACCGAGTCATCACTAGTACTAATATGTTCGCCTCGCCGTACCTGCTGCAACAGGGTCCTGTACCTTTTCCCCTCTAACATGAGAAGTTTAATTTCTGATGCGTGACTAGACTAACAGCAGCGAATGGACCCGCAGATGGGAGCCTTGCCTAAGTGTTGACTCGACTCGGACATGCCAATCTATTTTGTTTAACAATGCAGGTGTGAGCACCCCATTTCTGTCTGTCTGTCTGTCTGTCCGTCTTTCTCTGATATATACCCTTTTCTTTCCTTCAAGTCACTGGACTGGTATCTGCCAGTGGTGGGGTCCCCATGGACTTTTTGTCCAGTCTAGATGCTGAGCTTACAGCACGTTCCACATGGATGCCTAATATCGAGTCTTTGGACTTTGTCAATGACCCTATAACCAGCGGTCCTTATCACAGGCAACACCCCGATCAGCTTAAGCATCCTAACACCGGATTATATGCATTGAGACTAGCATCCAAGAACCAAGTCTACTTAGAGCACGAAAATCGACTTTGCCAGATCCTGAACACACTTGACTCGGAATGGATGGAACCCACAGACGCCAAAGAGGATATCGAGGACCGAACTTTACGAGAGCTGGTTAGGATCAACACCTTGAAAGAGGTCGAATGGTCGGGACAACGAAGTGTGGGTGGCGTCAAAGGAGCTGTGGTCAATACAGGCATGTCCGCTCGTCTTCACGACCGCTGCGTTATTGTCGCTGACCATCCTCCAGAAAAGTACTTTGCAACGAGGCACCCCAAAAATAAAACGCTTACCGCCATTTACGTGACAACTCTGGCGATGTATGTTCTATATCAAGTTCCACTCCGTGGCGTGACTGTTCTATTGGCTGGGATGAGGAGCATTTTGAATAGCGATGCTTCACTTCGTTCCTTGGCAAACAGTGTACCGAAGGAACCGAGGAGACTCCTCACGATGTATGATCTTGATCCTGTCACTCGCGGCTATGTCTGCTGCCCTTCGTGCTTCTCCCTCTATCCGCATTCGATAACAAAGACGCAAAAGAGGAAAGCCCCCACATCTCTCGAGAACACGGAGCATCACCATCCCGTTACGGCATCTCTTGACAACCTAGGACACACCGTGACTCACCTAATTGCGCCAACTCACTGCACACACCGCCGGGTCCGCATGGGCTCTGCCTGCGGTGAATCCTTATTCGACATTGTTGTCCTTAATGCCAAGTCTTATGTCGTTCCTCGGATCAAGTATGAGGCACAAGATCTGAAGCAATGGGTCGGACGGTTGCTCTCCCGGCCTGCTATCGAGGAACAGGTATTTAACGGATTTCGGAGACCTCGAAAGGAATATATGGAGGACATGTGGGATGCAGGTCATCTGTGCAGGATACTACTCAAAACGGGCGAAAGGTTCCTCCCTGGCCCACGCGATGAAACACGCCTAGCGTTTTCATTTTCGATGGATAGCTTCAACCCCTATCACATGAAGGAGGCCAAGCAAACTGTCTCATCTACCGCCATTTGGCTAACCTTGCTCAACCTCCCGCCCCACCTGCGATATCGCCCAGAGAATGTGTTTCTCGCTGGCATAATTCCCGGGCCAAAGAAGCCCTCTCTTTCCGACATTAACCATAGTCTTAAACTCCTCGTTGAGGTCTTACTGGAATTCTTTGAACCCGGCGTGTTATATTCTCGAACAGCGAGGCATGGCCAAGGTTGCCGAGTTCGCGCCATACTTGTTCCAGTCGTGTCAGATATGCTGGCTGCGCGCCAGGCTGGCGGATTTGCAAGCCCAACGGCAACCAATTTTTGTACTTGCTGCAACCTCAAGATCCAAGATATAGAAAACCTTGACAGGAGTACTTGGCCGGAACGTGATGTTGCTCAGCAAATTCAGTTTGCGAAGCGTTGGCGGGATGCGGAAAGTCTTGATGAACAAGGGGCTCTTTTCAGACATCACGGCATTAGATGGTCTCCGTTTCTCGATCTGCCATATTGGAATCCAATTCTCTTTACAGCCATAGAACCTATGCATCTCTTTGACCTTGGGCTTTTCCAGACTCACTGCCGGCAAGTTTGGGGAATTGATGTTTCTGCTCCAGCTGGCGATGGGACAGCGTTAGCTGCAGTTATGGTTGTTCCAAGACCCTCCGACCCCGACCTGGAGAAGTGGTATGAAGTGATACGTATTTCCCAAAACCCTGGGGAACTTCGGGAGCGACTGAATGGAAGGGAGTGCACGCGTGATATTCTCTGGCATATATGCAACGACCACGATTTGCGCCGCGCTGGTAATAAGTGGCAATTAGCGGGATCCATTTCTGAATGGGTAAGTGATTCCATATTTAATAATGGGTAGAACGAAATTCAAGATTGGACACAGCGTCAGACAGTTTCACCCGACGTTGTCCGACCCCCAGTGAGCATCCTCGCTGCCGAGCAGACACATACTACTACCATCGTGATTTCTAACACAGTTCTTCAGGCTCCAACCTCTCGAACGGATGGTGATGACATAGAAACTCAGTCCACGCGTGAGGGGAGCGTCGTTACAGATGACTCTGTTCGCTATCAACATGCTATGTCTTTTGCTCGACCTGATTCCTTCTACTAGGCCGAATCGACTCACACTCTGAGTGACGAAAGAGTTCCCTCAGAGGACCAGCAAAGGGCCATAGACAAATGTGTCCAACAGCTCGTGAATCGCGCCGCCCAGAGTACTGTGTTGCAGGCCAAAAAGGTCGTTCTTCAGTTTGTCTGTCGGGATTACTGCCATATGTCTCAGGAGCAAATAAAAGGGCTTCGAACAAAGCAACAACTATACTCCGAGGCCGCTGCTTGGGTACGTGTGTAATGTAGCGGGTGGGGGTGGTATATCTTATTTTCGATTAGGTTGAGGCAAACATCCCCACCGAAGATAATTCTGCGCAGAAAAAGAAGACCCCTCCCACCACCGGCGCCATCCTGGGAAAGGACGTTATGGAAGCTATCTGGGCAGATATGGCCTTGACTGAGCTTCCGTCTTGGGTTTCGGACGTCCCTCCTAATTGGGGTACTCCGACACGAGGCAAGCTCAGCGCAAACAACTGGAGGGTTATCTGCACAGTCCATCTCCCGATTACCTTAATCAGACTTTGGGGCGGTGACGATACACCTGAGTACTGGAAAGACATTCTGGAAAACTTCATGGACCTCGTACGCGCGGTTCAGATTGCAAACTTGCGTACAATCTCAAAGAAGGAGATCGAGCTCTTTGAGCATTACATCTTCCGCTACGTGACCAGATTCAAATCATTATTCAAGCTCGCAAAGGTGAAACCGATCCATCATTCCGCTTTGCACTATGGCGATATACTCGGGGGTTTCGGGCCGGCGCACACCCATGGCGCCGCGTTCTATGAGCGGTATATCTACTCCATGCAACGCAAGAATCACAATATGAAATTCGGTGTGTGGCTTTGATTGCCGACTCAGTATCGTCCCTAGTCCTCATATTATTTTCAATCAGGTGAACTCGAGTCGACGTTTATGCATAGTTCCATCAGAGAGGCAAACCTCCATGCGCTGCTCTCAGACGACAGTGAGGTACGCTCACATGTTGGTAGCCTTGTCGAGGTATACGAAGGCATCCGCGCCCAAGATGTTCGTGGGACGCGTTTAGCCCATATGGTCGATGCGGTACATCTTACGCGGCAAGAACCCAACTTGGTATATGATGAGACGCGTTTGCGCGAGTCAAACCTCCCTGATTTTGTACTAGGCCCCTTTGTTCGGTTCTTGAACTACAAGCAACAGGCCACGGTAGACTCCACCGTTAGAGACAACCCGCCTGGTACAGCAATTCATCCTGAGGCTAAATTCCTGGACAAGTTCTCACTTCGAGGGGTTCAGTATTCTACAGTGAGTAGCAGAACGCGCAACAGCCATATCCTTTTCCGAAACCTTCAGTCGGACGCATGCAACGTACCAAGTGAGCCAGAGCCAGGCCAGATCACACACGTTTTCCTCCATTCCGGTATCCCCACATCACGCACACTTCCTAAGCGCAAACCCCTTTATCCAGACGTTTACATCTGTGTGCGGCCTTATCTCTCTCTTCAACCTGAGCTCAGCAACATGGACCAGATGTATAGAAGATTTGGCTTCGCTGGTGGCTTCTTATGTAGAAGGGAACTTGCGTCACCTGTCATCATCTGTCCTTCAAGCATTATCTCTCATGTTGCGGTGACACCCTTACATATTAAAGGGCATCCGGTGCTGCATATACTCCCAATGGACAGAGTACGTCTCCTTGTTCGTACCTCAGAAACGAAAAGACTGAGGAGTCAAAAACAGCTCATGCAGACCAGCCTTATGGACGCTGAAGGGTTTTTGGTAGATGACACCGGAAGCTCAGCGGAACATGACTCCCACCAGGTTTGATTTATTCCAAGATGAACGTTCCCACTAAGCACGGGACCGCACGCGAAAAGGTGTACAAGTCCGACGAGTAAACGATGGGCACGAGGGTCGGGCGAAGGCAGACGGGTCACACAGACGCAGAGCGGGAAAGGATCACACATTGTTCCGGCTGTAGGTAACGCTAGTTAAATACATGTGCAAGTACCTACAGCTGTGTAGTAAGGTAGAGTTGGTAAGGGAGAACTGGAAAGGTATGCGAAGCCGAGGCGATGTCCGTTGAGAAAGGAAAGGCGGGTATGCTTGGCGAGTGCAAGGCGGTGACGACGAGGTCGGCGTCGCGCCAGACGCAAAGGCGATGCGGGCGGGAAGGTCGAGGGAGGGCGGGGTGAGTTATATGCGTGTGTTCGTATTAGGAACGGTGGATGAGAGATGTACTAGGTCATAATATATAGGAACGGGGGAAGGAGGGGCCACGTACCGAGATTGGGACACCCAAATGTCCTGGAGAGACTCGCGCCCATCACCACCTCCAACGACGATCACGACATTTGCACCAAATTGGCCGTATGATATCCGCGCGGCGGGGGTCGCTTGCGCCCCGATATCGTGACCTGCTCCCAACACATCCTCTCGAGCGAACTGCACGTAGCGTCCAGACGTCGTTCAGCGCCTCGCCGCCTGCAGCCCGTTTCCGCCGCCGAATAATCAGATTTTGTTCTGGTAGAGCACCGTGGTGTCCGTTTGCTCTGGTGTCGTGTTTGCCTCGTAGCCAGACAAAAGAAGGTGAAGCTGCTGGTATGTCCTACGGTAGGAGTGAGAACAAGGCGAAAAGGGGTAAAGGAAACATACACGTCGATTAATTTCGACCGTTTTGATGACTCGGGTGGGCACGAAACGCCACTGCAAGGCGAGGGCGGGCGTGAAGTCGAGATGCCGTCGGGAGAAGGCGAACGACAGCTCGACGCGCTGCTGCGAAAGGGCAAGCACGAAGTTGATGCGCCGCCGCCGCAAGGAAGCCTGAACGAGGGCACGAGGCGCTCCGACAGAGCGAGCGCGAAGTACCACCATGAAGGGGCCCGGATGAGGGTGGCCACCTGGGAGCCTGGAGGGAAGTTGCCGACGAAAGAAATCTTCGAGGCAAAAGAGCGTGTTGAGGTCAGCGAAGAAAGGCGACCGCGGGCAGCGTCGCCCGCCAACAAAAAAAACCTGAACTCAGTCAGCCAGGACAATCACGAGAAATGGCCACGCACCTTGGGCCTCCATCGACCCCCTCTTGTCATCAAGAAATCCATTCATTTGTCGTCTTGAGGCATATACAGAGGGTGCAGCGTTGTCCTGGGACTCGGAGTTGCGAAGCACAGTCGAGTACATATTTGCAGCGACGTTGGAGAGCGGGGTGGACAAGTCGGAAACTTTGAGTGCCTGGACGCCACGCACATTGAGGCGCGGATCGACGACACCGTCATGCTCACGAGGTTTCATCGTGCAGGTGCAGAGCTAAGCGCCGTTCAATAACGGACGGGGAAATAGAACAAAAAAAGGACGAGATGAGGGTGGGAGTGTGTGGATCGGTGGGTGGATGGGAGCTTACTGGATTCCAGGCCGTAGTCACTGGGCAATTGGGAGAAATGTTTTTGGGATAAAAAAGAGAATGGTTTCACGCACCCATCTTGCACACGTACGCCTTGAGCGTGCCTTCATCCTCGTCCTCGTATACAATCCACGGCGCATCAAACGCGACAGGGTCCTCGGCGTGCTCGATGAAAGATGCGGAGTGGCCTACCCCAAATCCTTGGTGCAGTGCTCTGGGCTTGCCACGAAAGTGGGGCATACGCCGGGTGATCTCGCGGAGAAACTTGTAGCCCCCACATGAGGGGCATCACGTCCGCCATCCTGCATTAAAAAAGGATAGGGCTTGGGTAAGTGGTGGAGGAAAAAGGGCAGGAGGGTCGGGCAGGGAGGACGTCTGATAATTCGAGGAAGCCGAGACAAAGTCGAGTGGGGCTAAGACACCCTCAGCGTGCGTGATGTGTGCGCGACCATGCGCGACGGGGTGCTCCTACAGTAAGATGATAGATAGACGTGGTGCGTTGGTGGAGCGCGTGGCAGGGTCTTGTATTGCAGAGGCAAAGGCTGGATATCCTTACATAAGCTATTCTATATATCTGTTGCTGCACTTTGGAACTTTTGCTGATGTGACTAGATCGGCGTATTAGCCATGGTAAACTAAGCACCGCCTACGAGTATGTACATCCTACAATAATTACCCATGCACCGACTTCTCTCGTATCTCCTTCTCCTTTCTGCTTTGTGTAGTGGTAGTCGACGCTCGAGTTATCCAACTCGGTTCACCGTTAGTGCGAATCGACAGCACCCGATCATGATTCAGTGGGTATTCTGAGCCCTTCGAAACGCTCTCCCACTGATTATTTATCCCAAGCATCCAGTATTGATAGGTATTAGTAGACGAGTTAAGGTGAACGTAAATATGTCCCGTCTTGGCTTGAGGAACCACAGTTGGTGTCAGAATGCTTTGATTGGACTTGGCAAAGTACCAGATGGTGCAGCCGCTTCCAGAGTTGGAGGCAAATGGGCGCTGGCGCATCTGATAAGGCGCCGAGGAGTCTGGAAGGTGTGTCTCCACAGATACTCCGTCGTTAGAGTACAACGACGATAATACCGACTGAGCCCGCGACGGAGGTACGGATGTGTTATTACTATATCAATAAAAGCGGTGAGAATGAGAGCAGTGAGACGAAGCACAGGGTTATCTCACCCTCGTGACTGTACTTCCATCAGCCTCATGATGCCAAAAAGAGCAGGTAAGATGCCCTGCTTCGCTTGAGGAGAAATGGCCAATGTGTCGAGTTGGGCATTCAAAATCTGGCAGAGGTCGTCACCGCCAAAGTTTCCTGCGATTAGACTAGTTATGGCACGAGCAATAACATGCAAAGACGGGGAGGATGTGTGTGGTTGGAGTATGGCTATGATTGACTCGGTTATCATATCAGCAGAGTTAGGGGAGGATGTAGAGCAACGAGGAACACGAAGGTTGTCGATGGGCCGTCTAGTGGTGATGACTTGATTGAGCGCAGCACAGATCATTGAGCACATGGAACTCACTCCATGGCTTTCGACAAGTTTGTAAGCCGACCGTCAGGCTCCCAATTATATCGTCTCATCGGGAACCTCTGCCGGAGAATTGTCTGCTTAGAAATTTAGAATCCAGGTCAGTACCAACGTCGAGACAGGGAGGCAAGGCATAGAGATGGTAACCTTCGAAGCCTCTGGAGACATGTCACTACTATCAAGTTGCACCGAAAAGCATTCGTCGTCGTCGTCACCTGAAATATCCATGACAGCTAGGGACATGTATAACGAGGATAGAACAAATTGAGGTAACAGGGGGATGAAATCGTGCCAGGCGTCCGCTGGTCGGTCAACTTCCAGGTCCAGGTCCAGGTCCAATGATTTATATTGGCATGTGGGGGTGAAGTGCGAAATGAGACGGCTTCACGTGGCAAAATACAGAAATCCAAGGCGCACCATTGTCTTCTTTGCAGACATTCCAGCTGCTCCAAGCCCCAAAATCCCAATTTGAACTTGTCAGGACCATCACTCGGGCTGTCACCGAGTCACGGCGAGTACGCGATATGCTACCGCCGATACCAACTTTTTACCAAGACGCCGATTGTCCGCTCTTTTCAGCCAAGTCCGATTAACGGAGCTACTGTATTTATTGGTGCAGGGCAGGCACTGAGTCACTGACCTCGTGAGTATTGTCAACGTGGACTCTCGGCAGCCTGGGTCCGGGTCATGAATCTAAAGCCATCATTGTTACCTCTTATATCTGGGAGCGAAGGCCTCATTCGGAATGGGACTTTGACAGCTGAGAGCATATGATCAGGAATTCGATTGTGGGGCAAGGCACTTGCGACTAAGATCCAGGCCGGTACGAGATCGCGCCAACGCTTACATTATACTTGCCGCTCAATCATACAGGCTCGTTTGTGACTCGTCCTGAATTGTGATCCATTTCTCAGGTTGTGCAAGCATCATATGCTGTCGTGAGTACTATATCTGGTCATACTCTCCTCCTGAAGCACCATTGAGCTTACACTGTACTTGTCAGATCATCGCAAGCTCGTTCCCCACTCATTCTGAGGAGTGCGTCATGTCCCGGGTCGGTCATGCAAGAATATGTGTTCATCTCCCGAGGCACTTACAATGTGGCGCTTAGCCGAGGTGGTAGCACTCTCTCCAAGTCCCTCTTCTCGCGCTCTCGTCCGAGTCGTCCCCCTTCTTCGACCCGCGCACTTCTCGCCCGCAGTCGAGTTCGCGCTGCTCAACTCCTGTGGCTCCCCGCCGACGAGCAGAATCACGCGCCGCCTCCCCACGCACCAATGCGAACGCGAATGCAAGTTCAGCCTCGCTCTCCGCCTCGCGCGAGGCAGTCGCCAAGTCGCCCAATACACCCTCAGTCAACCAGGGAGACCTGCAACCGCCGTGCCATGTGCACTCTGTGACTCTCGTAGGCCACAAGGTCGTCATCATCGTCGGCGGCTAGGACGCATCATACTACAACAGTACCTACGTCTTCGACATTTCGACGCGTCGCTGGTCGCATTCGACATTCACGACCACAGAGGTTCCCCCGCCGCGCCGCGCGCACACCACGGTGCGCTACCAGAACAAAACCTGGGTATTCGGCGGTGGCGCTGAACGACGTCTGGATGCTCGACGTCGGCAGTTCGCTTGATAGGATGCGTTGGGAGCAGGTCACGATATTGGGGCGCAAGCGACCATCGCCAATTTGGTGCAGAATGTCATGATTGTCATTGGATGTAGCGATGGGCGCGAGTGCTTCCAGGACAAATGGTGTCTCGACCTTGGTACGTGGCCCTTCCCCCTCCCCCCGTTCCTATCTCTTATGGCCTACATATCTCATCATCCGTCCCTAATACGAACACATGCACATAACTCGCCCCGCCCTCCTTTGACCTTCCCTCCCGCATCGCCTTCGTGTCTAGCATGACACCGACCTCGCTGTCACTAACTTGCACTCGCCAAGCATACCTGCCTTTCCTTTTTCAACGGACATCGCCTCATCTTCGCATACCTTTCTAAATTTGTTGCTGTAATGAACGCAGATCAATCAACAAATAAAAATTCAACGTTGATACACACCAAGGAGGGCTTATAAAAGTCGTGGCACGTGTCAAAAACTGTCTGCTCCGTCTCCCCCCTCCGGTCTCCCCTTCCTTCGTCTCCCCGTGGCATGGCAAGACTAAACCAATACTTGAGTCGAAGGAGCTGCTCTCGCCCTGCAAGGCAGACGACGTACCGAACTGCTGCGCCATCACTCGCCGTCTCCTTGATCTCATGTACGTCCGCATTCTCTTCTCTCTCCGTCCTTGTTACCCTTGCAAGTTGCCCCTTTGTCTGGTCCCCACGACAAGATCGTTCGATTATCACCTCACGATTGACTCTGCATGTAAAATTTTTGCCCTCACGTCTACACTGTAGGTTTGACAATTGCTTTTATTTCAGGCTTACCGTCATATGTTAGGATAGGTCTATGTGTTTCCATATCAGAATAGCAAACTAGTCCTGTTTCTTGGCCGCATATATATAAATTTCACTTCTTGCAATCTAATTCGAGCGTTATGACTCAATAACATTCTTGTGGGTTAGAATTACTCTGGTTTTAGATCATGAGAGCCATACAAGACTGACAACATCGTGCGAGTTCATTGTGAGGTTGACAAGAACGCATGCAGTGATAGTCTCACGTACGATATAAATTCATTTTGTACACATATTCTCAGAGTACGGTTGTATCTGCTCGCGGACCTTGTAGAAAGTCTGCGGCGCGAAAGCGCGAAGCTCAGTCTCGAAAGAAAAAGACTAAGACTGCGTAAGCTAACCTGCGGCGCGAAAGCGCAAAGCTACGTACAAGTTAGCCATACTGTACGGTATCGTACGTGCCAGTTGCTCTCCCGGCCCGCTATCGAGGAACAGCTCTTCAAAGCATTTCGGAGACCTCGAAAGGAATATATGGAGGACATGTGGGATGCGGGTCATCTGTGCAAGATACTACTCAAAGCGGGCGAAAGGTTCCTCCCCGGGCCAGTCGATGAAACACGTCTAGCCTGAGCGTTTTCATTTTCGATGGATAGCTTCAACCCCTATCATATGAAGGAGGCCAAACAAACTGTCTCATCTGCCGCCATCTGGCTAATCTTGCTCAACCTCCCGCCCCACCTGCGATATCGCCCACAGAATATGTTTCTCGCTGGCATAATTCCCAGGCCGAAGAAACCCTCGCTTTCCGACATTAATGCATTAACCACCGCCTTAAACTCCTTGTCGAGGTCTTACTCTCGAATTCTTTGAACCCAGCGTGTTGTATTCTTGAACAGCGAGGCATTGTCATTTTGTCAAGGTTGCCGAGTTCACACCATACTTGTTCCCGTCGTGTCAGATATGCTAGCTGCACGCCAGGCTGGCGGATTTGCAAGCCCAACGGCAACCACTTTTTTTTTTTGTACTTGTTGCAATCTCAGGATCCAGGATATAGAAAAAGATCGGCCACAATTATGTTGTATACTACTTTGTTCCAAGACTGAGCCCGGGCTGAGCTCATCTAACACAGTTGCAAGGGCTTACTGTTCCGGGATTCAATATTCACTATTCATTGTAGCGCAGGTGGTTAGTCCACGCTGAGTGAGTCCGGGGTTGGTCTGAGGTCCGAGGACTGACTGACAGAGGCTGCGCTCCCGGGAGTCCGAGAACGCGCGAGGGGGAAGTGTAACGAGCGTAGGGGCTTGAGGTGAGAGCACGCGGACACGAAGATCATTGCCTGCAGTGCCTGGTCCGGGCCAGGAGCCTTGTTCTTTTGGGGGGAAAGTGTCGATCGTGTGGCAACGGAGGCGGGCAAGGACGCGTTTGGGCGAGGCGTGGCTCATAACCTGTGACGAATAGAATAAGATTGGGTTTATTGACGAGCACACGTGAAAATGAAGGCACGCGGGGAGATGGAGCGGGAGAAGCCTACTCGCTTAGCTGATAATTTATTCTGAGGTACTCGCGGTCATACGCAGATACAGACGGAAGCAAGTTCTGCCTGCATGGAGGAAGGAGGAGGGGCAGTGGCTGACGCGTCAGGCTAGACGGTCGCATGAGGGCCTCATGAGGCCTTGAAGCTTGAGCTTGAGGCCTTGAGGCCTCACGCGCCTCACGCGTCACGTCTCCATACTGTACCTTACACCATGGAGACTCAGGCTGCCAACCCCAGTAACCAATGTGTGATACCTATCCAAGGTGGGGGACAGATACATTGATACATGGCTGCTGATGACCAGACGTCACACATAGTGAAGGCAATCCGAAACTTCAAGTTGGACAACGGACGCGTGATAGCCTGAGCAAGCGTGATAGCCGCAACTGATGAAAGTACTGAACTCTCCATTCTATCGGACAATGATTCCACGGACCATGGGTAACCAAAGCTGACTCCGACTCTTACAGAGCTGGCCTGGCTGGCAGACATGTTGGAGGACAGACATGATCAGATGGGCTTCGCAGCAGTGAGGCCAGTGAGTGGCCAGTGTGAAGCTTGTGAAGTCGCGCCGCCTATCCCATGGGCCCGGGCGACTCATGGGCGCAGGTGGTTTTGTGTCCACATCCACAATTTCTCGTACTACAGTAGCAGGACTCTCCTCCCAGTGTACCGCATGAAAGTATGGAGCCAGACCACATCAGTGGCGTACCGGAACGGTCCGGAAGCCCCAAGAAAAGCCGGTCATGTATTACAATGATCTTTGAGTTTGGCAGTAATTCAATTGCCAGTGAACAGAGTCGACTCGGAGTTGAGCGTGAAATGAGAGCCTTCTATTGTCAACTTGAAGATCATGACTCGGATGGGAATAGAATAAGAGTACAGTACTACGTTTGCACCCCTCTCAGGCTCATCCTCGCACTCGTTGCGTGACTTTCCTTATCAGAAAAGCCTTCTTGTCCGTTTATCTCCCCTCACCTTGGATCAGCCTTATGAACTCTCGCATGTGTCCTGTAGTACTAGTACCAGTACTGTAGTAGACTCGGCGACTCGCGCTTCACCAGATTGAGATCATCGCCAATATTTGCCCTGAATGTCACTGGCGTACTTCTTAATGTATACCCGACCTGGTGCCTCGTCACGCGTCACGCGTCACGGCCTGCTGTTGAAGCGTTTTCAATTTGCAAAAAAGAAATGCGATCCTTTTTAGGGTAGGTCACATCTGTTCAACTATGAAGCCTCCATACCGTATCTGTTCGTGAGACTAGATGACTCGTGACAGGGTATTCCGTTCGTTGTAATCCAAGGTCCAATCATTCCGATGGGGGTGCCGAATAGTCTCCTCCCCGACAATCACGAAGAGGACCCGCGTATCCTCGCCATTGTTTCTCCCAAAATAGAAGCTTAACATCCCATGTCCAGGGTATTTAGCTGCATGGATTACGACGATATCGTCAATCACCTCAGTAACACTTCCCTTGACTGACCCAATATGAGCATAATACTGAATCCTTCATCACTTAGCTATCCGCCTCACTCTCCCCCACTGGCATGCAAGCGACGTGCCAGTGGGGATGTGCCTCGCTTGTGCAAGCAGCGCCGGGTATGTCTTGGTTTCCTATGAAATATCATAATACATTTGATTTCCCCCCGCTCACATGTTGGACAGATAGAGTTTCAATCTGGTGGACTCGGAAATCAGCCGGAACGATGCTCCTGTTCACAGACTAGTGGTGATCAGCAGAAGGAGGCTAAGCTAGTATATCAAGCATACCTCGTATGTCCGTTTCTCACCCAACTACATTCCAATCCAACACTTTGGCAGTATAGGGGGATGCAAGACGTCCCAGCTGAGCTACTCATTACGATTTCCACCCATATGAACGATCGAGATCTTCGGGCGTTGGCGGCCACTTCACAATTCATCTGTCGCTCACTGTTACCAGAGTACTTGCGCCGCCGTGACCTTGTGCTGAAGGATACCTGCGCAGGAGGTTTAAAGGTACAACTTCTTGGTCTAAGCGGATATGCATCTCTCGGACTCTGGTCCGTTGCCCCGATCTTCCACCCCCCGGAGGAAATGTACTGTTCGATTCCTTGCAGCGTGCAGGAGGCGCGAACTGCGATGGAGTTCCTTATGTATTTCCTTCTCCAGCCCTCGAATACTCGTAACCTTCGGGATTTCCATCTCTCCATCCGAGGTACAAATCCGCTCCTGCTGACGTCGGAGTTCATCAAGATGCGAAGATTATTTTACATATTACCACTCACAAGTTTGAATCTCTCGGGTTACGATTATGCAGATTATCTTCCTCCTTCCGTTACCCTCCGAAGTGGATCGTCATGTGGCTCTTACACACTCACGTCACTTGTTATCTCCTCCGATTATGCCTTCGCACCCGGGTTGGTGCAAACGACAATGGGCATCCTTAGGCACTCTCCTATCAAGAACCTGATGATTTACATGGTGTCATTGAGCCCTTCCCAGTGGTCGACTTTCCTTGGCGAGCTCAATATGACGTTCCTCGAGGATGTCGACCTTGAAGGGGATATCCCACGACCGGCGCTCATTCGCTTTTTGATTAAGAACAAGCTCCTCAGGAATGTCGTTATCAGAGGCAACGTGCGTTCGGACCGAATACAACCTAGCCGGTCACGGAGTCAGCCCATTCTCCCTAATCTTCTGACCCTTCGTGCTCCTTTGGAGGTTTGCTGTGCAATTATCGAACAGGCTAGTCACTCGTCAAAGCTTTACGAACTACAAGTTGAAGTGAGCCGACTTCACCCTCATCATGAACCCTCATTTCTTCGCCTCGTGGAGAAACTGCGGCATTTTCGGAACCTTGACCATCTTGGGTTTCATCTTCCGCCGAGTTCGGCCTCTGCCATACCACAAACGATCCCGCATGACTATGATTGGAATGGACACCCTGCCCGCGTGCTCAAACAGGTCCGTACTCTGTGTTTCTTCCAAAGGCGGGGTCGGTTATCACATGGAGATATTGTATGTCCTCATCTTCCTTCTCCTATATATCCCACCTTACCAAAATGATAGGACACGATGTGTGCCTACATACAATCATTTCCGATGCTGGAAACAGTCCATGCGGTAGAAGAAGGGGATGGGCCTAGAGCAGAACTCCTCGACACTCTACGCAAAGCGAAACCCACCCTCCGCATTGTTGCCGTCTTTACAGGGTCTCTCTATTTGAAGTGGACAGCGGATGTACAAGAACAGCAGCCATTTATGGTGGATGATCATGAGTAGGCCATCAGCTCCGCTACTTGTACGCTTTTCTGTATTGTAGTCCTCACTTGTCATATTTCGAGCCACTGGCATTTTCTACCAATTATTACAACTTTCACGATATACATGCTCGTCGTCCTGACCACGCCCCACGCAGCGGCCTCCTGCGCGCTCTACATGCGCCCCGTGAGCATGAGCTCCATCGCGCGCGACTTGCTCACGGCGTGTGCGAGGCGCTGCGACCCGCCGCCGCCCGTGATCGTGTTGATGTTCACCTCTGGCTGCCCGAACTTGGCGTTGGGCACGGCGAGGGGTATGCCCGCCATCAGCGCGAGTTTGCACCCGCCTCCGACCTGCGCAAATAAAGACATGCAATGAGTGTTTGGAGCGGAGTGGTGGTGTGATGGACCGTAAAGGTCATGGCGAAGGGTGGAAGTACCGCTTACCCTGGGCCACGTAGTCGCTAACGGCGGCGATGATCAGATTGCGGATTCTGGCGATGTACTTCCAATTTTCTAAAAACCCGTTCTGGTACACGTCCGCAACTGTCGTGAACGACCGGATAGACATCCGCGCAATCCCCGGAAGTCAGCATGGATTAAGAAAACCATGTCATTACGCACACGACTTTGTCTTTCATCTCTTTGAGTTCAGCGCCAGATGGCATACCCGTCCACGTCGTCCGGCATTATCCCGCGACTCGAAGACCCAAAATAAAAGCGAGAGTGTGTGTGTCTGAAACCACACCAAAGGCAGGACCAGTGCCAGACCCTCTGCTACACTGTGCCACACACACACACATGCCACATAGGCAAACATGCTCACCTGAAAACGCGTTCTCCGATCCAGTAATGACAATCGTGCCGACCTCCTTGTCCGCGTCGATCAACCGTAGCGCCTCGTTCAGCTCTGCGATCAGCGTCTTGTCGAGCGCGTTGAGTGCTTTGGGCCTATGTATAGTAAAAGTCCTTTCCAATATAGATTAGGCCGAGACCCGACTTGCGAGGGGCAATGTACTGCGCGTGCTACGAGGAGCGACAGCTTTTCTTGGCGACACGTATTTGGCGATGGCAGGCGAGACTTGGGCGATCCGCGTTCATCGGCCATAGCGATTGGGCGAGATGGTGGGGAAGACTTGGTCGTCATGGGAAAGGAGATCGAGGGCAAGGGGCGAATGTGGATGAATCGGAGGTGATGCGTGCAAGACGAAGGTGGCAAAGACGTAGGATAAGCGGATAAGCGGCGAAGCGTGACTGACTCGGATCGCGGAGGCACACGGGCCATGGCACGTGGTCGAAAGTGGTCGATTCCGAGGCTACAGTGCGTGCATACCTTACACTGGCCTTCCCATTTCAACAGTGGCTGTAAAACTGTGTAGTTGTTGGAGAATCATTGATATTGATTGCAGATCACAGACTGTATTGTCACTGTAACCCTGCAGACGCTGAAAGCCCGAGCTTGCGGGCTGGGCTCGGGCCTGCAGGATGCTCAAGCCGGGCTGTGCAAATCGCTATATAGTACGGAACTAGAAGGCTAGGTAGGTATAGTATATACAGAAGTAAAAGCGTTGAAGCGTGCTGATCACGCCTCGAGTCACGATGCTGTGCTTCGGGCACATGTGATTTTATAAACTTGGATCAGCCTGAGTATGCATTCATCTCCCTCAGTCTCGTCTCTTGACATCAAGTTGTCACTGAGGGAAATCACGCTAGATTTCTAATAAAAAAGGCCCAGGATGCAATTTAAATTTCGAGGGCGGGCACCGTCTAATCAGTCCGCGTGGACACCTAGACGTATTGGTACTAGCACCGTGACTGGATGTTTGGGGCGGCGGGGCGCACCTGACATCATGATGCATCAACTGTGGTCTCGATATCCGGTGCGAGTCAGCCCGTGTGAACGTCTACCATATGTTATTGTTCAACATTGACTCTTTCTCAAGTGAATACTGTAGCCCCATTTGAATTGTGCCAGTGCCAGAAGATCGCAGCGCATTCCAGGCAAACGTTTCGATTCTAGAGATTCTCGAGTTGCCTTAGCCGACAATGGTTTGACATGTGTGAAGGCGCGTAGAACACCCGATGCATTGTTTTTCCTTCCTTCCGGAGTCTGGATCGTTTGATTTGAATAGCAGATTTTGAAATATCTTTTGGCAAATTCCGATGCCCATAAACTCATCATCGGGGACCAGTGAAAACTGGAATGACCTGTGCAAGGTATCGTGTACAGCTCGTGGTAGAGGCAAGGGTAACAATGAGCAGCCCCGAGTCGCTACTACAGTGGTAAGTTAGTAGTCTGCAAGTAGAAGGACACCGTCACTGGACACGCCTGGCCACGCCGCACGCGCAGGCAGACTTGGAGACGCCTGTCGAAAACCGCGGAAAGGCTAAATATGCCAAGTGTTCCACTTGGCACTTGAGACAAACACGACAACTTACTCACCGGCGACTTGCAGTGCTGACTCGCTGCGCGATCATGATCACGATCGAGTTGTGGATTGGAAGTGACCGTGACCCTAGTGGAACCAATTGACGCTCACGCATACGTACATATTATGAACTTGAACTACATTTATCTGTGTAGTCTTGATCATGACCTCCCCGTACTGTCACAGGTACAGTCTATTGTATTGGGAAACAATGTTGCCTGCCCGCCCAGTGATGCCCCTGGTCCCGTCAGCCGACAGTGTCTTCATTGTCTAAACGGCATACTAGTACCCATTGTTGACTGGACGAACATGTTTACGAGTGTCGAGGTGTGCCTCAGGCTGGTGTGTTGCTGCTACGTAACACCGCGGTATTTTGGTCACGGTTGTGACGGGTACGGTCACGATGTCCGATTTTACCACACCGCGACAGACCGTCACCGTCACCCGCGGTATTTGGTGGTTATCCCTGGAACATCACTACTCGTCACTACCGTAGTCGTCATCGCCGAGCAGTTGATCAAGTTCCTCGAGACAGTAGACGTGACTCTGTCATACGTCTGTTCCCGCTGCTTATCATGTGGCTATTGTGCTGAATATCCCCGGGGCCTAGGCTCGTGGACGTGGCAAGTCTTTTTGGATTGGGATCTCGAGACACAAGTGTACCCTATCATCCGATGGCTTGTTCATCACCAACGTGCCAAGATTGTCGATATGGTTCACCAAGGTCTCAAAACTGTCTTTACATTACCCATCAAGACTGAAACACCGTACGTCATTCTCTCTAAAATGCGCAGCATCTCCCCATAGAACCCACCTAGACTCAAAGACCTCGCGAAGGAGTTCCGACAGGCTTTCCCAGACCCTTCTATTCCTCAAATACCGCAACAATTTCCGGCGCTTCGTCGAATCATTCTTATGCGACAGTAGTAAGGTCGAAGGAGAAGGTCCCGATGTTTCACCTGGTCGTGCGATGGGTCTCGGAACGAGCAAAGATTCAGACGCCCGCGATTACTTCTCACACATGATGGACGCAGGACGACGACCGCGAGCTCATCGATCTCGGATTTAGCAAGAAGAAGGTGGACGACCGTAAGGAATGGCTGCAACAGTTCAGGGTGCGTGCGTGTCCTTGCAATCGTTCTTGGCTCTATCGCTCTTCTTTTCTTCTTTTGGGTTATCCCCTTCACCGGCCTTGCGAGCTTACTCAGCTATAAAGAGATAAAGAAAACTATGCCTTGGTTAGGTCGTCTTATCGACAGTAATGAGAAGATACGCGCCATCGTACAGAATTCGTTGCCATCTATGGTGATGATCATACTCAATGCATTCCTGCCAATTCCTTGCAATGATTCTATTCCACCGGATATAGCGAGCATGTCTTGGGGCACCACGGACATCAGTTCTAGCCCATATCTAAATTTCCTCGACACTGCGTTGCGCCTTGTATCTGGTGGTTCTGCGCGCGCCGACGAAGCCCCACACCTCCGCGACGCCTGGCCAGACATCCAAGCGTCCGCACAGCGCGCTCTGAACGATCTCCACTGACAGTCCTCCCCCCAACCCCCCACAAAACGCAAATACTCTCCCTCTTCCCCGGCCGCAAACCAAAAGAAGCCTACATGTGAACAGGGGGAAGAAACTGGGCAAGCAGGAGATGCTGTCGATGAAGACAATACCGACGACGCACCGCACCTGACTCTCCATGCGCTCTCTGCGACTGCACCAGTGCGACACAAAGTCGACATCATGCTCCCCGCGCGCACGTTGCGACTCGCACACAGCACCATGGGCGCCGCAACCGCGCGCTGCACACGCACTGTGCTCACACGGGCGCTCCTTCCCCCCCCCCCCCCCGTGTGGGCGCTCGAGCGGAGCGCTGCAGTGGACCGCGCTGCTCCTCGCGGGCGACAAACCCGCCCCACCTCCACCCAAACGTGCCCGTGGCGCTTCTGGCACTGGCGCGATCAACGTTCCAGGCACCGCGCGATTCAAGCTCACCTGCTCTGTTCCCGACTCCACCAGTGCTGCCGTTCCACACACGACAGTCCATTCACCCTCGTCTGCATCTGCACCCCCCTCTCAGTCCATCAGCGCTGGAGAGGCCCTTCTCACCTTCATCTCCTCCATCATTTCGGGTACTTCCGTGACGATCACGACTGTCGAACGGGCCGGGCCGCTCGCGGGGATCACAGCCTTTCGTGGCGTGCGCGAGACCTCGCTCTGGTTCTTTGACGGCGCGGGTGCGGGCGTTCTCGCCGACGCGCGTCCAGCCGAGTTCTGGGCACTTGCGGATCTTGCGCGAGGCGAATCGGGCGTGCGCGTCCGCACTGCAACAGGGCGGACATGTTTGGTTGTCTTGACGCGGTGCAACGCACGTGGGAACGAGAGGGAGAATGTGGAAGATGACGAAGGGGAAGAGACCGAGTTCCAGATGATCGATGGGAAGGAGAGGGAGGGGATATTTGAAGTGGGTGCGAAGGCACTGGGACGTGTTTGGAATCGCAACAGTCCGACGGGCGGCTCAAGCGGCACAGATGGCATGAGCAGCCGCAGAGGCAAACAATAGAGAAGGTAGTCACTAGAATTACCCTAAGTACTAGATTTTTTGTCGTAGTGTCTACATCTTCAACGCGGGTACTGTCAGTACCGCGGTTTTAATACAACACCGTACAGGATTATGGACACTATATGTTTTGTAAGGTAGGGCCGGCAAGACCCTTAAACCCCAACCTTAACCACAGCATCCGAACACCGCTCTGTCACTTTCTTCCTGTCTTGACACTGTCCCGACGAGGCCCTCACTCTGTGACCCATTCCACTCTCCCCTCACTCCACTACCTACAACCACAATGGAAGCCCCCCTCAAACAAGTTCTTGAGCAACCCAACTTCGTTGATGATTCAACTTCTGGTTTCACCTACAATTCCCTGTCTGGCCGCGATTATCTCCAGTATCTCCACACCAAAGCATTTGGCATGCCCTCTCTCCCTCTGCCATCTCCAGGGGGC
>Ga0307510_10001735_pt1 | contig 24251 bp, 16 predicted proteins | sample 12_EM_MG_FD_207224 | JGI IMG/M metagenome (GOLD analysis project Ga0307510, IMG submission 207224) | Populus trichocarpa ectomycorrhiza microbial communities from riparian zone in the Pacific Northwest, United States - 12_EM | ecosystem: Host-associated > Plants > Roots > Unclassified | place... | reverse complement strand
AAGGAGCTGATTGCTTTAGCACAGGAGGTGTGGGAAGGGTTACCATGGAGGCATATTTATACCTATATCAATAGCATGCCACGGCGAATTGTATCTTGTCTCAGAAATAATGGGGGACCAACCAGGTTGTAAAATGTAACCTAGCTCTTAATGTGTTTTTTGGAGTATTGTGGGACTTTAGGAATGGAGTTGGTGTTTTCTTAATAGTGGTAGCCGTGAGGGGGTGGGGAGCTGCCAAGACAGGTGTCGGGTTACTAAGCGACCTCTATTGCACCAAGAAAAGTTCGATACTTATGATAAGAACTGATTTTCGCCACCCCTAATCTGGGCGGGGCACTATCTCCACCATATAATCCATGGAAACATTAAGTTTAATTAAGAAAAGTTTTATTTTAACGTAATATATTGTGATAAAAATAGCATATCCTATTGCTTGGCTGACTTGGTTTGACCGGTCCTGGTCGAGTCGGTTTCGATAATCCTGACTATCCAGTCGGTCTAATTTCCACCATTAGACTTGTTTTTAGACCGGACTAGCTAGTCCAGTCCAGTCTTCCGCCGACCATTCGGAACCCTGAATACAGCGAAGATGTTGCGCTTCAGCCCTGGATAAAATGAGGGTTATATACAATCGATCCGTCTTGCGACCGTGGGAGAGGAAACTCCAATATCTTAGCAAGATTCTTAGTTATTCCGGTTTGACTGTAGATCGCCGGATTTATGATTACCCAAGTTGCACCGTGTTTCTGCAATCGGCGTGGGGGGGAATGCCCACGGTCCAACCAGTAACGGGAAACATGATTGGATCTGGTGGTGAGTGATCTTCAGTTAGGACTTGTAATTCCTGCGTGGCTGAGATTTACGGCTAAACTAACTGGGGGAGAGGGGAAGAAGGGAGGATTTTCCTGGGCGGTCTAAGAATACATTACATGTGAGGCTTTTAGACTTCGACGGCGAAAAGGTAAACGGGGAGTGACATAGGGTGAAACCAAACTAAACGCCAAACCCACAACGAAAACGATCGCACACTCAGCGGCCGGGAAAATCTTTTTATTAACAACAGCCTCGGCCTCAAGCTCAACGACGGCTACTTCAATAACTAACTAACTAAGGGCGACCGCAGGAGTAGATATCAATCACAAATATATTATATCCATATATGAGCCATAGTATCATACCACTCCATGTGAGTGACAGTGAGTCCCCTTCGCCCATCATGACTCCCAGCCTCACAAAAGGAAAACAAACTCTCCCACTGCCGCCGGGCTTCCAGCTCTCTCACGCTGGCCTTACCGTGCTTCCTCTTTCCTCCCAGCTTTTCTCCCGGCTTTCCCGAAAGCGGCATGATCCCAAAACTATGAAGCATTTCTGCGTTCGAAATGTTTTACACAAACACGCCCGAAGCCGAAACATATGCCCGAACCCTCAGCGCATTTCTGAAGTCAAGCAAGTGCGTCTCCAACGGCTATCTAAACAACAAAGTGGGCATCGGGAGAGTATGGCGAGCATCATCGTTTCCAACGAGGGCAATGCGCTCGGGAAGCCTGGTCGGAGCATGAACCGACTTCCGCTGCCACTTCGCAGACCTGATGCTTGCTTATATTTCGGTCTAGATATATTACTGCACTTGGGAATCACAAACTTCAAGTATGCAGGTAATATTTTATTTCTCCTGCAGTGAGTCTTCTCATCATCGATAATCACTCGTCTGCTTGAAATATAGCGTTTGAATGGTGTAACTTACATCCTACTCGAGGTGGTTGACAGGCCGGGAGGGTTAGGACCCGGGGTACACGGGAAGGATTATATTACATCCTGGCGATTAATCTGCGGTGGGGGGAGGGCTTTGAAACCTATTATTATCTTTGTGGCACGGCTCCATTTAATGGGATGCGGGAGCGGGGTATGCCATGTCAAGCGTATCGCGGCTGGCATGTTCCCGTCAATGTAACAGCTTCACCGCTACCTGATACCCATTCTTAGCACCCTGCGATATTGGTGTTCAGTTGTACCTCTCTAGCCTAGCAGGGTTGACCCCTTCGCCTTCCAGTAACTGCTTCGCCACTGCTTCATGTCCATTCCCAACAGCCCACCATATTAATGTTCGGCCGCGGTTGTCGGGCGTATCGGCTGTCGACATCTTCCCGCCCTAGTAGCAACTTTACCACTGCTTCATATCCACTCATCGCAGTCATCGTCCGCAACCCGTATTTGCTTCCATCTTCCCAACTCCTGAGAAGTTTCCCGAAACTTCTTCCATCCCTTTCGTCTCATCCTCTTACACTATTTCTCCTATCTTCTGCGCTCCTTTGCAGTCCTGACACAGCGGTCTGTTTCCTAACTATCATAGTGTGAGACAAATCCGTTCTATCTCCTAGTAAACCTTAGTCTCTAACCTCTAGTCTTCCCTAGCACCAATCCCTAAAACATCACAAACATTCATGCTTTAGCTAACGTCTCAACTAAACATGCCATCATGTTCCTGATACCATACTACCCAATCTTGCAACCGTCATCAAACCGAATACCTCTCAGCCATGTCCCATCGGTGTTTCAGCTATGTCCTGCATATGGAACCTTCGTGAATTTCAACAATAGGAACGGCCGCTCCACGGCTCCTCCGTAAATAGGCCGCGTTTCTTTGCAAGTGTGAAACCCTCGGGTGTGATCCCCGCAGGGGGATGGAACGGGCAGCTCGAGAGGGAAGCCCTAATTCCTCAAACTGATAAATCATCACTAGCTTGAGACCGACCCAATCCAGTAACATAAAGGGTTAGCTTTCTTTAAATCGCAGGGATAGGAAAGGTATTATAGCCACAAGTTACTCCGGTTGGACTTCAGCTCAGCCCCTCTTGCCCTTCTCGCCACCGCCGCCCAAACCACTCCACAAGGAATGGTTTTGCTACTTCCCAAGACACTTGATATTTCTAAATCCCCCAATCCCAGTAAACCTTCCATACTACCGGTAGTCTACAATCGGTGTATCTAACCCCACCCGGGGGTGTGGATCCTTTGGCTGGCAGGGTGGTGACACTCCCGACCTGATTTTCAATATCGTGTGATAGCGGAATAAGTTTAACAAAGCCACTATGCTTGGTATACGCCTAGTTCTTCCTCCTCCCCCTATGCATTGGTATGTTGTACGCCCTAGGCACTTTGGCAGTGTTCGCACCCCACTTGTTGGCTTTGTTATCACATCACCAGATGCCACTCGGTGCCTGGCACCACACACCAAGCATCATGTTGAATGAATTAGAGCCTAGAGAACTAGCGGGAAGGGCAAAGGGGAAAGCATCATTTGGTAATCTGAGTTAATAATGTTATTCAGGGTGGGTGGCTTCTGAAACCCTTTGAAAGTGTTCTTTGTTCCTTCTTGTAAGCTAAGATTGCGGCTCGAATTAAATAGTCCAATAACTAAAAACTCGGGCGGACCAACATTTTAAATCAAAACCAAGGACACTTGATAAACCACCCAATCACCCTGAACAAATCCGGAAGTTCTTTAACCAAAATTAACCTAGGAACAGGTTGAGAGTAGCTTTCGAAAAACGGCCCTGAAGGTTTATGAAATTGACAAATCCGACTTGACCTACAACAATGGTGGTTTTATATTTACCTTTTGTATGACATCCTTATGCAAAGTCGTAGGTCACCTTGCGATCTTACCACACCATTGGACAAATCATGATTTCTCAATTTTAAGGATTGATATTGCGCTTTCCCAAAAGAAATAAATGTTCTCATGTTACTAGCAGCTTCTTGAAATTTCTTACCTAGGTAGTGTCGCGCTGTGACTTTCTGAAAATGGCTGTTTTCGGTGGAAAATAGCCAACGTTCCCAGTTTTTTGTCACCAAATCATTTACAACAAACTGGCGTGTGCACATATTGAGGGTGAGATGGTATATTTTTCCCGCATCTTCCTGTTTGAACTTCACAGGAGCCTTAAAGAATAAATGTGAAAGTGCAATCACAGTAGGCATAATGACATCCTGACTTGTAGGGAAGGTTGATGGGGCAACACTCTTCAATCCTAGTTAAAAAATAGTGAGGAGAAATATAACTCCGTACAAAATGCAGGGAAGCTTAACGAGCTCTGAATAATCTCACTTTGCTGATACATCATGATCCCCTGTCATATACACTGATAGATGACCATGCTTATATCATGATCCCAAAGCTCCCCGTACTATTCCAAGCATTTAATGCATGATGGCATTGAATGTGCGGGGTAACACTAAACCAAATACCCGATACTTGATGCAGGATAGCAATGAGTATGGTATACACAGACGGAATAAGCTATGTTTAGTAAGATACGATATGGAAGCTGTTATGAGTTGCTGATTGGGGATTGGCGAGTGGGCCGGTTCAAGAGAGTGGGAAAGGGAAGCAATGAAGTCAAGGAGGAAACACTGGCAGCTGTATATTCTTTTGTATTCCTGTCCAACTTGCTTATCCTTTCTAGCTATGGGAGAGGGAGTTTATAGAAATAATACAAAGAGCGTTTGCGGGCTTCCCAACCTGCGGAAATCATTCCGGGAATGTGCAGAAACTAAGGAATTTCAGTCCCAGTTCGTTCAGTTTTCCGAGCATCCCTCCGTGCTACATTCCGGACACTTCCGGACATGTATTCGAATCCTCACATACATTATACAAGCTAGGTATCTCTGTCCCTCCGCTTTGGTTGATCATGTTTGACAAAGGAAACTGAAACTAATGAGCGACATCATAGGAAAGGTATAAAGAAAGAATTCTTCTGAGGCGGAGCCATTGCCTGTGATGTCTAACAGGAGCAATAATTCACAGTATTTTCCTTCTCATTGGGTGCCTCAAAGCTGTGAGCCTTATTAACATATATCTTCTAGCTACACAAAGGCACAACTACGTGTTGTGCCGGACACCCGCAGTGACATGCAACTAAAGGGGATGTTTGGCACACCACATGTTCAAATAACAGTTATTTCAAAACATGTTCTACAGATTATATTTAGATCAGATTTTGAATAGACTAATGACAATGCATACAAAGGGATTATGTAAGGACATTTTCGGATGATGTATTGCTTTTTCATCTCTTTTGATTCTTCTGTTGGAAATCTGCTCTAAAAAAATCTAATCTGCAAAACGCGTTATGAAATAACAGTTTTTTGGACACGCTGTGTGCTAAACACCCCCTAACATCTTTCTAACTTCCAGAACACGTGCTAAATTAGCGCTATTTCGAGCTCAACCGGGGGGGTTGGTATTGTTCCTCTTTATGCCATATATAGCTTTTTTCTCTCTTAAGACAATTGATTTTCCTAGTCTTGATCAATAAAAAACTAAAACCAACATCATGTTTTGGCTAAGGGGTATGAAGTTGGAGGGATGGTATGCTACCAAAGCCCATCCATCAAAAGAGCATTGCACATTCAGTCGCTCGGCTGGGCCAACCCCGGTAAAGTTAGGTCTGGCAATCATAACTGTTTGTTTGGCCTAATTTCTAACATTAGGATAGGCTTGATTTTGGCAGCACTAGCTAGCCCAGTCCGGTCCTCTGCCAACCATTCGGAGCACTGGTAGATACCCTTTAAATATAACAACATACTTAGATCCAGAATCCGCCACAGATAAGGCTAATCAGTTTTGGATGCAGATTTATTTCATCAACAGCGTTAGCCATCACAATTTAAGAGATTTCCTGTCGCCGCTATTGCAATATTCCTAATCGCATGCATCTTGCCCCACCGTAAGTATACTCTCTCTAAATAACTTGGTATCTAACGTACATCAATATTCACCGAGGAGAAGAGAAGGGCAGGGGAAACAAGGGGGTATAGAGAGCAAAGATAAAGTACACAAAAAGCAGAATCCATTGTAAACCGGGAATCGGGACAGGATCAGATATCGTAAAAAGTAAGCTTCAACTTCATGCGGCGACCACGACCATTTAGTGGAATATCCTACTTCAACTTGGGCTATACCGGGTTTGAAGATGGGAGGGGAGAATCGGGGGTGTTATTCTACATCGATAGTGGGCGTCCCGTAAAAGGTATGTAGATCGAGCCTCATGGGGTTTAGTGCGAGGAATGGTTCCCGAGAGATGGTGGTTGCACGGTTGTTATGACAAGAGGGGGAGGGGAGCCAAGAAACCGATAAGATGATAGCGGATGTCTGGGGGTTGAATAAGAGCTAGAGAAGGCGGGGATATTACTGGAAGGGATATCCTTGGTGGAATTAGGAAGGTTGTGAAGGTTAGGGTAGGAGGGTTAGAAGGATGTATTAAATATTTGCGCGATTGGTCGGCAATGCGGGGGGGTTTGAGGCCGGCTATCAGCTTTATGCCGCGTTGGCCCCTCCTTTGAACCACATAGGGGAGTGCGGCATTATAGTCCTTATAGGTCGTCATCTCCCCATCCAACTAACATCTTCCACTCAGCCTCACGTCAGCATTGCTCCTCCCACCAGGCTCTACGTAGCAGCTTCACCACTGCTTCATGACCACCCTGGGTAGCCCATGAGTTTGGTGTTCGGCCGCTGTTATCTGGCCCAAAAGCATCGACATCTCTCCGCCAGTATAACAGCTCTACGACCGCCACACGCCCATTCCCGGCAGCCCACGAGATTGGTGTCCGGCCGCCATAATCGGGCCTGTCAGGGTTGACGTCCTCCCTCTCAAGTGAATGCTTCGCCGCCCCATGTTCATTCCCGGTGGCCCAGGGTATTGGTGTTGAGTTCCGTGTGTCTGGGTAATCGGAGTCGACGCTTGCCCGTGCAAGTAACATCTTGACTACGAGGTCATGTCCATTCCCAGCAGCCCAAGAGATTGGTGTCCGGCCACCATGGTCTGGCCTATCGGGATTGATGTCCTCCCACTCAAGTAAGAGTTTCACCACAACCTGATGTCCATTCCCGGCAGCCCACGATATTGGCGTCCGGCCGTGATTGTCTTGCCCATTGGGGTTAACGCCCCCCCGCCCCAGTAAGAGCTTCACCACTGCTCCATGTCCGTTCCGGGCAGCCCACGAGATTGGTGTTCGGTTGCACGTGTCTGGGCTATCGGGCTCAACGCTTGTCCGTCTAAGTAACATCTTGACCACCGCGTCGTGTCCACGCTCAGCTGCCCACAAGAGTGGTGTTTGGCCATTGTGGTCTGATCTGTTAGGGTTGACGTCTCCCCGTCCAAGCAGAAGCTCTACCACAGCCACATGGTCATTCTCAGTGGCCAAGGAGATTGGTGTTCGGTCCCATCTAGCTGGTCGGTCGGGATTGACCTCTTTCCGTTCAAGTAACTGCTTCACCACTCCCACATGCCCGTTCTCGGCAGCCCACGAGATTGGTGTCCGGTCCCACTCATCCCTCTTGCCAGGGTTGACATCCGCTCGCCCGAGCAGCATCTTCACCACTGCCTCGTGCCCACTCTCTGCGGCACATGAGATCGGCGTTCTGCCCCATCCCCCTGGCCTATCGGGGTTGACGTCTTCCCGGGCAAGTAACTGCTTCACCACTGCCTCACGTCCACTCCTGGCAGCCCACAAGCTGGGCGTTTGCCCGTTGCAGTCTGGCCTATCAGGGTTGACGTTTTCGCATTTAAGTAGGACCTTCACCACTCCTTCGTGATCATTCTGGATAGCCAGCGAGATTGGTGTTCGGCCACTACAATCTGGCCTATCGGGGTTGACGTGTTTCCGCCCAAGTAGTAGACCCACCACTTCCTCGTGTCCCTTCTTGGAAGCCAAGGAGATAGGTGTTTGGCCTTTGCGGTCTGGCCTATCGGGGTTGACGCCCCACCACCCCAGAAACAGCTTCACCACTCCCTCGTGTCCCTTCTTGGAAGCCAAGGAGATAGGTGTTTGGCCTTTGCGGTCTAGCCTATCGGGGTCAACGTCCATCCGTCCAAGTAACAGGCCAACCACTGCCTCATGTCCCTTCTTGGCAGCCCAAGAGATAGGTGTTTGGCCTGTACGGCCTGGCATATCTGGGTTGATGTCTTCCCGTTCCAGTAACAGTCTCACAATTTCCCCTTGCCCACTCCTCGCGGCCCATATGAGCGGTGTAGAACCAGTATCATCCATGCAATTTATATCGATACCCCCCACCTCAATCAAAGCCCTCGCAACCTCAACAAGCCCGAACAGGGATGCATAGTGTAGTCCAGTGAACCTGTAGTAGCTGGAAAGAAATGTTCGACCAAGCTTGTGCTCTAAGAGTATCCTGATTGATACATGGCTTCTGTACCGGCTGAAGAGCTTGAGTGCAAGCGTTTTCCCATGATCTGTGAGTTCCTTTTTCATGTGGGCTCCCCAGTATAATGCCGAATATTTGAGGAAGGGCAGGTGTTGAGTGCTCCGAACACAGGGGTTCGAAAGGGCCAGTACCTGCTGCGAATTCAAATACGTCAAGCACGTCTCCGCAATTCTTGAGTGAGGGCTCTGGAAAAGGTTGCGATGACAGATTAAGTATTCTCGGAGGGTGGAGTGGATTAGTCGTATAGCCGACCCTTCCTTATCCATCACAGCAAGTCCTTGGCAGCAGCTCAACACTGTCTGTATTGAGGGAGAATTCTCAACATTGTAATCCGTCGACCCTGTTTCCACCGCCAAAACCTGACATAAATCCTCTGCCCGCAGCAGCCGTTCCGAATGGCATATCCACATCAAAGCCGTCATTCCGAGTCTTGATTTGCGACTACCCTGTGCCTTGATCCGTTCTACGGTTGCACCGTAGGCATCCTCTAGGCATAATTCATCCGTAATTATTCGGAGCCTTTCTCGCCGCCGATGGATGGTAGTCTCCTGTAAAATTGCCTCGAGGTTCAGAGAGACTAGCAGAAAGCTAGATACACATCCGTCAGCGGAATACTTGGGGGGGGATTCCCTATTTAGCCGATGATACTCACACGTCCGAGAAACTTTCCGGAATCTTGTTGACAATTTCCGTCTTTAATCTCCCATCCATCTCGCCCGAAATTGTGTCTTGAGCAAGCTTTGTGTGGATGAATCGGACAATGTCACCCATTGGGGGACCCACCGGTATAAGTGCTATTCCTTCAGGGAGGTGCTTTCCCACTTCATCGCTGATATGTGGTCTCCCAGTTAGGAACAACCGGGTGGTCGGGGAAATTTCGATGATCTCCTGAAGTGAGAGAAGGATCTTGGCTCGCTCTGGTGCAGCACATTCGTCCACGGCGTCGAGACAGAAAAACGTGCGCTGCGTCGATGAGAAACTCCCCAACATCTTCACCATCTCAGGGAGTTGTAATTTCCGACCGCCGATGAACTTTTTATGCCTTCGAAACGCATCCGTTATTCCTTTGGGCATTTTCTCAAAACCGCCGACAACCTGCTTCAGAAGGGTACCCAACACACTCGCCGTGAGCTGTTCCTTTTGGGCCGTGGATTCGAAGTAGAAGCAGGCCACCGCAATATCCTCTCCGGCTTCTCCGGGCTCATCGCACAAGGTATCTATTACTAGTGAACTAAAATTGTAGCTTGTCAGCAAAAACATCCGTCTTTGTGCTTCCCCCTCCAAAATTGGATGCCTTACCTGATGTAAGTCTTGCCGACCCCTAGATTGCCGGAGCAAAATAGAGTTTCTTTTTGTGATTTGTCTCGGCCATCACGGTTTCTCCAGCTTCGAAATTCCTCCGTGCGCAGAAGCCAGTCGCCCACGTCCTTAATGCGGCTTGTTTGAATCTCGTGGTGTCGTAGGTGGGGCTCAATGGGGGACAACCAAGTCAAGATTTCGGACCGATCATTGCAGGCTGCAATGCGATTCTGCATACTAAAATTGTCGGTGTTGTGGGAAGGAGGGGAAGAATTATGATTTTTGGAGTCGGTCGTATTAACGAGACTGCGATTATGATTGTGAAAGGTAGTGGTATTAGTGCAAAGGTTATATCCTTGGGGATCAGGATTATGGGGGGACTGAGTGACGGAACTAGTATCTTGAGACGTTTTTCGGTACCTCGCGTTTCGGGATATCGTTGAAGATGGGTTGAAGTATTGTAGTGTTTGGTGATACAATTCCATGAAGTGAGAGAAAAGCGGGGCGCCCCACCATTACCTCGCTTGATAGATGAAAGCTTGGCCCATGTAGGCGGCCTAACTTTGTGAAACCGATCTCACCACGACCCCCCCTGCATAGGGAGCACCCGCGCAACGAGCTCTGGCTCGCAGAAAGCTTTGAACTATGATATAAACCCACACAATCCACGAGGGACAAGCGAATTAATGGTTAACCCGCGCTACGCCTGAAGCTCGCATCGCTGGGGAATCGAGAGCATGGGCGGCCAATGTCGCCGACAGAATAATGTCGCGCGTGGCGAAACTGGTTGCAACCATCCAAAGTAAATCCTGTTTATCTACTAATACGCTTGATTTTCTTAGAGTTGCGACATTGTCTGTTCAGGCTCTTTATTGTACCGTTACTACGTACCATAGCTTAATTTCAAGTTGCACACAAGCGCTTCAGAGATGGGAATAGTAGATGCTCGGAAGATGGAAGGATAGTACTGAAACGAAGAAATACCGGTTAGTTTGTCTACTTTCGGAAGCACAACTTGAAGATGTATGAGCCAACAATCGTCACTATTAGTGGGTCCCCTCTGGAAAGAGAAACCACACAAGTCACGATCAATTCAACTCTCCTAATATAATTGGCAAACCTCTCACCCGAGAAGGCCCACAGAAAGAAAAAAAATCCAAGCAAAAAGAAGGCCCAGCCTTGTCCGGCTGTCCGACTATCTAAGAAAAGGCGATTCGCCTCTTGAGCCTCCTTCTTGTTGCGCACTCTCCCAAAGTTTTTTCTTCGCCCGTTGTCTGAAAAGAAAAACCGCTGCTTTTGTTGTCGCCGTCAAGAAAGAAAGAAAAGAAAGATCGTCCGAATAGAACCTCTGCCACCCCCTGTCAGTCAAGACTAAGCAACAGCCACCCCTGTAGTAAACGTGGCGCACTCCCGCCCACCATTCAACACAAGCGTGCGTACTTCCCTTCCCGGGCAGGGATATTTCGTGAGCCACTATCCATGCACTCTAAGTTGCCCGCAGACTAGCTAAGCTATGCAAATTAAGTAAAAGCCAGATTTCTCCCCCACAGTACGGTACCTGGTTGGCGACAAAAGTGATGAGCAGCAACGGCAAAATCTCAAAGTCAACAACCACATCACTCCGGAAAAAAATGAAGACCCCACCACGCCAACACCCGACTGCTGAATGGAGTACCATACCCAATTCCGGTAGCATTTGCAACGGCGAGTGGTCAGCACAGCGGGTCATCACAATCCTAGTACTTAATGTCTTGGATCAAATAAAAAGACTTGTGTGAGAGGTAAAATCTACCGTGTCTTGCGTTGGTATTTCTCCCTGGACAAAATGAACCGCACACCTATCAACAAGAAAGACTCCGCCATGATAATGCCACTCCCCCACCAGCCCCAATATCAGGAAAGCGAAAGAAAAAAAGTATTGAAAATGTAAATAAATAGTATACGGCGGCCTATAGCGACAAAACCGCCACTACGCCTAAGTCTTAAAACTTGAAAATCTAAAAACTTAAAAGAGTCCTCAATCGACAGAATTTTGTAAGTAATAAGCTTAATTATCATCATAGGTATCACTGGGCACGAGAAAATAGCATGCTAGAAAAAGGACTATAAGAAAGTTGGAAAAAAGCTCCCTGTTACATTTCTTTCGCTGGTAAGTTCGGAAGCTTCAGGTTGATAATTTGATCTCGCTCATAGTTTATGATCAGGCAAGTCATGTACCATATTCGTAAACTAATAAGCAAGGAAGAAAACCTCTTGAAGAAACAAAAAAGCCAAAAGTGTTTGTCAAATTAGAACTTAGAAACCACCGGCATGGATCTGCACGGTAATCATATCCTCGCTAGAGAGGGCACTAGCACTATCGCGGTCGGAGGGTTCTCATATTGGCTGCGGATGTCATGCGAGATGGTCAATTGAGTTTCCCGGTAACTCTTCTGGAAAATCCCAGGCATTGTGCTTCGAATCACCTTCGGTTGCCTCAGTACTTTGACTTTGTGGCAACATCACTGTGACTATATTTAAAGTACAAGACTCATGAAAGTATTTTAAAGGGGAAAGTAAGGCTCGTAGCGGAATGATTGGCTCAGTCTTATCTTAATACTTGGAGCACTTGATGATCTGTTTAACCTTCTTCTTTTTCTCGCAACATTGCTTATTGTGTAGGTTATATAGCATCACCATATCACTCATAGTTTGTCTGCAGCCCCCCGCCGTCCTCAGCCATTACCGGCCGTCCCCCTCATTGTTCTCATGTGCCCAGCCGTCATTCCTAAGACCTGCCGTCTGTGCCCCCCCCCCCCTCAGTCCTTACCCACACCCTACCATTTTCTTATACCCCTTATAGCCCCTCCGCAATCCTGGTCCCCTGCAGTCCTCCTAAGCAGCTGTTTTTCCATTTCTCTCACTGTATCTTATACACTCCTTCAGTAGGCAAAGGAGAGGTATTTGACGGTTCTTTTTTCCCGCCCGTCGATGCTCACATTCCTCCGTCCTTGTAGTTGCTTCACTGTTCCCTCATACTCGATACCGGAAACCCAGAGGTGGAGAGTGCTACGGTGATTTGGTTGATTGAATGTGGGCCCATAGGTATCTACTGAAGCACGATACATTGGGTTCTTGTATTGAAGTGGGAGGGAGAGGGCGGGGTCTCGCTGGTCGCTGGTGGCCGGGGGCAACATTTCCAAAACCAACCCTTACCCTGAGGTGTGTGTTGGTGAGATGCTCTCATGAAGAGAGCATCTGCTTGGGCCATAATGGTTGACAGGCTGGAGTGGAGGTATCTTGCCTGCAATGGGCATCTCGTGGGATATTTATCATGCCAGGAAGTGCCTGGCGCTTTTAAGATAACCGGGCGATGCAGTGCAGTGCATCATTGGTCTCTTTCTCACTCTTCGTTATTGGAGGGTTAGGGTTTGCTTCATTGAGCACCATTCGCGACGGGGTAGTCGTATTCTCGGGGATTAGGTATGCAGTGGATATCTAATAGTTGATAGATACCCCCCAAACATAGCCACATACTCCACTGGGGTAATGGGGTCCTCATTCAGTTCCGCAGGAGGGCTAGATATTGCGGGTTAAAACATGCTTTATTGTGACAATGGTAAAGTCTCAGACAATAGGCTTGCCCGACTATATCTAAATAACCAAGTGTCTAACGTGGATCTATGCCGACAGGAGAAATGGGGGGGAGAGGAGAAAGTAGAAAGAACAAAGACAGAATCTGCAAAAAGAAAATCTATTGTAAGCCGAAAACGGTAACGGGAGTGGATGCCATGAGAAAGCGAGCCTAAACTTTATGCGCAGCCCCAACCCTCGAGTACAAGACCCTACTTGAACTTCCATTATACTGAAATTGAAAATAAAAGGAGAGAATCAGCCGTCGTTGTTCCACTACCGCGTAAGTTAGACAGTAAGGAGCATTCCATAAGAGATATATGAATAGTCCCGAAGGACCTAGTGCAAAAAATCGCCTCACAAGAGGGAAGTTACGTGGCTATCAAGACAGAGATGGGCATAAGAAGGGACAGAGTCAACGAGATCGCATAGGATAGATGCTTGGGAGTTGAACAAGAGCGAAAGAAGGTTATTGGGCCTCAGGAAGGGAGACATTCTTAGTACCACTAGGACGACTAGGAGGGTTTTGATCCGGAGGTAGGGGAGGAGTTAATATATTATATTATATCCTGGCGATCGGTCGATGGGGGACAGAGTTTGGGGATTTGTTATCAATTTTGTAACATCCTGACAACTCATTTTAGTAGGATATGTGAGTGCGGTAAGCTTCATATGTCAAGCATATCCGCGGCGGCGCCTTCCCCGCCCTTCAGAAGCTCCACCACTGCCCAATGCCGATCCTCGGCCGCAAGCATGATAGGTGTTTTGCCCCACGTGTCTCGCCTATCGGGGTTAACGCCTTCCTGTCCAAGGAGCAGCTTCACCACTGCCTCATGTCCATTTCCGGCAGCCCACGATATTGGTGTTTGGCCGTACCTGTTTGGCTTATCAGGGTTGACGTCCTCGCGCCCCAATAAGAGCTTCACCACTGCCTCATGTCCATTTCTGGCAGCCCACGATATTGGTGTTTGGCCGTAGAGGTTGCCTGGCTTATCAGGGTTGACGTCCTCGCGCCCCAATAAGAGCTTCACCACTGCCTCATGTCCATTTTCGGCAGCCCACGATATTGGTGTTTGGCCGTAGAGGTTGTCTGGCTTATCAGGGTTGACGCCCTCGCGCCCCAATAAGAGCTTCACCACTGCCTCATGTCCATTTTCGGCAGCCAACGATATTGGTGTTCGGCCGCCGTTGTCTGGCTTATCAGGGTTGACGCCCTCGCGCCCCAATAAGAGCTTCACCACTGCCTCATGTCCATTTTTGGCAGCCCACGATATTGGTGTTTGGCCGTAGAGGTTGTCTGGCTTATCAGGGTTGACGTCCTCGCGCCCCAATAAGAGCTTCACCACTGCCTCATGTCCATTTCCGGCAGCCCGCGATAGTGGTGTTCTGCCTGCCTTGTCTGGCCTATCGGGATCAACGTCTTCGCATCCCAGCAACAGTTTCACAACTACCTCATGCCCACTCATAGCAGCCCATAAGAGAGTAGTAGCACCAGTTTCATCTGCGAAGTTTATATCGACACCAGCCATCATTGTCAAAGTCCTCACAATCTCTACAAGCCCAAATATGGAGGCACAGTGTAATCCCCCGAATTCGTAAAAGTCCACCCTCATGCCGAAATTATACCAGTCGCGCCAGTCTTGGATGTGTTCCAAGAGCAACTTAATCGATCTATGGCGTTGGTAGTGGCTAAAGAGTTTCAGCGCAAGCGTTTTTCCACCATCTGAGGGTTCCTTTTTCATGTGGGCTCCCCAGTATAAAGACGAATATTCGAGGAAGGGTGGGTGTTGAACTCTCCTATCGGGGGTTCCAGAAAGGGCCATTACCTGCTGCGAATTCAGATATGTCAAGCATGTCTCCGCAATGGTCGAGTGAGGGCTGTGGAAGAAGTTTGGATGGGCTGTCAAATACTCTTGGAGCGTGTAGTGGATGAGTCGAACTGTCGATCCCTCCTTATCCACTATCACGAGCCCTTGGCAGCAGCTCAACACTGTCCACATTGAGGGAACGTCGTCCTCATTGCAATCTGCCAATCCTATTTCCACGCCCAATGCCTGACATAACTCCTCCGCTCCCATCGGCCGTTCCGAATGACATATCCACATCAAAGTCGTCATTCCGAGTTTGAATTTCCGACCACCCTGTGCCTTGATCCGGTCTAACGTCGCGCCGTAAGTATCTTGGAGGCTCGAGCCATTCGTCATTATCCGGAGCCTTTCTCGCCGCCGATAGATGGTAGTCTCCTGTAGAATTGCATCGAGGTTCAGAGAGACTAATAGAAATCTAGATATATACAGTATCCGTCAACGGATATCCGGGGTAAGATTTCCAATTTAGCCGGTCGTACTCACATCTCCGAGACAGTTCCAGGAATCTTATCTACAATTTCCGCCTCCAATCTCTCATCTATCCCTCCCAACATTGTGTCTTCGGCAAGTTTCGTGTGGATATATTGGATAAGATCATCCTTTCGGGGACTTATCGATAGAACGGCTACTCCACTAGGGAGATGTCTTCCCACTTCACCACCTACATGCGGCCTCCCGGTTAAGAACAGGCGGATGGCTGGACAAACTTTCATGATGTCCTTAAGCGAAATAAGGATCTTGGCTCGATGTAGTTCTGCGCATTCGTCTAGAGCGTCCAGGCAGAAAAACGTGGGGCGCATCGACGAAAGGCTCCCCAACAACTTCACAATCTCATGCAGTTGCAGCCCCCGGCCGCCGATGACTTTCTGATGCTTCTCAAAAGCATCCCGGATTTCTTTGGGAACGTAGCCAAAACCGGCGACCACCTGCTTCAGCAGAGCACCCAACATGCCCCCCGCGGACTGCTCCTTCTGGGCCGCGAAGTCGAAATAGAAACACGCCACGGAAATATCCTCCGCAGCCTCGCCGGCCTCATCGCACAAGGTGTCTACTACAAGTGAACTAAAATTGCGCTCCGTCAATAATATCCAGCCTAGCGCCCTCTTTCCGATGTCGCCCCTCTTACCTTATGTAGGTCTTACCGACACCCGGATTGCCCGAGCAAAATATTGTCACATTTTGCGACCCACCTTGGCCACCCCAGCGCTTCCAGTTTCGAAATTCCTCTGTCTGTAAAACCCAGCCGCCCACGTTGGCAACCCGGCGTGATTCGAGGTCGGAATGGCGCAAGCGAGGCTCGAGAGGCGACAACCAAGTCAGGATTTCAGCCCTATCATCGGTGACGGAAATATTGGTGGTATTGAAAGAGCGGTTGCTGTTATTAAAAGAGTTCGTGTTGTGGTTTTGGGAGCCGGTGGTATTAAAAGAATTTGTATTTCCGGTAACGGGGCCTTGATATTGGGACATTTTTCTGTTTCTCGCTCTTTAGGATGTTGTAGAAGATGGGTTGATGAAGTACGGTAGTGTTAAGTGATAGAATTCCAGAGAGTTGAAAAAAAGCGGGGTCGATCACCATTGCCCAGCCTAGGCCATGAGCGCTTGGACTAATCATCCTTCCTGAACTTTGTGAAACCAATATCACGCCTGTGGCTAGGGCAGTGCAGGAGGTAGAAACAGCCACTCCGCCACTCCCCGGAAACTTAATAAGCGCCCATCATTCATTGTGAGCTTGCCACTGCAACGCAGCCCTCGGAGGGCGGCGGAATGGGCAGTTGGCGGGCACTTTGAATTCTTCAAACAGAGTTTGATAAAAATTAATTGTCACTAACCTGTGATTAAAGCGCTCTTGTAATCCCGAGCTACCTTCCTTTCTACCGTCAGTTCCGCAACGATAGGAAGGGTATTTACATGTCCCTCCGATTAGGCTGTAAAGGTGTTGAATCAGTCACTTTGACCCTCATCGAGACCGCCCCGCAAACCGCCGCGCAGGCTGCGGTTTTACTACTCTCCCGGAGACTTCATATCCATAAATCGTCCGATCCTACGGATAACCTGGCTATACCGGTCTGCAATTGGTGGATCCAAGTTCCACACGGAGCTTTAAACCCTTTTGTTAACATGCCGGCAATACTGCAAACCCAATTTCCTGTATAGTACAATTGAGCTCTAAGTTTAATCAAGCCACCGTACCCGGTATACGCTTGGTTCTTTCTACCCCTGCGCACTGGCATGCTTGTGCGCCCTATGCGCTTCAATCGTGTTGGCATGCCATCACTAGATGTCACTCGTATTCTTCATCTTAGATCTCGCCTGTCAAGTATCATGCTATATAAACGAAAGTATAAACAATCTGTGGCGAAGAAAAGAGAGGATCCATGATCCAGTAGTTTGAGTTATTAGTGTTATTGACGGCGCTGGGGCTTCCTGAACCAATCGCAGACGTCCTTCTTTTTTACCATGAAAGACCCACATCAAGAACGTAACCACGGATAAATGTAATAAGCCTTGCGGATGCCCATCGATTTCTGCAACCGAGTTAGATATTACAAGTCAAAACATTGTTTACAGTGAGAATGATAAAATTCCTACCCATCGACTCCTTCCCCAATTCAGGTACACTGATTATAAATATCTTAGTATCTAACGTACACCTATATGCATGGGAGGAACGAGAGGGGGAAGGGAAACAAGAAACTATCATGAATAAAGATTAAATACACGGAAAGCAAAATCCACTACAAACCGAAAACCGGGGCGGAGTTAGATAATATCATAAAAAAAGGGCGCCTAAATTCCATCCCGGAACAACGACCGTGGTGGGTATCTTACAATCATCCACTTCGACTCAGATCAGATAGGATTGGAGGGTAAAAGAGAGAATTAGGGGCCATTATTTCACGGCCCCCGTAGATAGCCAAGGGCCTCCGTAGGGTGGGAAGGCCACCGGAAGGGATATGTACTTGATGCAACCAGGCAGGCAGGGGGTAGGCGCTCGAGGATGGGGAGGATGCATTATAGATCCTCGGGATTTGGCGGAGTTCAGGTCGGGCTTAAAAGTCAATTACCGACTGTGCAACAACCTAAGCCGTCTTTTGAGTATAACGTGGGAGGTGGCAGGCCTCATATATAAGGCTTATCGGAGTTGGCGCCTTCCCGTTTTTGTAACAGCGCCACCACTGCCACATGTCCATTCACGGTAGCCAACGACATTGGTGTTCTCCCCCGCCTGTCCGGCCTCCAGGGGTTGACGTCTTTGCGTTCTAATAACAGCTTCACCACTGCCTCGTATCCGTTCCCAGCTGCCCTCAGGATAGGCGTTTGACCATTATAGTCTGGCCGATTGGGGTTGACGTCTCTCCGTCCTAGTAACAGCCTCACCACCGCCTCACGCCCACACCCAGCGGCCCACGAGATTGGTGTTCGGTTGACAAAGTCTAGCCTATCAGGGCTGACGCCTTCGCGCCCAAGTAAGAGCTTCACCACAGACTCGTGTCCATTCTCAGCAGCCCAGGAGGTTGGCGTACGATTCCACCGATCTGGCCTATCAGCTAGGACGTCTCCGTGTTCTAGTAACAGCTTTACCACTGCTTCACACCCATTCCCGGCAGCCTGGGAGATTGGTGCTCGGCCGTACTTGTCTGGCCTGTCGGGGTTGATGTTTTTCCTTCCAAGTAACAGTTCCACCACTGCTTCATGTCCATTCCCGGCAGCCAACGATATTGGTGTTCGGTCATGCTTGTCGAGCCTGTCAGGGTTGACGTCCTTCCGCCCAAGTAACAACTTCACCACTGCCTCATGTCCGTTCTCGGCAGCCCGCAAGATTGGCGTTTGGTTCCACTTGTTTGGCCTATCGGGTTTGACGTCTCTCCGTCCAAGTAAGAGCCTCACCACCCCCTCATGTCCATTCTCAGCAGCCCGCGAGAGTGCTGTTGGGAAGATGTGACCTGGTCTATCTGGTTTGACTTCCCTCCGTCCAAGTAATAGCTTGACTATAGCTTCATGCCCCTTCCCGGAGGCCTGCAAGATTGGGGTTAGGCCCCACATGTCTGGTTTATCGGGGTTGACCTCTTTCCGCTTAAGTAGCAGCTTCACCACCTCATCATGTCCATTCCGGGCAGCCCACAATATCGGTGTCCGGCCGCGGCCGTCCGGCTTATTAGGGTCAACGTCTCCCCGTCCTAGTAACAACTGTAATGCTTCCTCGTGTCCACTTATAGCAGTCCATAAGAACGGCGTAGAGCCAGTTTCGTCCATGATGTTTATATCGACACAATCCATCACTGTCAAAGTTCTCAGAACCTCAACAAGGCCAAATATCGACGCACAGTGTAGCCCCGTGAACTTGCGAAAGTTGACGATTGAATCGAGAGGATGTCGACCGAGTGTGTGTTCCAAGAGTAGCCTAATTGATATATGGTATTCGTAGCGGCTAAAGAGTTTCAGTGCAAGCGCTTTCCCACACTCCGTGAGTTCCTTCTTCATGTGGACTCCCCAGTATAAAGATGAATATTCCAGGAAGGGTGAGAGATGAGCACACTGAGCCCATAAGTTCGAAAGGGCCATTACCTGATGAGAGTTCAGATATGTCAAGCAGGTCTCCGCAATTGTCGAGTGAGTGCTCGGGAAAAAGCTACGATTACTTGTCAAATACTCTCGGAGCGTGTAGTGGACGAGCCGAACGATCGATCCCTCTTTATCCACCATCACAAACCCTTGGCAGCAGCTTAGCAATGTCTGTATTGAGGGAGCATTGTCACCATTGCAATCGGTCGATCCTATTTCCACGCCCAAGGCCTGACATAACTCCTCCGTTCTAAGTGGCCGCTCCGAATAGCATATCCACACTAGAGCAGTCATCCCGAGCCCAGATTTCTGACCGTCCTGTGCCTTGATCCGGTCTAGGGTTGTACGGTAGGCATCTCCCAGGGACAATCCATCCGTCAATACCCGGAGCCCGAGTCTTTCCCGCCGCCGATGAATGGTAGTTTCCTGCAAAATAGAATCGAGGCTTAAAGCGACTAATAGAAATCTAGATAAAAATCTGTCAGCGGATATCCTCGGTAGGATTTCCCATTTAGCCGATGATACTCACATCTTCGAGAAAGCCCCCAGAAGCTTTTTCACAATTTCTCCCTCCAATCTCTCATCCATCGCCTCCGAGGTTGTATCTTCCTCAAGTTTTGTGTAGATGTATTGGATGACTTCGTCCTCCTGGGGGTTTATCGACACAAGGGTTACTGCCTCAGCGAGATATTTTCCTACTTCGCTACTGACATGTGGCCTCCCGGTTAGGAACACTCGGGTAGTCGGGGACATTTCGACGATGTCCCTGAGCGAGAGAAGGATTTTAGCTCGATCTGGCGCAGCGCATTCGTCCACAGCGTCGAGGCAGAAAAATGTAGGCTGCCTAGATGAAAAGATCCCCAACATCTTCACGATCTCTGGAAGTTGCAATTTCCGGCCGCCGATGAATTTTTTATGCCTTTGAAACGCATCCGTTATTTCTTTGGGAATCTTCCTAAAACCACCGACAACCTGCTTTAGAAGAGCACCTAACACACTGGCCGCAGACTGTTCCTTTTGGGCCATAGAGTCGAAATAGAAACAAGCCAGGGCAATATCTCCTCCGGCCTCTCCCGCCTCATCGCACAAGGTATCTATTACTAGAGAACTAGGGTTATAACTCGTTAGGAAAATATTCTGAGCTCTCTCTGAGCCCGAATCTCTTACCTGATGTAGGTCTTGCCGACCCCTAGATTGCCGGAGCAAAATATGGTTGCCTTTTGCCATTCACCTTGGAAGTCGCCGCTCTGCCAGCCTCGGAATTCCTTTGTGCGCAGAAGCCAGTCACCCACTCCCTTGACGCGGCTTGTTTGAATGTCGTGGTGTCGTATGTGGGGCTCGAGAGGCGACAACCAAGTTAGGATTTCGTGCCGATCATTGCGGGCTCCAATGTCGTGACAGTTAGGCATGTTGAAATAGTTGGTGTTGTGTGCAAAAAAAAAAAAGCTTGTTTTATGAATTCGGGGGCCGTTGGTATTAATCGAAATATTATATCCTCGAGGATCAGGATTACGGGGGGACTCGGTAACGGGGGTAAGACTTGGGGTGCTTTTCTGACCCTCGCGCTTCAGGATATTGTAGAGGATAGTTGATGAGGCATGGCAGTGTTTGGGTAATAAAGTTCCTGAGGGTGTGTGGAAAGCGGGGCTATCACTACTCCCTCGGTTGGCAGATGAAGACATGGGCTATCCCTACAGCCTAGAGCCTAAACTTCGTGAAACTAAAATCACTCCTGTGTCTACAGCAGGACACATGGTATATACCGCGCTAGCGGATCAGTGGAGTTAATTATTATCTTGTTCCGTGCAAACTTTCATGACCTATTCTACCACTACTTCCCACAACCCTCCTTCAAAAGTAGTCGAACATTTGACCCAGCAACGTTCCACAAAATTACCCCAACCCCGCCTCCTCACTCCCGAACACCCCAAACCCTCATCGCCTCAAGAAATCTCAATAAAGCAAATAGATGATACACAAGGTGTTAACTAGAATTATAATATATTTATTTTATTTTTAAATATTCTTTTGTCGCGGTTTGGAGGTCATTTGTTGAGTTGGGTGTTGGCAAAGAAGTGTGAGCCGTTGCATCGCAAATGTTCGGTTACTTTTCCTAAGAGACAATAGGACAGTGTGTTTGATGCAAAGTAACTTATTCGAGTAGGGGTTTAGTATAATACGACTAGGGCCCTTTCCGACATTATTGCTACAATGGGTGTTAAGAATAACTGGACGTTCCATGGGACTTGCGCGCGAGCTACATAATTCACGGTGCGACCAGACACGGATTTTTGGTGTTTTCCTCTCCGTCAATCAGCACTGTAACTTAATATGTGCCCAAGTAATGTCATACCCTATTCTGGTAATGCTGTAGTTGCAACGGCATGTCATCACCATAGCCATAGCGAGACATCGCAACCCCCATGTTTACGCTCTGGGACCAAATTAAAAGACTTGTGGGCAATATAATCTATTGGAATATACATTAATTATTCCGGATCGTGATGTGATGCGACTAGCCGATGCGATGTGCCGTATCATAACTGATGGGTAGCTTCTTGGTGAATTATCAGTGCCAAGAACTCACAAAAAATTTCTCCGTTGCTATTATACCCTCGAGTTTAAATTCACTCCCTTCACTACAAGAGGATGCGTGAACTAGGATCTAGGGTCAAGTGTTGCCAGCAGTCCGGAGGTATGGACTGTTTGTACGCAGGTTCGCCCCTAACCAAGGTAAAGGCCCGTTTGCTTATACACAGCCATCTAGCATCTCTAGTCGGTGGGAGTATAATACCGCACCTTAAGTGCAATTAAGGCGGGCTTGGCGGTTCGAGGTGTCTCAAGGTTTGCCAGTGTTTATCCGTGCACCCGATGTACCTGCAGTAGCGTCCGGTCTAACGTCCGGTCGAATTTGCAAACTTACTTCCAAGGCAACGTTCATGTTTTGACCATCTGGCGACAAGAAGTTTCCGGGGGCAGAAAGTTGGGTAAACACTTTAGCGCTATCCACGGGTATCGGAAAATAATGCCTTGAGACGCCACCGTCTGCTCGAGTGCCGGAGTATCATACGTATCATACCGTAAGTTACTTGGGCTCCAGCGCATTGCCCTCTTCCCCGCCCATCGTTCACTTAGGGTTAGGGTTTCCTTCAATACCCCCCAGCTCCGGAAAGGGTGGGGTTGGAATTACCAGTACTAGTACATAGATGAAATACGATGCACGTTATCATGCAATGGAATAGCTTCGTAAGGGAATAAATCCTTCCAGCCACATGCTCCCATTTAGAATGTTATTATTCATAATATTAATACGGCTTTTAGATACTCAGTCATTGGAGGGATCCAGCTAGATATCGCGGCTTAAAAAATTCATTATTCCGACGATGGTAAAAGCCCTCAACCACAGGGTTGTTGCCCCGCTGTAATTATGATTCCCAGGTAACCTGGTATCCAGTGTACGCCTGTCTCCGCGAGAGGGAGAGGATGGTGGTGGGGGGGCGTTGAGCCGGGGTGGGATACCCGGAGATCAAAATCTAATGTAAACCGGAAACAGCGATAGAATTAACTATAATAAAAATTAGGCTAAATCTCCAGCAGCAACCGCAATCCTGGGGTGCGATACCCCACTTCGATGTACTCGAGTATGGGAGAAGATAGAGCTATTATCCCAATGCCCGCGTAGAGGGTGAGGGGCCTTTCCGGGAGGGGGTTAGAAATAAATTCACAAAGGACCTAGTGCGAAGAGCCGCCCGAAAATGGTGGTATCATAGTTGTGTGAGTGCCGACGAGACAGGAAGAAAGAGCGGCAAAATTAAGAAAATGCTACGATATTAGCTATCTGGGAGCCGGATAAGAGCCAAGGAACCCGGTGAGGTCACCGGGAGGGGTATGCCCTTGGTACATTCGGGAGAGGGCTCGGGGGCCGCTCGGAAGTATTATATCGCTTAGGGATTAGTGCGTGGCACGGGTAGGGTGTGGGAATCTGTTACCAATTCGCGACATCCTGATCCCTCGTCTCAGCAGATGCAGAGACGCGTTAGGCCTCACACATCGGGCCTACTGTACCAAGTTTGCTGTTCTTTCCGCGCGTGTTAGGTTGGATACCGGCATCTTATTACCATAGCGGCCTGCTACTCCTCCAGACCCGCCTTTAGCCTCCAACGAGGGTGGTGTTTGACCAATTCTTTTTCCCCGCCTAAGTTATTGATGCTCACACCTTTCCGCTCGAGTAGTAGCTTTACTATTCCCTCATGCCCTATACTGGAGACAGAGTGGAGGGGTGTCCTACTGTGTTTTGGTTGATAGAATAGGTGCCTATAGGCAGTATCTACTGAATCGCGATACATTGTCCCGTATTGAGGTGAAAAGGGGGGTAAATAAATGCCGTTATTCGAGTTCTTATAGCTGAGGGCAATAAAACGTAATTCCGAAAACCAAACTCATACGGCGAGGTGTGTGGTAGGGTGACGAAGAGAGTAGGGTCTGCTTGCGGGAAAACCTATTCTATACCAGCGGATCTCAGACCACCCCTATAGAATGCCAGCAACGTTTTTTTATACCAGCAAAATGCGATGTTTCACCCACGGATCCCCCATTCTGCCAAACAAGGTAATAAGAGTTGTCTCAACATAGCTTGGCAACATGCATTCCCTCGCATTTTCCTAAAAGGGTGATTTTTAAGC
>Ga0307510_10001734_pt1 | contig 24251 bp, 32 predicted proteins | sample 12_EM_MG_FD_207224 | JGI IMG/M metagenome (GOLD analysis project Ga0307510, IMG submission 207224) | Populus trichocarpa ectomycorrhiza microbial communities from riparian zone in the Pacific Northwest, United States - 12_EM | ecosystem: Host-associated > Plants > Roots > Unclassified | place... | reverse complement strand
GTAGTTACTAAGGTAAACTATCATATGCAAAAGAGATTACAGTCCGCAGTAGAGAACTGTCTCACGCGTTAGAGATATACCGAGAGGTATGACTCTAAATGAGTCAAAGTGACTTGTACAGTATCGCTGATGTAATGCGTGGGAGTAGTGGTCGGAATAGGAAGGTACTGTGGCTGTAATGTAATTAGTACGTGTTAAGTGATAGCTGCTATGTATCTAGATAACGGGTAAGTCCGAGAATGCGGGAAAGCGGTGACGCGGACCGGGTATCGTACTAATAAGGAAGGAGAGCTGATATAAGCGAATGCGCGTCGTTAAGTGGTACTTAACTGCGTAAATGCTTGATAAATCGAAGGAGCTGTAACAGTTCCAATCAACATGTCATGTGTTCATAAATAGATGCTCCCATGCGCATACTTGCACACTGGCACACTCACAATAGACATGTGTCATTCTTTGACACATTCCACTCTGATTTGTCTCAAACTCAACCCCATGCTTTTCCTGATAAGGTGTACCCCCCCCCCCCATACTTTCCTGACAAGGTGCAGTCTTTCAAAAATGATATAAAGGTATGGCAACCTTGAGTCCTTTCCTAACCAATACTCATGGCACACCATTGTACAGCTGTCGCCCATTCACAATCCAAACCCTCTTTGCCCAGTCCAGCACCTGCATCTCAACCTGCTGAGTCTCAAGAAAGCTTTAATCTGGATAATGTCTTAGGTAGCGATGAGCCAGCCCAAGTTGATTGTGGCGACAAAATAAAGGTCAACAATCCTGATGCCATCACCTTACCTAAGGTCCCCACAAGTGATATTCATTATTTTTTCAACAAATCAGCAGTAGGAGAAAAGGTCAGCTGCAAAGTGTGCCTGTAGGTTTCCTATGCATGGAACTCTGCAGTTTTGTGACCTAAACAATACTTCATAGAACGGCCAAAGAGAAGGACCCAGCTAGTTGGCCTTCAAGCACCTACTATCAGTATTTGAAGACCACATCAAGCTCAGGCCTCTGTGGTCACATCAGAAAGTACCACTACAAGTTACATACAACCTTAGCCCCCCAATACAGTTGGAAATCTCTTGAGTCGCAGTCCCGATCCCAAGCTGCAAGTGGAGCCGAAGCCTTGCAAGTTGAAAAACCAGACAAATTTACCATGGAGAAGTTCCACATATGCCTCCTCAATTTCATTGTAGCAGATGACCAGGTGGAGCATCTTTTGTCTTTTTATATTTACTGCACTCATGTTTCCCTGTTTCAAACTGCAAGTCTCTGAGCATTGTCGGGTGTCCTGAGTTCAGGGTGATTCTGCTACTCCTACAACCTGGTCTCAAAGACAGTTTGATCCCCCATTGAATGAAGATACACCAGCTCATTCTCCAAGCTTGGAGAGGGTACTTTACAGAATTGCATGCTGACCTCATTGCATGTTACCCCCAACCCCTTCCATAAATAATATATCTTCTCATTTCTTAAATCAAGGCCGCTATGGGGCATGTCTCCTTAACGGCAGACACATGGTCTGATCAATCATACAATTCTTATCTGGCTGTCACTGCCCATTGGGTGGCACAGGTCGATGGAACCTTAGCTTTACAACTCAAGACTGCACTCATCACTTTTCACTGTCTTGAACAGGGCCATACTGGAACAATGCTAGCAGCGACCTTGATGCACCTTCTGGATAGGGCTGGTATCACACTTAAGGTGAGGCAATGATATTCTTCTGGTGATTAATGGACACTTATTACTCTACTCAAGGTGGGACATATCATCCTTGACAACACATCAAATAATGATACCATGATGAAGGCACTTAAGACAATGTTGGCAGCGCATGACATTTCCTTTGATGCACATGATCGTCAGATCATGTGCTTCACCCACATTATTAATCTTTGTTCTGGATGGGTGATAGATGCTGCATCTGGTATGGCTGGTGACAAGAACACTGACTCTCTGTCTGGTGATGATGCCATCCCTTCTAGTCCCATAGCACAAGCTTGGGCAGCGGTCTGAGCTATTCAAGGATCAGGTGAATATCAATGCACCTTCAATCGTAATCTCCAAAATTGATAAGGCTGCAATGGGCCTTGATAGTACGACTTGTACTAAGAGTTCTTCTGGTGGCGAGTTATCAAACAAGTAGAGTTCTCTAGTGCTGCTAGAGACGACTCAGAGTGTGCTGGGCAAACAAGTAGAGGGGCTACAAAGGGATTGACAATGGTTGTATTGGAAACCAAGTCAAGCTTAGGGCTTGACTGTCGAAATACTGAGCGCTTATATACAGGCATGTCCGCGCACGGACCAAGACTACTAGGAGAGGTACTACTAGTAGTGACAGAGCTATCTGTATTGTCATGATATCCGCGGGCAAGTGCTGCGGTCTGTATGAGTGTTACAAGGGGGATGAAGCAAGAGCAAAATCATATGTCAGGGGATTGCCTAATCTATCCTTAACCAGGTACTAGTATTGACGGGTCATTCTGAGAAGGGAAGCATCGTCGTGATGCGATCATGATGACGAGATTTGAGATTGATCTGAGGCGATCTGGTTGCCGCGCACCTGTTACGGTCTAATGGGCGTCTGAAGTAAGCAACTACCCTTTATGGTAGTCAGACTTAATGGTGACCCAATTAAGGGCCATGTCACTATCCACATCTTCTGCAGAGCTCTGCATGGTTGAGGGATTGTCTGCAGACTCTCCTGAAGAGGTTGACTGGTAGCCCTGACTTTGGGGCAAGGTGCTGTCAGCAGGCGACGAGGCAGCAGGCGTGATTGACTGGTAACTGCCTTCTCTACTGGTACGTTGGCATATAGGCGCAGATGAGGGACTTGTAGGTGATAGGGAATGCTTGCAGGACACAGGACTGCTGGGCTGGGTGAGGTATGCTTGCCAGGGTTCGATAGGAGACTCTTCCAGGGATAAGGTATGTGTCTGGCCTCCAGGGACATCAGGTTCATAGTGTGTGACTGGTTCTGGCTCTAAAGGCAGCGTGTCCTCCATGGGACTGTCTGGGTCTTCCAGTGGGTTCTCTGCTGGTTGTGGCTCTTGGTACATCTCCATTGAGGAGTACTCCCTTCAGTGGATGTTCCATGGGATAGGGATGAGGGGCTCAACTGGTGGCTGGACAGGTGTGGGTAGTCGCGTAGCAATGTCTTTGGGTGGTTCACTGGGCGGTTATGGCGGTAGGACTGGTAGGGGTTTGACTGTGGGCTTTGGGGTGCCAATGGAGGGGTACGAGGGAGGTGAAAAATAGGGTGGATTGTAACAAAAATGGCAACAAAGAAGGGTGGTTCATGGATCAGTCATCTAAGATTGTCAAAGTCCAACCCTTGCAGCTCCTGTGAGATGTCTGCATAAGGTGGGATTCTGTTTATCACATGCTGACCTGACTCCTTCAAATGCATCTGGTAAGGCCCTACCCTCATCACTGTAATATCTGCTAACTAGTCAACTTAAAAGGCCATCGATCACTTCCTTGCTCTCCCCAAGACTCAGGAGGAAATGGGCAAGTACCAGATCTCATCTCATAGCTGGGAGGTGATAGGAGATGTCCAGGCCATCTTAGCTGTAAGTCATATGTGAGGTATCAGCCATATCCTGATAAAATTACACCAATAGGTTCCACACCCTGTCCAGCAGAGCATGTCAGGCAAGAAGACACTGCTCTTGTGCAGTTCTATTCCTGCGTTTGAGTTATTCATGTCAAAGTGGGAGAAGCTTGCTGACAACAACCCTCATTTGGAGGAATTGATCCGACCTGGGGTGAAATGGGTGGAAAAGTACTATTCTCACATGGATTGCACCAGTGCATATATTATTACAATGCATAAGTGCTGCTGTCTTGCTGCCCCAGAAAATTAGGCTAATTGACACCTGTAGTCCTGAGCCCCATTTTGTGTATGACATGGATTCACAAGCATTGGGGCGAAGATTTCATTGCTGCAGCCAAGAAAAAAATCCAAGAAATGCTGAGTTTATTTATACATGACTCCCTGAAACTTGTCCTCACTTATCCCCTAAGATGAGCGATTACTACACATGCAAGATGCCCACTACTGATGTGGATACAGGACCAGGGCCAATTATCCTAGAAGCATGGGGAGAGCCAAGCTATATGTCACTTCCAGCCAAATACCAGCTAGACAACATGGGAATTGGTATTGACACTTGTAATCTGGGTCAAAATAAACCAACAGTCAAGCAAGAATATCTAAGTTATGTGACACCGCCATTCTCAGTGCAGAGCAACAACCCTCTCAAGTTTTGGGAAGTAGGTAGTGGCATTAATGGTGGTTGAACTTTACTAACAAGGCATGCTAGATCAACTGGTTGACGTATCCAATGCTATTTTCAATAGTGATGGATTATCTCCCAATCCAGGCATCTTCCATTCTGTGTGAATGTGTCTTTTCTTCAAGCAGCGAAACAGATACAAAGAGGAGGAATCAGATTAGTCCTCTTACAATGGAAGCCCTTCAAATGTTAAAATTTCATCTGAAGAAAAGGCGTCTTAGTTTCACGCAGGGTTGGGTGATATCAGAGAAGGAGATGCTTGATGATACTGACGGCGCTGACCTCCTTGTGGGGTTACTCAAGGAAGATTTTCATGCAGATTTTGATAAGATTATAAAATTCATTGGTGACAAGGAGGGTGAACTCTAGTCAATGTGGATGATCCAGGAAACATTGTTTGTGATTGCATTGGAGTATGCTGTAGTAACCTCTTGAAGAATTGCCCTTTTTTACTGTAATCTGGATTTGAAATGTAGGCTATGAATGCAATTCAACTGTCTTTTGACCGTATTGTCAGGGAACAATATTCTATCAAACCGCATGACTTGCAAATAATCTCCAACGTGTAGGCTCAGTGCTCATCTTTCGCTCTGTTGTGCTCCCTCAATCACAACCATGGGTCTACAACTGATAACTCTGACCCTGTCCACTGTCTCCAACTATGACTATGACTCTGACCCCAACCATGATCATGACCATGACCACAGCCACCACCCCAACCACGATCCTGACTGTGACCCAGACCATGGCCATGACCCCAACTGCCTCCCGAACAGCCTTCAACTGGCACTCCTAGTTCTGCAGTTGGTGGTTTGTCCATCACTGCTGTAGATTCCATTCATATTTGCAACATGTCTCTCAATGAAGACAATTCTCAGATTGCGATCAAACTCAAGTTTCTGTTCACAGCAGAGGCAGAGCTCCTCACAGGTGTCCTTTCAAATGAGTTGCTGCAGTCTTCCATGCCCAACTTTATTGATCCACAGGGACCACCTCCAAGGCCTGGACAACCACTTGTCAATGTCTTCATTGACTAGTACATCTGGGAATTCTTTATCTCTTCCGACTGACCTTGAGGCTCATGACCCTTCTTCCTTCTTCCCCATGGCTCCAACATTCTCATCGGATCCCTGACCTATTTGCAGAGACACCCATGCCACCTCATCCGCACCAAGGTCAGATGGGTGTCTGATGCCACGCTCATGCTTATCCTGGAACGTCACATGACACATGCTGGTTGCTTCTTCACCTTTGTATCAGCTAGTGGAACCTGCCACCCAACTTAGATATGAAGTCCATATATACACACATGTCCTCTATACCAGCAATGGCCCAGACAGGGTTTCATCTCGGCGCCACCATCACTCCCAAGGGCATAGTAGCAGTGGTAGTGGCAGTGGTGGCAGTGGCAGCGTGAATGCTGCAAAGGAGTATGCCCACTGGTTGTCATCCGGTATTGCATTGGCAACCAACTTGTCCAAGCCAGCGACGTCCAGCAGCAGTGCAACCCCTGCCTCTGCAAATCATCCACACATGGTGCAGGCACCTTTGGTGCATGGCAGTGGTTGTATGCGCTACTGCAAACAAGGCGTTGACAAACTGTTACAGCTGAAGCTGCTGCAGGTGGTCTCAACTGTGGATGTGCTGCCACCTGGGTCGATGATCGTCCTTGTGACTGGGGACAGCAACGTCAGCCAGTTCAACAAGGAAGGGTTCTGCAGTTGCATGTGCACTGCACTCAAAAAGGGATGGCATGTCAAGCTGTATGTGTGGGAGTCCAGACTCAGCCAGGTATGGGTGTGTGAGTTTGCAGAAGGGTCATGGGCAAGCTGTTTCTGAATCATGTTGATTGACGCTTTGGTAATGATTGATAAACAGGTATGATACCCTCATGCACCATAATGTACAGGCTTACTGACACTCAACAATATTTCATCTATGGTGCCCTGTAGTCTATTGGTAATCTACTGCAGTACATTGTTTCTATTTTATTTTAATATATTCAAAAAGAAAATAAATGCTTCTTGATGAGGATCTGGGGAAGAATATGCATGGACCAACTGTTGATGCAACGATGACAATCTCTTTTTGAACCTGCTTTCTCATGCCACTGCAGTGACGCTGATGTCCATGGCTCATGTTCATCTCCACATTTGTCCATTTTCTACCACATTCTGTATTTTGTGAGCCATATCTAACATTCAGTCCATGCATTCTGTCATCTCATCTGTCTATATCCAGTCCCACTCAAGGTCATACAAGTCATGGAGCTGATTCGATTAGCTGGAAGATACAGGTTGTGTCACCGCCACAAAGTGAGGGCAACACTGATTCAGTGTTGTGTTAGGTAAACTGTCCTAACTTGGTGGTATGTCGTGTGGATAGCTTGGTGCCAAGTTGTAGTCGATAAAAGAGAAGTGGTTCCCACACTAGAGTGACGTCCTAGTGCCCACTTATAGTGAAATGTAAGAGAAGAGAAAGGGAGTTGAATTGACAGGAGATTCAACTTGCCGTCTTAGGGACAGCGAGAGATTTCTTTTATACTACTCATACAAGTACGACTAATCATCACGTAGTAAGCCAGATACATGCTATGACTAAGGTACTACAGGGATCAGTAAGCGACTCCACCTCAATCAGTAAGCACAATAGAAGTATCAGTCATCCGATCAGTAATCACAATAGGGCCAGTTCCCACAACTTACAAAGGCTGTATCATATGAGTCATCACGATCACCTAAGGCCGGTTTCATCACCTCCCACTCTAGCTAGCGCGACCACATGCAGACTTCCTCCACCCTCCACAAACGGTGAGTTGCTTGTTGCGTTGCTGAACGAACGGTGTCGCCAGGCACTCCATGTGCGCCAATTGCTTGGGGGCGCGAGCCAACTCCAATCGACCTTCACAGATGGTTTTTGCAATCCTTGTCACATCCGCTTCAGCATTGAGCCTGTCGATCTCGGCGTTGATACAGGACAAGTCGTCATCCAGTTGGCGGTAGCGCGCGATATCCGCAGCGATGCCCCAGTCATCAAGTCGGTGGGCTGCCTTGGTGAGGTTAGCATAAATGGTAGGGGTACCGGTAAGTAGTTGATGGAACCATGCGGGAATCGGTTCAGTAGGTTCGGAGGAGTAGACTGCCCGGGCATAGATGGGGAGGGAGTAAGGGGTGTCGAGCGGCCCATGCTCTTGACTGTAGGCCTGAACATATCCGTCGTGAGCTGGAGTGACCCAGTAAGCTTCCCTGTAGAACCCTTCTCCGATCGGGATCTTGAGGTCCGGATACATGGTGTTACGGACGTATCCCTCGGGGGCTCGCTCGTAGGTTTTGGCGTACCCCTCAATGACCGATTCCAACCGCTTGACCTTGTCTTCAAACGCAATGGTAGCGAACCAGTGGATCTCTTCGCGATTCTTGACGGTCTGGACCAGACCGGTGGCAATGTCATGGAGTGTGCCGGGGTCGATAAGGGCATTGGTGGTGAATATAGTTTCCATGGTATGGGGTGAATAGCATGAGGGGGGGGAAGGCGGTCAGCTTCCAGTGGGTGACTCGGTGGAGGCATTGACGGAGTAGTCTGACATAGTTCGGGGTTTAGCAATGGTACGTACAAAGGGGTTCGCGACAGAAATAGGGGTGTTCAAGGGCGTGAACGTGAGTGGGGTGGATGCGTTGTCCTGGTCGAAAGATGTGAAATTTGTGTGTTTTGAATGGCGGGGGACGGAGAAGTGACTTCAGGAAGGGTACGCGGGGAGGAATGGGAGGAGGAGTCCAGGGGTTTTCTTCCCAGCCAATGGGTTCTTGGTCGGGAGCCAGGATGAAGAGGGATAGAGTCTTTGATCGACAGTCGTCCAGCTTTTATACCCTCCAATGGAGTCCCTTTATGGTAGGCCTTGACAAGGTCCGGTGCATGCGTGTCTGCTGCGGATTCCCATGTGTCATCACTATCGGGGTACCCTTTCCAGTGGATCAGATATTGCAGGGTTCTTTTGCTTCCAAAATATCGATGATTACAAATCTGCTCCACTTTGTATTGTTCTTCGTCATTGATCAGGTCAGGTGGAGGTCGGGAAAAGTTTGGGCCATATACGGTTGTTTCGCGATAGGGTGATAGGAGAGAAGCATGGAACGTGTCGTGAATTTTCCATGATAACAGCAGGGCAAGTTGATACGCCACAGGGGAAATCTCTTTGATGATCTTGAAGGGTCCATATCTTTTGGGCGCAAGTTTGGTTGCTTGATACGGTAGACGGAGGTTCTTCCCTTCTAACCATACTTGGTCGCCGGTGTTATATTGTGCCAGTGGGGTTCCTGATTTCTCAGCCACTTGGTTCAGGGCCGCAGTTGCTTGGGCGCGTCTTTCTTCCATCAGACGGATTCTTTCCTCTGTTGTTTCATTGGTAGATGGGGTAGTTATTGCCGGGTTCAGTTTGAGGTCGTACCCTAGAATGATCTGATTGGGCGATAGTCCCATGGTCGAGTTCTTCCTGTTATTGTGTATGGCAGTGGCTAGGGCTAGCCATTGCGTCCAGTCCTTTGGGGCTGCTGAGGTTACTAGTCGAAGGTACTGTTCTACCCATTGATTCTTTCTTTCTGATAGTCCATCAGTTTGGGGATGGAACACTGTTGATAGATTTTGTTGAATGTCTAGTCTCTTGGTTAGGGCTTTCCCAAAGTGTGACGTGAATCGAGGGTCGCAATCACTGATTACTTTGGTTGGTAATCCAAACCATCGAAACACGTGGTCCATGTAGAGTTGAGCGATGCTGGGTCCTGTAATGGTCGTATCACATGCCAGGAATATGGCAGCACGTGAACATCCTTGGTCCACAATTGTGAGGATAGCGTCTTTCCCTTTTATCGGAGGTAATCCAGTGATTAAGTCCATTGCAACTTGTTGGAATGGTCGTGCGTTAGGTTCAGTAGGTATGCGGTAGGATGGTGTCTTGGTGCGGTGGGTAATGATCTTGTTTTGTTGACAAGTAGCACATCCTTTCATGTAGTTTGCAATCCATTCTTTCATTCCCGGCCATTGGTAGCGTTCTTGAGTTTTGCGGAGTGTTTCGTCTCGGCCCAGGTGTCCGGCAGATGGATGATCGTGCATGAGATTCATGATTCCTCGCTTAACTTTGTTGATGGGAGGTACATTGATTTTTGTTTCCAGGGTTGCAGCAGCGGTCTTGAATTTCTGTTCTGGCAGGACTGTGATTTGTTGATTGTCCTCTTTTCCCTGGTCCACCCCTGGTAATCTGGATAATGCATCGGGTGGGATGTTGGTTTTCCCTGGGATGTAGAGGATGTCAAAGTCGTATTCTTGTAGGTTGGCGTGCCAGTGAGCTGTTCTCCGATTGAGGTTTTTAGGAGATTTCCAGTACTGAAGGTTTGCGTGATCGGTCATGATTGTAAACGGTTCTTTGGTCCATCCGAGATATGGTCGCCAGTGTGAGAGTGCTTTCATCACGGCTAGTAGCTCTCTCTCATAAATGTTGTAGTTCTGTTCAGCTGGGATGAATGTGGCTGAGTAATAGGCGATTGGATGGAGTACAGGTTTTTGGCGTTTAGAAAGCGCAGATGTGGTTGGGATTTCTCCCTCCTGTGAGAGTACGGCTCCCACACCATACGCAGATGCGTCAGTTTGGAGGTAGAACTTTTTGTTAAAGTTGGGTTGTTTGAGGACTGGTGCGGCGCACAATCGGGATTTGAGAGTTTTGAAGGCTTTGAATTGGGGTTCGTCCCAATGCCATTTCTCTGATTTCTTTGTAAGGTCGAGCAGGGGACAGGCGATTTCAGAGAATCGGGGAATGAAATACCGATAGTACCCGCATAGTCCAAGGAATGCGTGGACGTCAGTGGGGTTTAACGGCACAGGGTAATCGGCAACTCCTTTGAGTTTCTTTGGGTCCATCTGGAGTTGGCCTTTCCCTACAATGACACCTAGATATTCGATTTTGTCTTGTTCAAACGCGCATTTCTCTGGTTTGAGGTAGAGATCATTAGCCTCCAGTTTATCCAGTATTTCATGGATGTGTTTCCGGTGTCGTGCCAGGTGTTGCTCGTGTGTTTCGTTTAGATATTTCTTCGTGTGGATTGCGATATCATCCATGAAGACTGAGGTGTCCCCTTTTGCGACGTCTGGTCGGAATATGGTGTTCATCATCATTTGGAAGGTAGCTGGAGAGTTGGTGAGGCCAAAGAACATAACCGTTGGTTCAAATAATCCTTCAGGAGTGAGGAATGCTGCTTTCCATTCGTCTCCAGGCTTAATTCGAATGTTGTTGTATCCCCACTGAACATCGAACTTGGTGAATAAGGTGCATCCGGCTAGTCGATCAATAACGGAGGGAATTAGTGGGGATACGTTTCGGTTTCGTTTGGTCCATTTGTTGAGGGGTCAATAATCTTGGACTGGCTGTAATTTCCCATCTTTCTTTTTGACAAAGAAGAAGTTAGCGGCATATGGGCTCCATGATGGCCTAATTGTGTTCCTTGCTAGATGTTCTTGAACAAATTTGCTAGCTTCTTCGATTTCTGCTTGTGTTAGGGGTAGTAATCTTCCTGGAAGGGTTGTCAGGGCCCCAGGTAGAAGTTCAATGGCGTGATCCCAGATTGTGTGTTGGGGAAGATAATGGGATTCGAGTTCGCTAAATACTTTCTTGTGTCGCATGTATTCTGCAGGTATAGCAGGATCCTCTTCTTTGGTTGTAGAATTTATGGTGACTCGCCCTATAAAGTACTGATTGTGATGTACTGGGCGGGGAGCGTTCACGGTATGGGGTAGAAATTGGGCTTTCTTTGCGTTAGGAGCTCGGAGGATGATAGGGAGTTGTGAAGAGTCGATCCATCCTCGCCTCCAGTCTATCTTGGGCTGTACTGTGGCAAACCAGGAGTATCCCAGGATTGCTTTATGTTCTCCTAAGTCAGATAAGAAGAAACGCAATTGGTTTCGAGATGTTCCAGTTTGAACTTCGAGATCTGTGTAATGCTTGAGCATCCCAGCTCTGTTTTCCGTTCCATCAACATTGAACAGTTGGCAAGGTTTGTCAAGGTTTTTAATTGGGAGTTTTAACCATTTTGCATAACTGAGGTTCATGAAATTTTCGGTTGCCCCAGAGTCTACTAGGGCTATTGCTTCGGCTCTTTTAGCGATCGAGTGTGTGTAAATTCGAACAGTCATAGATTTTCGAGCTGATATATACACATTGTCGTTGCTACTTTGCTTGATTAGTGCCGACCTAATCAAGCTGTGGGAAAATCCTCTGAGACTCCCATTTCTTCGGCAAGTTTCGCTTTCTCGTCAAGAGACATAGCATTGAGTTGTTGTTTGAGATCGTTGACACGGTTTGGGGTTTCAAATCCTTTGTAGTTGTCGTATTCTTCATTGAAATCGATGAGGTTTGCCCCGGTCCTTCCTTGACGGCGGCGAGGACAGTTTCTGGCGAAGTGGCCTGTTTGACCACATTCGAAACACGCATTGTTGGTCGTTCCTCGCGGAGGTCCTGTGGAATTATTCCTAGGTGCGGGTCCAAAGCCAGTAGTGTTGCCTTGCATTCGTCCTTGATTGCCTTGTCGCCAGTTGGGAGCTCTAGTATGCCCTAAATCCATCGGTACGGCTACGTTGTTCATCCATCGCGGCGCGTTAGTGGAGTTATATTGGTTTTGAGGTGGTCCTTGGCGGAATCCTGGTCCGCGTTGCTGAAGGAATCCTCCTTGGTTCCCTTGGTTTCCTTGTCCTCCTTGACTGAAGAACGTTTGTGGTCTCTGGAAGTTACTGGGTCGTGGAAAGGCGTTGAATACTCCTCGATTGAACCCTCCTGTTCCTCTGTTTGGGTTACGGGCCCAGAGTATGTTGTTGATAAGGACTTTAGCTCTAGTGGATTTAATGGCTTTTTCTTTGAGTTCTACGTAGGTTTGCGGAGTGGGGTTTGTCAGGACTTCTTTGAGAATGTCGTCGGGTAACCCTTTTGTAAAGAGTTGGAACACAGCTCCACTATTGGCATCGTACCCTGCGATACGTGCCAGGTCTTCGAACCTTGCAATGTAATCGTCTATTTTGGGGAATTTCATAGTGCATCGTTCGATTTCACCCCTAGCTCTATTTTCTCTCTGGCTGTCTTGATATTGTTGAGAGAATTCGAAGAGGAATTGATCCCATACATCGGGAATGTTGTCAAGAATTGGGTCAAGGGTATCCAGCCAGGTTCCCATGTCGCGTGTCCATCCTGCAACCTGTGGTCCTTTCATGAGAGTAAGGGTAAGGGCAACCTTCTTGATCAGAGAATTGTAGCCAGCTACATCTTGGTTAAGTCGGAGGTATCCTTTTACTTCTTCAATAAAGTTGTCTGCGAGGAGGCGGTCACCAGAGAAGATTTGCGGCAATCCTCCCATAGATTTAACATCGGCTGCTCTAGCGATGGGTTGTTGACCACCTTGGGCAGGAGGTATGGGTGCGGGAGGCCCTGGAGCTCCAGGTGGGTTTCCTCCTGGTCCTCCACTCGGTGGTCCTCTGCTTGGTGGGCCAGAACGTCCTCCACCCGGCATGGAGTATCAGCTGAGACTGGCCTTGAGTTTGGAATTAACGCTTGCTGCAGTTCCAGTAGTAGTCGAAGTTGTCGTATTTCCTGTTCCAGTAGTCCCACTTGCAGAACCTTTTTCTTTAGAGCTTGAGCCATCTCCTCCTCCTTGAGTGATTGGTTGAGTATCTGCGGGCTGTTGGATCGTGATAGAGGTAGTAGCCATGGTTGATAGTTTCGGTGAGATGGGCGAAAGCTTCGTGTGCCTTGGAAGGGAGACGGTGTTCCTTCGAGGGGTGAGTTCCTTGGGTATGTTTGTTCTCCTGATTTGGTTGTCGATGTGAAGTTCTCCAGCTTGTTTAGCTAGCTTGTCATCAGAGTCTTCGTTTTCTTCTACTGGTTCGCTATCAGAGTTGCTGCTCTCCTCTTTAGTTTCGACGGTAGGGTTGATTTCTTTGATGTTGAAGGTATGGATGCTTGTCAATGGCTGTAATAACTTGGGTAGACCAGAGTTTGAGTTGTGCGTGATTTGGTGCCAAATTCCGTTATATAGGCAGACTGGTATAGCGTTTTTGGTTACAACTTTGTCGTCGTTGTTACAGAACAATTGGATGGGGTAGGTTCTGGTTCCGGTGCCACTGGGTGGTTTGTATGTTATGCGAGAGTTTAGCCTTGTCTCAAGCACCTGCTCTTTTGTCAAGAGCTTGTTGAATTCGCTACTAGCCGTCTTGAATGTAGAAAGTTGAATCTAATGTCACCGCCACAAAGTGAGGGCAACACTGATTCAGTGTTGTGTTAGGTAAACTGTCCTAACTTGGCAGTATGTCGCGTGGATAGCTTGGTGCCAAGTTGTAGTCGATAAAAGAGAAGTGGTTCCCACACTAGAGTGACGTCCTAGTGCCCACTTATAGTGAAATGTAAGAGAAGAGAAAGGGAGTTGAATTGACAGGAGATTCAACTTGCCGTCTTAGGGACAGCGAGAGATCTCTTTTATACTACTCATACAAGTACGACTAATCATCACGTAGTAAGCCAGATACATGCTATGACTAAGGTACTACAGGGATCAGTAAGTGACTCCACCTCAATCAGTAAGCACAATAGAAGTATCAGTCATCCGATCAGTAATCACAATAGGGCCGGTTCCCACAACTTACAAAGGCTGTATCGTATGAGTCATCACGATCACCTAAGGCCGGTTTCAGGTTGCAAGAAAGGATTGTGTCTGGATCATCTCATATGTATGGAGTAATTGCATTGTACCATCTCAATTTACTCACAGGCTGGATACACAGATGAAATATATCTCACATTCGACATTCTATCAGGAAACAACATTGTCATTAAACTTGAGTGAGTTGAAGAAATGGTTCACACCCTAGACAACAAGTTTCATATCTACACAAAACTGAAGGGAGGGACCAGTATCCCTCAGGTCCATTGGTTTGGTACAGAAACTGGTTTCGATGTGATGGCAGTCGATCACCTCAGCCAGTCCCTTGAGGACCTCTTTGTTCAATGCCATTCTAAGTTTATGATCAAGACTGTATTGCTTTTGGCTGGGCAGCTGGTGAGTGAATTCGACTTCTGTGACCATGACTGATGGACTAATGTTTGCTATGATTAGCTTCGTCACTTGCAGTACATCCATTCTTGCAGCTTTGTTCACTGCGATCTCAAACCTAGCAATATCGTTGTGGGTGTCAGAAAGCATGCAAATGTCATACACCTTATCAATTTTGGGCTATCAAAAGAATTCTGGGATCCCAATACACACCTACACATTCCATTCAAGAAGGATCTTGGCCCTGTTGGAACTGCCACCTTCATATCTATCAATAGTCACCTTAGCTTGGAGCTAGGAAGGTGAGATGATCTGGAGTCCGTTGTCTACATCCTATTCTACTTCATGTGGGGCTTTTTGCCATGGCAGGGCTTGGGGCATCAGGACATTCTCGAAAGTAAGCAATCAATCACCACACTTGCCATGTTCCATGAGCTCCTGCTGGAGTTTTGCATGCTCTTTGAGCACTGCCACTTGCTCTCTTTCAAGGGCAAGCCCAACTACAATCACTTTTGCCACCTTTTCGACAATCTCTTGGTGAAGGAGAGACTTCAGAGTGATGTGACATTCGATTGGGATGATGCTGGCACCAAAATTTCAGGACAAGACTTCAAGACTGCAAGCGACTTCCCTCCGCGTGAATGCAACCCCCCATACAAGTGCTATCTGTGGTAGGTGTCAACACATCCATACAGCAAACTGTTCTTAATGATGAGATATACACAGATTATGCTCCCAGGTTGGAAAATCACTTGCACAGTCTGCCCTTGCCATCCAGTGATGCCTGCTCTGACTGGTCATTTATAAAATTTGAACATTGTTTCCCTAGCCATTCCCGATGTCCTGTCCTACCTGTAGCATTGTTGATATTATTTGTAGGCACTTGTGTACTGTACATGTACACAGGTGAAAGCTTGTACTGTTAATGGTATCAAAAAAAAAAAAAAAGGCTTGAGTTGACTTTGAGCGTCAACTCAAGTCAACACCATGGTGAGTCAGGTCATTTCTGGGCCAAGTCATGACTTAGGTAAGCTGACTTGGGACTAACCAAGTCACAGCAATGCTATAGTGGGTGCCATCTTGTAGGGATAAATTGTGAACTGGTGCCCATTGCTTGAGTTTATCTTGATTTTGATATTGTGCCAGTTTGACTCTTGAGTCCAAATTGTCACCTATGCTATCCATATTGAATACGTGGATTGAGGTATGTTGGTCACAGAAATATTGGTCCAGCCATACAGTAACATCTTTATTGATTTTGTTTGGTCCTTCATAATCAGGTCACCTAGATACTGCGTCTGTGTCATGGACAAAGTCCACGCCATCTAGAAACCCAGTCCAAACCCCTACGAGTCCATGAGAACCACCCCTGAACCAAGCTATAGCCAAGTGGCTATTCGATGTCCTCCTGAGCCTGTGACAAAGCCTGGTAAAAGACCAGCAACCAAAGAGAATCTTTGACCACGTGACCCTGGGAAATCCCCACCACGTGACCTAGCATGTGACTCATCACGTGACCTACAAGCCCTCAAGCAACCACGTGACTTAACAGCACGTGACTGTGGGAACCTAACACATGACCTACCAAGGGATTGGTCATCTACACGATCACCTGATCGTGCGTGCTTTCTACATGCATCTCATCTGTTGATCCATACGTGGAAGACTGTGGGAACAATCAATGGTTGATTGAGAAATCAACAAAGTCACAAGACTTACTGCGGAACTGCGGCACAGTCCATAGTTCATCTATTATTAGTTCGTGTCTATTCTTAGCTCAAGTCTCACCTGTCTCTTGTATTACTACTTGCCCTAAAGGGGCACATGTCCACCCATCTCTCTAGATTATGCCTACCCTTAACTACACACAGACCACCCTGTATTAGTATATAAGACCTGCGAAATTATACGAACAGTCCTCAGACTGTTCTCTTGTCACCCCTTACATAAGAACTTCCCACAAAGTTCTTGGTCGCCTCTCTTACCAGTCCCTTCCTTCCCTCTTGTCTTCTTCAAGATCTAAGCTATCTTCCTCAAGATCTAAGTTGTGGATCTTGAAAGATCAGTCACCTTCAAAACCCCCTTCATTGTTGTGTCCACACTACATCCACGTAGTGCATTCTCGACAGTCTGCTTGGTTAGTAGCCCCAGGTTTGTACTCCAGTAGGATGTTGTATTGCTTGCATTCTGGTAAGTAACCAGCAATGCATGGCCCAATCTTGCAGGGTTCTCTGTAGTACCTAAGGTTTGCATGATCAGTGTATACCAGGATGGGGATTGTTGTTCCTTTGAGCAAGTGAGACCAGCAGCAAAGTCCTCTTATGACTCTGAGGAATTTGCGGTCATAGATGGGGTAGTTTTGCTTGGTTTGGGTGAATTTCTGGGAGTGGAATCCCACTGGTCATCATGGTCCTGGTTTCTGAGTGCCATCTAGTTTGGTGATAGGGGGGTCCTGTTGGTAAAGTATTGCTCCTGTTCCAACTTGTGAGGCATCAGTTTCGAGCTCAAATTGTTTGTCTGGGTCTGGTCTGGCTAGGATGGGTGTGCTGGTGATTAGGGTGATAAGATTATCTTGGGCCTTGATTTGTTTGGGTCCCCATTCGAAAGGTATGTCTTTTCCAGTAAGTGCTGTGAGAGGTGTGGCGATTATTGAGAAGTTGGGACAGAACATGTGGTGGTAGCCAGTGACTCCTAGGAATCTGCAGGCTTGTTGTTTGTCTTTGAGTTTGCATGGGTAGTCCCTGAGTCCAGCAACTTTGGCTAGGTCAACAGTGGCTCCTTCCTTTGAAATTCGGACACCTAGGAAATCCATTTGTGGCTGCATAAAGATGGATTTTGATAGTTTGAGGTGTAGGCCATGACGTGCAAGGAGGTCAAATAGGAAGTGAATGATTTTGATGTGTAATTTGAAATCCTTGAGAAGGGTGCCTATACCACAATTGTCCATATAGTTCTGGAGGATGTGCCATATTTCAAGTATGCCTTTCTTCTCAAAGTATTCATATAGTTCTTTGAGAATACCATTCATGAATTGTTGGAAGCTGGCTGGTAAGTTACTCATCCCAAAGAACATTACTTTGGGTTTGAATAGTCCCTGATGTGTTTTGAATGTGGCTTTCCATTGATCGCCTTCTTGTATGTGGATGTTGTTGTAGCCCCAGCAGATGTCAAACTTGCTAAATAGTTCCATTCCTTGCAAGTTTTCGATATACTGTTTGAGGTTGGGGAGTGGGGTAACGTCCTTCTGGGTGACTGCATTGAGGGGGTGATAGTCAATGATGTATCTTTTCTCCTTCAAGTCTTTCTTAGGGACCATGAAGGTAGAGAAGCCGTAGGGGGAGTCTGAAGGTGCAATGTAGCCTTTTTCCAGATTTTTGTTGATGAATTTGTATTCTGCTTCCTGCTCATCTCTTGAGAGCAGGTAAACTTTGCAGTTGAAGCAGGTAGGGGTGGTGTCCATAAGTACAATTTTGTGATCTCCATCGCCTTTGAGCTGGCAGGAATTTGTTTGCCTCTTCATCCAAAAATAATGCCATGTGACGTTTGAATTCTTCCAGGAGGGTAACTTCCTCCTTCCTATGTTCCAATGCATACTTATGGGCCATTTTGACTGCCATATGAGTGTGGTTGACTTCTACCAGGCCTCCCATCATTTCTGAAGGGGTTACTCCCAACCATAGAGTGCACTCGGCTGATTGTGCCTCAAGGATGACGTCTTCATTGTTTTGTGTCTTTTGTTTGAGCCATGTCTTTGCTCTTTGAAGGGTACTGTGGAGTAGGGTTTCGATTTGAACTTTTGGTCCCTTGAGTTTGCTTTTCTCCCAATTGATATTGGGGTTGAACTTCTTGAACCAGGGATAGCCAAAGAGCATCCAGTTGCAACCTAGATTAGTAACAAAGAATCTTGTACATTCTTTCTTGTTTCCTTGAGTGACAAGTAGGTCGCATGCTTTAGTGATGGTTCCACTTCAGTTCATGGTTCTATCAACATTGTATACTGCCCATGCATAGGGGAGTCTCTTGGTTCCTAAGCAGAGTTTGTCCACAGTTGTTTGATTAATGAGGTTTTCTGTTGCTCCAGTGTCAAGTAGAATCATTTCTTCTGCCATCCTTGATAGTATGTGATTGGAACTTTGAGTTGTATTGAATTTGATTTATTTACAAACACACTATCAAGTCAGAATGCCCTAACTAAGGCAGCTAGTTTTGGGCTTTGGTAAAATCCTGTGGCATGAGTTTCTGGATCATATCCAGCTTGGTGTCCTTATCAAAGGTATCCATGTTGTCCTTCAGGTAGCTGACAAAGTTGTCTGGGTCTTGAAGATCTGGCATAGTTGGTGCCACATGAGCCCTGGCAGGCTCCACTTGGTTACAACGGTTGCAGTCTGCTTGTTTCTTGCAACAATCTCTGGCTTGATGTCCTTTGATTTCGCAATAAAAGCAGGTGTTGTTTTTCATGAGGTCCGCTTTCTTGGCCTCAGAGTGCTGTTGTCCTCTGCTAGAGGTGGCATTGATATTGGTGGTAACTGTAGCATTGATGTCCATATGATATCCTCCTTGAGAGGTGGTGCATCATCCATAGTTGTTGCCTCTTCCATAATAGTATTTTCCTTGGTTATTGTTGTTCCTTCTGTAATTCTGTTTGGGGAGGAGTTTGAATGCTTGGAAGAGCCCTTGGCATGTTTGGGTGAACTTGGCTGCCACCTTCCATTTGAGATGCGATTTGCAGGCCTGTTCTTCCCACTATTGGAAGGTCCATGGGGCCTCTGCAGTAGGGTCGAAGTTGGGGGAATTAATGATGGCACTAGTGAGTCCTTTGGTCATGCCGTGTTTGAGAGTTTCAATAGTTCCCTTGTCATCTAGGGGAACTCTGGCTTTATAAGCAAGTTGTTTGAATTTGGTGAAGAAGTTGTCAAGACTGTCGCCTTGCTTAACTTTGTATAACTCCTGATAAGCTTCAGACTGATGGTTTTGATTGACGAAGCCATTCTTGAATCATTCCAAAAAGTTGTCCCAGAGAGCTTCATCTGTCTCTTGGGCTCTGTTGTCCATTTCTTCTTTGAGTTTCTGGAGTTGTTCTTCCTTCCAGGCATCCACTTTGTTGCCATCCATATAACTGAGTATGGCGATAACTCTGGAGAATGGTTTCTTCATGACATTGTTGTTTCGGTTGAGTGCTGTCCATAGGTCCCAATTCAGTAGAAACTTGCAGGTCTTGGTCCTGTCTCCATCGAATATAGGTGGAGGGTTTCCTTGAAGTGCGCTGTTAGAGGTATTAGTAATGATGTTAATCCTCTGTGCATCTTGCTGGGCTTGGCCAGTAGTGACATTAACTTCTTCCTGTTGTCCTGCCATTGCAGTTGGATGATCTGGGGTGTTGGGTCAGGTAGGAAGTTGCTGAAGTGCTGTGGTAACTGCTTTGAGAGTAAGAGGGATGCTGGCCTCTTGAGAGTAAAATTTGTGATTTGGGTGCTGGATATCTGTTTCTCTCCACCAGCTGATGAGCAGTCTGTTGTATATGCCTCTTTGATTGGTTTGCCAAGTGTTTTCTCTCCTAAGGAGTTTGACCCAGTAGTAAGTCTTGTTTGCATGGATGAATTCAATGGGTCTCTTTGCTGGAGTATCAAGATAGTACCCAGTGTCTGGGTGTTTGTATCCTTGATCGTTGAAGTAGGTGTTTGCTTTGACATGTGCTGGGAGATCGTCTTGTTGTCTCCTGAAGATTTGTATAAACTTGTTATTGAGAGTTCCATATGACTGGGTGGTCGCCACAATGGTAACAGCTCTGTGTTTCAAGAGCTTGTAGGAAAGCCTAACTTGTGTTAAGGTCCAAGGGCCTTAAAGACGTGACATGCATGGTTTGGTTTGGCAATGACTGGGATTGCTTAGTGGGGAGTCCTCCTGAGACAATGATTATGAGAGTAGGGTGGTACCAGTTGCCTACACTGATAACAAGTGAGTCCCCAATGATAAGGGCAACTCCTGAGTGTACTGGTAGAAGTAGAGGAGCTTCAATAGGACTTTGAAGTAACAACAAATAATGCTTAGACTCTGAGAGTCTCTGGTGGAAGCTACAAGTCTTGGATTGAAAACCAAGTTAGGCTTAAGGCCTAACTGTCAAAAGTATGGGCGCTTATATACAAGTTAGAATGTAACAGGTAACAGGAGTCACAGAGATATCAGAGTTATGTATAGTAAGGTTCATCATGAGCTGGCAGTCCATAATAGGTTAAATGATGATGCTGTGGACTGTGGAGCAGTAGCATGTGATAAATGACTGCATAATGGTCAAGTGGCTCATCAGGTGACTTGTCAGGTGACTGGGTGGCGGTCTGAGTGGTATGTGGGGGAATGAGTAAGAAACAAGTGACTGAATACATGAAATGAGTGGGTGTGAGGGGTAGAAAATGAAAAATGGGGCCAGGATCATAACATTATGGCAATGGAAGCATTCCAGGCTTCTCATAAGTTTGTTTGGTGGTGGTGCATACTTGTGGCCATTGTCTTGTGGCTGCATAGAGTTCTTGTAGACCATGTGGTTGACTTGAGATGCTGTACTATGGCAGTGGTATTTCCCCGCAAAGCATAATGTGTTGACCTTGATTGGGTCCTTTGTTTCTGTGACAATTGGTTCTTTGATGTCAAAGATCTCATATAGAGCTTTGCGAAGCATTGACTTTGCATCACCTTGTGATTGTATCTTTTGTGCCTTTGCTACTCCCATTGGTGATCCAGTGGTGCCCTGGTATGACCAATCTGTTGTCAGTTTGATTGCTCCAACTTCAGTGGTTGAGCATCCTATAACTGTGATGCCTTTTGGTCTACCAGTGGCCTTCTGGTCTTGGATATGGGGTGCATGCCTTGTAGCAGCAACCACAGCATATGTCTTTGTGTTGTTTATAAGTGTCATCATGACGTCTTTAGATAGATAGGTAGGAGGATGGATGGATGTAGTGGATTTGAGTGAACCAAGGTCTTCTCTGTGTGGAAGGATAACAATGTGTGTATATGACCCAAGGCTGTCTGACTTTCATCTGCCTCTTCATCTCAAGGGACACAAGCCCAAGAAACTTCACACCTTAGTTCAGCTTATGCACTCTTTCCACTTCAACACCCATGAGGGCACTTTGATCCTTCTACACAAGACTTTCAACTCCAGGTAAGGGAGGTCTTATGCAATAGATTCACAAAGTTGTGGACTGCGAAACTACCAGCACTAACATATGGGGTAATGGAATGGGGGTAGGGGGTGTGACTGTCTGTGGTGGTTGTCTACTTGCCAAGCTGGTGTGTCTGGAAGAAAGCTTGACTTGTGTTAAGGCTTCAACAGGCCTTGATAGTACAACTTGTACTAAGATTGAACTGGTGGCAAGTACTTGAAGGAGTAGAGGAGTCTCTAGTATTACTAGAGACAACTTAGATTGAAGTGGGTAAAAGGGGAGGCACTAGGGAGGCTTTCAAGAACATTGATATTGATAATCAAGTCAAGCTTAGGGCTTGACTGTCGAAATACTGGGTGCTTATATACAGGCAGGTCTGCGCACAGGCCATGGTCACTAAGGTAGGTACTTCTGGTCAAGGGGGGGCTGTCTGTATCGTATGAAGGTCTGCGGATAAGTGCTGCGGTCTGTATGAGTTGAACAATAGAGAATGAGCAGAGGGGCTCCTTGAACCGCGACCACCACCAGGCGCGGTTTTCCCACAGTTGAAACTGGGGCAAGGAGAGGCGTAGTCCGCAGGTACAAATGCCCCTATGTAACCCTTGTAACCCATGGAACACCACCAAAGAAAGTACCAGTGCATAAGCCAGAATCAGAGACAATACAACCAGTGACACGAAAATGTGTAAGACGCAGGAACAGAGGGAGCAGAATCGCAAATGAGCCCACTGCCACGTCACCAAGAAAAAACTCAAGTCCGAACACATGCATGCATGTGAATATCATGACGCATCCCGCATCGTACTTATAATCTTTGTACAGACTTTTCATTTCCTGAGATATGATACATACATGCATAGTTTGATACAACGACACAGATTAAATGGGGATACGTGATGGTAAAGTAAACGACTGTAAGGATTGATCAAGGGGATATGTGGGTTCCATGGACAAGGACAGTGTACTGAATATGATGCTGTGACCGAGTAGGGGACAAATAACATAAATTGGACGGTTGATGGTATCAGGGTCCTTGGTTGTTTGAAAATGAGGTGGAACTATAAGCACAACATGGCATGACAGCATTGAACCTTGGATGCAAGAGTGAAAGCGAGAGACCAAGAGACTGAGAGAGGGAAGGAGAGAAAGAGGAGTCAGGAATGAAGGGAACAAAGGGAGCGACGCACTGGCAAAACAAGGCGCGAATAAGCAACAACCAGACCTCCTGAACCTGGACGTACCCAAGGAACTTGATATACAAGGAGCGAAGCTCTCAACCTTGATGCAGGCAACCACATACAAAGGCATCCTGGAACGAAAGTGACATGAGGCAAGGAACACAACTGAAAGAAATTTACAACTCACCTGCACAGCCATAAAAAGAATAACAGGTGAAACAGAATCCAACGCCGCGATATGGAACAGCACCCGGAAAAAGACGATCAGACCGATCGTACAACAATTCATGTACAAATTGATGCACAGAACTCACCTAGTCGGGAAATACTGGAGAAATATAAATGGATTTGAGGGAAGGGAAATATGCGCAACGTGTAACAAGACAGAATCAATGAGCCATATCCTAACGGAATGTAACAAGAGAAACGCACAACTCATCTGGCGACTAGCAAAAGCCCTATGGCCACATCAAAACATTCCTTGGCCCGAAATCACGTTGGGAACTGTACTAGGTTGCGGTAATATCACCCTACAACCGGAAAGACCAGGGAGACACAATCAGTGATGACAGCGGAAAACGACATACTGAGGCCCAACCAGACTCTTCCAAATCATCCTATCAGAATCAGCATACCTGATCTGGGTCCTAAGATGTGAAAGAGTGATACAAGAAAAACCCCTCACTGAAGGAGAGATCAAAGCAAGATGGTACTGTGCGATCAATGACAGACTCACCATCAATAAGACAACCGCGATGAAAATTGTCAAGACCAACAGATTTAAGAAACTAATGGAAGGGACCTGGGGACCAGCATTAAGGAAAGGACAAGAATTACCAGTAAACTGGATGCATGATCGTGAGGTTTTAGTGGGTAGGACTGCTTGACGAGCCTGCCCATTGGGCGGGTACACATTGTCATGCTTTGAGCCCCACACTACCCCTAACCTAGGGGTGTGTATAAATGCATTTTTTCCCTCACATCCAGACTTTGGTCTGGCTATAGCGCGATAAACGGGGCTGGTTTACCCTCCCACCGCTTATCACTTATCCTTGAAGACAACATCTATTATAGGCAACTAAAATAGATACTCATCAAGATAAAGCGCTCTCAAAAATAAAATAAAATAAAATAAAATAAAATAAAATAAAATAGAGATGAGCAAGAGCGAATGAAGGATCAGGGAATTGCCTAATCTATCCTTAACCGGAGAACAATTGCAGCAGGTCAAAGAAGTGTCGTCATGATATGATGACAAATCCGAAGTTTGAGATTGATCCAAGGAGATCTAATTGCCACATGCCCATTCTGGTCTAATGGGCATCTAGTGTAAGCAGCTACCCTTTATGGTAGTTGGCTTTGATGGAGACCCAGTTAAGGGCCATGTTGCTATCTGCGTCATCTGCGGAGCTCTGTGTGGCTGGGGGATTGTCTGCAGACTCTTCTGAGGAGGTTGACTGGTAGCCCTGACTCTGGGGCAAGGTGCCAGCTATGGGCAATGAGGCTGAAGGGGTGATTGACTGGTAACTGCCT
>Ga0307510_10001733_pt1 | contig 24257 bp, 34 predicted proteins | sample 12_EM_MG_FD_207224 | JGI IMG/M metagenome (GOLD analysis project Ga0307510, IMG submission 207224) | Populus trichocarpa ectomycorrhiza microbial communities from riparian zone in the Pacific Northwest, United States - 12_EM | ecosystem: Host-associated > Plants > Roots > Unclassified | place... | reverse complement strand
CATCACAGCAACTCCTGTTCTAACATCCCACCATAGGCAGAAACGCACCTAACTTACGCCCTGGACAACTGCAAAGCCGATTCCATCCGCAACAAAGAGTATCCCCTCCCCCAATGCCCACCTGCCCACCTACAATTGCTCAGCTAAAACTCATCTAGACTAATCCTAACTTACCTGATCCCGACAACAATGTTAACAAAACACAAGCTCCCGACCCCGGAACTCCTCTCCCCTTTCCCCCGCCTAGCAGCACTCTTCAACCCAGTCTGCAAAACCATTAAATCCGGCAACCTCCAGGCCTTCGACGCCGCCCTCCGCCACGGCGAAGAAGAATTCGTAAAGCGCAGAATCTACCTCACCTTAGAGCGAACGAAAGACATCGCCATGCGAAACCTCTTCCGTAAAGTCGTCCTGTACCAGAACGAGGAGAACAGGACTAAGATCCCCGTGAGGCAGTTTCAGATCGCCATGGGGTGTGCCGGGCGAGGGGAAGGGCTGGGGGCTGGTGTATATGGGGATGGGAATGGTGGCAACGGCGGTGGAGAGCATGGGGCAGTGGAGGCAGACGGTGACACGGTTATGCGGTCGACACCGGAGAGGGTCGAGGTCGAAGTCGAGGAGGTGGAGTGTTTGCTGGCTAACATGATCTATAAGGGCCTCATGAAGGGCTACATCTCCCGCGAGAGGCAGACCGTCGTGTTGAGTGGGAAAGAACCGTTTCCTGGAACCGTAGTGTAAATTATCACCTCTGTGAGCTCCCCTGCTTTGGTCGGGGGTTAAAAATATCCCACACCGCGTCACGGGGTTTTCTTGAGGGATGACGATATACGAGTCTTTTTTTATTATTTTTTATTTTTTATTTTTTTCCTGATCTGCTGTCGGGGGATTAACTTAGCTGGAGGAGGGGCGGGCTTCTTCCTCTAAACTACAGTATTCATTGTATTTCTGCGTAAGAAAAGCATTGCATTGTGATTTGGATTAACACTCTTACTGCTGCTTCAGGCAACGGCTTATTTTCTCCTTTCCCCCCCTTTTCCTCATTATGATTGTTTAACTATGGTGCTACCTATATGAATGGATTATCTTTATTTTCCTTTCTTTTCCCTTCCCTTCCCCTTTCTTTTCTGTCTTTTCTTTTCTTTCACAGTACTGTACAGGGATGGGTAGAGAATTAGTAGAGTACTTGAATGGAGAATTGAATTGAATTGAAAGTGGTAATGTATGATACATGGGGAAGGTTCAGTAGCAAGGATTGCCTTGCTGTTAGTGCTGGAGTACTTTCGTATGGTTTCTATAACTAAAGCTCATGCCCTACGGAGGGAGGAAGGCAGTGAATTAGACGGAATTGGGGTTTCAAGAATCAGTATTCCCCCTTCCGTGCAATGAAGTGATATGACAATGGTGAAATAATGAAAAACAGAAGCCACTTGTCGGGCTTCTAGGTCCTCCCCTCCATCTAAAACTTGTAAACCTCCTCCTTCTTATACCCCAATTCCTTCAACATCCCCTCCACTTCCCCCTGATCCGAGGGACTATTCTTAACGCCACTGATCGCCTTATACATCCCGGGAGGCCCACACACAAAGATCATACTATTCCCACTGCCCGGTTCCGGCAACACCATCTCGAGTAACTGCTTTGTCACGCGCCCGTGCATAGCCCTACTCGGCCACATTGACTTCTTTTCCACCAGATACATGGTATTAAACCTCTGCGGGTACGTATTCTCTAAGTCACGCAGCTCCTGCTTCAGCAATATGTCCTCCTCCGAGATGTTACCAAAGACCAGTGTGACCCTGGTCTTGTCCTCTGGGTTACGGAAGATGGCACGCATGAGTTGGTACATGGGGGTTATCCCCGTGCCGCCGGCGATGAGCACAACGTTTTTATGCTTGTTCGGCGTCCATTCATATTTTGGCATAGGCCCTTTGAAGGAGAGGCTTTGGTTTATGGCCATTGAGTGTAGATGTCTGCTCATTTGCCCGTTTTCGTATCTCTTCACTACGAGGTCGAGGTGGCCGCGGGTGTCTTCGTCGTTTACCGGGGTGTAGGGTCTGATTGTAGGCTTTTCATCGGTAGGGGCCTTATATTTTGCTAGAATGGCGGCTACAGGAGCGTGTTTGTTAGTAACTTTGGTACATCTTCCAATTGGAGGTGGAGGTGGAATGGGGTGGAAGGAAGGGAGTGGGCTTACAGGCGACTTTCAACCCACTGACATGATTCTTACTCGGGAGTTCGAAGCGGAACTTCTTCGTATTATCAGTTACGGGGATGATTTCTACCAACTAATACATTCCTTCATTAGCACCTCATCTTCCACAGAAAAAGATCATGGCAAACAAACCTTCAAATCAACCCACTCCCCGTCACCCTTCAACGTAATCTCCGGCGGTCCCAACGCAGCCTTATCTTCCTCGTTGACGGTGGTGTAATAATAGTAATACCCTGCCCCAGCACCGATAGCACCGATCCCTGCAATTGCAGAGTAGACCAATGCGTTGGACTTTTTCGGCTTGTTAGCTGCAGCCGAAGCGTAAGCTCTGCGAGAACAAGCAGTAGGAGTGAGGCGGAGGGAAGTGCGGGCAACAATGGCACGAGCAAACATGTTTATTACTTCTATCCTTTATCCGATTTATGGGGTAGTTAGGGAATTGTTGAAAGGAAAGAAGAGAGAGGAGGATAGTGGAGGTCTCGGTCAAGTATGATAGAAGGAGAGAGAAAGAGTGAGATGGTGAGAGGAGAAAGGAGAAAGGAATAGACGAGACGGAAGAGAGTAGGTGGGCGAGTGTTTGCGTAGGTGGTGGGGAAAAGTAATCGAATGACGCACTTTTTCCCGTGGTCAGGGTTGCCGTTGCCAAGAAGTGGGTGGGATTGGGGACCCATCACCCATGACCAGGGATGCATGAGGCTCTTTTGCGGGGAGATGGCGGGAATCAGGGGTTTGGTTACGAGTATCAAACTTGTGTGCTTTTTCTTTCTTTTTTTCCTATCCCGGGCTCGGTAGCTGCGCTGTCTCAGGGTTTCGTGGCTGGTGCTATCGGGGCTTATGCTTGGATCAGGGAACTATTTTGGGGGGTTTGGTTCACTGCTGGTTTCCATTCACGATGGTGGTGCTGTACTGGTGGACATGGCAAGATATTTCCCGCGCAGCAAAAGGGCAAACCCTAGGGGTCCATGGCAAATTACTCTACAGTTACGGATGAGTATCATATCATACCTGTAATAACTCCGGATACCCGCTCGACGCATCATCAATGGCTGACCAGACTATGATAGGACAGTACCGTTGATCACACAAGGCAATCACGTCACATAATATCACTCGGGAGGCTTGAATATGGGAACCATTTTTGAATCAGACCATGTAACCCGTTTCTAAAACTTGCTACTCTAGCAAGTAGAAACCCTAAACTAAAACATAAAGTATCCCTGAGTCAATGGCAACTTGTCGGAAACAACACTCTTTAATTTCACCTCGTCGGCAACAACGGTCTTCACAGCCATTAGAACCATTTATAATAGTCTGTATAAATTAAAGGGGTAACTTACAAAGTCCCGTGGATGGACCTCCATCTTCGGCATCGCATCATTGTACTTCATATCCTTCTTACCGATCCCACGGCATCCCTGGATGGGCTCCACACGCTTCTTCAAACCATAGGTCTGGACAGTCCCAGTTTCCAGGGAAACACGAGAGACAAACGTAATGCACGCTTCGGGCACACTCGCTGCGAACATTTTCCTTCCAAAAACTGGTTGGACGGATGGAATGGAAGCGTTTGGATCGCCCATCTGTGCGTATGCGATGAGGCCGGATTTCAAAACCTGAGTGGGTTTTGTGCCAAAGTTGGCAGGAGACCAAAGGACTAAATCTGCAAGTTTTCCTACTTGAATGGAACCGATAAGGTGTGACATCCCGTGTGCGATAGCAGGGTTAATGGTGTACTTCGAAATGTAACGTTTCACCCGGGTATTGTCTGCCCCGAGTTTCTTGTCTTCCTCTAGGAGGCCTATCTGCTCTTTATTCTTTGACGCAGTTTTCCAGGTCCGGAGAATCACCTCGCCACAGCGACCCATAGCCTGCGAATCCGATGACATCATTGATATAGCTCCTGTGTCATGGAGGATGTCCTCTGCACCAATCGTCTCTTCACGGATACGTGACTCTGCAAAGCTAATGTCTTCGGGGATATTCTTTGACAAATGATGACAACACATTAACATGTCGATATGCTCTGCAATTGTATTCTTTGTTAGAGGGCGAGTAGGGTTGGTCGAGGAGGGGAGAACATTGGGATGTTCCACGACACATATGATGTCTGGCGCATGGCCGCCACCTGCTCCCTCGGTATGGTAGGTGTGGATTGTACGGCCTTTAAAAGCGCCAATGGTCTGTTCCACAAAGCCAGACTCGTTGAGCGTATCTGTGTGGATGAGGCACTGGACGTCATATTCGTCACAGACGGATAGACATGTGTCTATTGCGGCCGGAGTAGTTCCCCAGTCTTCATGGAGCTTGAGACCAACAACTCCTGCGCGGCATTGGTCCACTAGTCCCTTTGGAGAGGAATCATTGCCTTTTCCGGTAATACCGAAATTGACGGGAAGAGTATCAACTGCCTGGAGCATTTGGCGAATCTGAGTGACTGATGGGGTGCAGGTCGTTGCATTTGTTCCAGTGCTATTACAAAATGTTAACCAATGTAATGTAAGGTCGGGGAAGGGCTCACGTTGGGCCACAACCACCACCTAGCATCGTGGTAATACCCGATGCCAATGCCTCCTCAGCTTGCTGGGGGCAGATTAAATGAATCTGTAGCACATTAGTGTTAAATTACTTAAAAATGTGTTAGAAGGTACTCGCATGAGAATCGAAACCACCATAAGTAATGATTTTCCCCTCCCCGGCGATAACATCAGTGTTAGAGCCCACAATCATCCCTGCATGCACTCCATCCATCATGTCCGGATTTCCAGCTTTTCCAATGCCAGCGATAAAACCACCTTTAACGCCAATATCGGCTTTATAAATCCCAGTATAGTCCACAACAAGGGCGTTGGTAATGACCAAGTCCAAAGTCTCAGCATCGGATCTGCCACTGGCTTGGCCCATTCCCTCCCTCAACGACTTTCCACCACCGAACTTACATTCGTCGCCGTAGACCGTATAGTCCTTCTCAACCTTAATCCAAAGCTCGGTATCACCCAAACGGACCAGATCACCGGTGGTAGGACCAAACATGACAGCATAGGCAGCTCTATTCATGGAATACTGCTTAACTGCCTCAAGGGATGTAACCGAGGCGGGCAGATGCAAAAACCCACCATTCTGCAAGTTCTCCAAAATCTTAGGAATCCTGTCCTCCCCAAGACGCCCAGTAGCAATATTATTCCCCCCAGTTATGATCTTGCGTCCGCCAATCTGGACAAGAGTAACTTTCTTAGAGCTGGATCTGGAGGGCGCCGGCTCGAACCGAATAGCAGTCCCAGAAGGAATATCGAGGCGATAGCCAAAGGCTTGGACCCTGTCAAACTCGAGTTGCGGATTGACCTCGATGAAGTGGTAGTGACTCCCAACCTGGATCGCTCTGTCGCCCTTGTTAGTAATCCAAAGAACGCGTCTATCCCTCCCGTCATTGAGAACAATATCCGGTCCATCTGCTATAACGGCACCTGGCTGCTTCTCGCGTTCATATTCTGACGCATCGACCAACGGGAACAAGCTTTGGGAAGGGGTTGGCAAGAATGAGCCGTAGAGTGCCTTTTCGAGATCCCCATCTTCGGACGAAATTGGGTAGTGGACCGTTACAAGATAGGTCCCGTCCGGGAATGTTCCCTCTACTTGAATCTCCTTCAGAGAGGTGGCTACGTGCGGGAGAACATGTCTGCGCCCGAGCATGGTCTTGCCTTCTACCATGAGGTCTGTGACAAGATGTTTTCCATCGCGGATCAACTGGACGGAATCAGCTATTAACATTACCACTGTAGAAGCAAAAATAAATAAATAAAATACATCACTACCTCTTGAAGATTATTAGAAATAAGAGCCTTATTGGCGGAGAAGAGAGAAAATTAGCCCCCCCAAAATGTCAATCGCTCAGCCAATCGAATTAAACCAGAAAAAAATACCGTGGCCTCAGACTGGTTCAATCTAACACCCCTTGCAAGGCGTTTCTGCGCCAGAAACCCAGCCTGCGAAATCACAAGCTTGTCAAGCTATGGTGGATTAGTCACTAATTCCTCAAAGGGAAAGAAAAAAGAAAAGATGCAATGGCAGACAAGATAAAAGTCAAATCAAGACAACAAACCTCACGAGGAATCAACTGCATAACCAAAGAATTGGAGCTTGGGAACTATGATGAAATTAAGGTTTCGTTGTGTTAGGAAAAAGAAGGACAGTGAGAGGAATGAGATGAGGCTGCGTCTGTGATAAGGTTATGTGGGGAGAGGGAAGAAAGGAAGATAGCAGATAAGCAATGGGGATGCTTCCTTTTTTTCCCGTTTCGCCCTTTCCCCTCCGTTATGGTGGGGTTCGAGGGTGTAAGGGTAGGAAAGGATGTTAGCGATTAGGCAAAAGTATTGTCTTGGGAGCGAAAAAAATAAATTAAAATTAAAAGGAAAGGAAAGGAAAGCAATCATCCCGATCACAAAATATCATTCGGAACCTCAGATGCCAATTGATCTTTTCCAGAAAACTTCATACCACAATATGGTACAGCTTCTAGAACAAAATCATCAAACATGATCCACCGATCCAGGCTTGTTTTTTTTGCGCAGTGGAAAATGGATACCACGGGTCAATCCAACCAATCACGATATAGTAAGAGAATGTTAGCTCCCAATCACCCAACCCACAACTACGGGGCTACTAAACACAGAGAGAGAGAGAAATTCATCCAATGCTAGCCCATACCTTGTCGCCTCTAACATGTCTGTGCTACTCAACCCTTCTCTAAATATATCCCAGTGTCTGGCGATTCCCGCAAAAACCGGCCACAAAGCTCTGAGTCTTATAAATAACAATGCTATTCTGAGCGATTAATTGCCCAGGGACTCATCATGGAGAACAGAGGTTCGCAGTACAACCCCCAGTACTATATACTGCGCTCCTTCCCTACAAAAAATGAAGGTTTGCGATGCCCGCTCTCTCAAGCTAGTACCATCATACTGTATCTAGGAAACCAACCAGTCCTTTGAGCTCTCTCTCTTCCGCTATTAGGGAATTGCACCGCAGGAAGAAATGCCCACAAGTGCTTTCTTACTATTCTCCACGGAAGTCACCAAAATCTAAACCCCTTTCGTAGCCTGTGGCTTATCCTGCGCCCTTTTCTCTTCCTCAACAGCTGAGGAACGATATTTCCCCTCAGTCGATAGTTTCACACTCAAAAGTTTTGGAATCGGGCGTCAAGGGAGGGGCTGCCCCAATTGGTTGCTTGGAGGTAGTTTCATAGGTCAGCGTACGGAGAACCTCAAGTTTCCCTGGCTTGAAAAACCGTTAGGCATTAGCTTGCATCTACCCTTTCCAAAAAAAACCATTAGTCGTTGGGAAGAGCCTTCGACAGGCGAGTGGATGAGACTTTAGCAGGAAAAGCCACACTCTCTCCAAAGCAAACATATTTTTAGAGGGAAAATTCCAAACCTGAATCGCCCCGAATTCGTATCTGCGCTAGCAAGGATATCCATTCAATCACCGGCCCTCTGGGCCCTCACCCTGTATAGTCAGCATTGACTAAATGCACCATATGTTTTGATCAGGAGCGGGTTTGAATAAGCCTCATCTAACTCTATGTAGGGACATTACTAGAGGTAGTAAACGCTTAGTTTTGTTAGGCTTATCGTCACGGTCCCAGCATCAACTCCCCCCTCCCCCTTCAAGCACCTTACAGCACGTATCCAGCACCCCTTATCCAACCCAGCCAGCGGCCTACCATAGCAGAGCAGTCATGAATCAACACCAACTCCCAGGGCAAAAATTACCTACAGTGCGTTCCTAAAATTGCCACTCAAAACTAGAGTGACTACGTGCCAAGTCTTATAAAAATCCGCATACACATTCACACACTCACTCGAGAGCTTCTCTGAACAATTAGACTGCTCCAAAACCCACTAAAAAGGAACCAATTTCTAAGATTATCTTGTCCATGTGATTCTCTAGTACTTTCCGGAAACCAATCTTCAGTATCTTATTCTCCCGGGCTCCTCGATCAGTGGAAGCGAAGAGAAAGCTCCTGGTCGCTCCATGTCCACTCGGACGACGGTGCTCTTAAGTTATCTCAAAACACACCCTGATCCATTTACAAATTCTGGGCTCACAACATAAATTCAACAGCGGATAAATCTACCCTTAATGAGATGACACCATCCGTGTCTAATTCTTCCAAAGGAGAAATCTAGAGTTCCGAGTAGCATAGCGGGGTTGGGGGGGGGACTATCAGAGGGGGACAGGAAGCAAGAGACCGAAAAATCTGATGACAAACCCCCAAATCTGGTAGGGATGTTCGCAGTCTCCTCCCCCGTCATGTTAACTGGCACCACTGGTATTAGAAGTAATCTAGACACTCTACCCACAACAGCAAGGGCCCAAAAGCCACCCCGACAGGAACTATCAGCAAGCACCAAAGTTCCAGACACCCCTACAACCCTCCCAAAATGCAACTATGAGTGATTCGCTACCCCAATTACCCCCCAATAATGCTAAAACTTCCATATACGACACGAATCTCCCCTAACGATGGCTTTATTAAACTTATATCACAATTATTACCTTTTTAACAGTGGTGACTACGCTTGAAAAGGTGACCTATACTTCGCGCCGTAACGCGCAGTACCCTCCCCTCCTCTACGATACCAGCTTTCTTTCTTTCCTTCCCTCTGAGGATTTTAGTTAGTCCCCGGCAATGTCAGAGTATGCAAGCCACAGGCAGAAAGAACGAACCCGAACAAAGGGGATGAGGAAATTTGTAGGATATGGCAAATTTTTCTATGGCGTGTCTGACTGCCCCATACACAAAATTCGGACTCGAATGTTCGGGCTCTATATATGCCTGTAATAACTTGTATCATATAATGGTAGTCACCTCAAACCACGCCAACCAACGCTCAAACGAAAACTCGCTTTTTTTCCTCCCTCCCTCCCCGCGAACCGGCTTTTGCGAGGCCTCTCTCTCTCTCTCTCTCTCTAATATAACTAGTAACTTGGCAAGGCTATTGTCATACCTGCACCTTACTAACCTCCCTTTCTTTCCTTCCCTTTCTTTCTTTCCCGCCACATGTAGGCTAACCCACCCGCCCCATCATTTCCCCAGCCTTTTTTTTCTTTTTTCAACACATCCCACCTTATATACCACTCCTTATCAAACGCAATGCACACTTGAGAGTAGCTCAGTAGAGTAGAAATAGGATAGGGAAAAGGGGCGGCGTAAGGATTGATGGAATGCATGTGTTGGTCCTCTTTCTCTCGCGGGGTGGGCTGGCGCATTAGTATTGTACAGTACAGTCGGGTGCACCAGCATCTGCCCATGCCTACTTGCCACTCGGACGAAGAGTTCCTTGCGTTGTGGATGCTTTGTTAGGAAGCGTACTTAGATTCCTTTGGTTTAGAGTTCTGGTTAGGTAGGTAGGTAGGTAGGTAGGTAGGTAGGTAATACTGGTTGGCCCCAGGCTGGTTTCTTTTCCTTTTTTGTCCGCCTAACTGTATCTTTGTCCGCCTTACATTATTATACTGTGGGCAAATGTGGGAGTGAGATTCGCTCGTGCGTTCACAAATACCCGCTCCATTCACCTTGCTTCCTACCATTTGCCCATCCTCTATGCAAAGCATTACCAAGTTCCAACAAAGCTATATTATCGCTTCCATAGTCATTTATCCCCCAACAAGCTAGCTATCGATCGATCGCATATTGCTACATATGTATGATACCAGTACACTTATTTCCCCAAGCTAGAAGAAACCCCCCTTCTCTCCCGTATCTTATCCTACCCTGCCCTATCCTGACATATAATACCATTCATGTACCTTTTCCAAAGATGGGAAAGGGCAAATGGAAAGGTTGAAAAACGAAAGGAAAAAAATAAGACAAGAACGATCAACCGCCCCCCACTTGATTCTCTTTCTACGCTACGTCGTTTAGGAAAAGAAATTGGTCAGAGAAAGGGAAAAGAGATCATTACAGGTCAAATACTCCGCCCCAATCCACTCCATATAACTCCAGGGAATGGGGGATGTGGATTTGAATGGAATTGAGTAGTAGTAGAATGTAGGTGTGCCATACAGAAGACAAACAGAATAGAAAGGGGCAGCTAAAAGTGTGCGCGACATTTCCAAAGGAAAAGGAGAAACTGACACGCGACGAGGAGCAGGAGGGAACAGAGGAAAAGCGAAGGAAAAAGAAAAATCCCTCCATAAACAGAATTTTAAATATTTTTTAGAAAAGCTTTTTATGCGAAATTGAGAGGCGGTGGGCAGAGGATTGAACGATAAAGAATATCAAAGAAAGAAAGACACAAAGTAGAGATTATGCTATGTGTCAATATCATAAGACTACGAAAGTCTTAATCAGAGCTCTTTCTCCTCTTACGAGTCGCCTTCTTCCTAGGAGTGACCCCGTCAGAAGCTGCTGCTTCTTCTTCGAGAACCTTCTTGGTTCTGGTTCGCTTTCTCTTGGGCGGCTCAGCCTTGGCTTTAGGAGCAGCAGCCGCGGGCGAAGATGTGGAGGCGGCAACGGAAGCGAGGGTCTTTTTAAGGTTGCCGTTGGCGGTCGCAGCCTTCTTTGCCCTGGGCGTAGCCTTCTTGCGAGGTGGGGGGGTCGGAGATTTCACCTCTTCCTCTTCCTCCTCCTCCTCCTCCTCCTCCTCCTCTTCGGCATCGTCTTCGACCTCGGCTTCGACCTCGGCTTCCGATTCTACATGTTCATCAGCGACCTTATCGCTTTCCGCGTCCGACTCTTGAACATTGTCGGATTCGACGTTGACGGCGGTGAATCCAATGGCAGAAGCTTCGCCGAGTGCGGGTCCCTTAGCGGCTTTATACTGCGCCATATCCTTTGCGTATACCTCACGATTTTTCTGATACAAATCTTGCCAGGCCTGCGTGATGTATCAATTAACAATTAGTTAATTCAGTATCCTTAATATGGATACGTGATTTCGCATACCTTTTTTTGATCATCCGGAGTATCAGACCAACGCCTAGTGAGTTCCGCGATAACATCCTTATGCGTTGCGTTGGGTCCAAGATCAGCCTTAACAGTCTCTCTACCCTGATGGCAGAACAATAGGTAGGCGGTCATCGGTCTCTTTGGCATAGCGGGATCCCGCTTCGCGCGTTTGGCTCTCTTTTTAGGACCACCTTCTAGGTCCTCGGTAAGACCACGTTGGAAGAAGATATGGGACTGCTGCTCAGTCCCAGGACCGAGGAAAAGATCGAAAAAAGCTAACCCTGCGCGAGATGCCTCGTCGGCAGCATTGCGCAGTAAAGTCATTGAAGTAACAAACTAGTAATCATGTTAGCGACAAGACCCTGAAGAGATGGTCGTTCGTGGCAACAGATACTTCAGTAGCAGCAGTGCCGTGACGCTCATGACGACGACAGCACAGAAGCCGACTGCAGGGGGGTTGTGATTGATATGCAAAAGCAAATGCCGGGAGTTTAAAGCCTGGAACCCGGCACGATGTGAATGGGGGTGGTAAGGGAGTTTTGGGATGAAATGCGGCTCGAGGCGCACTGACACATATTGTTCCTGGGCCAGCAAAAGGCAAGAAGAGAGATAATATGGGGATGGGGTATATGGAGGTGGAAAAGGGATGAAATGAACATAAATGCATAACAAATGAAAGGGAAGAAAGGCTTACCGCATCGCGTTTGCGAAGAAGCTCGCCCATATCCATAGAGGCTGGTGCGATCGCTTTTTCCTTACCAGGTCTAGCCATTTTGTTTGATCAAAAGAAATAAGTTATCGAGAGCGCGTGATATTTTTCTATCCCTTCAATCGGAACAAAACGCGTTATTTATTTTGGTTTTTAAGGTGTTGTTGCGATGGATAGCAACTATCGAAGTGTTTTGTGCTGGTGGTGGTGGGGAGGGATTTTTTGGAGGGAGAGAGAGGTTGGAACAGAACGTTTTAGCAGAGAAGAGGGGGATGAAAGAGTGGTGTTGGTGGGCTGGAGGAAGGGAAAAAGTGAACTGAGAGGGAGGGTGGTTGGTAAGGTGGGGGGAGAGGAATCAAGCGGGAAGTCAACCAGGCTTGACTCGAGACACCTTACAGCTCTCAGGAATGGAAAGTAGCCGGGCAGGAGGGAAAGGTTTGGGTAAGGGTGGGAAGGAAAGAGAGGAAGATTGGAAAAGCGAATGGGAAAAAAAACAAAGGGTGATTGACGGTTGTGACCACCATTCAAACCCCAAATCAGCCCTTTGGCCCAGTGTAGGCTGAAATGGACTGCCTCTCTGCCCGTCCCACAGCCCATGGTTGGCTTAAGGTCTACCCAATATCCTTACCACCTTCTGACCAGTGCGCACACTTCACCATAACAAACCATTCCTGCAGGCTACCTACCACCTTCAGTAATCCGTCCATAAAATTCTATTCGAAAATGCGAAGAAAAATTAAAATTAAAATTAAAAAATAAAGAGGTTACCTCTCTATCTCTCTCCCTACCGAGAAATTTTTCATTTCCCCTTCCCCCCTCCTCGGGAAAGTTACTTCTGAGGCTAGAGGTTGTCTAAATGCAAGGGAAAATACCAAGAGATAGTCACTTGGATTGTGGGGTGCACACCAACGGTACAGTTGGTGCCCACAGTCTTAACAACCACAACTTAACACACCTCTATTACCCACACCTCAAGCACAACAGGCCTACCAATACGGCACCCCACCCACCAAATTCCTCCAATATTCGATGAAGCCCCAGAGCGACCGTGTGCAGTACAGTAAAGATCCATAACTATCAATCGTACAGAGCAATGTTTAGGCGCAACATATGCACCCCAATTACCATACCACACTACCAGACCAGATCACTAGAGTGAGGCTCCGTGTTGAAAAGAAAGAAGAAGAAAAATGAAAATCCTTCAAACTAGTTCCCCAGTCCAACCTACTATATCAATCTCGGGCACAGTAGAATATATCCCAGGCCTTTGGAGCGCGCAGAACTCTTCTCCCACTTTTTCTAATTTCCATCCCGCTACAGCAGTGTAACGCACTCAAATAAATCCCGCACGATACTTGATATATTATCGAACAGATTTATTATTTTTCCTTTTTTGAGAGCTCAAGATTGCCAATATAAGAATGCAACTATGGTAAATTAAGTTCCCGAAGTGCTCACGAGAGCCGCCAACTTGTCGACAATCACGGGTAATCATCATCATCAACCATCGGCGGGGGAAAAAGTAGCACAACTTTCTTGATCAGAATAATGATAAAAAAATACTTGGGCCTCGTTCAGCATGCAAGAAAAATGGCATTTTTTTTTCTGGACTTTTATGGCATTCCCCCCACTGCGAATGAAAAGATTGCAACGCTGCACCCTTTTTGATTACAACTCAAACTGCAAGTCTCTCACTGAATCTTTCTTTCCATTACAATAATCAAAATGATAGCCACTATCTAGAATCTAGATATAAATATTTTTTATATCGTACTCATTGGTCAAAGGGGTTTGAGCCTCAAGTTTAGCGAAAAGAAAGAAAAAAGTTTTTAGGAAAGATGGCATCTTTCATGGTTGTGTGCCAAAAAATGAGGCCCCGTTCCGTAAGAATCTGATAGCCTCTAGGCAAGAAAAAAAAAAGTCCCTGAAAAAATAAAACCTATTTTTTTTGGTGTGGCGGTTGTGGGCAGTAGGCAACAGCGGGTTTGTTAATAATGACCATTGTCGAGCCCTCATTTTCCAATACCCAATTAGCTTGCTGACGGCCTGTGATATTTATAGTGGCTGTGTCGATCGGGGAGCCGTCGTTAAGAAAGGGAAAAGCGAGCAGAAGAAAAAAGAAGCGAAAGACAGAAAATAGAAAATTAAAAAAAAATTAAAATATCAAAAGGGGACAAAGTATGATAAGAAGCGACGAGCGCGGTAAAAGCACAGAGTAAGAGAGAAAATTAAAAGAATTTGACCATTGCGGTCATACTAAATCACTCGACATTTCTTCACACACACCCACCGATACCGGATCAGCTATACTAGTACTACACTACCGGTAGCACAAACACCGCAACGGTCCGAGCCTACATGTGCGGCGGTTGATCTTCGCCCCGATAACAGTTAAAAAAATAAAAATGAAAGCACTGTCATGTCAGTGTTCAAGCACAGCGGTTGGGCTTAGCACTGGTTTTCTGAATACTCATCACCTCCTCGGAGGCAAGAGCAGAACCGACGGAGGCTTGCTCAAATCAACGGCCCCGAGTTCCGTGTATGTGGGCTAAAAACCGTTGCTACTATTTACCTTTTTGAAAAAGGCGACCGGCGATACGCCAAGCCACCTCGAGGTGCAGGAAGAACTCGTATACCCTACGAATACTTGGGAAGGAGAGGTAGATAGATAGATGCGGGACAAGTATCGTTCTAGTGGGGGTGAGGCTATATGCGGGGTAGTAGGAATAGCCAACTACCAACTCAATAGCTCCAAAAACGACTCAAAGAGACCAGAAGATGGTGGAGCAGTTCATGGTAGCAGAGGAGGTCCGGATGTACTTGGTGGTAAGGATTTACAGCTTTTATTCCGGTGTTTGGTCGACTGTTGATAGGCTGGCCCTCGGTGGATTGTTCCGGACCCGTATCCTCACTTCAAGCATATGGGATGGTTTTGTGGTATGGTGCTGGTACTCCAAGATCGGGTACAAGCAAGTACTCTACTTGATATGAGCAGTGGTAGTGGTGGGCTGAAGGAGCGAAGCAGGCAAGTTGGATGAGATCGAATAATACCTACATGTATACTATGTATTATCCGAATTGTTGACCTACTTACTAACTTACCCACATTACAATATAATGCGAGTATGGTGTAGTATAGTACCACAGGGATGAACTTTGTATCTCCACGTCATTCAAACATGTATTAATTTTAGGTTCTATTCAAACACGTGTCATGCGTGTTTGTTTTACTTCGCTCCCGCCACCCATCTAGTCGGGCAGAGTACTCGTAGAGTATGATACCGTGCCTACCTTGTTACCGTCGGACGGGACCTCTCACCCTCGTGCGCTATTAACTTAGTCGGCTGCGGTATTTGGGAACCTATCAGTGCAAGAGATCGTAGATACTGTTATTAGCGAGCGAGCCTCAACTACCGGTGGTTAATAGTCAGACTGAGCGGAACGGCAGAAACGGTGCGGCACGCGGTTGAATAGTGAACATTTGTGCTGGCCTCTCGGAAGAAAGAAAGTCGTGATCCTACCGATCGCCAATGATATGCAGCATGTAAATTACGGACCGATTAATAGTTCCACCCCCCGATCTACCGGTACTGGTGCTTATCCAGTTGTGGTACCCCATCCACCCATCCCTTCTTAACCTGTTTTCAGGCACTGGTTTTGTTCCACCTCCTAACTCTAAAAGGTATACAAAAGTAGTTTATCTTCAGCTAGGGGAAGGTCAAGTTCATTGATTGGTTAGATCAGCTTTCCGCGCGAGCGAGCTTATTCCTTTAATGGGCTATATTCTAACTAATCAGGATGATGGCTTTGCCTATCGCTGTGCTAAAATTGATATCCGGTGCAGACGAAGGGATAAGCGACGATAAATGTGTGATGATGATGAATGTGCTGTGCCGGACAACCAAAACTTACTATTGCGGCCAGCTCGATGCAAAACTTCTAAATTCGGAATAAGCCTTATCTCAGGGCATGGAGGGTAATACGGTTTCCTCTGGTAGAAGTTGTTTGAATAATAAATTAGAACTCATCTATGGTTTTCCCCTCCGTCCAAGGCCACAGATGAAGTCGTTACTATTGTCTAGGTTGGAATCCAAGATGTTGCACATTTGCATCAAGCAGCTGACAGCGCTCCCACAAGTATGATACCAACTTAGCTCGACCATGTAGTGCATTATATACTCCGCCACAACTTCGAGTACCATATTCCCCACAAAGGTGTGAGCACAAGGCTGCCTTCCCACCTTCTGCAACATACCGGTATCCGGGGAGGGGAGAAATCAGGCATGCATCACGGCGTGCAGGGATTCCTGAAACGTCCCTGGTGTTTTCTAGCCGCTGGGAAGAAGCGCACTTCTGTTATCATCACATCATACCGTACTTTCCTCACGGGCTGTGGGATGCCGCTACCAAGCTTTCCTCCGCCACCCCCACCCAGGGCAGGACCGGGCTCACGGAAACGCCCAGGTCAGGCTCATGGAAATAATTAAGGTAAGGTAGGGGTAGGTTTATTTTAGAATGTTCTTTGTTGGGGAGGGGGGGGGGGGTTAACCCATTAGTGGGGTGTGTGGCCCGGAAGAGGGAGTAGTGTGTGGGGCGGCAGTATTTTTCTAAAGTTAAGTGCGCTGTGGCAATAGGAGACGAGAATGGTATGGTAGAGCTTTCAGGAAATGATAGGTTGTACAGTTTGGTGACAAAAGTGATCGTTGCCGTGCTTGACAACGGGGCTCTCCTGCTCAATATTCCTCAGCATCAACACACTCATTTTATCTCAGATGTGGATACCTGGGGTGAGAAAAAGTATTGGGGTAAGATAAGCCAAGGCCCAGTTGGCATATTGGAGAGTTTTCACAATGGCACCAAGATGGCGGTTACATACCAAAAATGCCACCTAGATACAAAAATGAGTTCAAACAGCAGGGTCAGGGAACTAAGCCGGGATCAATTATGTTATGAATACCAATATACCAGATGACTGATAGCAAATCATGCGTTATCAATAACCACGCTGTATTTTGACCCAAACGATTGCACTGCTAAAAGCGATAAAGCTGCCTTTGTTGTAATGCCTTTCTGCTGTTTTTGATCCCAAAGGAATGCATGCCGAGTGGCCAGTTGGCAATGGCAGTGTATTGCACCTGCCAGTGATAAGCCATGCAAATGCAGTGTATTGTATGAGCCTCAGGAGTGAACTTTTAATAATTGTTTTGTGTTTATGACGTCCATAGGATCCATTTTGCTTGCGCTTCTGAGTCTAGATGTTTATTTCTCTCTCCGCTACTCGCTACCCAAGTTATTATATCCCACTCCGGTTCCATTCAACCCTGCTAAGTTTACCTGATTGCTATACTGCTTCCCTACTTGGTTTAAAAGTTTGCACATGCGAACTTGGAAATTCTCTCTAAACGGCCGAATCCGGACTCCAGATGCACCGTAAAAACCCGAATGATCGGGCCATGTGTTATGTGGTCCGAAATTTCCTCCTCTGGAAAAGGGGCGAAAAATACACCAAAAATATACTTCCCCATAACGAGCAGAAAAGAAAAATATACCAGGGGCAACTCCAAAGTCCTAGCACAAGATCCGCTTATTCGGGTCCTTACGGTACTCTACCGTATAATCTGGCAAGAGTCGGGCTGACGCCAGTGAGAATTTTCTCGAACCTGTCCAACCACCGCGGCCCATATGTTTAAACTGCAGCAAATTCGCCTTCTTCGAGCCCCCCTGTTGGTTCGGTTGCCTTAGTTTCGCTTTAGCTCCAATCCGACTTTTGCCAGATTATACGGCAGTACAGTAGATCACGCCTAGAAGTCTCAAACTTGCGGAATCATAGGAGATCACTCGATTGCTTGGCTCCTGGCTGAAATTAGGCGAACTCATGCTGCAGAGATCGGCCGCCACACGGAGATAGTGGAATGTCCGAGCAGATAGGGTATTCGTAGTATTGGATGAAGTACCGATATGACATGGTTGTGTGAGCTATGGCAGGGTGTGCACACCACTGCCGGTAGGATTTGACAGACAGCAAGCAACAGCAAGCTGTCACTCGGACAATCGGATAAAAACGAACCTCGGATGACCAACCGCTGCGGATGCAACGATACAAGATAGATATTGTACCGTACGAGTAATAATCAGGTTAACAATACATTCGAGGCACAATGTCCGCCAAGAAGTTATGGGACAGTTACCGGCATTCAAATATATCCCTGTTGGTTCCAGTTAATAAGCTCCTACCCTTGTAACCCTCCTCGAATTCGTCACCTCCCGAGGACACGATGTTGAAGCAACGAATGGCAAGACTCAGACAAGATTGCCGAGTCTCTCGGTCTTTTGGGTATTGGTTTTTTTTTCTCCCTCCTTCCCCGTCTCTTACTCCTGTCGTGCGGCAGCATACACGACCTGAAGCAGCATCAGCATAACGATAACCCTAACGTGGAGAACTGTAACATGTGGGAAAACAGGAAAGAGGGAAAGTTGCAAAAGCTGTGGGTCGTTGTGAAAGCTGGTACTCGTACACACCGTTAAAGAAGCTTAGTTACTAGTTGCTCTGCGGTATTAGATTTGGGAGGGAGGCTCATGCCTCAGCCTTTTTTTTTTTCAGCTTTGCGCTTTCTCCCCTGCGGTTTGGGAATTGAAACACAGCCCCTTCAACATTTTTTTCTTCTTTTCCCTGGCAAAATGAAATAGCGTACCGGTACCCCCGATTTGACAAGCGCGAACAGGACATGGAGCGTATTTTTAGCCTCAAGTCATCTCGGGAGCGCTCTTGGGGATGTTCTGCTATTGGACGCTTTTGGGGGTTGGGTTGAGGGGGCTATTTTATTTGTCTGCTCTTGGGAAGCGAGGTGTGGTTTTTGCACGTTTTTGTGTGGGTCCGTTACTTGATCTGGAGGCTGTTCACTGGGTGTCCTGCTTGATTTGGCTTGTGGTGTGGATGCGGCGCACTCTGGGTGGTGGGAAGTCCTGCTTTCTTTTCCTATGATACTCTTCTTTTCTTTTCTTTTCGCTTTTATTTCGTTAACTGAGGATTGGGGGTTATGCCCGTTACTGTACGAGTACTTGTTATGATACTGTAGTCTAGTCCTCTTTGCTTGGGAATGAGAGGAAGGACCGACAGCAGGGAAAAAATTAATTGTAGGGTTGTAAAACGTCCAGTCAGGGTGCGCACGTTAGTGACCTTGTAGGGAGGATCGACGGTAGAAGTATCATACTATGGACTCACCTAAGTGAATGTTTCTGCTTGACTGCTTGGCTCCTTCTTGTCTGCTTTCTCCCTCTCTCTCCCTCTCTTTCCTCCCTCTCCACTCTCGTTTATCCCCCCCTCCTACCTGCCCAAGTGACTTTTTTTTTCCTTTTTTCCTTTCCCTCCCTCCTGTTGTAACCCTATCTCCAAACGTCTTTCGCTCAACCTCTCCCTCGTTTTTTTTTCTTAGCATTAGCCTCGATCTTGCAGCACCGTACTGGTACTCGTACTCCCTTTCTCTCGCTCCTCCATCTCTTACGCCTCACTCTCCCTCCACAACTACCACCCCAGTCACTCGTTGCCAGCCCCATCCTTCAAAACTCTACCGCCCCCCCAATCCATTCATCAGCAGGCCTGTCAGACATCGATCCCGCTCATTCTCACACCAGCAAGCAAGCAACCTCCACTCTCACACCCCCTCTCACACCTCACCTAACCTAAACTCGCATTTCCCGACTAGACCGCCACGAAGGTAACCTCTCAGCTCTTTCCTATTCCTTTGTCCTTCGTTCGATCTCCCTTCTCGTCCCTCGCTAGCTTTTAATCCCTTTCACATTCCCCCTTCGTGTTTTTTTGCATTTGTTTCGTTTGTTTCGGTCGCTGTATCTTACCGTCAATACAAGCAATAGGGGATAGGGTCTTTGGATAAAACAAAACCCTGTATTGCGACGAGGGAAAGAAGGCAGCTCGACCAGCACCTTTAAATAAGGAAGAAAAAAGACGATTGATCAGAAATAAGTCGAAGAGAAACAAATCCAGCCAAGGGCTCCGCGACTTCGCCTTGAAGGTCCGGCTCTTCAACATCCTTTCGTTCGTTCACATTTCAGTTCTCGTTAACATTCGATAAAGCCGTCAAAATTCCCTACGACACTAGCAGAAATTCCCTCCTCGGAGGTGGACTAATACCCCAGACACGATCAAGGATGGTTTACCGCCCGACCACGTCGTGGAGCTGGAGCTTCCTTATTCTCGCAATCCTTCAATCATGTGCTGTGTTGGGTCTTGAAGGGTACGCTTTTTCTCCAACTTCCACTGCGATAAGCGACTGCTCCTTCGCTATCGCCCCCTTTTCTTCTTTCTAAGCGATTTGGTGGTCCCTGAAGCTAACATTTTGGGGCTCTTTGGAATAGTTATATATTCGCTGCCTTCCAGGACAACCTGCATCGGGACTACATCAATGCACATGGAAGCGACTATCAAAAAGCACAAACACGGACCATCCCAACGTAAGTTTATCACAACCATCAATACTTACCTTTTTGTGATGGAGGAGTGGGATACGAGATATATCTAACCAATGTTTGCTTTACAGATACCTGACCCTCTTCATCTTTGGGCATATATTCCTTGTAGTTCTTTGCTATGATGCACTTAGATTGAAGAACACCATTCAGGTCATAGGCATTTGCATTTTCAATGCTGCGCTGCTTGTCTACGCTGCCATCCAGATGGATCAGATTCACGATGCCAATACTTTCTTGCAGGATCTTGACATTGGAGAGGACCCGAACAGATTTGGTATTAAGAAGAATATCTGGCCCGTAATTCAACCGTCCTTAATTGCAATTCCCTGCATAATTGCCTTGTCGACCGTCTTGATGTGCATTATTTGTTGGAAGTTGTATGACGAATTCGCATGGACCATCTACAAGCATATTAGTGCAGATTTGAAAATGAAGGAGAGATATCTCAAGTTCCAGGTATGCCCCTCCTGATTGAAGGGTACATGATGGAGAGATTTTTGTATTGACCCTTGCCGTGCATAGGTCTTCATCGCTCTTCTCAAGTTTGATTTCTTCTTCTTCGTTGGATTCACTGTCCAGTTTATCGTTATCGTCGCCTCTACATCGAACTATCTCAAAGTGGGGGGCTCTAGGCTTGGGAATACTGACAAAGACTATGAATTCTACCTCACTATTGCTGTCTTACCCCTGACCATCGCTTTCTTGGTTCTCGCTGCTTGGTGCACAAGGAGAGAGAAGAAGATCCCCATGGTGTTCATCATTATTCTCTTCTTTGCCGCATTGGCTTACTTCGTCTTCAAGTTGGTTAGAATGTACCATGGTACATTTGTCCAAAGCTACAAGCCCGCAAGAAGGAGTTTGACCACTTTCGGTGAGTTGTATCAGCGTTATATTAATGATATTTCTTGCCATGGGATAAATTTCTGACTTGATACAGCGGTGATTACGCTCATTCTTATCGTTTTGACCATTGCAAACGCTATCGCTTGCGTTATGAACTTCGGCAAGGGCTTGAAACCCCACATCACCCGACCGAAGGCGGCGGACGAAGAGGAGAAGCACAGCATGACCGAAATGACCAATCACGCAGCTCAGCCGATGCCATCGCGAATGACAATTGACTGAAAACCTAACTTCGACCCCGGTAACAATTTTACGTCTCACACTTGTCTTAGTCGGCCTCTTGGAATAGGAGGGCGGTTTTCATCTTTCGCGGCAGTCCATTATTGGTTTTACGGAGTCGTCTGGCAAATCATAAGTCGTGAGATTCGCCTGGAGCTCTTATCCTAATTAACTTATGGACTTGGGAATCGTTTTGATGTCTTGCAGAGAAAAATCGGTGTATTTGAGCAGTGTTTTCTCCCAAATTTTCTTTTGTCTTTTTCTTCTTCTCTTTTCTCTTTGCTATTCTATGGGGGTCGCTTTTGCATGGATAATTTTTTACATGGTGTTTTTTTTTGTTGCTTTTACTCATGTGCTACCCTTGTGGGATACCCTCAGATTTTCGAAATGGTTTTACTTTCAGTGATGCAGCGGGGCTTTGGAAGGGTGAGGAGTGTCATGAGGAGAGCGCATATCATGAGGGGTTAGGAAAAAAAATAATCTCCCAAGTTTCGGTGGGGCTTAATCTAAACCACACGTCCATTGAGCCACCGATCTAACTTACGGGAAGAACGATTTGAAAAGGGGAAGGGGAAGAGTGAGCGACCGCTCCCTTGGTGTTGCGAAGCAAATACCTACTGGAGATTCGAAGGTCTTGGGGTCCTGGGGGTTTGGATTCTTGAGAACTTTATTTTATTTTATCGCCCCTTCCGCGCGAAAAAGCCTTTTTATTTCCAAAGTATGTAGGGGGATTGGAATGGAATGGAATTGGTGTTTTTCTTAGGTGGTGTGGTGGTTCCTGTTTTTCCCACGAGTTTCCTTTGCGTTTTCGTTTTCGTTTCCACCCTACTTCACTTTGCTTACGACACTTTGTAACTCCTCCCACGGGCGGTCTTTTATTACATATATACTGATTTTTTAACAAATAAATAATGCTTTTGGGTCATGGGTGTTGATTGGGCGGATAGAGGTGGGAGATGGATATTAGGGAGGGGAAGTATAATACTGTACAATGCTCCTACCAGATGGGGATGTAGTCTGGAACCCGCCATGTTTATGTACAGGTACAATCAGCTAACCAAGTCTTGTGAATGTTTGCGCTCGCTCAGATGAGCTGAAGGAGTTAGAGTTAATGAATGAGGTCATCCTCATCACGACTTGCATGAGCATGGTTATGTTCTACAGTAGATAGCTAGACTCAGGTACGTGCGTAGCTACCACAAATAGCACGAGGGCAAACGAGCGATCTTAAAAGTAGCGAAAACCTACCTACCGGTGGTACCTACTCGCGTGGCCGAGTTGAAGCTGGGCACTTGGTCCCCGAACAGCCCCACTCTATGTGTTCGTCTTCAACTCGGCCGCGCGGTCACAACACAGCACTAGATCTACTAGCTCCTATCTCCTCCGCCAACCATCACTTTCATTATACCAGTAATAATAAAGGCTACGGTAGCTGTGCAATGCGAGTACATAGGACGAGCACTACCACCATACTGTAACTCTCCAAGCACTCAACTCAAAGCAGAAGGAAGGAAGGAAGGAACAGTCTGAAGCAACCTCCAACGCCCCGACTTGTCACAAAACACATAACCCCCCCTCTCCCCTCCCCAACCCCATTTCCATTACCACAACCCGTAACAAGCAACAAACCCGTAAAACCTAAATCCCCATCCATCCAAGTTTCAATATTACCCACATCTTGATATAACATAATACTGTATACTTATGATAATATCAGTGCGGAAGTCGCTGCTTGCTCAATTGCACATATAATTTATTAACCCGTAGTTGTATCGCTTGTAACGTCGCTATACGGCTCTCCCCAACAATATTATCAGCATGTGATATGGTATATTAGGCGGAAATTCGATGGAAAGGGGGGGGTTTATATATATATATATATTACTATTGACAGCCGCCAGGCGCTTACTAGTGCTGGCGAGTTTAATAACTGTGGGTCGGAGACTTGGCGGGTCGGTGGTGTCTAGGTAGTGTTGTAATTCTTTGCGCCGGTTTTTGTTAGCTTGGGACTAAGGTTGTATGTAATTGTAGTTGTAGTTGGAGTGGGGAGGAAGTTACGGGTGATTAGGCGGTCGAGTTCTTGGGAGAGGGCTTGCTGGGATTGGTGCACTTGTAGGAGTTTCTCCGTGGTTTGCTTGACGGTTGGGTCCAGGAGGGATTTTATCCCTGTGCTTAGCGGGTCTGTTGCGCGTGGGGGGGTGCTGAGCTCTGGGGTTGGGGAGACGTGGGAGGTTGGGGAGGACATTTTTGGAAAAGGGTTTTTTTGTTGTTGTTGTTGTTTTGTGTTTGTGGTTGGGGTTGTGGTTGGAGGGGTGGTGATGATGATGGTGAGAAGGTTGTGGTGGATAAATGGAAGTGAAGTGATGTTTCGAGTGCGCCAACGGACAACCGAACGGCGGGAATGTTCGGTGGGACCGGACGACGACGACGAGGTGAGAGTATGATCAAATCGATCTTTTATTCTCGGTTTCATCCGGGCAAAGGTTCTGTCTTCCCCTCCCTCCCTCCATCTATCTCATATCTCATTCTAGAAAGTCAATCTAACCAAACACCGGACAAATTCGTACTACGCTATACAGGTCCGCAAGTAGTCTACCAAGTCCCCTACGGCTCCGTAACTTTCACCCCCCCACCTCCGCCCCCTTCCACCTCTACCATCTCCTCCTCCACCGCTACCACCGCTGCCAACGATGGCAATAGCAATTCCGCTCCCGTGACACCGCCGCTACCCCCCACCTCCCCGCCCCCTTCCTCCCCCCCGCTCTTCGATTTCGAGACAGTCA
>Ga0307510_10001732_pt1 | contig 24267 bp, 19 predicted proteins | sample 12_EM_MG_FD_207224 | JGI IMG/M metagenome (GOLD analysis project Ga0307510, IMG submission 207224) | Populus trichocarpa ectomycorrhiza microbial communities from riparian zone in the Pacific Northwest, United States - 12_EM | ecosystem: Host-associated > Plants > Roots > Unclassified | place... | reverse complement strand
CAAAAGCAAAAATAAAATACCCTTACCCTTACTCTCAGTGTGAAAGGGTGCTACTGTGAAGGTGGGAAATTGGCTGTATTATTTGGGTCTGACGGCTATTCAAGGAAATACTTTCACCCAATTTCAGCGGTGGTACTTGATTTCGAGGTACAAGTGTTCTTGTTGATTTGACACCCTGCCGTAAGATACTGGCATCCAGTTTTTGGTTATCGTAGTGGTGGTAGTGTTAGTGCTCTATTTCCTCCACTTCTTGCTTTCCTTCTCTACTTGGGGTGAGATTAAAGGCCTGGAAGGGCGAGCTGCGAACTACCACCCTAACAGCCCAAAGAACGGTTCTGAAGCTGCTAGATGGGGTAGCAAGGGGGTTTTTTTTTTTTTTTTTGTTGGGTTGCTGGGTATGATATTAGGGGATATGGCTATCATAACTACTTAGGCCATGTCTTTGGGTTAGACTAGGGGCTCTCTGCGCATGGGATTATGTTAATCATTGGGTGTGTGGAAGTTGGCTTGGCGTGTGTTCCTCCTTAAATATATTTTCAATTGGGGATAACTGCGGATAGTATATAAAGACAAGTACGGGAGACAAAATCAAAGATGTATGGGAGGCAAAAACTATTCTCTGACTTGACTTCTACAATTGTGCATGAACAAGACCCTTAGTACAAAAAGCTAGAACAACTCGTCCCAGAGTGTGCCCCTATACGATTACTTTATTTCCAGTACTTATCAAATCATCTTCTTACCCCCATTTCCCGGCTTCTCCTCACCGCATCTACCCCACTTTTCTTCACCGTTGCTACCCCGCATCTGGCTCCTCTCACCGAGTACCAAACTCCGCGGTGAAACTTCCGGTCTTCTCTTAGCATATTCCAGCAGGGGATATGTCACCGCACAGGGGGGCAAGGTAAGGTGATGGGGGCGAAAGCAGTGCCGGTGATTAACAATAAAATAGTCTTCTCTCCTGCACGACTAGACATCAACGAATATCTCACCTCAAATACCACACACAACGGTTCCTGGTAGCAGCGGTTCAAGATAGACCCAGTAAAAATGTTTTTAGTTTTATTCCGGTGTCGGTCTTGTACCGCTGGTGCAGCTGTTAGCCGACGATTCCGGACACTTATTCTCACCGAGGTATTGGCTGGCAGATAAAGGTAGATCTGACAGCAATCCCTTCTCCCCCTGTTTTCGTGCTGTGTGCTGATATGTATGGCGGTGATGTGATATAAATGCTATATCTAGCTTTCAATATGACCATTGAGGAACATGGGATGACTAATATTGAAAATCGGGGCGCGGGGAGGTGATGTTCGGAGAGACGGATTTACTGAGTTGAGTGGAGAGTCGTAGATAAACAAACAACTCATATTAAGACTTAGCGATGAAATAGCCTAAAATACAGTTAGTGTCAGTTACTAGACATAAGTCTGTTGGATTTGCTATAGGGCATGTGGTTGGGCGGTTGGGCGGATCTGCAGTATGATATGCGGATATGCGACCGGGGGAGATGCTGTTATAGGGCATGCAGTTTTTTTGACTTCCGCCGGTTAGGTATTCTCCTGTGGGTTGTTGTCAGTGTTCCCAACGGGCCAGGCCGGCCAGGGTTCGGTAAAGCCGGGCCCGGCCTGTCCAAATTCTCTCGGATCTAGCCTGGCCCGAGCCTGCAGGCCTGGTTAAGCCTGAGCCTGGCCGGGCCGGGCCCGCCTATAGGCGATATAGGCTTTTTCCCGGCTGCCTGATAGGCCGGCCTGGCCTATATAGCCTAGGCCGGCCTATACGGCTTCGGCTGACCCACTTATAACGAGCGGCTGCTCCGTGTCAACAGCAAAATTCACGGTAAATGTTTCCCAATTACGGAATATGATTAAAAATAAAGTAACGGTTTCACTTATTAGCAAAAAAACACAAAAAAATACAAGAGGTAGTGAATTAATTAGTTGAATTAATTGTAGAAAAAGAGTTGCTGTTGGTGGATTGGATCAACTGTGTGCAGTAGGACGGTGACTGTTTCGAAGGCATCAATAAGAGAGGTTGACTGTAAATAGTTTACAAAATAGGGGGGAATGATGGTATGATAGGGTTGTGCTCGTGGCCCTGGAGGTAAATTTCTAAGGCTTTATTGTGTTGGTTGAGTATCACTCGTTTTGTGATTAATTAAGAAGTATCATAATAGCCGAAGGTAAAGGAGGAAAAAAATCAAAGGCGATAAACTTGAAAGAGAGGATTGAATACCCTTAACGCAATCTGTTCTCAACGCTAATCTCCGGGCCTATAGGCGCCTATCAGGCCTGATAGGCTTTCGTAGGCCGATCGAATTCGGCCTATATGGGCCTAGGCTGGCTTCCGGAGCGGCCTGCCTTAGCCCAGCCTACGGCCTGGCCCGTTGGGAACACTGGTGTTAGTCGAATAGTAGCAAGCGGTACTCAGAACTATTGTCTGGCCAGGTATTGGAATAAAAGTGCTCCTTCACCTATCGTAAACCAAGATCATCATTCAACTAGCCTATTAAGGATAAGGCAAAACAGCCTCACCATTTTCCTCATAGTCGTGCCTGCCCATATATTGGGCTTCATCCTTATAAATGATACAGAGTGGTATTGTCATACCAGCTGCAGATATACACTCAATGAGAGTGATCCATTCTTGACTTCCCTCCTACCGAACTCGTGGATTTTTCCTATCGGAATGACAGAGATCTTGTTCCTTGCTTGATACACCAAGAAGCAAGCCTTTCTCATCAAAATTCCAAAGATTGTTCGGTTTTATCTGGTATCCACTTTGTGTTTCGCTAAGCCAGTTGAAAAGTAATTGACAACCCGAGGATCACTTGACAGTGCACCTTTACGGTTTACTGTATTAGCAAAGCGTGCTGAGACTACTCGATGGCGGTTCATAAAGTGTTAGATGAGGTGCTTTCCCACCCGTACCCGGGTAATATCCTTTGCAGACCCGTGCCGCATGAGGATAGCTCTCATCATCTCCTCCACATGGCAACGTTTTGGGTCAACCCCCATATCATCCAATTCCTTCACCCATTCAACCATTCTTTCCTCCTCCTCTTGAAACAATTTCTGCTGCTTTTCATGCGCTTGATTAAATGCCTTTGTTAGTCCTTCTATGCAATTTTTTAAGGTCCCTTTATTCAAACTGAATAACCGCGCAACACCATGATAGGTTGCCTCTAGATGATCTCTCAGATGCGAAATTGCCTCAGTGAGGATGGTTTCCCGCTCTGCATATGCAGATTTTTTTACTTGGGCTCGGGATCAGGGCATTGTTGAGAAATTGGCCGAATAATGTCATGTGTTGGGGTTTCACGATGGTGGTCAAACTCCCCGGGGTGGTCAATTACCCGGTCGGAAACGTTACCATGCATCAGTCTTTATAAAAACAGAGAAAGTATTATGAGGTGCTTGTTGAGTGGTGATGATTTTTGTGGGGGCCTAGAAACGATGCGTTGCCACACTCACCTGGGTGATCGGTTAATTTTGTTCATGGACAATTCTTTTTTCATCCGGAGTTTCGTAGGAGGCCATATTCCTAATTTTGTGACAGCAGCTACTGTACTGTACATGTGTCATCTCCCCAGCAAATGATCAAATTGTGCTTTAGCTAAGCCCACGCCAGAGACATATGGGAGCAGAATAAATCATGCTGAATCATGATCCGCCACGGGACTATTTTTAGTCATGGGTGATGCACCCTACAGGTATAACGGGGGTCGACCCCATACATTAAATAATAGTTCTTCCAGCCAGACTGTTCGTTCAAAAAACTGCCATTATGATAACTTGATTTCTCACAATACCCACACACCCATCCTTCCAGGAGATTGAAACTGACTGGCGCTATATCCAATTCTGCCCCTGACAGGAGATCGCCAAAGGCTCTAGATCATCGATTTCACTCAGTACCAAGTATTAGAAGCAATCACCAATCCGAGCACACACATACCCTGTTAAATTTCTGTAATGATGCTGGGCATGCTAGGCCTATCGAGCACGCACACGGCCTATCCCGTTATCGTTCTGACAAAGAAGTTCTGATATACGCTCTCGATTGATACGTTCGCCAGGAGCAACTTGTTTGATGCCGCTCGGGGTGGTACCCATAAGCGCAGCGCACGTCGATATCATGCAGACAAACCTCCGGATATGCGCGCTGGATTGATGTAGTCCCGGAAGGAAGGGTAGGATGCGTAGTGGCTATGGAGCATGAAGAAGTTTTTTGTGAAGTTTGTTGTTTCCTTTGTTAGCATGATAGCTTTGCGGAAGGGAAAGGGGAACTTGTGTAGAAGAGTGGGGGCATGCATAGAACAGAGTGGATCTAAGTCACGGTCGGTTCAGAGGTGAGAGGAATTGCATGGAAGACTTCCCCATTGTGATTGGTATATACCTCTGTCATCGTCGCTAGTTAGTTAGAGATCATCGAGCATTGTTCGTGAGCGCGAGCGAGTAGTTGAATGAGGAGTTTTTCCCGTCCCTAAGTTGTGTGTATTTGGTGATCGAACTCTGTTAGTATTGTTTCGATCTTGGCGTTTCGTTTCATGGCCATGGTCCTCCGTTTTGCATTTCTGCCATTGCCAGATACCCGTCATATTGGAACCCCAAGGCAGAGACTAACTCCGCATAAATCCGGGAAGGGCCGCACCTTCGATTTGTAGGATCAGCTACAGATTTTCTTGAGAGTAGCAGGAACCGTCTATTCTTGTTATAACCCAAGTGTCAATATTCATAATCCGCTGTGAATGAGTTCTTCATTCCTGACTGAAACCGGCCACCCTTGAGAACTAGCCACAATCGACTATTGGGTCAGGGTCACGGTTCCCCTATTTTATCCATTATAATATCACGGGGCCTGTCAATTAGATTACGATGGATTATAGTCTCTGTGATATATTTGGTGATACTTGTGACCGCCCCCGTCACTATGACCAGGGCTAGGACATGCTACCAGAAGTGCTTGAAGAATTGACCCACATTCTGGCATGTTGTGGTTTCTATTCATGGTAAGGTCTGCCATTCTCTGCGGGCTTTGGTCTTATGCTAGGTACTGATATGGTTAGTTTTCGTACTACACTAGTCTTGATATCGGAGGGATGAAATTCGGGATTCTTGTGCACGAGGTTGAGTTCTAGCTCCTACTGTAGGCGACAGCGCGATATCTCGCTTAGCATAATATTACATCTTCCATCACATTCTCTGCAACCAGATCTGCCACTGCCACCAAAGGCTAATTTCCCACTAAACAAAAATACTATCCCCAGCACCTGACCTGAGGCTACGTTCACTTGTCCTGATTCACTTCCCTATCTCTGGTATAAGTCTAACGAACGTTAGAGAGTGGAGCATATAGAAATCACAAAGCAGTCATCCTCTTATCACTCGTTATATCTGTTGATGCATGTGTTCGCCCGGACCAGAGAAAAGAAGCTTGATTTTCTAAGGAAGCGGAGAGCGTGCTATTTATGCTGCGCAACCAGAGTACATATCCACTGTAGAAAAAAGAAATTCAAGAAAACAAAAGAAGACGAAAGAAAATCTAATGCGCATAGAGTTACATCTATGATTGACTGATTGAGCTTAAACTCTGACAGCATTGAAGTGAAACTAGTATGAACTAGGAAGTACTGTCGTACTCAAGAAGATAGAGAGTACATATCCGAAAGTATAATTTCAACAATGCGCAGCTTAGAAATTGAGGAAGTAAAGGGAGACTAAGGAAGCAAATAAGAGTAAAAGAAAACTACTTCTGTACGGCGGATAAAGCTAAGTCCAACATGAGCACCGAGTGATTACACATGACTCCATATTGCACAACCTGCCTGCCCACCTCAAATAAGTATTCAATCCACACGTCTCTTCCCGATCCATCCCACAAACAACTCTCTGTTTAGCACCACCCACTGCGCTGGTCACCAGGTGAGCCCGGCAGATAAAATTGTTCCTGCAACAATTCCTATAATGCTCCTCGTTACTCAAGCCAATATCACACTACCAGGTATTGAGCATAGCGCCCTAACTCACTTCCCCAAACTCCCGCTACACACTCCACACCACTCACTATGAAAGGCTATCCAAAATTGAAATAGAGCCAGCCCCAATCGCACAAAAAAACCCCAAGGATAACTGCACGATTATCCGCCACCGATCTAATAACTTAGTTGACCACCCCACCAGTCAACCAAGTGCCACACCAACCACCACTTCCACCTACATAGAATCCAGCAACCCGAATATCCATCCAGCCCTAACCCAACATCTTCATGCAAACCAATATTCAATGGCCTGTCCAAATCCCCACCTTTCGCAAAGAGCAAAACTCGTACCCCGGACTCCATCTCAATCTTCCCACACCGCTTCCACGTTGGCAAACTCCAGAGCTTGTGAATACCCATCCGGTCCTAAGTTTTGGAATTGTTTAAGCTATTCGCACTGAATGTGCTTCTTGCCCCTTTCACCTCCGCGCCTCAGTAAGCTGCTATTCCCACCCGCCCAAAGGATCCCCTTCTGTTCCATACTTTAATTTATTTATTCACTCGGGCCGGGGAGGAGTCCCGGATTTTTAGATAACTCCACATGGAAAACCATGTGTTCAGGGTTCGGTTTCGGGTGTTAATCTTGTATCTACATGCGACTGTTTGACCAGGGGTCGAAATATCTATTTCTTCATATATGTATTTATGTATTCGTTTATAGTAGCTTGACCTCTTAGCTATTATACAGCCCGCACGCTCCCCAGAAATACCATTGGCAGGAAGAACAAGAGTGCGCGTATGGGGGAAAATTAATCTTTTTGCAAGCCAAACTTGCAATCATTACAGTGACCCCAAGGAGAAACAGTTCATAACGGTGCATTACTATATACTTTCTTCCTCCCTCCAGCCCAACAATTATTGACAAACCCCCCTAACAGCCTCACAAACCAACCCGGACACAACACCCCGAGCAACCCCCTCCTCCTGCAATGCATCAAACATAACCGAGCAACACTCTGCGCTCGCCCCCCCACCCATAACCCCCCTCAACGCCTCCGGCAATCCCCGCTCCCGCACCAACCTGCGTGCCTTCTCCCTCCTAGTCTCCCCCTCCTCCTCCCCTGCGCCTTTAGCAGCGGACTCTTGCCAAGCCTTCAATTCTTCCTCCGTCATGAATGCGCTTTCCCGGATCCTACGGATATACGATGCTACCACTTTGTCTTCAGTATTTGCCTCTATGACGGTTTCCTGGATGAGCACTCGTATGGACTCCAGTGACGCGTTGCCGGGACGGAGTAGGATAGACTTTGCCACGTTCAGGAGGGAGCGGCGGAAGACCCACGCTGATGAGAGGGTGTAGAGCTCTGAGATGATAGCGAAGATGATTTCTACAACGAATTGAGCTTCCGCGGTGGAGAGTGGGGATGTGGACTTTCTCCTTGGTGAGAGCCCCGGGGGTGGGGTTGTTGCCGCTTCTGATGGTGGGGATGTGGTGGTGGTTGGGGGGAGGGTCATCGTTTGCAGGTTTGATGCGCTGCTGCTGGCTGAGAGTAGGCTTGGATTTGGCTGCAGCTGGGAAGAAGTAGAGTTCGCGCGTAGGCTAGAGAGTGTAATGCCAGTGTCGGAATCGTGGTCGTAGTCGTCTGGCATATCACTTGGTGGCGGCGGGAGGTTGAGTACTTCCCCTTCATCGGCGCCCGGCATTTCTACAATGAGGCTTTGTCTACCACTTGATCTCCGGGGTGGTAATTCCGGTCTATCCTCTACAGCTTCTTCAACGATAGAAGATGGGCGTGGCGGGAGCGTTGGGTTTTGTGTTTCGAATTCTAAAGTCATGAGGTCCGCTTCCGGCGATTCATTGATCGTGGCAGTAGATTTTGAGCGTTCGCGGGTGGTGGGCTGGGCGAGCCTTAAACTTTCCATCGAAGATCTAGCTGTTCCGCTTTGTGGAGAATTGTCCCCGTACCCTGAGGGTGGTGGCAGGGGAGTGCTTGATGTGGATGATCGCTTAATACCAACTCCACCTCTAAATACCCCGCCAAAGAGAGCTTTTCCACCTTCTGCAGCCCCTTGCGGTGCTTTTGCCAGCGCATCCAACATTCCTCCGCCGACCTTTGCGAGTGCCTGAGGATTTGGCCAGGCCTTCCCCAGCCTCGCGAGTCCTCTTTGGCCGTTATTTCCTGACTCGGTAGTTGCGTTGTGCTTCTCCAGGAACCTCTTCATCCCTTCGCACTCGGCCAGACCATGTACCTTTAGCGCAGAGTTCAGGTATTTCTCCAAATCCGCCCTTAGTGATTCCTTCGTCTGTCCCCTCCAAGTCGGCAAGTCAGAGAATCCGACGACACCGGAGATTTTGGATATTCGCGATAGAACTTCGTGCAATGTCTCAAAGTCGGGGTATTTCCTTGTAACAATCCAGCCGGGAATAGCGCTGGAGGCTGGCTCGATCTGCAGAAAGTATTCCGAACTGGTAGGCTTTGAGCGAAGCCGTTTGTCGGAAGAGTTTGTGGCTGGCGTGAGGTCAGAGAGTTCGACACGCGCCCGGAAAAAAATTTCCTGAGGTTCCGTGGCTGGTACAACCAGTTGATCGAAAGAAGTGAATGCTCCAGGTCGTGGCGGGGGTGTAGGTGGCTTTTCCTCCTCCTGATTGAGCTCCTGAGGAATCTCGGGAGGTATCGAAGGGGATGAAACGCCCTTATCATCCAACGAAGTCCGAACAGGGCTCTCCGTTATGCCATCCTTCAATACCCCATTCTTTGGACTTGCAGGTAATACCCCAATCTCCGTAGAGTCCCGCACCACTTTTGCTTCATCCTCGGCAATCATCTTTGATAATTCCTGTGCCTCCTTCATCGCTTTCTCCATTTCCTCCTCCGCTCTGCTCAGCCGCTTTTGTTTCGCGCGCTGTTCGGCCGCAGCGGCGCCTTCATCCGAGCCCTCGACCGCGCTGATATCTATCTTTTGTAGTATCTCTGGCTGTGTCTCCGCCTCCAACAAGTAAATTATCCAACCGTTAATAAAGTCTGCGCTTGAACACTTTTCTACCGTCTTCTCTAATACTGCACTAGCCAATATCCCCGTCAAGAAAGTCCGTACTGGAGCGCAATCAACCGTCTCCGCCGGAAGAAATGTTTGGACAATATCCTCTGCCGCCATCTGTAGCTTTTTCCTCTGGCTCTCCCGGTCTACGAGTTGAGCTAATGCTGAAGAAGGGGATTCTTCTATGTAGGTTCCAATCGAGGTCTGCGCAGTCTGAGCTAGTTCGCGAAAGAAAACGATGAAAATATTGGATGTCGAAACTAGGAAGAGCAGAAAGGTATCCGTAGGCCGCTTGCTGGAGATGTGTCCGTGCACATTTAGCAGGGTCTGGGTGAGCAACTGCCGACAGGAATTCGGGAACTTTTCATCATTTGGCAGAATTGGCGTGTACCAGTACCTGTCGGAAGGTTAGTGCCAGTCCTCTCAAACCACACCGGTGACAGGTATACCGAACATAATCCCTAATAACAGCCTCGGTAAGTTCTTCGAAAGCCGCCGCGGTCTCGGGGGATAACGATGAAAAGTCAACATTCTCCGGCAATCTGGGAATCCTCCTCCTCTAGTCTACCGTCAATTACTTTCGTCACCCCGGGACGGAGAAGAGTAGCGGAGCAGAATAAGCGCACCCTCACAACCGCCTTCTCATCCCTAGAATCCCCCCCATTAAGCGCATCACTCTCCGCCAGTCTCTTTTCCAGCCAATCGGTGATCAATGCCCCGCTCCCACCCCTTGCCCCCGAGGACTGTAAGTTTTCCAAACTCGCGTGTAGAACGACGCCCAGAACGACGCCCACAAGCATTAGCCCCAGAGTTCCAAGAATCATGTAAAGTAGGAGCGCGATCCCGAGCACCAACACGCCAAGCAGTTCCGGTGTTGCGGTGGACAGAAAGGTGAGGACCTGGCCGGCGATTTCTGAAAAGTTGACCCCCGTTGGAGCTATCGCTTCTTCGCTGGAGCTCGAGACAGCAGCCTCAGGTAGTAAAGGAGCCTCCTCCCTGGCAGCTAATTCAAGCGATTCCGGTAGCCCAGTATCGCCCACAGGACCCTCAGGTGGTATCGGAGGTACCGCTCGACTCGCTTCCATATTTCAAGTTGCTTGTTCGGAAAGATCGACTGTCTGGAGCTTTTAGCGGAAAAGAGAGGAGGAGCGCTGGAAAGCTCGTTGGGGGTTAAGTTGTCTAGACCGACCTGAACCTGGACTCCCGGCAACGAGCGACCAATATGGAAAGCGACAAGGATCAGAAAACAAAGAGGAAAACTCCGGGATTTCGGAACGGTATCCATTCCCCATATTATTACCGAATTTCCAAGTTTTATTTTTTCTATACCAAACTACTCGTGTAGGCATTTCCGACAAGTGCACTACGCGTTCTACACGGGGTATATATTAAATTTATATGAGCCAGTTTGTGAGGCTTATTTATAATTCCTGAGACCAAACCGGGGGCAAACGCTTGTTGGAGAATTCTAGAATGGTTGCTTAGCGAACCCTAACCCTTGCCCTACCATCACCCTTGCTCTGTTTGCTCGAGGACTCTTCTCCCTGCCAGAGCGAAACGAGGGCAGCGTGCTGTGCGTACCTGCAGTCCCAATTGCGGAGCATGGACGATTCCCTTGGATCCCTTTCAAATGAGGCCAAACAGAGGATATATTGGGCTCATTTATATCCCATCCTTACTTGCCATGAGCGGCGCCGAACGGCCGCCGTTCATGCCGCGTTTCACCACACCGGGCATGTGCCCCCAATGGACCTCCGGTAGAAACCCCTTGTGCATCATTATTGTCCACACCCTCCTCCCGCATCTTGCCCCAGTGCTAACTTTCATTTTCACAACCCATCATCCAGTTTTGTTTTATTTTAAAATTTCTTTCATATCATACCTAAGATGTGCTCACAAGAAACCACTCGATATCGACAACTTAGTTCGTTCTCAGGCAACGGGTAAGGTGTTTGAACTCGAAATGTTAGGATTATCATTGTCCAAAAGAGTTCCACCCGAGTTACAAGTAGGGTTAGTGCATGGAGCGACATTACCGGACAACTTACAAGTAGGGTCCTGCGATTAAGCAGCCTAGAATCTGAGCCCTTTCATAACACAGCCTTTGTCCATTTATAAACTGTCCGGGCGCCTTGGCACTGTTGGTGCCCGAATTCGCGCAAAGGTTTCCGGACACTTGATGAACTAGCCATATTAGAGTACAAGTACCGTTGCACGCGATACCGCTATGATACCACCGCCGCATCTCCGCGCCGCCGCCGCACCAAACATCTCCACCAACTAATCCCATTCCCATACCGGTACACAATACAGATATCCCCCCCCAGATCACCGATCGCAAAGCATCCCTAACTGTTCCTTCGTAGCCCCCATATCGACCGCATGCTGATATGCCGTCTTCCCCGCTGCATCAGTGGCATGCCGATCAACAAAGTGCTCGAGCAGAATCCTGACAATTTCCTCCCGCCCATTCATAACCGCAACATGCAATCCGGTCTGCCCCGTTTCGTGATCCTGTCGATTAACAAGTTCTGGCGTTGCCGCAAGCATTTCCCGGACTTCATCCTCGTCTCCTGTCTTCATGAGTTAGGGCAAAAATGGAATTAAAAAACACTAAGCTGGTAGGGAGAGGGACCCTCAGCGCAAAATTCAAGAAAAGCCCTAACTTCCTTCATCTCCGGGTTCCGATCGTAAAACTCTTCTTCCTCGAGCAGCGTTCCGATATCAGTATTTGGCTGCTCACCACCTTCGTTCCGTAGCGTGACCAAGAGTTTTCCATTCGTGGTTATATCTTGCGTGCAAGTTGGGCACTGCGCTTTGGTTGTGGGCGTGGCGCCCTCCGCGGAGTATTCCTCTGCGAAGCAGGACCTGTTGTATAGCCTTTAACCACCTTCCTTCCCCTCCGAGTGCGAGTGGGCAGGATAGGTAATACCAGTGATAGTGATGTCCGCAGCGCAATTCTACGTCGTCGACGAGGCCAGGCTCAAGAGGGTGGTCTTCGTCTGGGATGGTGAGCGCCTCGTGGCAGGATACACAGGTCCCTGGGGATGCCATTTGGATTGGGAATTAAGGATTGAGGGTACGGTGATGGTGGTGGTGGTGGTGGTGGTGGGAATCGAGAGGGGGATGTGAGGACTATGGTGCCTTTTCCCCGGCATTATCCTCACGGCAAAAATAACCGGGAGTTGTGGCGGGAGATGAGATCTGGGCTATGAGTAGGAGAGCTTTGATCGGTGATATGGTGGTTAAATCATCAACAGATATTAATATCCACACTCATCACCGATTATTACCGGTATCAAACCTGTAGTTCTGTACTCGGGTATGAGGGAAGTCACTGCCTGATTATTTCGGCGAGGGGAGTGCTCCTCTCTGAGCAGCCACACCCCACCGATCGCCAAGCCTCCCATCGTAAATAGCTACATGTCTGCGATGAACGGCATGTGAAATCGACTCTCACCATGACCAAATCCAACAATGGGCCCCGACGAGTCTTAACCATAGATACAGTGCCGGGCATCTGAAATCGACCCTCGGAGCGACTAAATCCAATCGCCAACCTGCCCAACAACCAAGATTTCAGAGAACCACTGTGCAGAACTAGTTAGAATCGGTCCCTTTTTAATTCTATAGATTCCATTCCTTGGTAAAGTGAGCGTTTGTGAGAGGGGCATTTTGGGAAAAGCTAACACATACAGTACCATACGAATTGTTTGTCAAGGTGGCACTCTCAATTCCGGTTCATTATGGTATGATAGGAGAAACTTTTAACTTGAGCAAAAAATACCCAGCCCCAAACCACTAAGAGCCTGTTTGGTGAGAACGGAAAGCGGGTCGACCTTTCCGTTCCCTCATGTAGTGACTGTTCCCTTTTGTTTCAAAACGGTTGCTTTGTATGGGGGAACAGAACGGTCGACCCGCCTTCCGTTCCCACCAAACAGGCCCTAAGGCTTCTCGATAACTTGTATTTACACTTTCTCTCTATTTTTCGACAGGAAATAAGCTGGAGATTCAGAAAATAGAAAGACATTTAAAATATATCAACTTTTGGGCAAGCTATAGGGGTTGAAAGTTTGGGTACAAGGTCCCGTAAGAGTTATGAAACAGTTATTTAAGGTTAACCAGCCATAGATACAGTACCCCTGCTTGTTCCGGTTAATAGTTCCCTACCCTTGTATCATATGATAAAAGGAAACCGAATGTCTCACCCAGTTAATTGCTGTTAAAAGTGCCAAGAAAGCAAATTTCGAAGTTAACTGCGGTTAGACATATATTATCTATCATTAAGCAAAAATGAATGTCGCCTGTCATATTTTCTGGAAGACTCTTTCTTTCCCCGAATGCGGGACCAATATCTATAATATTATTATTATGCCATGATACCACAATAAAAGTATGAGTATCTTCAATTCAACAAATCCCCCCGCCCGAATGAATTCAGTTCCCGCGATGCTCCTTCAAAAATTGCCCACTCATCTTCCTGCGATCCGTCGAGTAATACCACACCTATCCACCCCGAATGTCTTCAAACAAGGCTGACCCTCTCACTCTAAGTCAACTAATAACCCCAAAAACCCAAAGTCATAAAAGCCACCTGATACAGCGTCATACAATCCCGTAAAAATAGCACATTCTAATCTATGAGTACGGTAGGCACAGCGCCAGCCCTGGTACAATTCTCCTGCTCGTATCATTGCGAGATTCCTTTTTGCGTAACATAGCCTATCTAAAATAGGTAGGTTAGGATATCTTAAATCCTCTGGGTAAAATCTACCTTTAGGTGGGGCATTTTGCTCAAGCGGCCCAAGTCAGTTATCATACCCTGAAAAGTGGGTAAAATATCGGGGCAACCCGTTGCCTAAGCCCAATTACTTTATTTTGAGGAACAGGCTTGAGTTGGGTATTCTCGTGAGCTTTAATTTAGACCTAGGAAATATCTAGCATCAGTTGATGCCTTTTCCGGGGGATTTGCGCGATTCCGCCACTCATTCGCTCCTGCGCAAAATCCCCCGCAAGTCCCAATACTTTACCCCCACGGCCAGCACAGTGTGGGTGGTGGAAGCCGTTTTTTCATGCCCAGCTCATCCGGTGGCACGGCGCGGAATCGTGAGTATTTGGTGATCCTTCCCTGGCAGCAGGGACAGAGCTTTGCGCTAGCGATTAGTGTGAGGTGCTGAGGACCTAAGCTGTTGAGTATTGCAGTGGCAATCTATCACGAGGTTAGGGACAGCGCTCGAAAGTTTCAAGTTATGGGGACCCGCCGGGCCACAGAGTGGACGCTTAATCCGATAGTACGGAATACACTATTCGTTCGTTCGTTGGCTCACCCTCCATCCTAGCCTCCGGGAGACCTGCAACACACCAACTCACGCAGCAAAGACCCGAAGAAACAAGTAGCGGTCCAAGGTCTTCACGCTAGCCTCCTATCAATGCCATTCTTCGTACCAGCCCCCCCTCCGGTCGGTGTGGTCTGCCCGAAATTGGGTGAAATGCCAGCACAAACGAATGCACCCTTCCCACAACTCGGGCATCTCAATAAACATCGCCATTGGAAACTTCACCTTGCCCCAGCGAAATGTATAGTGGCGTGATCGTCGGGCCGAGAGGCAGTGCTGACGCGGATAATTTTCAGTCGTGCAGGACACATATTGAAGAACGAGGCGGGGACTGAGAGATATTGACCGCCTTGAAACTATCCAGTTAGAGAGCGCAGACTATAAAAGCACTAAGTAAAGGGGTTTGGACGACGAAGAAGGAGTGATTGCAGATTCCAGGCAGTTGCCAGCCACGGTGCATGTTGTTCTTTCCTTCAACAATGAAGGGCTATGACGGGATCTGTTGCGAAAGAGGACTCACTCGTGGCTTGCATTATGCGATTGGAATCCGGTAGGTTTGAAGATTTGGGTTGAAGGAGTGAGGGGGGTTGTCCAAATTGAGGAGGGATCCAATATCGGAACCGACGATTGGGCCACCGTGAAGTGAGCAGATTCGGAGAGCACCCCCGTGAAAATCACACCATCAGTAAGCTCCTCCTCCTCCTCCTCCTCCTCCTCTATAAACCGTATCCCAAATTTAATACCCCTAGTAGACCAGGCAAACTTCTACACTGTCAAAACCCAACCTACAGCCTAGGAGCCCATTCCTAAGACGGCAGATTCCCAATCTAAACCTTCACTCCCTCTATCCCAAAAACTGCGTGGGTCCTCCGAACTCCCACTCACGCATATTGATAGACCGCTACGCCTAAGGCCTCTGAGAATCTAGAAAATCGCCTGCGTGTTACAGTACCATACGTAAGGCGTGTACCTACCTTATGTACGTATGTGCACGGTCGTTAGGCCAGCGAGCCGTTCCAGGCCAGAGGGAAACTCGGCACGTACACGGCTGTCCCGGACTTGCGGGGGCATTCACAGCGGGGTTGGTCGAGTGCGCTAGTGCTCTTGAAGAACGGGGTGTTGTAAGAGCAGATGAGCCGGAGGTATAGTGGTTTAGGTATACCGTAAAAGATCGTATAATCCACCATCAGATTATCAGCCGGAATTCTAGCATCAACCCACGATAGGTTTAGTTTGACCGGTTACCAAAATTTAGCATGCCAAGTTAATGAGATCCAACACACTCTCCGCGCTCGGGCCTTATCGGGTGAGGAAAACCCCAATCCCTCTCAGGGGTTCTCGGGTACGGAGATTAGAGGTCCCCTCGGGCGGAGATAGTGGATTATGCGAGATTTTGGGACATTGTTAGGAGGAGGGGCTACGTGCCTAGAGTTGTCAAGTGGGGGTAGGGGGAGAATCAAGCCCTAGGGTAAGGATGTGCATAAGTGATATGAGCTTTTTTGTCTGGCCGGTGTGAAGGATCGCTAGATGTGAAATGTAGGCCCCGACGGATGCCCATTCTATGCACTGTCACTTGGGGGCACCATGAGGTCCATAGTGGCATTTTTTTCGGCTGGAACCCTGACGGAACTTTGTACCTATCAATATGATCCACCCAAACTGTCATTCATCATAAAATGCAACATGCTTTGTAAAGTTTCCAAATTGTGCCCCAGGATTTCTTTCATTAATTTTACAGTTCATAAACTACGGTATGCGACCTAGACAACAGCGTAAAGTTTATACAGCAATAATACATTACTATTATTAGATCTTATCTTGAACGGGATTCTCATGTTGAAAATCCCTACCCCTTTTGCACAGAATTTCTAACAAATCCTAAATGATAGCTCTCAAATCACCCTCCGTTCGGCAGACCGTTCTTAGCGAAAGGAGTTTTGAGATGTCGAAAAGTTCAAATGACGGCTTGCCAAACGGCTCATTAGTTATTGGTAATCTAGACAAATCCTGGCCTAATACCGAGGGGTCGTTAAATCATTTGGAATAACCGAAGCTGCAAGAAAATTTCCACAAATTCATCAATACGATTACCGATCAAGCCACATTGCCCAGCAATCGCCCAGGTAAGACATTCTAAACTTCACCTCCTCATCACCCCCTCTCACTCGCCCAGCCGAGAGCGCAGAGCTATCACCAGGGCATCGCAAACACTCAAACGGCGAACCCCCCAACATCCATTGCCCTCACTAAACCGCTTTGTCCCCCACCCTTCAAGAACGCTTACTAAGTTCCACCCCGACCCCAGACTAACCAGCCTAAGCAACCCGCATACACCAAACCCGGCAGCCTCGGCAGGTAAATCTCAGCCACGGAGATAACCCGGACTTACGGCTGGCCCCTTGTCACATCTCCGTTTTCCCTTACAAACATATCAACAATACAGCTACGGGGGAGCGAGTGCGCCTGCTTGCAGGCTGGTAGGATTCAGAATGTTATGTATTTTTTATTCTTCTTTCCGCTCTCAGAGAGATACCGGGTGTGGATTGTCGGGTTTTGCGTCGAGGAGGGTATAGGGAGGAGGATTGGGGGTTTACTTCACGGGCGCGGGTCGGGTTTGTTGTCAGGTCTAGATTGGGGGGTGAGGCAGGGAGATTTAAGTTTTTTTTTTCATGGGATTTGAAAAGCGGTGGTCTTACTGTGCTATGTGCGGTTGGTTCTGGGACAGCGGCAGTTTTGGGAAGGAGGGACCTTATTAAACCTCAGTCCAGTTGGTGTATGTATACCGGCGCATACTCCAGAAGCCAACTCACACGTGATACTGTATATAAAAACTAGTCCCCCGCCAAATAATTGCTCAGAGCCAGAGCCCCATCCCCATCGCACCTCGAGATAACCGTACCCCAATTGTTCCGAACCTGTTAGCCTCATTTAGCCCCCGCTTGAACCAACCTCATCCACCCATTACGGCGTCACACCAAACAAACACCCACCAACCAAGTAGCCCCAAACAGCATCCCCAAAACGGTGACTACGGTACTAGACTACTTTGTGTCGGCCTCCAGCCCCATCCAAAATTAGGGATCGATTTTTAATTTTTTTTTCTCTTTTCGCTGGCTGCAAGAGCCCACTCTTAAGCCCGAATTTCTATCGAGTAGTTTATTTTAATACCAATCCAACTCCCGCATTCTTCCATTTTCTCCCCTTCTGGTATCGAATATACAGTATATATTTGCAGCTGGTCCGGGACCCGTCACCTTGGATCGTGTCGCACGCTCGTATCCACGACGACAACACTTACGACGACCGCCAGTAAGGTGCAGAGGCTTGCACATCGACAGCGCAAGGCCGCGCGTAACATACTCTATTAGTGAGATAAGTTGCTTGGATTGAGCCTACCCAACGCTTAAATACATCACGACAGCGACAAGACACATATTGAATCCACTCGGTAACGAAGAATTGAGCGCTAAACCAACTTCAACGAATTAGATACCATGGCTTCAAACATCCCAGGAGAATGTTGTATCAAGGGGGTTGTGCACGAGGGCACGCCGAAGGGAGAAATTGTGCAGTTTGCAGAAGGTTTTATCCAAGCCTTAGTATGCTGGGTCAATAGCTGATATGGAGTTTCTCTCCAGTGGAAACCTACATCACAAAGCCCGCTAGCGGATCCAGTGAGAAGGTGATTCTGCTATTGACGGATGTTATGGGGATTTGCAACAATCCGAAACTGTTCCACCCCCTACCCCTCCTTCCCTACCACCGCGGGTATGCTAACATCAACAATGATACCAGCATCGCCGATGACTTCGCAGCAAACGGATACACCGTCGTTCTTCCCGACATGTTCGCCGGTGATAAAGTCCCCCCCCCAGCAGATCGCAAGCCAGGATTTGAACTTTCGGAATGGCTCAAGGATCATCAGCCCCACCACGTCATCCCAATTATCCAGAAGGTAATGGGCCAGATCCGGTCCGAGCTTAGTATGCCTCCCTTTCTTCTCTCCGGGGATGCACACTTGGAGAAGGACTGACATCCCACAGAACCCCGCAAAATCGGCGCAGTGGGTTACTGTTTCGGCGCAAAATACGTCACACAACTCCTCTCTGGCGATATCGACGCAGGCTACAACGCGCACCCAAGTTTCGTCACAATGGATGAACTCTGTGCTATTAAAGCACCGCTCGCAATTTCGGCCGCTGGTATATCCCTCCTCTAACCACTACAGCTGAAAAAAATGAAATGAAAAACTAACAATGGGAGGGTAGAAACGGATTCAATCTTTACCCGGGACCTAAGGCACGCGACAGAGGCCAAGTTAGCGGAGATCAAAGCTACCTATCAGATTACCCTGTTTTCTGGGGTGGCACATGGATTTGCGGTGAGGTGCGATCTGGCCAATGATAAGCAGAGGTGGGCAAAGGAGGAGGCGTTCTGGCAGGCTATTAGGTGGTTTGAGTTGCATCTTGCCTAGGTTATGTTAGATGAGCTCAACAGGGGAAGCAGAATTTGTCAAAGCATGAATGCGGGTGAGATCGAGTGATCGCATTATTTGTAGATTAGATGAGGGATCGTCCTTGGGATGCGGCCTCGATAGCGGTGTTTTTATTATCTTTCCTTGTCCTACTTGCGGCTCCTAAATACAGCACTTTCTGATTATGGTTCCGGTAAACCGGATGAGAGGGGCCCGAGATTATCATAAGCTAATCCGCCGTCCCACCGGCATCTACAAACCCTGTCACGAACCGAAATACCGAGAGCACAATACCCCCGGACGCACACCCACTCTAAAAGACCTGGGCAAGCATGGGACATCACTCGTCGAGGCACTTTCTCCCCGGCGGCCCCCATGAATTATATCAAGTCGGACAGTTGAAACTAATATCATATTATATTCCCCATACCACCTCCGGATACCGCAAGCATTCCACGATAATTCTCTATATCGGTTTTTATACAAATAACTCAATGAGGCTCTTGGAGATGCTGAGTTAAACGATTTCCCACAGGCCTGTGTACATCACCTCTCGCGAAGTCGGTTGGACACCGTCGTGCGGCGCCGTTAGCCGGATATATTATCTTGGTATGCCACTCGGTACTGTACGCCGATAATAACAAAATTGGAACCCCAATCACGGTCGTGGTTTGTTTATCGCATAACCGCTATTGCATATAGTGGGAGGCCCCCTAAGCAATGTGGTGTCAGGGAACTGGTGAGGGGGGGGAGGTGGGGGGCATTTAGGTGGTTCATCTGCTGCCCCTCCTAACATTTAAATGGTATACATGCTGAATGAACTCTTTTACTCTTCCATTCAGAGGATGCGCATGCAAGGGATTATGGTGTAAACGGGGTTGAGTTGGTGGTATTCATGAACCTGGAGCATCACCGGCGGCTACTTGTCGATATGAATCTCAGCTGTGGTATTATATGGTGTCAGCGTGTATTGTATCCTCTTGCAAGCAATTATTCCAACTCCAAGTTCTCACTTCCCCTCTCTCTTGTTAACTAAGCACCGTAGCTAGAATGTATCATTCAGGTGCCCACCAAGGTTCCCATGTCGCGAACCCGCTCGCGCTCATAAAGTACTGGGCACCAATATATAGTCTACCCCTCGCGAGGATCGCGCATAGGTCGATCTTAGGCAATACAACAGGTGAGACGAAAACGGCATACAAATATTCTAATCAAGGAACTGTTTAGCGCCGAAACTTTAGTCTTGCCATGTGAGCGCTTAGATTGGCTATTCTCCCCCGGAAGCCATTTCCGGTGATATAATACTAGTCACAATGTAATTGGGATCAAGTTAGGCGTCATTGGCGGGATAATCGTCAAGGGCGTAACTTAGGGTGTCGAGGGAAATGGTATAATAGAAAACGGGTGGGACCACAATCCCATCCATCGCTGTGAGCCGCATTAGAAGCCTTTCCGCCCCGCTAATGATTCCTCCTGTTCCCGCGCTGCCTTGTGACGGGCGACTGCTGGCACTAGTGCCTCGATCACACCTCCGAACCCCGGTTTCTTTGGTCTGTTATGATTCTTCACTACGGGTCGTAGGTTACCCTTTCCCTGCGCAGTTGTTGCAAAAGGTGGGGTTTGGATGCCCACCACACTTTATCCAATGACCCGGTGTCCCCGACTCGATCGGCCCCCTCCTAGCTCATCCAATTTATTGCTGCGGGTTGTACGTACAGGCATTTTCCAAAGCTCACTTATAACACGTCACGCTCTCAAAGGGTTGGTCACACCCGTGTTTAAACCAGAGATCATATTGATATTATGCATATAGTGTACGTCAGCTCACACAGAGCAAATTACTCCTCGACCACAAACACCATTAAACCCCATTCCCTCCTCCGTCCTCTTCTACAGTGCGTCTCTCCCGCTCCTCCGTTCCGGCACTCTCAACCCACCCCTCTTCCATTCGCTCCCAGAACTTCTTCCCCGTCCACGCTTTAACCCCCCACCCTCTCTCAACCTCCTCACTCTTCCATACCAACTTCTCCAACCTGATCCCAAACACAACCCCCCTTTCTCCCAAAATTTCAAAAACCGCTTTACACCAAAGTGTACTCTTCTCCCCTCTGACCCCCATCTTCTTAAAACACTCCGTGGCGACCCTCAGCGGATACAACGCCAATATTGGTCCGTACGACTTCTTGGCCGGAGAGATATAGTACTCGACCGCCATACATATTTGCGCTGCAAGGTCGAATGTTCCATCCATCGCTGCGATGGGTGGTTGCGAGGCTGGGCTTAACCCGATTATTGCTGAGTATATGAGTATTAGGTTTGTCCAGTAGAAGGTGTGAGTGTTTGCAATCCCGATGTCGGGGAATTGGTAGCAAGTAGGGAAGACCGGGGGGTCAATGTTGAGGGTGGAGAACTCCAGCCAGTAGGGCGGGCCAGGGTGGGCGCATGTGAAATTTTCATACCACGCTTTCATTCGGGCCTCAAGGTCCAGACACCGCCTGAAAAGCGAGGGATAAGCGGCGCGCGGGATTGTGTCTTGGTCTTCGAGAATCCCCGGGAGTTCCATGAGCAAATCTTGTAAGTCCTGGTAACGGACCTTTGGGATGTTAGTCCAGGGGATCGTGAGCCATTCTTTGGAGGCAAGGAAGCTGCGTTTACGCGTTATAATTGAGTTGATCAACTATCTTGTGTTATTTTTCGCATCCAGAGATTCTGCAAAAGTGGAAAGGGAAGCGTACGCTTATAGCACGAAAACCATTAAATAGATGATGGCCCAACCCAGCCTTGTGGGCTTCCGGTCCTCTTAGTCGAACCAATAACGCCATACCGTTTACATGTCGGTGCCATGCGGTGGGATCTACACTCCCAAGCGTCTTCATAATGTTAGACTACTCAATATCTAGATCAGTATGGATAGAATGGCCGACCTCGTACATGCTCAAGGCCATAGTCGCCGCTAACGTCTCATCCCGGACACGGGCAACCGGGTTCGAGAGTGCAGCATTCAACTGTGCCAGGGCAATCGTGTATACCCTTGCGCTCTCTTGGAGAAGCCGCTCGTCTTTGCTCCCCCGGGCGACAAATGCAGCACACATTGCCATTATGGAGGTGTCGAAAACCTGAACATCGCGATTCATGGCAAAGAGGACTGAGTGAACCCATACTGAGGGGACCCCTATTAACTGAGAGTTGGGTGGCGTGTACCCCTCCAGAAAATTGCCTAGTAGTGCAGACTGAAGATGCGGTTGCGGTGATGGAGTGATAAGGAGTGGGAAGTCTATTTCCACAGCTGGGCGTCGGTACATCGTTACCGGCATAGCATCCTTGGCAGCAGAAGAGCCACCGTTCCCCGATGAGGAAGCCAGCGGATCCGCGGATACCGAGGCTTTGGTTGCATGTGTATCGAGTCGTGGGCCAGTCGCGTTACGGAACACCACCGCACGGTGATATCCCGCGCACTCCCTATTTGATTTCTTGCAGTTTCCACATTCTGGCCTTTTCTGGTCGCACTTTCCGATTATTAGCCTTGCCATCAACCCGGTAATAGATCCAAGAGTGCAATGGAGGGGAAAGAGATATAAGAGATTCGATCCGAGTCTTGTGATATCTCCCAAGGCCTACACCCTTTGCCTCTACCCTCCAACGCTTCAGAATTCGATCTGACACATCAATCCGTTGGAGAGGATGGAGCAGGAGCGAATCATGGCGTGGCGCCTTGGCCACCTCCCATGCTACTAGAGCAGAATCCTGCGTTCGTATATGGGCACACAACAGGAGGCGATGTGCAGCTTACCCTAATCTTTCGCTTGCGACAGGTATTACAACCCTTCGATCGCCCAGGTACGCCAACCATAACTCACCCGATAAAACCTCTCAATGTCTGATCCGCGGGACGAATCCTCGAAACTGGTCTTTTTTTCCGCACAAATGATGGGCAAATCGCCCCTTGATACTTGGACTATGAGCTCTCCGGCAACCGGGCCAGCGAGAACTCCAGAGCCCTATTAACCTGACCTCGTTACGCGTGTCAGTGATTGTGTGTCAGGTCTTTCTGTGATATACTCAGTCCTGCGCCCTATCCAAAAGCCTTGAACAACAGGGCAAAGGTATGCAGCGATTGTTCAAGTTCCAAACAAGGACGTATTCTGCGAAGTTGGTAACGTGAGGTCCACAGCTTGTTCGACGTTCGGAGGGGAACGGTACAGCAACTATCCTTGCAGAACTATTCCCAAAAGAGCAGCATTCCGCGAAGGACAGGAATGCCAAGCACCTTAACGAACTCGCATAAACAGCGTATAGGACCAATGGTTGGGGAGTTTTTCTGATGGCGTTTCTGTCGGTATTAAGTATTATGCTTCAATCGAGATGGGATGCGACCTTTCACTGTGGAGGACACGATGCCGAGTGTACGGGGAGCCGAGCTGACGCGCCGGATGGAATGGAATCTACTCCTGAGTTAATGGCCCAGCCTGACACCATAAATTAAGTGGAACCAGAATACGCTAGCAAGGGTAGAGAAGGTGCAGCAAAGCGTTGCCACCCTTTAGAAGAAATAGGACTGCCAAAAGAGACGAAATTCTGTGCTCGGGCAGCCATCATGGGAAATATTATTACCCCTTAAAGCAATTTCGCTTCCAGCCGCTCTTTCTTACCCACGCTTGCCTATTCTGGCTCTTTCCAACTAATACGGGTAGAGCCGGAACAAATATTCCTGCAGTTGCACTGGTGCTGTACTCGAGTATGTACTCGAGATACTCGAGTATGTACTCGAGATACTCGAGTACGAGTAAGCCTGTAACCACTCAGGTGGGTAATGCTGTTCAGATGATCTAATCTAGAAAAAAGTAAGACCACTGGTACTTAGGGCTAGATCTCAGCATCCATACCGGTAGTCGTTTGATGTTTGCAAAACTCAAACCTTGCGGATATCCATCTGGCTTTAAGTTTGGGCTATTTCGAGGGGAAGGTTTTAAGAGATTTGCGCTGTACTCGAGTGCTTGTACAGTGCCTTTAGAAAAGTTCAGGGACAAACGGCAAAACACACCAAATATGCCACATTTTGAGGTGCCCCAACACAATAATGCCTAATAACACTGCAATTCTCTGAAATTTAAAAAATCAGGTACTATCTCAAATTCAATATACTGAGCTGGTAGAGCCTCTAGATAGTTCTAAGCCTTGCAGACCTTTCTTAAAGTGGTGGTAGCCAGACATCTTGGTTCCATGTACCTAGTGATCCAATATGTAATTGGACACTCTTGCACTATTTAGTAGCAAAACAGTCTCAACACTTGTTGAATTGTAAAGTATAAAGTAAGTGTCTTGGCATTTATTTCTCACCACAAGCTAGAATACACATCATACCTTCCTGCAAAGGCTCAGAAAAAATATGAAATTTTTTTACAAGGTACTCCAGATACAAGAGGTGGCATTAGTAAAATTGA
>Ga0307510_10001731_pt1 | contig 24277 bp, 23 predicted proteins | sample 12_EM_MG_FD_207224 | JGI IMG/M metagenome (GOLD analysis project Ga0307510, IMG submission 207224) | Populus trichocarpa ectomycorrhiza microbial communities from riparian zone in the Pacific Northwest, United States - 12_EM | ecosystem: Host-associated > Plants > Roots > Unclassified | place... | reverse complement strand
AAGATTACACTTTGCAGCTTGTTTACAATCTTCAGCTTCATTCACGATCTAATCTTTCACCTCTCTTTTCTCCCTTTCCCCTAGATCCATTGCATTTTGCCTGCTGAAAAAGGATCTGAAATGTTTATCCACACATGCAAGAATTATAAAGAAACACCACAGGATGGTTGTTTTCTCTTGAACAACAGATACAGGATACTTGATCATGTCATTAAAACCACATGCTGACAGACATATAAGTCTGCATGTATCAGTTTATAACCCACATGAAACAAATGCCAGTGATTGGTGGCTTGTTTCAGACTTCGACAAGACTAATAATACCTTGTATAAAGCTATTACATCACCTTTTCCCCTTGATGAACTTCACAAAAGCCACCAACAGTTTGCCGAGAATCCTTTGCCTGGCCTTGGATACTTGTGCTCGAGAAGTCCTCCGATCACCTGTTTTGCATGTCTCCAAATAGTCCCAACACCTAATCAAGATACCCTTGTTCCTTCAGCCATCATGCAAGCAAAGTTGACTAAGTCATCAAATCTGGGGATGTGCCTGGGCACGCATATTCTTTCAAACCCCCCGCGTTAGTTACGTTAGTATTATTTAAAAGTGTAATAATAATTGTTTTTTAAAGTATTTTTTATTTGAAAATATACTAAAATAATATTTTTTATTTTTTAAAAATTATTTTTAATATTAATATATCAAAACAATAAAAAATATATATTTAAATTTTACCCAACCCTATTTAAAATACAATATCAAACGAGGGCTTAAACAAGCCTCTTATAAGAGTGGTGTAACTAAAGAAGCCTAGAGTTAAGCCTCATGGATCATTTCACTAAGAACTTGTATCTATTGATTAGAATATTATTTTTATTTCTATCATGTGAAATAAAATATTAATTTACATAGGAAAATGAAAATATTAATTATTAAGAAAAATGATCAATTTTGAACCAACACATAATTAGGCAAAAATAATAAAAACTTGAAATGATAAATTATCAACAAATAAATCCTTATTATTCTGAATGCTAATCTAAAGTCAATGTTGAATTTATTAAGAGAAAAAAATAGTTATTACATTAACTCTATTTTAGTATTATATATTATCTATCCTCATGCCTTAATTATTATAGAAAAATTGATTAATATCGTTATTTTTACCATAATGATTATTTTTCTACACTAATTCTTAATAAATAAAAAAGCTAAAATCATGAAAAATAATCATTAAGTATTGTAATAATATTGATATTGAGAAAACAATAAATCATTGAAAAGGAAAGGTATTAAGAAAAATTGGGTTGGACAAAACTTATAATTTCTCCTCTTTTACGTGTTTTGAACTTTAATTATCTAACTTAGAACTTTGACTCTTAATTATAAATTATAAGAAATTGATTATTAAATTAGCTATAAAAAATACAATTGAAAAGAAAAAAAATATTAAGAATAAAAATAAAATAAAAAAAGCAATAAACAATATGTGAATAATAAAACAGTGAATGAGTGGTGAAATGTGTCTTAATGCACAATAGATAATCATGAATTTTCTGTTTTTGTTTAGGCTTTTTTAAGATTAGATTTAGATTATCCAAAATTCTTATACGATACATAAATATTAATTAGCTTAAAATTATTGATTTTTTTATTCGAATATGATCAAGCACATCTTATAAGATTTCATTCTTCAAATTTTCTACCTCCGAAATATAAAAAACACACGCACTATGTCTCTCCATAAGATAAAATAAATCACAAAACAATTCAAATAAAATCAAATTTCCCTGCCAAAACAAAAAATCAAAACCTCCTCCTCTCTCTCGAATGTCTATGGAGAAAGGTTTGATACCACGGGACCGATTCACCGAGTCAAGCCAGACATACTTCTTGACTCACTTACACACGGACCACATTCAAGGCTTGACCTCAAAATGGGGAAAAGGTTCTCTCTTTTGCTCCAAACTAACCGCTAAGCTCTTACCTTTCAAGTTCCCTGATTTCAACCTCTCTCTACTTCAAGTCGTCGATCTTCACATCTGGCATTCCTTTTCTCTCATTTCTCCGACCACCAGATCTCAAATCACCGCTCATGTCATGGCTTTCGACGCCAACCATTGCCCTGGTAAGCTAAATTTTTTTATGTTTTCTTTTTTATCCCGAGACCCACCGGCCGAGTTCGCTTGCTTATTCAATCGCAATGCATGAGATATTTTGGGAATCGATTTCAGAAAAAAATAAATACCTTTCCGAAATCACTTTTTTTATGGTTGGCTATGGCGATTTGATGGGATTGAACTGTAACAAGAGGGGTCATGTTTTTGTTTTGCAGGGAGTTTGGATGCTTGATGTATACGAGGGATTTTTTATGGGAAGTTGATAGTGAGAGGGCAAAGGATGCGAGAAGTAGGCTACTTAATGTTCTCAAGAATGAGACGGTTGATGTTCTTTACTTGGATAATACGTATTGTAATCCGTCTTATGATTTTCCCACTCGAGAAGTTGCTGCTCAACAGATAGGATTTGCATATTTCTTGTTCAGATAACACTTCTTTCTTTGAGTAGTTTTTGGTAGGTGATGATGATTAATGTGCATTGCGGAGAATGGATACCCGTTAATAGAGATGAAGTATGGATAAAGAGCTAAATGTTGGTGCTGAAAATGAGAAAATAAAATGAGCAATTGATTAGTATTCGTGTCTTAGGAATGCTCATGAAAGTAAGTAGATTTATTTTGAGTTTATGGGCTTGGCGGAGAATATTACAGTGCTTCAAAATAGGAAAAAGATCAGTTATACAACTTTTTTTACTGGTTTAATTACTTGGTAATGACAGGTTGTTGACATCATTGCTTCTCATCCGGAACATGACATCGTTATTGGGATTGATACTTTGGGGAAAGAAGAGCTTCTAATTCACATTTCACGTGTGCTTAACATAAAGGTACGATCATCGTTGATGTTCATGGAAGATTCTGATCTTCTATATGCATGGATTATGAAGGATGTGTTTTTGTAAAGCACAGAACCAAGTTCTTAGCTCAGTTTATTGTTTATTGTTTTTATTATGATTCTAGGGCACTCACATTTTCTCATCGTTTTACAAGAAAGTAGGTGTTGAATGAAATTTAGTGAGTTACTTGCATATTACATTTGCGAACTATTTCTAGTTTAGGTTGTTAGTATAGTCCTTTTCATTAGAATCATTAGTTTCCATATGTGTGTGTATGTGTGTGTGTTTGTTATTTATATCAAGAAAACAACTGTAAATATTTGTGTAATCATAGTATAAATAGCTTTCTATAATTAGGCCGAGATTATAGTTAATAGTAGCAGATTTTATGGAATGTAAATCAGAATTCTTCCTATTTAATGAAAGAAACTCTCATGAAGGGAGGTCATTCAGCCAAATTGACATGGTATTAGAGCTACACTTTTGAATCTCCATTCCATTGTCTTGCCTTAGTTTTTCTTTCTTGATTGAGTTTTGGTCAGTCCTAGATACATAGGGCTCTTGTTTTTTTTTTTTGGATTTTCTTTGATTCTTGGTTGTCTTTTGGGTTTTGGATTTTCTTTGATTCCTCTTATTTTGGTTTGTCAAGACAATGACATCAAACAATTCTGATTTGTTTAGTGTTCGATTCACTGGAAAGAATTATTCTGTCTGGGAATTTTAGTTTCAAGTATTTGTCATGGGGAAAGAATTGTGGAGTCATGTGGATAGCAGTGATCCAGCCCCTACCGATTCTACAAAGTTGCTTCAATAGAAGGTCAAGGATGCTCGAGTAATGTCTTGGATTTTAGGGTCTGTTGATCCTCTTATTGTTCTTAATATAAGGCCATATAAAAAAGCAAAAACCATGTGGGAGTACCTGAAGAAGGTTTACTATCAAGACAACAATGCTAGACGTTTTCAATTAGAAAATGATATTTCTAATTATTCTCAATGCAATCTTTCTATTCAGGATTATTATTCTAGTTTTTAGAATTTATGGGCAGAATATACTGATATTATTTATGCCAAAATACCAGCTGAATCTCTCTCTATTGTTTAATAGGTTCATGAGCAAAGCAAATGCGATCAATTTTTAATGAAATTGCGATCTGAATTTGAGATTAATCACTCAAATTTAATGAATCAAGATCCTTTGCCCTCCTTGGATGTTTTTTTTGAGGAATTACTGCGTAAAGAGTAGTGTCTCCTTACACAAGGCATTTCAAGCAGGACAATTCAGCTGCAGTTGCTTTTGCGGCTCAGGGAAAAGGAAAGGGTTGAAATATGAGCAATATATAGTGCTATAGCTGCAAAGAATATGGACACATTGCTAACAATTATAGAAAGAAGTTATGCAATTATTGCAAACAGCAAGGCCATATTATCAAAGAGTGCCTCACTCGTCCTCAAAACTGTAGAATAAATGCTTTTCAAATTGTGGTGTCCGACAACTCATCTACGACAGCTGCATCCGGTACTCTTACTCCTGAAATGGTACAAAAGATGATTCTTACAGCCTTTTCAGCCTTGGGGCTACAAGGTAATAATTCCAATTCTCAATTTTGACTTGCTGCCTCAAATTATATGACCAACTCATCTAGTATGCTTAAAATGTACGTGAGTATCATGGTTCATCACAAATTCAGGTTGCTAATGATGGTTATATACCCATTACTAAGGTTGGAGATATCACTCCAACTTTCAATAATGTTTTTGTATCACCAAAGTTGTCTACTAGTCTTATTTTGGTTGGTCAATTGGTGGATGATAACTGTGATGTGCATTTTTCTTGTAATGGTTGTCTTGTGCAGGATCAAGTGTCGGGGAAGGTAATCGCGAAGGGGCCTAAAGTTGGAAGATTATTTCTGCTGCATTTTTCCATTCCTCGTTGTCTATCTTTTGCTTGTACAACTGTTCAAAATAAAAGTGAAGTATGGCATAAACGTTTAGGCTATCTAAATTTTATTGTTTTGTCTTGATTGTTGAATTCTGGTTTGTTGGGAAATAAAACTCAATTTTCTTCTCATGATGTTTTTTTTATTATTCTACATGTAAATTAGGCAAGAGTAAAACTCTTCCTTTTTCTTCCCCTGACAGTCGTGCTACAAAATGCTTTGATATTATTCATAGTGATGTTTGGGGTCCTATACCAATTATTTCTCATTCTCATTACAAGTACTTTGTGATATTTATTGATGATTATAATCGGTTTACTTGGGTGTATTTCCTTCATTCCAAATCTGAGGTCTTTTCTGTTTTCAAGTCATTTTTTTTTCCTATATTGAGACTCAATTTTCTACTGGTATTAAGATCTGATTTGGGTGGGGAATATATGTCACATAAATTTCATGATTTTTTACAGCAAAAAGGTATTGTCTCGCATCGTTCCTATCTATATACACTACAACAAAATGAGGTTGCTGAGCATAAGAACCGTCATCTTTTGGATATCACTAGAACCTTATTAATTGAGTCTCCTATACCATCTAAATTCTGGATTGAAGTCTTGTCTACTGCAGTTTATTTAATCAATCGATTGCCATTACAAGTGCTAAATTTTGATTCCCCATACTATCGTCTATATAATAAGTCTCATAACTATCATGACTTGCATACTTTTGGTTGTGTTTGCTTTGTTCATTTGCCTTCTCATGAATGACATAAACTTTCTGCTTAGTCTGCTAAAAGTGTCTTTTTAGTTTATAGTATTTCTCATAAAGGTTTTGTTTGTTATGATCTAAGTTGTAGCAAATTTCATATTTTTAGAAATGTTGTCTTCTTTGAAAATCAATATTTCTTCCCTACTCATGTTTGCATCCTCTTATGTTGCTCATATTCTTCTTTATTTTGAAGACGTGTCATCTTTTGAGCGGTTCAAGCCTGGAATTGTGTATGAAAGACGTCGACCAATTTTGCCACTTCTTGAGACTGACCCACCACCTGAGACTGCTTTTGAGCCTTCTACTCATCAACCTACTCTTCACTGCTTTACGAGAGTATCTCATCCTCATGATCGGTATGGTTTTTTAGTTACTCTATCCACTATTATTGTTCCATCATGTTACTCACAAGCTGTCTAGCATGAGTGTTGGTAAAAAGCCATGCAGGAGGAACTTCAAGCTCTTCAGGATAATCATACATGGGATCTTATTTCTTACCCTCCAGCTATTAAGCCCATTGGGTGTAAATGGGTGTACTCGATTAAGCTTCGCTCTGATGGAACTCTAGATCGATATAAAGCATGGTTTGTAGCTCTTGGCAATAAACAAGATTATGGTGTGGACTATGAGGAGACTTTTGCTCCTATAGCCAAAATGACTACAGTACGCACTATTATTGCCATTGTTGCTTCCTACGGTTGGCCACTTCATTAAATGGACGTAAAAAATGCAGTAAGTTCTCCTCATCTACATCAATTGTGTGTAAGTTGAAGCGGTACTTGTATGATTTGAAACAAGCTCCCCGAGCATGGTTTGACAAGTTTCGCTCTACCTTGCTTCGCTTCTCTTTTGTGCAAAGCAAATATGATTCCTCTTTATTCCTTTGCAAGACATCTACTGGTTTTGTTCTCCTCCTTGTTTATATTGATGACATTGTCATTACAGCACTGATTCTTTATTGATTAGCAACCTTCAGCACCATCTTCATGATTGTTTTCATATGAAGGACCTTGGTTCTCTTACTTACTTTTTGGGATTGGAAGTTCATTCTTCTTCTTCTGGTGTATTTTTGCATCAACATAAATATGCTCAGGACTTGATTGCTTTGGCTGGTCTTTAAGATTCTTCTCCGGTGGATACTCATTTGGAGGTGAATGTTAAGTTTTGACGTGATGACGAGGATCTTCTGCTTGATCCAACTCTCTATCGGTAATTAGTTGGCAGCTTGAATTATCTTACTATTACTCGACCTGATATCTCTTTTACAGTTCAGCAAGTCAATCAATTTATGCAATCCCCCCCTTCATTTACATTTAGTAGTTGTTTGTCGCATCATTCAATATCTACTTGGCTCTTCTAGTCGTGGCCTATTCTACCCTGCTGGTTCTTCTATCCATCTTGTTGCTTTTAGTGATGCCGATTGGGCAAGTTGTCCTGATACACGTCGCTCTATCACAGGTTGGTGTATGTTTTTTGGTGATTCCCTGATATTTTGAAAGAGTAAGAAACAATATCGTGTTTCTAAATCTTCGATTGAGTCTGAGTATAGAGCCATGTCGGCTGCTTGCTCTTAGGTTGTTTGGCTTCGTGGACTACTTGCAGAAATTGGATTTCCCCAGACTACTCCTACTCTTCTTCATGTTGACAACACGAGTGTTATTCAGATTGCTACCAATCCTGTTTTCCATGAGTGTACCAAGCATATCGAAGTGGATTGTCATTCCATTCGAGAAGTCGTGGATACTAATGTTATTTCTCTTCCACATATCTTTACCAACCTTCAAATAGCTGATGTGTTTACCAAATCCATGACTCATCAACGCCATCAGTTTCTAGTTGGCAAATTGATGCTTCTTGATCACCCAACATCAAATTGAAGGGGGATTTTAGTATAATCCTTTTCATTAGAATCATTAGTTTCCATATACATATTTGTTATTTATGTCAAGAAAACAGCTGTAAATATTTGTGTAATCATAGTATAAATAGCTTTCTATAATTAAGTCGAGATTATAGTTAATAGTAGCAGATTTTATGGAATGTAAATAAGAATTCTTCCTATTTAATGAAAGAGACTCCCATGAAGGGAGGTCATTCAGCCAAATTAACACATGTTTGTTTTAGCTTTAATTTCCTTTCCTTCTTTGAAGATTTGGGTGTGGCCAGAACGTTTACAAACCATGCATCTTCTTGGATTCCATGACACATTCACAACTAAAACTTCTCTAACAAGAGTACGAGCAGTTCCTCGTTACAGTTTCAGCGTTGAAACTTTAGAGGGATTAAATATAAGGGAAGATTATGTGGATCATGATCAAGTCAAAACAGCACACACGTAGCCTACAATCATGTTAACTATTCTGCCATTAATATTGCAATTACAATTGATTCTATGCTCAATATGTACAGCTGTAATGATAACATAGATTTAGCATAGACATTTGAACATTTCCTAAGATAGATTCTTTACTATTGTAAATATAAGATACAACTCCTATTTATGAAGATAATATAAAATTGAAGCATTTTTGCTATGTTATATGGTATCAGAGCCGCCAATCTCTAATGTGCCAACGATCCAAGCATCCACCATATCTGTTTCCCCTAATTAAACTTCAACCTTTCCTCTTCAACCCAACCCTCTTCTACAACAAATAAACCACTTATTGCCCTTAATATCACTGCCCAAATCAATGAAAAATTAATTTCCTCCACTTTTCTCTAATGGCGTGCTCAATTTGAAGCACTCCTCATCGGGTATGATCTACTCAACTATGTCAAAGGCACTTTTCCATGCCCTTCCTCTACTGGTACTACCGCTGATGAGCTGTAAAAGAACCATTGGATCAGACAGGATAAAGTCATCTTAAGTGCTATTCTAACCTCTACATCCTCCTCAATAACACCCCTAATTGCTATGGCACAAACCTCTCATGGAGCTTGGAAAAAGCTCAAAACTCTACACGTTAGCAAATCCAGAACTCGTGCTATGCAGTTAAATAAGGAGCTCACATTAATCCAGCGTGGAAATCGATCAATCACAGATTATCTCTATGCTGTGAAGACATTGGCTGGTGAAATAGCCATTATTGACCACCTAACCTTTTATGTGTTAAATTGTTTAGGTCCAGATTTTTAGGAGATCGCAGGACCCATCGATGCCAGGGAGTCCTATTTAAACTTTGAGGAGTTACATGATCTTCTAGTTGACCATGAGGCGTATCTAAGGCACCTGGAAATTGCAACACAAACCATGGTTGTCTCTGCCAACTACACGAAGACAAAGTAGTATGTATAAGGAGGATATAATTAGGGGTCTTCAAGGCATAATAGGCCAAACTCTTAACATGGGCCTCATACTTCTAGCCCAGGACGAAACTCCAATGGAGCTCACTGTGATAGATGTAGCTCCAATTACTAGTGTAGCAGGCCTATCAACTCCAATCGACGTTATCAGCCCAAATGCCAACTATGTGATCAATTGGGTCATACTGCCAAGTTTTGTTCCCAATCAAATTCCTCAAATTTTTCTGCCAACTGTGCCACATCATCCATGGGCAAAGACAAAAAATGGCTCTTTGATTCAGTAGCCTCTCATAATATCACAAGAGACCTCTCCAATTCTGAATATGATGACATTAACGAAGTAATTCTTGGTGATGGTTCAGGTTTGGTAGTCTCACACATTGGTTCTTTGGCTTTGCACTCCCCTAACCGAACCTTTCTCTTGAGTGATACTCTTTGTGTTCCAAACCTTTGCAAAAATTTAATTTATGTTCATCATCTTACCAAACAAAATAATGTGTTTGTTGAATTTCACCCTTTTCATTTCCTTATGAAGGACACGATCACGGGGGCGATACTGCTAAGAGGAGCATGTAACGATGGCATCTACACCTTCTCAACATTAATGGTTCTAGTCTCCTCCAAAAAGGTTGCTAATGTTCATGTACGAACTTCAATTTATGGATGGCACAAGTGCCTTGGGCATCCTTCTAATAAAATTGTTCACAGTCTTGTCAAGAGTTTTTCCCTTCTTATTACACCCAATAAAAGTTGCCTTCATTATGTCACTCATGTTCTATTAATAAAGCACATCAACAACCCTTTCGTGTCACAAGTCTTCAAAGCCATAAACCACTTGACATTATTTACACTGATGTGTGGGTCCCGCTAGTTATACTGTTATTGATGGAAAATCATTTTAAAAAATATAAAAAAACACTATATTATAATAATGGTGGTAAATTCATTGCTTTAAAATCATATCTTTTGCTTTATGGTATATCTCACTATACCACTACTCCACACCCCCCAACATAATGGTATCTCTGAACGTCGCCATCGTCATTTAGTTGAAACGAGTTTTACCCTTCTTCATGATGCAAATGTTGATCTCTTATATTGGCCTTATGCTTTTCAAACTGTCTCTTATTTCATCAATAAATAACCTACACCTCTTCTCCAAGCAAAATCACAATATGAAGTTCTTTTTGGTCAACCACCAAATTATTTCAAATTAAAAAAATTTGGGTGTATTTGCTACTCTTTTACCCGACCCTATAATTCAAACAAAATGCAGCCCAAATCCCAAACCTGTATTTTTCTTGGCTATTCTTCAACGCAAAATGCATACAAATGCTTTGAACCCACTACAAAAAAATTCTTTACTTCAAGACAGTGCTATTTGATGAAAATAAACACTTCTTCAAACCATCCACTCCCATGTCTTCCCCTCTACCTCACAAACCTTCAGCGTCTCAAACATGGCTTCCCCTCTCTCTTGCTCCTTCGATGTTTGTTATCCCTCCATCACCGCCACCTAGCAAGCACCAGAAAAGTACACCTGCCATCGTTACATCCTCTTCAGGTAATTTCGAAAACCCTTCTAATCACTCCATTCTTAATTTTTCACAAAACCTAAGTCATCACACACCTTCTTTACACGATCCTCTACATGATACTCTGCATAACTCTAACCAATCCTCTTCTGATACCACCTTAAGTTCCCATCCTAATTCCCCCTACCAACATTACCTTAACCTTCCCAAAACACATGAACCTCCCCAACGCACTCACAACATGACCACCAAATCAATGAAAAAAATCTTCAAGCCTAAACAACTCAATACCATGTCCAAATATCCTCTTCCCCAAACCATTGAGCCAACGAGTGTGAGTCAAGCCCTATCTCAACCTCACTAGCGTGATGTCATGTCTCACAAGCTTACTACTATCATGAAACACAGAACTTGGGACTTGGTTTTACCACCTTCAAACTGTCAACCAGTAGGTTGCAAGTGGGTATTCCATATAAAACAAAAGGTAGACGGGTTAATGGATCGATTCAAAGCCTGTCTGGTTGCTAAAGGCTATAATCAACATCCTGGTGTTGATTACAAAGGGACTTTCAATCCCGTGGTCAAACCAGCTACAATTAGGGTTATCCTCTCTATTACTATTATGAATGAATGGGTATTGAGGCAAATGGATGTTCACAATGCTTTTTTAAATGGTGAACTAATTGAGATTATGTTTATGAAGCAGCCCCCAAGATTCAAGGATTTGTCCAAACCTCATCATGTTTACAGATTAAACAAAGCACTCTATGGCCTTAAGCAAGCCCCACGGGCTTGGTATACAGCTCTTAAATCTGCCATTCTTCAGTTGGGTTTTCACAATTCCAAGGCAGACTCCTCTCTCTTCATTTACAGGGAAGGATCAATTCTTTGTTATTTTCTAGTATATATGGATGATATTGTCATTACAGGGAATAATCCATCATTTATGAACTCTGTTATTCAGCAGCTAGGTGTCATGTTCTCTCTCAAAGATATGGGTTCGCTTCATTATTTCTTAGGTATTGAAGTGATCCCCAATCTAGCAGGGTTATTTCTTTCTCAACATAAATATGTTCGTGATCTCTTAGCTACAACCAATATGAGTGGTGTGAAAGTTGTCTCCACACCTCTCTCACCAACTCAGACCCTTTAATTGGTTGATAGCACCGCTACTGGACAGTTCAGATTTTCGTCGCATCATTGGCAGTCTCCAATACCGTACTTTGACGCGTCTTGATATCTCATTTGCTATTAACAAACTATCTTAATTTATGCACAAGCCTACTATAACACACTGGACTGCCACCAAAAGGCTCATTCGCTACTTAAAACACACCATCTTTCATGGTATTTACCTTTGCAAAACTGGAACCCCAACCTTACGGACTTACTCTGATGCCGATTGGGCTGACATTGATGATCGCACGTCCACCTCTACCTATATTAGGTTTTTAGGCTCCAATCCTATTTCTTGAAGCTGAAAGAAGCAATGGGCTGTTGCACGTTCCACAACCGAGGCTGAATATCGGGCTCTCACAACTGCGGCTTCCGAAACTATGTGGTTGTCCACTATTTTCAAAGAATTAGGATTTTCAGACACAAAATGTTCAGAGCTGTTATGTGATAATCTTAATGCCACATATCTCAGTTTCAACCCAGTTAATCATTCGTGCATGAAACACATTCAAATAGATCTTCATTTCGTACGTGACTTGGTACAAAAAGGAAGTCTTCAGGTCTGACACGTTCACACCCAAGATCAATTAGCTGATCTCTTAACAAAGACATTGTCCAAACAACGCACAAAGATACTACGAAATAATATTGGTCTTGCCAATAGAAGCTCAATCTTGTAAGGGTGTATAAGGGAAGATTCTGTGGATCATGATCAAGTCAAAACAGCGCACACTTAGCCTACAATTATGTTAACTATTCTGTCATTAATATTGCAATTACAACTGATTCTATGCTCATTATCTACAGCTGTAATGATAGCATAGATTTAGCATAGACATTGAACATTTTCTAAGATAGATTCTTTACTATTGTAAATATAAGACACAACTCCTATCTATTAAGATAATATAGAATTAAAGCATTTTTGCTCGGTTATATTAAACACAATACAGCCAACAATAGGAATCATGCCATCTGGTCTTCTATGGGTGCTGAAACCTGTTAAAGGAGACGGTAATCTCTTCGGTTCCCTCTTAATTTCTCGTTACAAAAAAAGACAGCCATCTGATAAGCTCGACGGTAATTTAGGATATGTTGAAAGGTATCACCAGTACATGTTTTCAATTCCTTACTCTGACCACTCATGCTTTACAGAGATACAAGAATTTATTGAACTTGTCCAACCAACTAACATGAAAGGTATTGTGTCTTCATCATCTTGTTATATGTTGACCCACTTTACTACTTCGGTCGCCTTTGTGGTGTAAACCAACCACCAAAAAGGTTCGTCTACAAGCATGAAAAGAAAGAGGGAGGAAAAAAAGTTGTTGTATCTTATTTTGAAAGTGGTAATTCTCCCGAGGCAGGAAGGAAAAAAAGCAGGCCAATAAAAGTGGATTATAAAAGAGTTAATGTAAGCAGAGCGAGCGCATCAAAAAGAGTGTGCCGTGGGGCCAAGATTGTGGAAAGTGAGTGTTCAGATTAAAAGTGTTAACTTTTGTGAATGGGTGAGCCAAAAAAATACTTGTAGAAATACTTGCAATCAAGCATATATCTGTAGAACTCTGGTATGGGTATCATGTGGTACCGAAAGTTGTTGGAAATGATAATTTGCCCTGTTTTCAGTATCTCGAGTTTTACTGTGCAGTAGTTGATGGACTTCATCATGAATTATCAAATACGAGGAGTCCATATCTAAATCTTATTTACAATGACAATTACAATCTAGTTTTTCAAGCAACACATACCACAGTATATGTGTTCATTGCAACTCTTGTTTCTAATGGATTTTTCCAATTATCTTGATGGGATATGTGGTTGATGTACTTAAGAAACCGAACAAGTGGGATACATTGATCCAAATTCTTCAGGTATTTTGTTAATACAAAACTTATGGGATTTTTTCTGCTTGTGCACTGTTTATAGATATTTAAACTCTCTCAATTAACATCATCAAGGCATTAACTATGAGACTTTCAGCAGGCATTCACCAAGCTTTATAAGTGCTTTGCCTCATCTTATTCTGCATGTCAAACTTTATAGTATAAGCTGAAAATGTGCCGGTGCATGCATACACTTTCCAAGCATAAATATAATAATAACAAGTAGAGTTAGGATATTCAAGTGTTGAATAATTTCTTGAGTGAATTTAGAATCTTCTATTGTCTGTATTTTTTTCATGTCCTGTTCAAGCATCTTGTATCTGTTGTTCAAAAGAAAACAACCATCATGGATATCAGGTTTGGTGTTTCTGTATAATTTCTGCGTCTATGGATAAACATTTCATATCCGTTTTCTGCAAGCATAATGCTATGCATCTAGAGGAAAGAAGAAAAAGAAGGCCAGATATCAGATCATGAATGAAGCTGAAGATTGTAAACAAGCTACAAGTGTAATATTTGATAGAGAATTGTCTGTGATGATGGAGTATTTGTTAGCTTTTTCTATGTTGCTAACACACTCTCAAACATCCACTTATACACCCTTAGTCTTTACTTTGAGGTTGCATAATTATTTTTTTATGCTTTTTGCTTTTTTATCCGTACCTTTTCAAATTGTTATTTAATGATCATTAAACTTTCTTTGAAAAACAAAAGGTACCACAAAGAAATTTATTTTCAAGTTTTATAATATATATTTGTTTGAGTTTATTCAATATTTACGATAATGATAATAATAAAAGAAATTAAACCAACCAAAACCTTAAACCTTAACCTTTTCTATATAAATACTACACCGTCTCTCTCTCTCATCAATCCATTTATCATCTCCTCTCTTTGTGTTTTATTCTAGCTCTTCTCTTCATCATTTCCTTAACAACTTATAGTAACAATGGTGACTTACAAAATCTTGGTGTCTTAAATGCTTCTTGCTCTCTTTACGGGTTCAGCTTTGGCTCAGGCACCAGGAGCCACACCAACAGCTCCACCAACCAAATCACCATCTCCTGCACTAGCTGCTCCAATAACGCCAACTCTCGCTCCATTTGTCCCTACGCCAACTCCCTCTACTACTTCATACATTCCTCCTTATTCATCTCCAGCCAGCTCACTGATAAGGGAATTTTTAGCATGTATATTTTTCATTATTCATGCTTGATTTTGAAATATTTTGGATGTGTTGCACAAGATAATTAGAATTTTAGATCCCTTTTTGAACTATTGACCTTGTGGGAAATTAATATGTTTTCAGATACTAGGTTACTGAGCAGGCAGAATCTGGTAGTAAAACCGAACATTGATTTATCGTGTGTTGCAAAGGAAGCTATACAACTCAGTTCTAGATGTTCGTCACCATTTGCAAATATCTGAGATAAAGGTCTACAAAACATGCGAAGGGCAAATAACTCAGTTTTGCTGTTTCGAAGCCCAAAAAGCGAGTCTAAAAATTGTTGAATCATACCCGAACTTCCTGCACTCCAAATACTGTCTCGGTTTATGGCCCTTATCTCAAGTCTTAGAGGTCCAAAAATTACAAGATTGGTGTCGTTGGAAAGAAGATTCGATTTTCTACAATTTCTCCAGAAATAGAGATCTTTGAATTCGCACGTTTCCTGCCTCAAATATGGTCCTCAATGTCTGGGTAGGAAGGAATTCAAATCAGAAAAGGAAACTGTCTTCATTCCAGCGAGGGTAAAAAGGCCACAATATAAAAGAAAAAAAGAGGGGTCTGCAAGAAAAACATGTATACATAGAGACCTTAAAATAGACTAAAAGGAGAAGAAGAAGCTGCACAAAGAAGGATGAAAAACAGAGGCAAAAATAGAGAAGATTTGGAGGACACCTATCTATTCCACTGTCATTATTTGCTTTTAAGTGATGTTCATCGTATCAAGTTTGTTTATCTTTAATTTAACGGTGGAGTAGACTTTTATTCTGGGATTTTTGATGTAACATTACTATAAATATGTGAACAATTTCTTTGATTGAATTATTACATTAAGTTGTTGAGTATTTCATTCTATGTGTAATGCTTGTGTATGTTTGGCCAACATCTACATGACTTAGAATTCAATTTGAGACTGAGAAGTGATAATTATTTTAGCTTTTATTTGAAATACCTTAAGAAATCTATAGGATAGAGATATCCTAGGAACTTTTGTAATCATTATAGGTTTTACGGTACTTAATAAATTTCGACAAGTTCAGAACTTTTGTAGAGTATATGAAATTTGCTTGTCGAAATAATTCATTGATACTCGAGAGAGATTAGTTTTTAAATTAGAAAAACCTGATTATCAATGTTAGGAGTAATTAATTCAATTGAGAAAGTTCACATAGGAATAGTTATGGTAAGTCAGAAATCTTAGAACCAATACAATTGAATTCATTAATATTTAATCAATTGGTTGTTTGTTTTTAATCATTAATTTTTGTTTCATAAACTATCTCATTCAATTCCTCAAATAGATCATAATTTAAAAGACTTTGGTAATTAGTAGTAATTTTTACAAATCCTCGTGGGACGATACTCTACTCATCACTTTATTACTTGTTACGATTCGTGCACTTGCGAGATTAAGCAACACTTACCACCATCTCTTGTTACCCCTAGCCCCTCCATATCTATTCCTCCAAACATTGTTTCTCCTTCAAACACTGTCGACAGTCATTGTCTTCCATCTATTATACATCCAAATCAATTATGTGAAGATGTTTAGTAGGTAAGAAATTTCTCAAGAGTTTTCTGAAAGAGTCTATATCAAAAGCATGTCAACCACAAAAAATACATGTTGATGTTTGTAGTCTTATCAAACCATGTTTGTTTGGTAAGAATCTGTATTTTTTACTTTTTATTGATTATTATAGTAGAAAAACTTGGGTATACCTTTGAAAAGAAAAGTCTAATATGTTTAGTTGTTTTAAAAAGTTTAAGGCATTAGTTGAAAAGGAAGTAATTATTCTATATAATCACTCGGGACAGATAGGGAGTGAATTTTGTTCTAATTATTTTAATGTGTTTTGTGAAGATCATGGTATAAAGAGACTCCTAACGGTGCCTAGATCTCCATAATAAAATGGCATGATGGAGATAAAAAAAAAAAACAGAAGCATCATCAACATGGTAAGAAGTATGCTCAAAACCAAGAAGTTGTCTAAAGAGTTTTGGGCCGAAGCTGTAGAATATGTTATCTACTTGTCAAATAGATATCCTACTAAAGGCTTGAATGACATGACTTCACAAGAAGTATGGAGTGGAAGAAAGCCAAGTGTTTCTCACTTGAAAGTTTTTTGAAACATTTGTCTATGTGCATGTAGATGATCAAGTAAGGACCAAGTTAGATGACAAGAGAAAAAAGATGATTTTTATGGGTTATGATCAAAAGTCTAAATGATACACGCTTTACAACCTTAATGAAGGAAAGATGGTGATTTGTAGAGATGTTGAGTTCAATGAAGATGGAGTATGTGATTGGAAGATAGATGATGGTAAGAAATATGACTTCCTACTGATTCTTGATGAAGATGAGAAAAGTTATGAAGATCATTAAGAACCTATAATTACACCTCCATAAACACCAATGAGCTCAATTTCTTCTTATTCTTCATTTTCTTTTAGTAGAAGCTTAAGTAGTGGCACTCCTCTAAGTCCACCATGAAAGATAAAGAGCCTTGATAACTTATATGGGGTAACTAATCTTATTGATGATGTAACATTATATAGTCACCTTGTTATATGTGATTCTATAGTGTTTAAAAAAGCAATAAATGATGAAAAGTAGAGAATTGCTATGGATGAGAAGATTGCATCAATTGAGAAAAATGACACATGGAAATTGGTTCTTAGACCAAGTGGAAAGAAGTCAATAGGTGTCAAGTGGATCTACAAAGAAAAGAAGAACGTCAAATAAGAGGTGAAGAGGTACAAAGTAAGGTTAGTGGTAAAATGCTATAGTCAAAAGCATGAGATTAACTATGATAAAGTATTTGCTTCAGATGTGCAAACAACAAAGTTGGTTGTGGATGATGATCATGTTCTCAAACAGTTGTTTGGACTTGGAGAACTTGTAATTGTTTCATATAAGTTATTATTATTAGTCTTGTCGAAGTGTGGACCAAGCCACTAATCACTTACTTTTTTTTAGGTGTTGTTAGTTATGTGTTTGGGCCTAGCATTTGATTCTTGTGGGTTATAAATCAATACATGTGGATTTATGTGTTTGTCAATATGAGTTTTGGTAGATTTAATTAATGAAAGCTATTCTAGTTTTCTTTTCATCGTCTAATTATGATGCCTCTTCTTCAACCAAATAAGAATATTGATAGATTATTATTGAATCACTTCTTCGTTCATGGTTATCTATTATGGTGCATTTCTGCATGGAACACTACCCCCTTTTTTTTCTTGGTTTTTGGATCTTTTGTTCTGTTCATTTGGAAGTTAAGATGATGGAGTTGTTTGAAAGAAATGTTAATATAATTTCGATTGGCATTAAGTCATTTGAATGTAAAGTAATATGAGATTACATGTTTGGTCTCTTTAGAAAATTTCTTGTAAGATTATGCTTGGAGCTGAAAGTGTTGATATGTTGTAATTACATGATGGTGATACCGTGTGTTTCATTATAAGATATTGTTTAATCGTGGAAATAAATGTTAGTTTAATATGCTTTATAGCCAATCGGTTGGTTACACATGTCATTATTATATTAATGTAAATACATATTTATTATTAATAAAGGCTTAATTTATCTTTAATATTCATATAATATTAGATTAATGAATCTAGAGTAAAGATAAAGTTCATGGGACAAAAATACTCTGCAAAGAAAATTATAAAATTGTTATAATTATGAGATTTCTATAGCATTAATGTATTGTTCATGGTCAATGCTCTCTTAAATACTGAACATTCATTAGAGTCGTAAAGACTAGTACATATTATGTTCTTTTCTTTATAAAAAGAATGCCAATATAAAGGTTGAAATCAAGCATACATCTATTTGTACTCATTGAAATCTAGGCTATATATACTAAATATAAATAGGAAATTTACCTTACCATATATAGCTCCTTAGAATTGCTCTTTGTAATTACTGTGCACATGACAACTTTTTATAAATAATGAAAGACTAGTCTTGGATGGGAAGAGGTCAAACCATTCTGTTATGGTATCAGAGCTTTTCTCACAAAAATTTTAAGTATTAGTTTTCTCAGTCATAGCTTTATGGAGAAGTTAGATAATGTTTGTGTTAGATTTACTGGCAAAAATTATGTTGTTTGGGCATTTCAGTCGAAGATCTTTCTCAAGGGAAAGAAGTTATGAGGCCATATAGATGGCAACGACAAAGAAGACTCGGCTACTGAGGGATCTGTCGTTGCTAAGGCAGCATGGGTTGCTAAAGATGCACAAATCATGTCATGGATTCTTAGTTATAAGTAGCCACATCTGATTCTTTCTTTATGTCCTCATAGATCTGCAAAGGCTCTATGGGATCACCTCGTACAAGTCTATAACTAAGACAACAATGTTAGGCGTTTTCAGCTTGAGTTGTTATTGCCAACTATACCCAACAAACGCCTTTGAGGCTTAGATTATATCACTTCCACATGTATCCAACAATCTTCAAGCGGCTGATGATTTCACCAATACTCTCAGACGACAACGTCATCATTTTCTTACGACTAAATTGATGCTTATGGACAAGCCCGCATCAATTTGAGGGGGGATGTCAATAGAAAGGCTGAAATCAAGCATACAACTATTTGTACTCATTGAAATCTAGCTTGTAAATACTAGATATAAATAGGAAATTTACCTTACTATATATAGCTCCCTAGATTTAGCTTATTATATATAGCTCCTTAAAATTGCTCTTTATAATTACTGTGCACATGAAAACTTTTCCTATATAATGAAATACTAGTCTCAGATGGGAGGAGGTCAAACCATTTGGAAGCAGTTGTTCTCATAAGTTGAGATATAAGGAATACCTAGAATTAATATGTAGATGTTTGTCATAAGACATGTACACTAAACTGACCTGCATAAGAATTTCATATGGAGAGATCACTCATGTCTATAGAAAGACTCATGTGGCAGTTGTGTAAGTGATTCTTAGACTTGAGATCACTAAGTCATCTTATGTAGAGAATGTTATGTTATGATCTTGTTATATGTTATCTTAATCGAGGTAACGAAAGAGCAAACATTGGGTATGACATGAACTATATAAAAATATTTGAGTGATCAAGATAGGATTCATCATCCTATGTGAATTAGAAAAAATGTTTCATCTATTCTCAAATAATATTGACTGAGAAATCCTTGGTCATGGTGTAATGAGATTTGAAAAGAGTTTCAAATCTTATTCAAGCAATCAATGACTATTATGTAGAGAACAAACATGATTTAATATAACAGACATACTTCATGCTTTAATGTTAAATCGGGACATTGTTAATGGAAGAATATTAATTATACTGAGAAACTGGTTATTGAAAGGTTAAAATCAAACCACTAATGAATTTTCTAATATTTGAGAGATCATGACACGTTGCTAGACGATATAGCTGATCTTCAAATATAAATTAATCAATTGTTGAATTGATAATAAATTAAATTGTTTAATTTATTTAATTCTATTTAATTATAATTATAATTTATATTCGGGCCAAGGTATTAGAAACCTAATGAGTCTCATACATTAGGAACCATTAGTAAGAAATTAAAATGACTTGATTAAAATATATTTTAGAAATTAAGAATTAGAATATAATTAATACAAGGATTGTATTTGTAGACCTAGAAAAAATCAAATAAGAACTTGATTGATTAAATTTTTAAAATCATCCTTAAATAATATATGAATATTATTTAAGAGGCAAATAGATATTTTATCATTTATAGGGTTTTTAGGATTCTCTATAAATATAAAGCTAAGCCTATTATTTTGTAAGTGAAAAAGAAGAGTAGTTGTTTGTTAGATAGAAAAACTATGTAAATAAAATATTAGAGCTAATACTCTAGACATAACAATCATTTTCTCCTAAATAGAGATTTCTCACGGGTGATTTGTGTGGATTACCGTTGAATGCCAGACAATTGAACAACTTGTGATTTTCAAATAATAAATCCCTAAACAACTTTAGATCTATTTGACGGAATCATAGGGACTCCCGAATAATTTTATTTCATAGTTTTTACTGGGCGTATGATATTCAAGAAACCAACAGTTATATAAGAGCCATCATTAGACAATTATGGTTGTTGATTACTTGCTTTAATTTTTATTAGTTTTAATTTTGAATTAATTTTATGTGGAAAAAATTAATTTTCCCGAAAGCAATTTTTCTCTTATGATTTGTTTTTGTTTTTGAAATATAAACGCATTGATTGAGCATATCAAAACTAATCGTGTCCTTGGATTCAACGGCGCTAGATTTGCTGTCACTCGCTGCTGGCGTGAGATGTAGAAAGAGGAGATAGTTTATTGTTGGAAAACATTAATTCTTTGGATTGTTTTTCAAATAACTCGGTAAAATCGATTGCTATAAAACTTTTTTTTTTTTTTAAGGACTGTTGACATAAAAGAAATGGACATTTCATTGTGGTCTGCTAAGCCAACCCACCAAATCTTCTTCCTCGTCGTCGAGGATCGCTTTCAAGTGTGTACAGGTGAAAACCAAGTAAAGGTCGTCAAAACTGATCCAATTTTCAACCTTTTGGAATGGATTATTTTTAGTCTTCTTGATTTTCTCTCTTTTGGTTTATATGACCTAAACATGGTGACTCCTCTTATTATTTAGGGCATGACCTCGAACCTTCAAACTTAAGCAGGGAAGACCATGATTTTCTTTTTAAATGGTTGTACATATATGTTGATGAAGATTATAGCAATGTTTTTTAATATTTTCATTTCATCTCTATCGAAATCAATTTTTATATTACTTTTATAAATAAAAGTACTAAAAAACAAATATATCATTTTAAAAAAAATAGTAATAAGATTCAAACTGAATCTTAAAATTAAAGGACTTATATTTTTATAATAAAATCTTTGTTTTTATCATCATAATTTTAAAACTTGATTTGAAATTTTAGATCACAAGTTAGGAGAGTCAATTTATATTAATATCATAAATTTTTATTTAAAAAAATATCAAAACAATGTTGTTTTGATAATTTTTTTTAAAAATATTAATAGATTTTTAATAAGTGTTATGACTATTAGGTTTTTAATCTAGTCAGGTTAATTGTATAAATCAATTTAAATCCAAATCAGCCGAATCTCGATATGTCATATGCCTGCCATGCATCATAAAAGAGACGAGCAAAGGAAAAACATTGTTTCATTAAACATGTAATTAAGGACAATTTTTTTATCATAAAAAATCACGCAAGCCAACAATATATTTTATGTTCATGAAAGTGATTGGAGTGAGTTTTCTTGGCTATGCGGCCTTTTTCTTCCATGGTGACCAAGCTTGAGTTCCCAGTCCTCTGTCTGGTCATGACAAACCATTAATTGTCTTACACAGAATTCAAGTTCGATCTCTTGAAGGTTGCAAAATGGAACTTTGAATTTTCTTTTCTTGGCACGAGAATGACTTTTTTATCATAATAAATCACGCTCACTGGATCTCAAATGATGAAGGGTGTTCTGGGAGTTTAGTTGAAATTATTTTTTAAAGTTTTTTTTTAATATATTAAAATAATATTTTTTAAAAAAATATTATTTTTAATATTAATACATTAAAATGATTAAAAAAAAACTAATTTAAAGAAAATTGTTTTTAAGATTTGCTAAAACTCTTTTGTAAATGCAGCTCCAAACGAACACCAAATATTTATTGAAAGAAAAAATATGAGACACATATTTACCTAAAAGTTCAAATTGTCATTTTCGTTTTAATGAATGCGTCAACCACCACATGTAAATAATTATAAATGACAGCAAATACTTTTAGATTTATTGGGATTGAATTATTGAAATAATGTAATGAGTAAATGGAAATTTAACCAAATTTGATAGATATTGAAAAATAGGTTTAACTTCAATTTTAATATATATATATATATATATATATATATATATATATATATTTGGATTTAAATGAAAATTGATTGAGAATATCATATGGTAATAAAATAAATAAATAAATGATGGGGAGAACCATGTTGAATGTGTCCAGAAGAAAGCTCGGTTGACTTGTGGTTCAAAACAACAGACTTTGAAGTTTCTTTGGCAAATGCTTACGTAGCATATTGAGACCAAGTCTTGTTTTCTCTCTTTCAGACTCTATTTTAACTAGCTGTAGTGTGCATTCTTGCGCCTCCAACATCTCAATCTTGCCTGCAAAATTCTTTAGCAGCAGCCATGGATGTCCGAAACAATCCATGGATCATGTTCTTTGTTATCTTTTTTTGTTTTCCTCTCAACTCCCATGTCTCCCTTGGAGCTGATACAATCTCTGCAAACAGTTCTCTCTCTGGAGACCAAACTATTGTCTCAGCACGAAAAGTCTTTGAACTTGGTTTCTTCCGTCCAGGTAACTCCCCAAACTACTATATAGGCATGTGGTACCATAGAGATAAAGTGTCTGAACAGACCATAGTTTGGGTAGCAAACAGAGAGACACCCGTTTCTGATAGATTTTCTTCAGAGTTAAAGGTTTCTGGTGGTAATTTATTTCTCTTTAATGAGTCCAAGATCCCAATTTGGTCCACAAATTTGAGCTCTAGTAGGTCAAGTTCTGTGGAAGCAGTTCTTGGTGATGATGGAAATCTTGTTTTGAGAGATGGGTCTAATTCAGTGTCACCACTATGGCAGTCTTTTGATTTTCCAGCTCATACATGGCTGCCTGGTGCCAAGGTTGGATTGAACAAAATCACCGGAAGGAACACACTTCTCATTTCATGGAAAAGCAAAGATGATCCTTCACCAGGTCTTTTCTCTCTTGAGCTAGACCCAAATCAGAGTCGATATTTGATCTTTAGGAATAGGACTAAATACTATTGGGATAGTGGATCATGGAATGGACAGATTTTCAGCTTAGTTCCTGAAATGAGATCCAACTATATTTACAACTTTAGTTATGTTAACGATGCTAATGAGAGCTATTTCACCTATTCATTGTACAATGAAACACTCATATCTCGGTTTGTGATGGCGGCTGGAGGACAGATTCAGCAACTATCATGGTTGGAGATTAGCCAAGCATGGTTTTTGTTCTGGTCTCAACCAAAGACGCAATGTGAGGTTTATGCTTACTGCGGGGCTTTTGGAAGCTGTAATGAGAATTCACAGCCTTTCTGCAACTGCTTGAGAGGTTTCAACCCGAAAAAATGGGAGGACTGGAAGTCGGAGGTTTTTTCTGGTGGATGTGAGAGGGAATCAAATCTGCAGTGTGGGAATTCTAGTGTTGTTAATGGGAAGAGTGACAGATTTTTCTCGAGTAACAATATGAAGTTGCCTGCAAATCCACAGACAGTGGCAGCCAGGAGTGCACAGGAATGCGAATCCACTTGCTTGAGCAACTGCACTTGTACTGCCTATGCTTATGATGGCAGTCTGTGCTCAGTTTGGTTCGGCGATCTTTTGGATATGCAACAACTTGCAGATGACTCAAATGGAAACACTATCTATATCAGGCTTGCAG
>Ga0307510_10001730_pt1 | contig 24279 bp, 29 predicted proteins | sample 12_EM_MG_FD_207224 | JGI IMG/M metagenome (GOLD analysis project Ga0307510, IMG submission 207224) | Populus trichocarpa ectomycorrhiza microbial communities from riparian zone in the Pacific Northwest, United States - 12_EM | ecosystem: Host-associated > Plants > Roots > Unclassified | place... | reverse complement strand
CGGAGGTTAGAGAGATTCCCGGAAAGATGAGAAGATAGCGACGCACCACATACGCATCGGCACCAAAGTCCCACCACCTGTGGGCAACGGTGAGGTGACGTTTTTTGATGGACAGCATTCTGAAACGCACCGATTTTGCAGTTCCTCGTCAATGTAGGGCGCAAATAGGGAATGCGTTCTCAATTGAACCGTCTGTAAACGGAAAGCAAAAAGAAGGGGGTTCAGCATATCTTGGGTTGTCCAGGAATATCTTTGCGTACCCGCTCAATGGTCCGGTCCGCTATACGGGTGCCGTCGTACTCTAATGCCAAGGCGAATGACGAGTACAGGATAAAGACAACGGATAGTAGGTGCCCCAGGACCATGTCAGTCGGTCTCGGGTTGTTACGAGTAAGTGAGTATAGATAGAAACCCAGGTAGGGATGGGGGTGCGAATTAGAGAAAGAAGCGCTGCCTGCAGCCTGCAGTGAGCGTTAGGCAGAGCAGACGTGATGCGGTCACCAATGACAATTCGTGGCGTGGCACAACATAAACTGAACCAAAAATAAATAAATAAAATAATCCAGACTGAGCCACGTGGCCTTTGTATCACATAACTTACCCGAAATCACTCGTAAGCTCGAAGTCAACACCAATGCGAATATGTTTTAGTTGAATTACTTTTAGCAGCTCTTTGAGCGTGCTCGCATACATGTCGCGAAAGTCCTCCCAGCCTCTGACCGCAGGCTCTCCTGCTCCATCCCAATCACTCGCCGTTGTTTGTGTCGCGACCCTTCATCTGGGAGCGCATCCACATCAATCACTTCAACTTCGCCGCCGATTTCATGCGGCTTCAATGTCGGAGAAACTGGTGAGGGTAGCTGACCGGAGCCTATGCTGCGCTGCGACAACGTACGTCTGCGCAGGCGTGGCTTCTCTTGTGCCTGCGCCTTCACGCGCTTGATGACGTTGCTTCGTGCGCGCCCTAGGTCGGACATGGCTGGCACGGCGGCAAGGCGGTTCTCGATGACGAGGTGCTCCATCTCGCGTGTGAGCAGTTCAAGCGTGTGTTCGTCTGGGTCTTCGGAGCGTTTCGAGCCAAGGGATTTCACGGAGAGCATTTGCATCTCAACCATATTTTGTACTAGAAGTAACGCATTATCGGGGTAAGCCATAGAGTTAATAAGCTAAAAACCTACGCTCTCGATCAACGTTTTTAACCTTTTCTAGGATCATGGCTGCGCTTTGGGCAAGAACCTGGCTAGAAGCATCGTCCGACGCATCGGGGAAGAGAACAGGAGCTACTCGAGAGACCGCAATGCTGAAGAACATGAAAAGCTAAGAGGGCACCGTCAGATGTGTGAGTTGAACGTGATAAACCGCAACGAAGTAACATACTTGATGGAGGAGACGGATATGTTGGAAAGCAAGGCGTGTAGGGAAAAAGACGGAGAGAATGGAATATCCCTGGTATTCGGGCGATGATGGAGAAGGGCTGAAGAGCAGTGAGAGCTCCGATGCGAGATGGCCAAAGAACATGATGTAACGCCACTTAAGAGAGACGTCGGTCCTTAGTTGGTAATTGTCAAATGTCAATAGGGAAGGCCTACGAATGCAACACCACTGCTCTTTCCAATCGCGGAAAAGAAGAGAAGAGCAAGGCCGGATACGATGTGGAAACCAAGGGACTGGATGAGGCCGCGCGCAAGGAAGTCGCGCTGGGTAACGCATTCCTTGCAGCTTAAGACCTCCGCACCGAACCTGTACAGATGTCTTGAGAGGTCATCACCCATCATTGATCAACTCACCGATCATAGGCCCAACGTTTGTTGGGTTCCATCAGGGCTTCGTATCCCTCACGCACTGCTACAAACAAGTTACTTCCTTCGGGGCCAACACGGTCTGGATGATATCTTCGTGCAAATGCGCGGAATGCCGCCTTGATTTTACCCCCATCGGAGGCAGGAGAAATGCCGAGTAGCTCGTAAAAATTGAGTGGTGTAGAGTGCGACGCTTCGAGGAAGTTGTAAACGAGGTACGACAGCACAACAAATGCAAAGGTAAGGCGATAGTGCAAAGGCGTGATGGGCGTGCGGAGGTAGGGCCGCGCCCAGCGCAGTAGGGTACTGGTAATGAAATCGGGGATATAGGACCAGCCAAGAAGGCTAAATATTGCTTTTGTTGTAGAAGAGGGCATCGTTTATCGAATCTTTGTTGTAGAATAGTTAGCGTGGGGACGTGAAAGGGACCGAAGAGGACAAGATGGGCTCAGATCAGGTAAAGTATCCCGAGGTGCATGTGATCTCCTTTCCTCAGCCCTGATCCCCGGAAACCGTCCACCTGTCACGACAACCTCGTGCCTCTACTTGTCCGCACGAAACCACGCATCGCTTGCATGGAGCTCGAGCAAGGACGCTTTAATACGTGCGCCCGTCTTGTCGTACGAAGACAGGGTAATGGATGCTTCATTCTAGAAGAATAACCACGTCTGCGACCACCCAGTGCGACGTCAAGGAGAGATGCGTCGCACGGGCTCGGCTGGAAGCGCTGGGAGCATTCTGCGCAAGCGCAGCCCGACTCCTCGCTGTGGGCTCGGCCTTTGCTTACGGCCCGGTGATGTCAAGGAGCGCAAGCCTATGCACGAGCCCGGCGTGTAGTGCCAAATGAATGTCTGTCCGGCCTTACGATATGTCACGGAGAGCTCGTGAGATGACACATTGAGTATCGAACATATAGGAGGGCTCGAGGTTTCCAAGTGGAGCGGTCACCAAGGAGGCGTGAGGATCGACCCTTTTACTAGAGCATCGTGGCAAGGAAATCAAGTGGAAACAGAACGTACCAATTTCTGATCTAATCGGAGGTCAGGAATTCTATGGCTCGTGTAGTTTCGATGTTGGAGTGGGTGACAGCGAGATGGAAAGAATTGAACGGTCCAAGAGAGGTTTGCAGCTGAACAAAACAAAGCACGTTTGAGTTACAAGGCAAGGAACAAGAGGAAGGGAATGGGCCGACATAAGAAATGGAAAAAAGGTATGGGAGAATGCTTGCTGTCGATGTTCAAGAGTGAGAGAAAGGAATGCGCATGGGAGAGCACATGAGAGCCGCGGTTAAGAATGTCCCCGCAATGTATGGGTTGCCTCAATCCCGTCCCACCACGCAGTACTCACGCAGTCTGCTTCCTTCCAGCACATTGCTTAGTCATCAGGTCACTCGTCATCACTCCGCTCAAATCCACCACGGTCAGCTGACCTCTTTATTTAAACGCAACGCGACCGCGAGTTTCGTCTCAGTCTCAGTACAATGACACGACCATCATATACCCCGGCTTCAATTCGAATGTCCCATCACTGAGCGTGCTTTCTACGGCTCCTCTAAATACTGAATTTCAGCTTCCGTTAACTCGATATCAGTGGCATCTGCAAGCAGGACTCAGGCCTTAGATCCCCCAGAGTCACGCCGAGACCAATGTCACGCACCAATCAGCTCCTTAATCTTCTCGATACTTGTTGAGCCAACGACCGGCGAAGTGACCCGTGTCAACGACCATGCCAAGGAGACCTGGGCCATGCTTATGCCGCGTTTCTTGGAAATCTCCTCGACCCTGCTCAAAGTCTTGTAAGGCCTCGTTCATGCGCCTGCCCGTAGGCTAGGGCTACGAACCTGTTAATGATATCCACTGTACCTGGACCTTCCAAGTAGCCAGAGAGGAAGCTGGAGGAACGACGGGGTCAAGTGGTTAGAAAGGCCCAGGAGGACAACTCGAGAGCAGACACACTGATCGTTATCACCACGCGTGGTACGTGTATCGCTTGTAAATGGGCGGGCGAGGAGGCCCCGCGCCAACGGCGACCACGGGATGATGCCCACACCGAAGTGCTTCAGTGTGGGGAACATCTCACGCTCCTCTTCTCGATACACAAGTGAGTGATGGTCCTGCATAGAGACGAAGGGTGTGAGGCCATGAGTAATGGCATAATCTGTAATTTCTCTCATCAACAATGCTAGTCATGACCAGAGTCTGTTCATCAGCTGCTCACTCTGCATGACGTGGACTACAACAAAGATCAGCAAGAGGGTCGCCCGAGATCAACATCGAACAAGTACGCACATTGCCAAGCATAGCAGCTGCTCATGCCTATATACCGGACATGTCCCGCTTTGACGACGTCATGCAGGGCCTGCATCGTCTCTTCAATCGGTGTCTCAGGATCGAAGCGGTGGCACTGCAGCACATCGATGTGGTCAAGTTGGAGGCGTTCGAGCGACTTCTTCACCGAGTCAAAAATATGCTGCAAGGTGAACGTTAGTCCAGCATACCACGTGGGGGGAGGGGACGAGGGCACCTACCTTGCGGCTGAGGCCATGCTGATTCACGTATCCTATCTTGTCGAGCTCAGCGTCCGACTTTCCCACCAAAGCCTCTTCTATCGTTTTTCCGACAGTGCCGTACAACTGCACGACGGCATCCCAGTGAGCCAAAAGTCTCTACACGCGAACCAGTGAGCCTAAGTACATACTTTCGTCATGACCACTATCTCCTCGCGTGGAAGATTGAGAACCTTGATGGCCTTGCCGAGATATATTTCGGAGACGCCATGTGAGTAAATGTTCGCTGTGTCGAAAGTGTTCACACCGTGTTCGTAGCTTCGCAACGGATGTGCTCGTGAGATCATCAAGGACAGGGTAAAAGGAGGTCGTGAATGGGCTCATGCAAACTTCACATGCTCGATGGCCTCTTGCTCACCGAGAACCCACGGTGACCAACGCGAGTCACCATATGACATCATCCCAAGGATAATCCTAGACACTTTCAATCCTGACTTGCCCAAACGAACTGTAATTGTTCATATCAGAGACGATGCGTCTTCGGAAAAGGACTCCCCGCGAGAGGGAGATTTCGTACCATATGGAACCCTTTTCGTTACGGTAGGAGTAGACATGATTATAGTTGTATCTGAGCTCGCTCTTGGGGCACTGAGGAAGTCACTCCGTTATTGGGTACAAAGTCTTGGAGTCTACGCAGCTTTTATAGACCACAGTGATTCCTAATTACACCCGATCAAAGAAGGGGGTGTTCTTACGAAGCAATGATGTGCTGGCATGGCGGCAGCGGCAAAGGGTCAATGTGGGTTGACAGGAACTCCACTGGCAGGCCGTAACCACGGACCAATGTGGATCATGCCAGTGGGTGAAATTATGGCTCTTGCATTGTAAGCAGCGGATGTTCTCATGGTACCCTGGGTTTAACTGTGTTTCAGAGTTCTGATAAATCAATATGTCACCGACCGTTCTTTTTCGCTCAGAGTTTGATCTTTGCGGCAAACTCGGAACACGAGGCCATCAGTGCTTATGGAAGACGTCAATGTCAGCAGAAATCTGGTGGGCCTGGTTGTTGCTTCAACATGATCATAACGACCTAGCTGCGATATCCCAACATTACCGTATGACAAGAACCAAAGACAAAGCGAAACAGGCGAGCGCCTGAACATGTACTGCACAAGGCATCATTCTCGCTACCGTTAGTAATACCCAGCTCCTACTAATGCGCTCGTGGTGACTCTTACCTCTAGATCTCCATAATCATGCATTAGACCACATGCGCATCCCTCTTCTTCGGAAGCACATATCTGTCAAGCTGCTTTAAATATTCGTTACGGTTCGGCCGTACCTTTTCTCGCACTTGGTCACGGTCGGCCTCACGCATCAGGCTACGACTAGCCAGATCAGGATCGGAGATGGTCTGGCCCTTCCTTGTCACTGCGGTTCGCCGACAGTCTTCTGCCGCGGCGCATTTTCAAGAACACGTCTTGCGACCTCTGTCGGATCCTCCGTCATGCTGCTCGGAGCACCGTTGCCTTCGATTTCGGATTCGTGCTCGCTTACGGCGTGATGTGTAGCTTGTGCCACGTCGGCAGCTGCAAGTTCCCCGAGGCCTACGGTGAATATTGCTTAGGACTGCTTCAGAACTGCCAAGTGTCAGCTCCATATACCTTGAGGAGTTCTCTGGGACAAATAACCTGCCAGTGAATCGCTGTTACTGGCAGAGGAGATTGACCCTCCACGAGGCTGAAGAACACTGCGCTCTCCAAATGAGGCACCGACGCGGCCGGATTATTGTTAAAAATCTCGGATCCAGGACATTCAGCAGGACACCGCCTCCTCTTGACTGGCCCGGTATTCTCCCAGTCGACACTGTCCTCGCGCGAGTCAAGGTCGTCAATAGCACCATGGGCGAAAAGATCGTCATTATTTATGTCTCCCAGCGGACACGTGTATTCAATTCACGGCTGGATCATGTTCTTTACAAAATTTAACGTGAACATATTACTGACATCACCCTCCAGCTTCCAGGTTTGAACTTGAAGATCTCCTCAATGGCCCATCACAGAGCGCGCTTTATATGGCTCTTCCAAATACTGAATTTCAGCGTCGGTCAATTCGATATCAGTAGCATCTACGAGCAGAGCGCAGGCTTTAGATTCCTGTAGCTATCCACAGAGAAACCAACGCCACGCACCAATCAGCTCCCCGATTTTCTTAATACTCGTAGAGCCGATGACTGGCGATGTAACCCGTGTCAATGACCATGCCAAGGAGACCTGGGCCATGCTTATGCCGCGCTTCTTGGAAATCTCTTCGACCCTGCTCAAAGTCCCGTAAGTCCTCGTTCACACACTGGTATAGCAGACCGGGGCTACGTACCTGTTAACAATTTCTGGTGTACCTGGCCCTTCCAGATAAGCAGGGAGCCAGCTGGAGGAACGGCGGGGTCAGGTAGTCAAAAGGGCCAACAGGTACAAAGCAGACGCACAAGTCGGTGTCGCCGCGGGTGGTCTGTGTGTTGCCTTTGGAGGGACGGGTGAGGAGACCCCGCGCCAACGGTGACCACGGGATGATGCCCACACCGAAGTGCTTGAGCGTGGGGAACATCTCGCGCTCCTCCTCTCGATACACAAGTGAGTGATGGTTTTGCATCGAGACGAAAGGTGTGAGGTTGTGTGTGATAGCATAATCTGTGATTTCACCCGTTAACAATGCTACGCCATGACCAGAGCCCTGACATCCACTGCTTACTCTGCATGACATGAACTACGACAAAGATCAGCAGAAAGGTAAGTAACTCCGAACGAGTACACACATTGCCAAGCATAGCAACTGCTCATGCCTATATACCGGACATATCCCGCTTTGACGACGTCGTGAAGAGCCTGCATTGTCTCCTCAATCGGCGTCTCGGGGTCGAAGCGGTGACACTGCAACACGTCGATGTAGTCGAGTTGGAGGCGTTCGAGCGACTTTTTCACTGCCTCAAAAATATACTGCAACGTGGGCCTCAGTACAGAATTCTGCACGTGAGAAGGAGACCAAGGCATCCACCTTGCGGCTGAGACCATGCTGATTCACGTATCCTATCTTGTCGAGCTCAGCGTGCGGTTGTGTCGCCAAATACTCTCCCGTCGTCTTTGCCACGGTACCGTACAACTGTACGACAGCATGAGTCGAGGATCTCGACACTGGTACCACCGAGACTGACAACATACCTTCGTCATGACCACGATCCCTTCGCGCGGCAAATTGAGAGACTTGATGGCCTTACCGAGATATATTTCGGAGAGGCCGTTGGAGTATACGTCCGCCGTGTCGAAGGTATTTATGCCATGTTCATAGCTTCGCAAATAGTGAGGCCCACGGGTAGGTCATAATATGGGGCGTGAATGGGCTCACGCAAACTTCACATGCTCGATGGCATCCTTCTCGCCGAGAACCCAAGGTTCAAATTTGGGGTCGCCATATGACATCATCCCAAGAATAACCCTGGACACCTTCAATCCCGAGTTGCCCAGGCGAACTGTGGTCGTTCGCGTCAGCGACTACCGATCGACGACAAAAGACGTCCTGCGATACGGGGATGTCGTACCGTATGGAACCTTTTTCGTTACAGCGGGAGCAGACATGGCTATAGTCATAACTGAGCTGGATATTGAGGCTGAGGGAGTGCTGTGAGGAAATTACTGCGCTGTTCGGCACAAGAACTTGCAGGCTACGCGGCCTTTATACACCACAGCGATTCCTAATTATAAGCGGTCAACATAAAGCACATTCTTGTAGAGCAGTGATGTGCTGGCATAGCGAATATGGCCCGGGTTGACTTTGAGCGAGCCAACGGACGAGTGTGAACACCATCACACCTTCGTCCATAGAAAGGGTCCACCACTTGCCTCATCTTTCTTTGCGGCCCTTAGTACGCTATCCGTTAGCGAATGTCATCATCTCACTCTGGGAGTCAATAGATGGACTTTGCTGTTGCAGTTTAACAAACCATGGAGCCACCAATACCAATATATCTCGGCTCTTCGCTTAGAAGCTTGATCCAGGAACCGTGCGCCTAGATGGGGCTGAACATTCAGCAATCACCACGTCAATCGGAAGAGGTCTTGTCGGCAGAGACGCTGTGAGCCGGAATAGGGCCACATTGCCATTTATTGTACTGTCATAAGGACCCAGCTGCGATATCGTAACATCATAACAAAAATCGACACAGCAAACACTTGAATATATACTGCACGAGCCGTTACTCGCCACACCACGTGTCCTCCAACTGTTAGTAATACCCAGTTCCGTGACTTCTACCCGTTAGATCTCTACATTCATACATCAGATCACATACACGTCCTCCTTGGGAAGTTCATATCCATCAAGCTGCTTGAAATACTCGATGCGCTTCCGCCGCTCCTGTTCTCGTGCCTGGCATTTGAAATCCAATTAGTCGACCTTGCGGATCAAGGAACAATGACGAGAAAGACGCACCTCACGCAAGTCCTCAGGCGTGCTCTCGTCTTCTTTCTTCTTCCGCGAGCGGCTCCCCACTGAGCCCTTCTTACTGCGTGAAGGCTGTCCGCCGGCATTGCGCGTTGCGCGACGGCCGCGAGACGGTCGTGTTTGCAGGCCACTACCCCCGGCGGGATTGGAAGTAGTCTTGATCTTCCTTGTCGCTGTAGTTCGTCGCTCAGTCTTCCGTCGCGGTGCGGTTTCAAGAACGCGTCTTGCGGCTCCCATCGGATCCTCCGTCGTCGACCCCTTGCCCCGAGCGTTCTCTTTCCCCTTGCCTTTGCCCCTGAGCTTTGGCCTCTTCTGTGGCCTCCTATACTCCTCGTCGCTCTCCCGATTATCGTAGTCGAGCTGAGATTCTGGGTCAGGTGGACGGTGATGTACCCGCTTCACCGGAGATGGGCTACTCGGGGCGCTACTACCTTCAATTTCGGACCCGTGCTCGCTCACAGCGTGTAGTTCTTTCTGTCTCCGCCGACGCATAGTGAATGCACGTGCGCTATCGCCATTACGCGGCGTAAGAAGTGCCGTCTCATCCACTGGTGTGCTGTCATGATGCGGAGACGTCTCTGTGTGGGGGAGGCGTTGACGTGGTGTGTGCGGTGGTGATGCTGGCGCATAAAGATCTTCGATCTCGCTATCGGAGTACCGAGGGTTCGGGGGCGCCGGTGCGGGCCGAGAATGTGACGGGGATGAGGTTGGGGTAGCCTGTACAGACCGCGTAACTGACGCCACTTCGACAGGTGCGAGTTCTCCAAGCGGTCGACGAGGCCCATGGTGTCTGTCGCTTGGACCAGCTTCAGAATTGCCAAGTGTCTCTGCTCGACGCGCTTTGAGGAGTCTCTCGGCGGCAAAGAACCCGAATGGGTCAGAAATGCTGCTATGAGCAGGGGAGAGCGAACCTCCACGAGGCTGGAGAATGCCGCGCTCATCCGTAAGGGGCATAGACGAAGCCGGCTTATTGTCTGAGATTTCGGATCCAGGCAATTCAGCGGGGCCTCCATGGTTCTCCTTGTCCGAACCAGAATTCTCCCCATCGAGGCTGCCCTCGCGCGAGTCAAGGTCATCGACAACGCCGTAAGCAAATAGATCGTTGTTATTCAGTTCTCCTTCAGATTGTAAATGGGGCTTGGAGAGTGGTGTGCGCTTGCGTTTCTTGTCCTTTCGCGTGGGAGTACGAAATTGCGAGGGTGATCCAGGCCGGTGGGCGGAGAGAAAAATGTTGTCGCGTTCGCTCAAGTCGCTGTGGATTTGAAGGATAGGACTGGGAGGCAAATGAATCGGTGATGACGGGGGGAGGAGGGAAGAAGCACGAGCGGAGGCGCGATGTGAACGGCGTCTCCCTGGCTCAGGGGAAGGTGTCCCGTCGTAGTTAAACTGAGGTGGTAATGTCGTTTTGGGATCATACGAACGAGGATCGGGAAGCCTGGGTGGGGGAGGGGGTGGATGGCTGCGAGGTGGGGTAGCGAAAACAGCTGGGGGTCTAGCAGTGGAGAGGACGTGTTGAAGCGTATCATCTGGTTCGCTGATATCTGGGTGTTGTGCAGTATCCTTGCCCTCAACCTTCACCTTTCTTGACGATTGTTTTGGTTTGGTAGAGCGTTTGGTTTTTGGCTTGGACTTGGCTTCTGCAGGCGGCAGATGGGTGACCTCGAGGGCCTTCTTCTTGGGATTGGGCTTGACTTTCGCTGTAGTGCTGGCAGACTTGTTGATAACGTTTCGTGGTGTCTTGTCAATAAGGATATAAAAATCTGCGCTCTTCTTGGGTTGTTTCGTAGATCTGGTGACTGCGGGCATGTTTGCGTTGGGGGATTGAGAAAGGAGTCGAGAGCGGCAATTGTTCTCTCGGCTGGTCACACGCGTGAGAAATGGGGACACGCGCGTGGATCACGTGGACGGGAATCGCCGTGATCGGTCGGCACTTCATTGGCCGGAATCTGAGTCAGTTGTTCCGGATGGGATGGCATTGCGCGAGTGCCCATCCCGAATTCCGTTGCTGTTGCACGATTTTTCATGCGCTTGATTTGTCGGACACTCAGTCACCGGACAATCTTTTATTCTATGCCGCCAGCCACCATCATATAAAGGATCTGTAACTGTATGGCCCCTTGTGCGTTTTCCTCTTCCCGATCTACCCGCATCTCCTTATCGTGTGCCTGGTGGCCACAGCAGGACACATCCTTCATCTCATCTATCTATTGACCTCTCGGAGCGACTAAATATTTTTCTTATAATTGGAATTTACCCATCATGAAAGTATCCCCATCAAACAGACCAATGCTCAAGCTGGGAGCATTGAGGAATATCCTTGCTAGCCGGAGATGGATGAGTGTGCGTCCGATGATCCTTCAGAATGGCGTCCTGCCCACCCGTAAGTCCATGCAACCTGTGACAGAATTATCTTATGATTCCGACATACGCATACAGAACCCCCGCGGAAAAAAATGACAATCCAACATTTGTACCAGATGCGCCGATCCGGTGTGCCGATTACCATGCTCACGGCATACGACTTCCCCACTGCACGGGCGCTCGACACCCACGGCGTCGACATCGCCCTCGTTGGTGACTCCCTCGCACAAGTCTGTCTCGGCTTGCCCTCTACCACCAGACTCACCCTAGATGAGATGCTCCACCACACCCGCGCCGTCGCGCGCGGCTCCGTGCATCCATTCCTTGTAGCCGACATGCCCTTCGGCTCGTACCACGCATCACCCGAGGATGCTGTTCGCTCCGCGGTGCGCATGGTCCAAGACGGCCATGTGGAGGCAGTGAAGCTCGAAGGCGGGTCAGAGATTGCCTCGACCGTCCGGCGCATCACACAAGTCGGCGTACCGGTCATGGCCCACGTTGGGTTGATGCCGCAGCGCCACACCGCACTGTCCGGCTACCGCGTGCAGGGCCGCGACGCCGCAGGGGCCCGTGCAGTGCTAGAAGGTGCGCTTGCGCTGCAGGATGCCGGGGCCTTCTCCATCGTACTTGAGGCGATTCCTCATCAACTCGCGGAGTACGTCACAACGCGCCTCAGCATCCCCACGATCGGCATCGGTGCAGGGCCCGGTACGAGTGGACAGGTGCTCGTTTGGGACGACGCGATGACGCGTTGGCATGGCAAGAAAGCCAAGTTTGTGCGACGCTTCGCGGACGTCGGACACGAGGAGGGACGAGGCGTGCAAAATTACGTTGGCGCGGTGCGCGACGGTAGTTTCCCAAACGCTGAAGTGGAAGGCTATGAGATGGACGGTGGTGAGTGGAAGGACTTTTTGGAGCAGGTGGGGGACAGTGGGTGGCGTAGCAACGCTGATGGGGTGCAGGAGCGGCAGGAGGATAGCTCGAGCGTTGTTAGCTCCGAAGAAAAGGCGTTATCCCGCCTGGCGCAAGCAATGTGAATATGATGCGCATATACGATCACTGCGGAACACCGAATGAGGGCTTTGAAAGAATCGAGGACATGATCACTCGGCATTGTATGTGCCAGCATCGGCCGTTCCATCCAGCCGTCCTCCCGATCCACACAGCCACCATCATGACGATGAAGGGATAGTGATGGCATCTACTACTCCAAGCTCCTCAGCTGCTACTCCGGATATGAAACGCGTATTGAAAACGCAAGGCCACGGAGATGTACAATCCGTCTGCTGCAGGCTATGAACTGAAGGGTTCTATGCCCAGGGCGCGGGTTAGATGATCGAAAAAAAAAAAGTTTGTGCAAGTAGTCCTCGTTTGTCTCCATTCAATTCAATGTCATAGTTGGTATCCATGAGGCTCGATTGAGATGACGTTCCAAATCACGGTCTGGGGCGCATGACGGAGATGAGCAACGCGCATGAGATGTGCTTGTGTATTCACCGTGCTTCGCTATCTGCTCTTGGCAAGTAGTCTTGAGTAATTGCCACAAAATTACAGGATAATCAAATTATTTCGTCATATTCTTTTAAATTTTGTAATACTGTAGCACTTTGCAACTGTTTCAAAGGAGGACCTCGGCAGACGAACTATTTCATTGTTCTTCAAACCCCACGTGACTACATGTTCAATCTTGCACGTGATTTTGTTTGGTGATATTTCCTCCACCTCCATCTGAGACTGCACAACCAAGGGCTCACTGGCAAGGAACAGAACTCGGCCAAAGAAAACTCGAAATAGAGCCCCGTCAAGGTTTTTGGGGCATTGATTCCCCCGGACCGGTATTAATGAACCCTATTCTGGTCATATTTCATACTCTCGCTGTAAACGCCTTATCTCGCAACGATTTTTTTGGCCAGCTTCGAATCATATTTCCCAGGATGGCGTGAACGCCACCCGACACGAATATAAAAGCACCGCAAAAATCTCATGCATTGACTCAACCATTCGGTCATCATACACACATAATAGGACGCCACAACAGCAGTAACAGACGAGACAACTCGGTACAGCACGAACAAGACAAGTACAAAAAGAAGGACGGAGCCGGTAAGCTCAACGTAGACTATCCACGGCCAACATAGAAGGGTAATCATACATTCCAGGGGCGAAGCAATCAAGAGGGATCCATTGGGCCCGTTTCGACTTGGTCCATCCCCCCGTGTTTGCACGCGCATGGCAGGTCAGATTTGCCAACGTCAGTTATCCATAGAGAATGGCACTGACAAAGTGACATTGAGGCGGCTGAGGCCCACAGTCTCTGGAATACCGTCCAAGGTGCTGTGCAACCAGCCGTCCAAATCTAGTCGGTCATAGAGGAGGTGGCCACGATCTTCTCCCCCGCCAGGCAATGAAACGGGACGCATCCTAGGCGCACATAGGAGCCCCCAGTCATTTGGATGGGCAATCACGGAGTACATACTGAGCCCGGCGGCGGCCTCTTCAAGTTCACCAAGGAGTCGGGTACGCGGCTGGTCCTCTGGATCGTCGTCCCTGCTTGGCGCGCGAGACCCTGGATAAATATTGACTCTCTGGCGGTATCTGTCTGGCCCCTGTGCCCCCTGAAAGGCTCTTCCATAACTGGAACAGTGTCTCTATTGTTTCTACTCACCTCAAGTCCGGAGGCACCGCTCACGTCGGCTCCCAGACCGATATCTTGTGGGAACCCTCCCGCCAGCGTCTCATTGGCTGGGCTGTCGGGCTGGGGTACCAGGTGCCCTTGCTGCACATAGTGCTCCTGGTTTGGACGGCTGCGGCTGCGAGCGTCCTGGTGGCGTTGAGGGGCCCGCAAGCTTTCGGTCCGGGGGATGGAGGTGGCAACTGCCTGGCCAACGAAGATGACCGTCTCATATGTGAACTCTAAACCAAGAGCATTGCTCTCCCCTGTGGACGAGATTTCAGACACAGTAAACAGACGACTATCATGGGGATCCGAGGAACAGTCCGAATCAGAAGGCTCGAACGGAGTTCCAGGAAGAGACCCATGACCCCGCCGGGATTCAGAACTCTCCGGGATGTCAAAATGGGTTGAGTTTAGAAGAGGCGAAAGCCGAAGCGTGGAAGAATTGCTTCCTTCCTGATCTGCTATGAGCGTGGGTAGTGTTGTCCTGGCCATTTGCTTACCTCAAGGACCTTCATTGTGCTGTTGATTCGTAATGGAAGGAGACGTTGATGTATTGGGGATAAGAGCTCAGCGCTCGGCCTCTAGGAGGTTCAGGCTTTATATCGAAGGCCAATGGCGATTGTTGTAACCAGTAAACGTGGCTGGGGCTAGATGTGCATGCTGATAGATCTGAACACGTTTCCAGAGTCTTGACGACCTTGTGAAAGTTGATTAGCCAGCCTTGGCAGGTAATTCCGCAATTGCCTGATTAGTATAACTTTACAACAAAGGGGTTTTCGAAATAGAATGGTCCTATTCTATGGTCCCCACACTAGCAGTACGTGCGCATTCGTACGAATTCGAAACCACGACTAGGATGCTATTCATATTGCACAAGTGCATGGACCGGGCACAATGCTAGTGGATGAGCCAGCCATTGGATATTGATTGTGATGCCTTTGGCCTAGGCATCATCATGTGGCATGAGGATCGATAATAATCAAGCAATTGATAGTTATGGCGTCGCCACGTTGCGACCTACAGACGAACGTTGGCTCGGAGTTATTCCTCAGCGTCGACATGACGTGAGCCCTGTTATTGTTTCTCCCAGTGGCGCATCATGGTCAGTTCGGCTCTTCCTTTTTTGTCCAGCCTCATTCATCACCCAATTGACTGAGTTCTCATCCTAGGGGCGAGCCTTTAGGCCTTTACGTTTACGTACATTCTGGTGCAACCTACGAGGCGAGATGGGCGAGTTGGTAGCGAGCGCGGGAGTGCGTCCTGTATAGGGTGCAGACACAAGAGACTCGATGTACCGCGCGAGAGCATGCACACAAACTGCAGACTGTATTCACCCGTGTAAAAGACGCAGACACAATAGACTACATTACACGAGCACAAGGGGGGAAAAGAGTAAGTTAACTACTGCTCACCTCAGTATACCATGCGCGATCGTGCACACGAACTGAAGCGGCTCTGGGACCTGAACAGAAGATCTAGCGATCTCAGGCTAGGATTGAGGAACTGGTGGACTTGACGTGTGCAAAAGTAGGGCGCGATACTGAAGTACTGTCCATGCGCGCTGTCTACAGTAATGGAAGCGCCATACTAGAGGTCCTTCTGATAAGTAAAATGAGTTCGGTGTATATCTTATCTACGCGAGATCATTGTGGCCGATCTGGCCACCACGTTCACCTATGGTCAGTGCACATTTAGGAAAACTCCTCTCACTGTGTGGTGGAGGGCGGCCGTCAGCAGTGAAATTTATGTGCCCAGTACGTCCAACGGTTATAATTGGCGTACTTCATAACACTATAGTTAGCATGTATGATGCATGATGCATGAAGGCTCGTGAAAACCAGATTCATCTCGTCCTTTTCTTCCTTATGGTGCCAGCACACAACACACTCTCCACTGTTTGGTTGGATCAGCGGTCTGTTCCTCGGAAGTCGTTCCGGGTAACGCGCCCCTTCAGGTCAAGATATCTGCACCAAGCTTGTACGGTGGCGTAAGAGATGATCGCACATCATCGCTCGACTTACCGATCATGAGCCAGCGATGGTTGGGCCTTAACAGAGTTCCATGTCCCCCACGCAGGACCGCAAACAAATCACTCCCCTTGGGCCAACACAGATCGGATGTTATCATAGTGCCGACATCAGTTTTACCCCCATCAGACACAGGAGATTTCGAATAGCTTGTAGAAATTGGGTGGCATGTGATGCAACGCTTCGAAGAAGTTGTAGGGTGAGATCCAACAACAGAACAAAATCAAAGTAAAGACAATAATTCGAAGGCGTGATCGGCATGTAGAGGTAGAGGCACGTAGCGCTACATGCCAGTGGTGTTGGTGGTGAAACCAGGAATGTAGGACCGGTAGAGAGGGGCGAATATTGCTTTCGTTATAGAAGAGGGCACAGTTCACTGAATCTTCATGGTAAGATACTTAACATGAAAGTAAGCGAAGAAAACAATCTAGACTCCGATCTGGGTTTGCCACAGGGTTGAGCCGACTCGGAGTTACCTGGTCAACTTACGAACTCAGCTCAACCCTGGTCAGAACCCCATTGGGCCGTACGGTCTGGCGCCGCGCTGAAACAACACCATTTACTTTGCAAGTCGCACCTCAGGAAGTAAGGCCATCTCTCGTAGACCTGCGCATGCTGTGCTAATTCAGTATCTGTCTAGCCACTGGCATACGATGTGTTGCGTAAAACTGTTGAAATGACACTTGAATATCAAACATGCAAGATGTGATGTTAAACAGGAGACAGAGGGGGTGGAAAGCATCGAACGGTCCAAGAGCGGTTTGCAACTGACCCAGAGCGAAACAAAAACGTTGCTGAATGCCGAGCCACAAGGCAAGGAACAAGAGGCGAACGAAGGGACTGACAAAGGATGCAGGTGCGGAGGGTGTTTGATACTGATGCCTCACAAATAAGAGGAAGGGATCCACATCTGAGAGCACCTGAAAGCCTCGGAAATGCCAGTGCCCAGTGGATCATGAATGAGCGCTCATTCAAGCTCTTTCGCCCTTGCGCCACGTGACCCGGTCATCTCATAAATGACAGTAGGCAACCGCCGCGGAAGAAAATGACAATCCAGCATGTGTACCAGACGCGTCGATCCGGCACGCGGATTACTTATATTTCACGGCATACGACTTCTCCACTGCATGGGCGCTCGACACCCACGATGTCGACATCGCCCTCGTCGGCGATTCCCTCACGCAAGACTGCCTCGGATTGCCCTCTACCAACCTTCGACGAGATGCCACACTACTCGCGGCTGACATGCCCTTCGACTCGTACCACGTGGTAATACCCCACCTGAAGACGCCGTCCGCAAGGTCCGGCACAACCCCACGTGGAGACCCCGCAGCCAAGCTCGAACTTGACGACGGGCCTGAGATCGTCTCGACCGTCCGATGCATCTCCCGAGTCGGCGTACCCGCCATGGCACACGTCGGGCTGATGCCTCAGCACCACGCTGCTTTGTCTGGCTACAGCGTGCAGGGTCGCGACGCCGCGAGGGCTCAGGCGGTGCTCGGGGGTTGATCTCGCGCTGCAGGACGCCGGAGCGTTATCCATAGTTCTCGAGGCAATTCCCCATCAACTCACAGGGTATCACCGCGCGCCTCAGCATTCCCACGATCTGCATTGGGGCTGGGCCGGGTACGAGCAGGGGATGCTCTCGTCTGGAACGACGTGATGATGCGCTGGCATGGGAAAAAAAGGCCAAGTTTGTGCGACGCTTTGCGGGCGTCAGACACAAGGGGGGACGAGGGGTGCAGAACTACTTTGGTGCTGTGCGCGACGGTAGTTTCCCAAACGCTGGCGTGAAGGGCTATGAGGACGGTGGTGAGTGGAAGACTTTTCTAGAACAGATGGGAGACGAGAGGTGGCATAGCGCGGCTGACTTGGATGCGATTGCAGGAGAGCCGGGGAGAGTCGCCGATAACTCGGGCCCGGGTGTTGTCAGCTTCGGAGGAAAAGACGACATCCGCTTGGCGCACGCAATGCGAATATAATGCGCATATACGATCGGTGCGGAATATCGAACGAGGGTACTGGATGAAATAAAACATGACGACTCGGCATTGTATTCGCGTCGGCCGTTCCATTCAGTCGTCCACCTGGCCGGCACGGCCGCTATTCGCTGGGGTTGATGATAAAGGGGTAGTGGCGCTTGATGGTATCGGGGATCGGGCCCAAGCTCCTCATCGCTGTTACGCCGGATATGAATCGTGTCCTGCAAACGCAAGGCCACAAGGATACGATCTATCCACTGCGGGCTTTGGAGGGGTTTCTTCTACCCAGGGCACAGGTTAAGGCCGTCAAGAGATTGAAAGGGAAAAATATGGAGATTCCCCCAGACGAGTGCTACGTCGCGTCACGGTCAACGTTTTGCGCAAGAGATCCTTGTTTGTCTCCAACGTAATACATACAGTACCAATTGGTGCCTGCGAATTTCACCTGAGATGATGTCTCAGGTTACCGATGAACAATACACGTAGATATAAATTTATTTGTATTTATCGTGGGCGCTATGCTGATCTGTACAGCGTCAACATGGCCTGCGGGCAGTCTTGTAATGCAACTTCGACTTTGTTGTTGTCACACACCCGATCGCGTCACGCATGGGTGAAAGAACAATATTTCCAGAATGGTGTTAATCCCACCGACACTATATAAAGCACTGCAAAAATCGCATCCCTCGACCCAACCACTTCACCGGACATACACACAACTGGACGCTACAACAGCAGAAACGGAACGAAATAGTACAACGCACTCCACGGCCAACATAGAAAGGTAATCATATATTCCAACGCTCAAGTGTTCAATGGACCCGGTATGTCTTCCTAACTTCATCTGCGCGCCTCTACTTTGATTAATGCCCCACCGCGTTTGTAGTGGAACGACGAGTCGGATTTGTCAGAAGTCAGTTCTCTATATTAGACGACTGCTCTGGCAAATCGACGTCGAGGCGGCTTGAGGGCCATACCCTTCGGGGCGCCGTCCATGGTGCCATTCAACCACCCACCTAGATTCGGTCCGCTGTATAGGAGACATTCACCACCTTCCTTCTCCTCAGGCAATGGAATGGGACGCATCGGGGGTGTACGTAGGAACTCCCATTCAGTTGGTTGAGAGTTCCTAGCGTACACACTGAGCCCATTGGCGGCAGCGGCCCCTTCGAGTTGACCAGGGAATCGGGCACTCAGGCTATCTTCCAGGTCTTCATTATGGAGCTTGCGATACTCAGGGTATGTGTCGGCTCTCTGGTCGGGGGATTTGCGTAGCCCTTGGGTTTTCTGTGAAATGCTCTTTTCATCGACTGGAACGGCTTCTCTGCTGTGTCTACTTACCTCGAGTCCAGAAGCGTCGGTCACATCGGCTCGGGGCCAGATATCTTGGGGGCTCTCGCCCGCCAGCGTTTCGTTGGCTCGGGTGTCGGACGGGGGTGCCTGGTGTGGGTGTCCTTGAAACGCCCGGTGCTCCTGGTACGTACAACCGAAGCTGCGAGCGTTCTGGTGGTGTGGAGGGGCCCGCAAGCTTTCGGCCTGCGGGGTGGGTGTGGCAACGGCCTGGTCTTCGGGGGATACGGTCTCGGGTGGGAACTCTAAACCGAGAGCATTGGTTGTCTCAACGGTCTGGGTCACGATATCTTCCCACTCGAAGAGTGAAACATCTTCTGGGAACGGAGTCCGTGGTACGGTTGAAAACAGGCTCGTGGATAGCTCTAACGAAGCGTCATCACAGGAATTCGAGGAACAGTCAGAGTCAGATCTCTCAGACGGTGTTTCTTCGAGAGATCCATGGTTTCCGAAATATCCGGGATTCTGGGGTATGTCGGAACGTTCGAGGTCTGATTTCAGGTCGGGCAGCAGAAGAAGAGGCGAAAGCCTGGGCGTTGAGGGGTTGGGGGTAAACCACTGGTATAGCACTTCCTGTACTGCTGTAAGCATAGGGATAGCATTTTATAGACATTTTCTCACCTCGAGGATGACTACGGGTGTTCCTACGCTGCACATTGGAAGCAACTGAAACTGTAATGGAAAAAGAGACGTTGATGCTGTGGTGAAACAAGGAACTTAAGTTTTATATCCAGAGCCTGGTGGTGCCATCTTAGCGGGGTGTATGTGTATTTGCACGGTAGCCAGAGAACCAGAGATAATACAGGTGTTTGTAGCCTGAACGCCTAGCTGTCACCCCTGGGCGTCGTCTCTAGGTGTCACTTCAACCAAATCAAAGGCACAAAAGCGAAAACGAGTTATTTCTCGCATAATAATGAAGGCATGGATCCATGGCGACAAAAGTAACAGGTGACATGGGCCCGAGATAATATTGAGTAGTATTGTGAAGATGGTTCATTTGGTCACTTCATGATGTGTATGTAGGGGCCTCGGCAGACGCGAACGCTCGGTGGTTGCGCCGGCCGGTGCCGTGGCTCGGACCGTGCCCGGCACCGTGCCACTTTGTTGGTAGGTGCCATGAGCTTATTGCCCAGCCTTTTTGGCACCCAAATCTATGGCGTCTACAAGATCGAGTCGCAACAAATTTGTCGTCTGCCAGTGATTCAACTCCTCACAATCCCCGATGATTGTACGATTGGCTGATATAAAAATAGCTTTATGGTCGGGAACACATACGTGCATCTCATTTCCCATCTTCTCGTCCCGCTCTTACTTCTCATGGACCACATTTGAATTGTGTAGCCCTACACAATTCATGACTGGGCTCACGATATCCAGCTGGCACAAGCACATGAGTTGTGAGTTTTTTTTGTTATGCTCCGGCGCAAGGACTAGACCGAAACCCTTAGTGACGCATTTGCCCTGAATGTGGGGCGCGAGGACTGGCAAAGGTCACGCGTGATGGACGGCTATGAAGCCGCGTTACAGCTGCACTCCGGGTTCAAGCTATTCCTTAGCTTTGATATGACGTGAGCCATGCTTCGTGTCTTCCTCCGGTAGCCGGCTCTTCCGCATCCCCAGTTCTATCCCGGGTGAATCGGAGACAGACGCCGAATTTTTACGCCAGTACTTGGAGCTCGTTGGGCACCACCCCAACCAGTTCTCGTACCAAGGGCGAGCTGTAGTGTCTACCTTCGCCGGAGACCAGTGCAGATTTGGCCAAGCTTCTCCTGCGGCGGGGTGGAGGGTGGCCAGAACGGCACTGGAACGCGTGTGCCCGGTGAGTCTTACATTAACGTCTGGGACGTTCTGCAACCACGTCGAGGCTGACGACCGCCAGCTCCACTTTATCCCGGCCTTCTTTTTTGATCCAGCACGCGACCCTGCGCTGGGCTCCATCGATGGACTTTTCGATGTAATCAGTGCCCTAGTCCCGATCTAGGGTTCATTAATGTTCTGATCACGAATGTGCCATCGGCAGTGGAACAGTGGCTGGCCCATCCACCTCACCAAAGACTCCCCGAGGGAACAAATCGATTGTCCTGCGCTGGACACCGATCGTCACCATCTCAGACATCTGCATAATCGCACGTACATGGCAGCTGTCTCCCCTTGGTTCTTCACGGTATGGGCCAGTCTGTCGGTATCTCGCCGCTATACCTCACTTCGCCTTGCGTTATCAGCACTATGGCCCAGACTCGTGGAACAAAAATGTACGTTAGTGTGCCCTGTAGTTCGCACGGTGTCATGATCTCTCCAGTGGATTTATCGTGGGGACGACTGGCTGCTCGTACGGCGATGGGAGTACCTACTTACTCACCGCCATGCCATCGACATTGTACAGGTCATTTCTTGGAATGGTGAGTTTTCTTTGCGAACGTCTCCCGTGGGTTCATAATAATGGACGCCTTGTACAAGACTACGGTGAATCGCATTATATAGCACCTGTGCGTGGTGCTCAGCCGAACTCTGAGAAATGGGTCGACGGCTTCCCTCACAGCCCGTGGCTCGTGCTCAATGCATACTTTGCGCGCGCGTTCAAAGAAGGGCGCATGTCACCAATAACGCACGACAAGATCTTCGTCTGGGCTCGACCGCACCCAAAGGATGCCACTGCACTAGATACAGTGCCCCGCCCACGTAACTGGGAACTCGTGAGTCCGCGATCCCCCGCCAGAATCACTTCGCAGACGGCTCAAACGCAAACACCTCTATAGACAGACGACAAATTCTGGGTGGTTGTCTTTGCCCGCGCTCCCTGCATCGCCCTTCTTTCAGCAGGTGATGAACGCCCACGCCATTTCACCTGTCCTCCGGGCGTGTCAAAGCTGGCTTGTCCGTTGAGAATCGGTTGCGGGATGCGCGCGGAGTTGGTTCGCGATAGCGTTGTAGTAGCGCGTTGCCACCCACGAGAATACCGGTTTCAAGCGGAACCGGAAGTGTATAACTTCAATGTCTACGTTGCAGCTTCAGAGTAGTTTTACGAAGGAGCACGCACGACAACGGTGAAGCACAGATGAAACCTCTTAAATACCATTCCACCCAGTAAAGCGAAAGACAGAGATAGGCAGTCCTCAGCGACCACCTCTAATAAGATCCGCACCAGTTATATCATCCTTAGGCGTAGATGAGGTTGTGGGTGCGGCGCCGTCGTCACCACATCCGCAGTCATATTCGTCATCGAGATGCGCACAGTCGAATATAGGTTTTCCCAAGCGTTCGTTGACTTTGTTGTGAACGAAACATAGCCTGGGCAGAAAGTTAAATCGCATAGAGGATGTAGGAAAGTGTGAACCATACCATGAGGATGCGGAAAGACGAGAGGATGTTTGTGGTGGATAGAGCTCCAACAATTGCTGGAACTCTGCCGCGCACTCGCCACATGGGTACAGGCGCGAAGTGAGATAGAAATAAGACCTCAGCGCTTCGCGCTCGTCATCTGTCGGGTGCTTATAGGCAACGTCAACGCAAATTAGTGAGCCATAGAGCGGTTGGACTGTGTACCTCAGGGTACCTGAGTGTCATTGTATGTCTACAGTACGATTAAGTATGAAAGTTGGGCGACTCGCATGCGTGCATTTGCTCACAGTAGCTTCCACGTAGCACGACCTAAAGCAGCTCTACGGTCTCATCGTCAAAAATGCTCGGGGGGGGGGGGGGCATAGTGACGACGACATACTTCGCTGTTTCGTTCCCTAACTTCGACATAATGACACTGCCTGTCGCATGGGGCATCGGTGGTGTTTGGTCATGAACCTGGATCGGAAGCGCGTGGAACTCCTTCTCGACACCGCCGTCGCCAAATAAATTGCCGGTGCTGAGATCCAGGTATGAGGGAGCTGGTCGGTGGATTAATGTAACCGAGGCGACAAGAAGCTTAGCGGATAGTAAGTGGGTTAGAGACGGTGGTATGAAACGGTTAATGTGGGCGTACGAGAACAAGGACGACGAATAGGAAGAGTTTCGTAAAGCGAGGTATCATCGCAGAAAAACTTCAAGGGGGATGAAAAAGGGATCCTGTCCAGATGATGTCGAGGTGCACTACCGGAGTGACTTTGTTACAGCAGGTTATTGATTCGTTCCAGTAGGGCCGTTGGGACTGTCTTTGATGAATACCTGGCGTCAGGGCATCAACGTGTCGTGTCAACTTTTAGCGAGGCGGAGCGCAGTCGGAGCGCGCGGCGTTCGGTCCCGGCAATCCAGGCCCTTCGCTTTTCAATCCGTTGTGTTGTTCTTTAATTTGGCGGCAAAACGTCACAGCAACACGCCCTTCGACTGGGTTGCGATGCTAATAAATGTAACCAGGATGTATCTCCGTCGCTGATTGCTATATTCATGAGGCGTGACCCATGGGGAGAAACCCCACGCGATGGGAACGCGCGCTCAGTGAAACCTGCGGGAAAGAATCAAATATCTCGACCTAGAAGCATCGTGCATCATGCGCCAAGGAACTATCCAGATACCACATAGCTAACTCGAGGCACTGAACTGTTGCATCAAACAACACTAGTACTGTATTGGATTTGAGAGTGCATTGAGAATACAATACACTGTGTTCACACGTGATAATGCACCTCATCTCAGCTCAGCTGCACATACATCGCTCCTCTTCAAACACCGTGATCCGCTACTGCTTTACTTTACAAGCGTCGTTAACGTAATCCCCAACGTGTGCGCAGCGCGTTCAGTGGCACCAGCTAAAAAGCCTAAAGGAGTCCTTGGGGGAACCAGCCCGCAGCAGAGTTCGTTGCTCCCTCCTCGCCCCTGTCATCTCAAGGAACACGATGTCGTCCAACCTCACCGAAGCCTGGATCCCCGGTCCCAAGTCCTTGTCCTTCTACACTCGCACCTACCAGCCCACGTCTGGCTCTCCCCGCGGCGCCGTCGTCTTCATCCACGGCTTCATAGAACACGTGGCCCGCTACGAACACGTCCATAGGCGCTGGGCCGACCGCGGCTTCGTCGTCTTCACTTTCGACCAGCGCGGTTTCGGGCGCACCGCGCTCGACCCGAAGAAGTCTGCGGGGTCGGTTTACGGTCGGAC
>Ga0307510_10001729_pt1 | contig 24285 bp, 7 predicted proteins | sample 12_EM_MG_FD_207224 | JGI IMG/M metagenome (GOLD analysis project Ga0307510, IMG submission 207224) | Populus trichocarpa ectomycorrhiza microbial communities from riparian zone in the Pacific Northwest, United States - 12_EM | ecosystem: Host-associated > Plants > Roots > Unclassified | place... | reverse complement strand
AGGTAAATTCTGTAGAAATGGAAGGAGGTAATTAAAATAGAAAGAGACGCAAACTTACTTGCGATTTTTACAGTCTGTAAGAAGGAAAGGAGTAGGAAAGCAACAGTATAAGGAAGCACCACCATGGTTGAGGAGAAGCGGTTTCTATTCTGAAGTTTTTGAAACTGGAGTGGGCATTAAATATAGAATATGCTACAAGTCGAGGGCAGAAGCGTAAAGATGACTTCAGGTGGTGAAACCTCTAATAAGGGTACTTTATATTTGTAACCAATACGTAGGTGTCAGATTATCCAGAATATTCTTAAAAATCAATTTAAAATTAATTAAAAAAATCTACCTGATAAATCAAAACGAAAAAACAATTAGAAGATTTTTTAAAAAAATTGATCGTTGGATTTTGGTTTTACATTTTAGAAACCAACAAAATTGAACCAAGAAATCAAACTCAAAAAACCAAAACTATATATAACGAAACTGAACAAATTATTTTTTATCTCAAGAAAATCAAACCCTTGATAAAAAAAAGTCTAAGTTTTTTTTTTATTAATCTATTTAAATACGATTGAATAAATCAATTTTTTTTATTTAGTTTAATTTAAAAATTATTTTAGTTAATTTTTTTTATTCAAATCAAACTGAATCAACTCATACTTACGTTAAGAAAAAAATTGGATGTTAGATATTCGCATGTGAAGAAGCTACTTTATTATACTTAATTATCTAGGTACAGCCCTGTTAAATTCCAATCTTTATATATATATATATATATAAAAACTAATTCTTTAAAGGTGTTTTACTAGGGCGCTTGACACCATGTTTCTCCTCACAAAGCACACAAATTTCAATAATATTTTTTTAGTCATTAAATTTTTTATTTATTTCATGTGATTTTTTTGAGTTGATGATCTCTTATATTTATATATATATTCTTGGCAATTAAAAGTTTTGATAAGCTTTCTGAACTTATTCAATGTTGAGTTGACGGGATAAAATTTAAATTTATAGCATAAAGACACAATTAAAAAAAAAAAACCAATCATAAAAACAAAATAGCATGGCTTTTCCAAAATTCATGCGAAAATTGTACTTTTGTCCACATATCCTCCATAGACTTATCTTTTGGTACTTTTAGTTTTAGCATTTTATAATTTAATTCAAAACTTTATTTTATTTATGTTTTATTCCTAGTCTTAAAGGAGAGATAAAGTTATTGAAAAACAAGGAATGAGAGAGAAAGTGATAAGTTGACTATATTCTACCAACAATGATATTGATGAGAGAATTTTCATCGAGATGTTTTTTACTCGTCCTCTTGTTGAAAAAAAAAATAGATCGAGGCTCGCGATCTATTTTAAATTTAGTGATTTATTTTTATTATTATTATTATTAAAGGTTGATTTGAGATTATATATGAGTTTATTAATATTTATGAGTTATTTTCTAGGTGTTTTCATGTGGAAAAAATGATTAAAAATAGTTTTTTTCCTGGTCCAGATGGGTCAAACTTGGATTTGTTTTGAATTGAGGTGATTTGTCGGTTATTTTGGGCAATTAAGAGTTGGTTTGAGGTTAGATATGAGTTTAATGAGATTTATGGAGTGTTTTGTATGTTTTTTAGGTAAAAAAATGATTAACAAGTTATTTTGATCTAAATGAGTTAAGGTCGACTTTTTGGCCACTTAATATTGCCAGAGTAACATTAATAGATGCGTCGTCCTCCACTTCGCGTGTGCTTGGCTTTTTTTTTTCCTTTATTTTTTTTTATATTTTTCCTTCAGTTTAAATTGAATTTTATTAAAATCAATTAATTAAAAATATATCTGAAATATTATTTTTATTAAATACCATTCAACTTTTACTTTATTTTCCAATAAGATTGTAGCATTTTTTTTATAATATTAGCAAATGCTATTTTGTACAACCTTTTTGTAATGTTTTATTTGTGTTTTTTAAAAAAATTTATTCTATTACTTTTATGTGTTTCTCTGTTTTTATTATCAAATAATTAAATAAATAATAAATTTCACAAAATAAAATTATTATACCTATTCTAGCTCATGACCTAGGTGATAGGTTTGGTGGGTTGACTCAGGTCGATCCAAAATATTGTTGTGTCTATATTTAAAAAAAAAAGGTTAAAACGACATTCTCTTGATTTGTTTTAAGTCAATTCAAGTCACCAGATCAAATGGGTCACATCAAGTGAACTTCAACCCACTTTAATTTGAAACCGGGTCGGGTAATGGCTTTACACGATGAGTCTTTGATGTGAATTAAAATTTATTAAAATAAATTAATTCAATATATATTTGGGATATTATTTTATAAAATACCATTACATTCTTTTTTTTGTTTTTGAATGATATTATAACATTTGTTTTATAATATAGTAAGCATTCTTTTTGTACAACCCTTCATGAATTGTTTTTTTTATATACTTAAATTTTATTCGGTTGTTTTCATATGCATCTCTATTTTTATGATTTCATAATTAAATAAAAAATAGATTAAAAAAAATTTATTAAACCTAACTGGATCTATGACCCGGATCGCGATTAACTTAGGTTAACACAGTTAACTTAGTTTAACGTAGGTTGATTCAAAACATCTTCTAAATGTTTTTTTTTCAAAAAAAAAAACAAAGTTGTCTTGAGTTTTTAAGTCAAATCGTGTTTTTAACCGGGTTATGTTTGGACCTACCATGTCAACCAGGTCATTTCATGTCAACTTCAACCTGATTTAATTTGAAATTCAGATCAAGCAAGGAATCGGATATAAGGGTCTCTAGATTGGCCTGCTGAGCTACACTAGATTTGATAAATTAATCAAAATGTTTCCTGAATCACCGCACAATTTGTGTATCATTATTTATATATATATATATATATATATATATATATATATATATATATATATATAATTACATTTAAATTATCAAAACTTTAGTTTTTTTTTTAATTTAAACTTGCTTTTATGATTACGATGAGGTGCTGTAAAAAAAATATTATTGTAATAAAATGCTAAAATAAATGGAGCGTGTTAATAAGATAAAGATGTTTTAATTACAGAGATGTTTTTTATCCTTCTTTCAAATCTTTCATTTTTTATATTTATTCTATTTTTTTTATTAAATAAAGAATATAGAACAAAAGATATATATATTAAATGTTAAAAGAAATGGAAAAAAAATTATTTCAATAGAATTAAAATTATTACTCTCTTAAGAGCAATGTTGACACATAATTAAATAAAAAAAATAATGGCTCTCCACGACACGAGCTCATATCTTTTAATTTGCATCTATCTCTTAGTTTCTTGATTTAGTCTTTAATTATTGTTAACAATGTTTTTAATATTTATTAGTGTATATAATTATCAATTATTTTATTAGACATACATGTCAAATTTTAAGTTCACAATTAAAAAAGATTATGTTAAAAAAACTAAAAAACTTTAATAGTGTGATTTTTATGTTTGAAATTATTTTTATTTTTATTTTTATTTACAATGAAGCTTGGCTAAGTTCACTAGTTATTACAAAATAAACTAAAAGGTATGGACATTTCATTGTTCATCATTTACTATGCATTGTCTCTCTTTCCTATGAACTAGAACAATTCATTCTCTACATTTTCATTTTGATCCTCAAACCTTTTCTTCCTGAATTATATCATTTTGAGCTCAAATTAAAACCTAATTAATTCTTATTTTTAAGAAATAATGAAATTGAAAGATAGAAGACGAACTTGAAAAAGACAGGAAATATAGATGGTGACTTCAAAGTTTCAAACTTAGAACAAAAAGTTTTAGTTTGGTCACCCCTACTTTTCAGTTCATAAAAATTCAGTTTCTTTAGTTATCAAAAATTCAATTTTCATATATTTTTTTTATTCTTTTTTATTTTTCAGTCCTTGGTTTGTGAGAAAAGAGAAAGAGTAGCTAGATTTTAGTGTAGAGAGAGAAAATTGTTGTTTACACTGTTCCCAACAACAAAAATGATTGATCTTGGTGTCAATGACTTTTATTTGATGAGAGAAGTTTGATTGTGGTTGTTTAGAACCTCAATATTTTCTAAAAAATAAGATAGAAGTCAAAGAATTGTTTTTTACCCAGTTCTATTGTTTTTTAAAACCTTTTTTGGGTTTCTAGGTTGATAAATTGATTTCTACATGTTTTAAGGGTGTTTACAAGGTAGTTTTTAGGTTAAAATTGGTTGAAATATGAGTTTTTAGATCAAAAAAATACTTTACCCTAATTTCTCAGCTAGTATAGTGGCCGAAATTTGAGGGTCATTTAATTATTATTTTTTTAAAAAGGGGTTGAATGACAAGTGATTTGCCCCTTAAAAAGATATGTATAAAAATAAAATCAGGTCTAGGTGTGCACACCTAGGCTTGTAGGCCTATGTGTTAGGGTTTTTTTTTGTATATTTTATTTTATTTTATTTTATTAAAACTTTATTATTTTATCTTTAGGTAAATAAAAAATTTTATAAAAATTTTTATTAAACTTGGCTGAGTACATGACCCGGATCATAGGTTTGATAGGTTAATCCATAACATCCAGGTCAATTTAATATATTGTCATTTCAAAATATTTTTTTAAAAAAAACAAATATGCCATATTGAAACAAAATTAAGCATTTATTTTATTTTGAATTTGTCTTCGTGATGTGTTTTGTTTTTCTTTTTCATGAGGAGTTAATTTGTTCAAAATTTCTTTTTATATGATTATCATGATCGTGGATATAACAAGTTAACTTTGGATGAATCGGGCTGCTTCAATATATCACCATGTTAATGTTTTTTTTAGAAAAAAAGTCATCTTGCAAATTTGTTTTCCTTTATTTTTTTCTTTCATTTTCAAATTTTAGTTATTTATTTATTATTATTATTTATCCTATACTCATGTAAAAAATTAAATTATTAAACCTAGTTGATTCCATGATCCAGATCATGAGCTTGAAAGGTTAGGTTGGCTGCGTAGCTCGTGCTGATCAAATTTATTTTTAAACATTTAATTTATTTTGAATTAATCATTATGATATGTTTCATTTTAGCTTCTATATGATTAATTGATTTGATTTGTTTCTTTATAGGGTTTTTTACTATCTTTATTTTTTTGAAATCCAAACTACATTATTATTGTTCATTGGAACTATTGAGTTTGATGACACTGCTTAGAAATTTCCTATAATTTTGATATATTTTTTTTATGATTTTAGAAAAACTAGCTCAACCACGGTGAAACACAATTCAATGAACCAATACATTCTAAAATTTTTTTTTGGAAGAAACATATTTTGAACAAGTAGTGTATTCTAGATAACTTTAACTAAGGTAGATAATACGAAAACATTTACTACAAATGATAATCCAATTGCACCTGCTTAAAAAAAATGACATATCTATATTTCATTAGCTTTATTCGTAAAAGTATCTAAGTTTTGATTTATATATAGATGCATTTAGATCTTTCTAAACATGCAAGGATGTGAAAGACATAATGTTTTTATTATTATTATTAGATAAGTGTGTAATAAATATTTATATATATATATATATATATATATATATATATATATATATATATATATAAAGAATACTTTGGTCTATACTTGATTCTTTTTTTTTTCTATACTTGATTCTTGCATACTAGTATGATACATGTAGTTAAGTTGAGATTGCTGGAAACCCTGATAACGCAAATATTCCAATGTCTGCTAATCTCCTAAATGGATGAAATCTTAGCTATTAAGAAAAAAACATTCCCTTTTTTTCATAACGGGTCAGCATATTTCCAACTGCACTAAAGAGCTCCCAATGAAGAAAAGTAAAGCGTATTCAAATTAAAGAAGGGGCGTGCTATATAATTATAGCATATAGATACTTCAGAAAAAGAACACCAAAGGTAGGCTTTACCAAATGTGGGTATAATTGGTGCACAAGAAACCTTAGAATAATGTAAAGATAAAACTTTTGAAAACCATAGATCTGAAGCTTTCTAATTGCTTCGTTTCTTACTAATCAATTGACAAGTCCGTTTGTTTTCGTGGGCTTTAGAGTCATTGTGAAATGATGTTTTAAAATTTAAAATACTTTGAAATATGATTATTTGATCCTTAGATATTGGGATTATCAAGTATAGTATTCATGATGATAGATGCATTCTCCAATAACAAAGGAAGATCATATCTTGATATAAAAATTTTAACACCTTCAAAACAATATCTTTTGGATGGATTTGAGTACTCTCTAATATTTAAGTTCATATCTTTGTAAAGAAAAAATATAATAAATATATAAAAGAGCATTAAATTTTAAAAACAAGATTATTTGCTCTTGTTTTGGTATGAAATGAATACCCTTAAGAAACTGGTGTGTATATGTTGAGAATAAAAATTATAAATTCTTTATATGTGTGGTTCAAGGAGTATTTATACTCCCTAAACCTTGTCCTTTTGCTTGAATAAAAGAGATAAGAAAATAGAGTAGGCTATGAGGGACTATTGTGGACCTAAAAGTGCAGATTGAGTAGGATCCATGCTAAAGAGCTTAGGTTAGATAAGAAACCCCATAGACTAGGTATTTGGTCCAAGATACAAGGCAAGGCCCATGAGATACTAGGACACGCATCGGGCCCATGTGCATGGCCTTGACCCAAGAGGTCCTAGGCATTGTTATTAAAATCATGAATTGACTCGTCAACATGTATTTAACGTGCAAACTTGTACTAAAAACTTGAAAACCAGTAAAATCATATTTGACTCGTGCAAAATTAGTAAACTCGATCAAAATCGTGATTTTGCACCCAAGTTTACGAGTTTATAGGAAGTATAAATACCATTGTTGATTCTGAAATTCTCCAGCTGTATTCCCAATTTCACCCCTATCCTTCTCCAAAAACTCTACCTTTGCACTCTCACTAGACTGTAAAGCTCCAGAAATCACACTACAGAACAACCTTTGATAAGGCAAACCTGAAAGTTGCAACAGATGGTGGAACTTTGAAGGTATGACATAGGGTTTCATTATTTTTTTGAGGATACCATAATGTTTACTAGGGTTTGATTTGAGGTAAGAGGATAGCAATAAGAGAGTTGACCCCAGGGTTAACTGGAGCGAAGTAGTTGGTCCTAACACAAAAATAACCATATAGGTCTTATTTTTTTTTTCTAATTAAGTGAACATAATCGTATTAGCCACTAAGGTATTTCAAATAAACTGAGTATGACTTTTGATATTATTCCATGGAATCCCCTGCAATATCAAGTAGAAATAGATAGTATCGTATATTCATACAAAAACCATAAACAAAAGGGTCATTTTCAGTCTTTTCACTATGCTTTTGAAATGAAAAGATACACAATTGTCCATGATCAATTTGAAAATAACTAATACGCCTCATAAAAAAATCTTAATACCCCTTGTCATAACCCAAATTTGGGTTCCCCAAAATTCTTTTACAAAAAATATATATTCTCCTATTTTATTTTATTGTTACTTAAAAATCTAAAAAGATCATAAATTCAAAATATAAAAAATATTTTCAAATCACAAATAGATGAGCGTGTGAGTTACAAACATGAAAAAAAACACCAAATGAACATTCAGATTGAAATATTGATGACAAAATAGTTTGAAGAAAGACTTAATTAAAATAAAAATTAAGTTTAAAAGTCAATTTGATCACAATCAGAAGAATTAATTAAGTTCAAGGATTTAATTAAACTTCTAATGGGTTTTGGTGACTCAATCAATGATTTAATGGAAAGAAGTTTAAGGTTGAAGTCCAACTTGATCAAAATTAGAAGAATTAATTAAGTTTAATGACTTAATTAAACTTCTAATGGGTTGCATTGACTTAATTAAGGATTTAATTGAAGAAAAAATAAATTTTAAACATCAAATTAGCCAAAATTGGAAGAATTAATTAAGCTTAGGGACTTAATTAAACTTCTAATGGGTTTTGTTGATTCAATTAAGGATTCAATTAAAGGAAAATTGAGTTTTGAGGCCTAATTCAGATCAATTCACAAAAATTGTAAGACCAGGGACAAAATTGAACTTTTGAAAGCCTAAAGTGGTGTGATCATGGGCTTAATTGAAAGAAATTTGAAGTTTAAATGTTAATTGAGGGCTAAATTGAAGAATCCTAAAACAAAGGACCAAGATGAAAAAGGTGTGCTGATTTAGGGACAAAAAATGTTCAAATTAAAAGGCAAATTGAGACAATTAAAAGTTTGATGATTAATGAGGGTAAATTGTAAAATCTGAGCACTAAATTTTAAAAGGCACGAGAATCAAATGATTCAAATCAATGTTTCTAAGGAAGTTGTCGTGACATGCATCACGTCGCGTGACGGAGCTACCTCTTGGAATTGATGGGGGTTTGAGTTTAATCATAAAGTTATGATTTTAGGGTTTAAGAGTCGCCATCTAGTATTATGGTCACTAGAAAACCTGATAGTCTGCGAGAGTCTAGGTAAGGGAATTAGTTGTGTAAGGGGAATATGCATCACGTTAGGTAAGCTACATTGTTGATTGATTGTTTTTATAGTTCATGTTTCTATTTGTTGATTTCATTTAAGGTTCAAGGCAGATCTTTCTTCATGAGAATGTCTCTATCTTATTGGGTTAAATCCTAACTATTTTAAGACCCAAATTTAACATCACATTTATTTTCTATTTTATATCTTTAATACTTGAGGGTATACTTTACAATGTAATTTTACACTCTCTAAATATTAAAGTCTTACAGCTGAATCCTAACGCTCCGAATAATAAACTAATTGTTGTGGGATTTTTGATATTTTGGTCAAACCCTAATGGATAGTCATGAACCGATGACGATATCCATTTTGCATTTTTAAAACATGATAAAAATGTGATTTTATCCTTTTTATAAAATATACATAATAACCTTTTAGGATTTGACCGTATGCACGAAAACAATACATTTTTTGTTTTAGAAATGAAAGTTTTTTTTTAATTAATTTTTTTGGATTTTTTTTTAAAATTTCAGAGAAAAATTAGATATTTCTAATGCTGAGTCCGTATCATACAGTTTATATTTATGGCTCGATATTAGAAAAAAAATATTGAAAAAACATGTGATGGAGCCATGAATGATTTTAAAATGGTTTTTGAGAATTTCTAGTCTTTTTTAATTAGCTGCTTGGGCCCGAGGACCAAGCCTAAACTAGTCGGGTTGGGTTGGATTGACTGAAGGCCCAACAATATTTTATTTTTCTTTTTTTTTTTTAAGAAAATAGGACCCAACTTAGCCATGTGGGTCGGGTTGAAATGGGTTCAGCCCGCCCACGTTACATGGTCACTAGCCCAACCCAATAACCGTGTTAATTATCTTTTGCTGCAGAACGTGAATTCATGATCTGTATGTAGATGATAATAGCAGAAGATTTATAGGAAAAGGGGGAAAGAGAAGAGGATTACTTAGAATGTAGGTGGTGTTGTTGCCATTGCTAAGAGGTCCGATATGAGGATGGTAGAGGCTGGCGTGACTGAAAAAGTACATGGTGGAGGAGTTGGTTGAGGCTATGATTGAGAGGGAGAGGAAGGATTTGACATAAACAAATCATTTTGATCAAAATGTACCTTTTCATTTAAATGAAACAACACTGTTTTGACATCCTTGGGGTTTTAATTGAGAATTTGACTAAAATTTAATTTAGTCATTTGTCTTTTCATTTCTTTTAATTGCATCTCTAATTGACTTTAAACTTTTAATTTCATGTGATTTTACCCTTGACAAACTCAAATGTCAACCCCGAAGTTTAACGTCTTTTCATTTTGATCCTTGGTTTTGAATTAATGCAAATTGATTGATCATCAATTGACCATTAAACTTTTAATTTGCTTTAATTTCACCCCGGTTTTCAACCAAATCTAGTCCTCAAAGTTCAACGCCTTTTTCAAATAGATCCCTGGTTGTGAATTTCTTCAATTTAACCCTCAATTAACCTTAAACTTTGATTTTCTTGCAATTTTATCCCTGGTTCAATCAATTGACTTGGAAATTAAGTTTTGTCCTCTAAAAATTCAATCTTCTCGATTAAGCCCAAATTGAGCTCTCAAACTTAATTTTACACCAATTAAGACCCATTAAAAGTATAATTAATTCCTTGCACCTAATTAAATCTTTTAATTTGACCTAAATTAATTCTTAAACATAATTAAACTTTTAATTTAGCCAATGATTAAATCAGATTGGACTATTAAAAATCTAATTAAGTCCCTAGACTTATTATTTATGCAGATTCGTCTAATAATCATTTAATTTAACCTTGAATCTGCAATGTCTCTTCAAGGCTAGAAAGCGCACTCAAAGGAAAATAGACAGAGCTTGCTAGCACACTATCTAATATGTGAGGGCTAAAAAACGCACCAAAAAAGAAATAGATAGGGCTTGCTGGCACACTTTCTTGTATGTGAGGGCTCAAAGGCACACTAAAAAAGAGAAGAGATAAGGCTAGAAACCGCACTATCCAAGAGATGAGGGCTCAAAGACGTACTCAAAAGAAATAGAGATAGGATTAGAAAGCGCACTATCTTAGTGACGAGGGCTCAAAGATGCAATAAAACAAAATAGAGATAGGGCTAGAAAGTGTACTATCTAAGTGATAATGGCTCAAAGGTGCACTAAAAAAGAGAAGAGATAGGGCTAGAAACCGCACTATCCAGGAGATGAGGGCTCAAAAGCGTACTAACAAAATAGAGATAGGATTAGAAAACACATTATCTGAGTGATGAGGGCTCAAAAGTGCAATCAAACGAAATAGAGATAGGGCTATAAAGCACATTATCTGAGTGATGAGAGCTCAAATACGCACTCAAAGGAAATATATTTGTTGGTAAAATACAAGTTCATCAAGGATTCTTTCCTTAGGCTCCACTATAAAGATCAAAGTGTAATGCATTATGATTAATATGCATTTATACTCACCTAAGAAATATAGGTCCCCTATAATATCCCATATCGACGGGTGAGGACTTAGGGGAGGGCTTTATATGAGCATGCTCACCTTCACTAGTAAGACGTATTTTGGGGCCATGCGTGGCTGCCAAGAACAAATCTGTGAGGTATGTGGGTCAAAGAGGACAAAATCTTGCTAGTGGGGTGGGGTGTGACATTGGTATCAAAGCCCGATTCACTAGTTGTCTAATGGTGCCGACAGGGTTGTCGGGCTCTTTAAAGGGGGTGGATTGTAATATCTCACATTAACGGGTGAAGACTTTATATGAGCATGCTCACCTTGACTAGTAAGATGTTTTAGGGCCATTCATGGCTGCCAAGAATAATGCTGTGAGGTCTGAGGGTCAAAACGGACAATATTTTTCTAGTTGGATGGGGTGTTACATCCCTTTTTTTCATGGACTTCTCTTTTTAAAGTTTTGATCTGTGTAGCAACCTTCCATGACTTTTTTGCTTTCACTTACTTGAGTCATAACTTTTCATTTTGACCTCTGGGAAGGGTAGGTCTTAGATGATATCAACATACCTCCTTGCCTAAAAACATTTATATCAAAAATCATCAATTTTGCTTTACATTCTTTATTTTCTTAGAAAATGAATTGTGGAGCCAACCATATTATGTTACTTGGATTGCTCCCAGCCCGATCATGCCCCCAAGTATTTTGAGTTTTCTTTAAGGATGATGCTATGCGGAAGAGGGTTTGGTTATTTACAAGGGATTGTTTTCATGGGATTTGTTTTAAAATTTCAAAGCCATTTCAAACACAAAAACCATTTTGACATTAGTTTAAAGCAAACTTGTTTCGAAAAGTTCAAGCAACTCCTATGAATAGGTTTTTATAAGAGTTGAAAGTTTTTGTTTTGTTTTTTGGTGAAAATGTGAAGTGACCTTTTGTTTCACGTTTTGTTGGTTATAAAGGTTCAAGTTTTAATCTGAGGGTTTCAGAGAATAAGTATTTAAAGTATTCATATTACTTGTATGAATAATAAAGCTTGTTTCGCATGAGAAAGCATTACCTACATATCAAGATTGCCTACCTTTGATTAGAAAAGGCTTGTTGGGCATGTAACGTAGGCTTTAGTTCTTGTTTATGAAGAAAAATGATATTTGTAGGCTCAAAAGATATTTAAGGGATTTCATGACTAAGGATCACTAGTGCTTGTTTCTAGACCTCCTTTTGGTCCATGGATTTCTAGACCTTAGGATTGACTTGCAAAATGGTCTGTCATGCTCTCTAGTGTCAGAATTGGGTTTCTCGTCTTTGTCTTTTTCATTTGGTTTTGAGCACCATTATCATATTCATTATTTTGTATGGTATACTCAAACCTTTTGGACCCTTTGAATTCTTTCATGTCCCCAGTTTTGTTTAGGCACCTTTAGTCATTACGAATTATTTTGTATATTTGGATTACTTTTTTAATTCTCGCATTTGCTCCTAGTGTAGGGTGTGACCTTAGTCAGGGTTAATTCTTAAGAAAAACTTAATAGGTTCAATAGGGACCACAAAAGAATTTTATTTTTTTTGGTGTTGTGAAATGATTATCAAAGATAGCCTTTTTCTTATTTCAAACGCGTGCATTTAGGATCAGTAAGCTTTGCTTTCCTTTTTTTGAACATACAAAATGGTTTCTCACTTTTCATTCAGCTAAAACTTAACTTGTGATGGTTGGTTTGTTTTTTAAGTTCTTAAGTGTATGATCACCTCTCTAAGAGATCACTTTAATTTCCAGAATTTGTTTGTTAAAGCAAACACCAGTTTGACTTCTGCTTTTGGTACTAAAACTTTGATTTTTCCAAAAATCTTTGTAAAAACATGAGATCATGCATAGTTTATTATGGAAAAGGAAAACACACCAAATAATTCTTGACTAAACTTTAATTTTTATTAATTTATAGAAAAAGTACATCAGACATAGTATTTTTTTTACAACATTAGAGTTTACAAGTCTATGCAAATCCTCCACATCCATATTGGTTAAAAGTTAAAGCTCCTTCGGAAAAAGCCTTTTTCACAACGTATGGTCCTTCATAGTTTAGTGTTCATTTACTCTGATATTCTCTTGATACTAGTGAGATCTTTTTCAATATCAAGTCCCCTTCTTTAAACACTCTTGGCCTGACCTTCTTGTTGTATGCCTTAGCCATTTTGCTTCGATATAACTGGTGGTGACAAATGCAGAGAGTTTTTTTTATTGATCAAATTTAACTACTCAAATCTTAGATTTGCCCATTTTATTTCATCTAGTCCAGTGTCCTTAAGACTTTTAATGATGAAATCCTTGCTTTTAAAGGCATAACCATTTCCATCTCGTATACTAAAGAATAAAGGGTTGCACTTGTAGAAGTTTAAACTGTGGTATGATATGCATAAAGTGCATATAAAAGCATCTTATTTCAATCCTTGTAGGTGACCACCATTTTCTGAATGATCTTTTTTAGATTCATTTTAGTTGCCTCAACAGCTCCATTCATTTTTTGTTTATAAGGAGAAGAGTTGGGGTGTTTAATCTTCCATTAGTGTAGAGATCAGTAATCAGTTTTCCATTAAAATTCTGAGCGTTATCAATTATCAATCTTGTTGGTAAGCCATAACGACATATAAGATCTTTCTCAATGAACCTCTTGACTACTGTTTGTGTCACGTATGCATAAGTGTTGGCCTCTACCCATTTAATGAAGTAGTTGATGGCCACCAAAATGACCCTGTATCTATTGCTAGCCTTCAAATTGATTGGTCTTATGACATCCAAACCCCACATATCAAAAGGCCAAGGCGAGGTCATATTGAATAGCGGTGACGAAGGTGCATTTATCTTATCACCATTTATATGACACTTGTGGCATTTTCTAACATAGTCTACACAATTCTTTTCCATGGTCTACCAGAAGTATCCAAATCTTTATATTTGCCACATTGTATGTCCTTTGGCATGAGAGGCACAAATCCCCTCATGGATTTCCTTTAATGCTTGCTCAATCTCATTTTCATTCGACATCTTAGTAGAGTCGCGTCAAACGACCTTTTATATAGGATTTTTCCATCCACGTAAAAATTTATGGCTATTCTCCTCAAAGTCTTTTCATATATTTTGGAGGCCGTTTAAGGGTATTTTTGGTGTTAGATAAACCACTTGATGTCATTGTACCATGGTTTCCTGTCTAGTGATTCTTTAATTGTGCAGGAATGAACTTGGAGATTTTTGACATCGATGTTGAATGAACTTGGAGATTTTTGACATCGATGTTTATCGATTGGATCCTACCTTGTATTGGACCCGACTTTTTCAAGGCCAAAATCGATTGAGATTTTTTTATATAAATCGTCAGGTTCTGTATGTTTTTCACCATATCATTATGCAAATTTATAATTGCATTCCATTCATTAACAAGACAATTCACGTAGGATAATGTAAATCAACATTCCCATAAAATGGATTATCAATACACATGCCCATAATATTATATTTCATACTCATAGGTTTACATTATATCATATTAACATACTTATAAATTCACATTCCTGTTCTAGTCTTGTTATCATCACGAGTTCATACTAGAGTGCCAAACGACAAGTTGCACAACTAGTACTTTCATTATCCTGACCTCATGTAATTTCACAATATAACATCCTCATAAGAAGAATACCACATGCGTATTTTCATACACGTCATATCTGCATGTTCGCACATACATATCAGTGTCCCATTTCAATTTTTCATTACAAGTCTTTACAAAAAGGGTTGGACGACTAATTGAGCGATTAACACGTTTGTTTATACAGAACTCATATCACCCATAACATGCGAATATATATTCTTTTCAAAATGTGTGAGCTGGGAAATGGATTTTCTTATGCACCATGTTGGTATAATGTTCCTGTTACAACATAAGGTAATTTCAAGCTTTATAGGAAAATTAAGAAAACATAATATAGCAATATTAACGTTACATTTCATTCATGGACCAAAAAAGCATAATTCTTTCATTTCTCCTTACTTATGTAAATACCACCCTTAATAATTCATCAATTACTGAGGCTAATTACAATACTCAAACTTGTTCATCCATCTCGAATACCATTAACCGAACTAACGTTATTCTCTGTTTAAAGCATAACAATCATAGTTCTTTTATATACTTGGTATATACAAAATATAGTACACATGAACGCGTCAATTCTTGAAACTAACATCCTGGTCATTCCCTTAGGATGTTATCAGCCGAAGCTAATCGTTTATTCATCTCGGTCATCCACTTAGGATGCCATTAGCCAAACCTAATTATTTATCCATCCCGATCATCTATTTAGGATGCCATTAGCTAAAGCTAATCATTTATCCATCTTGGTCATCCATTTAGGATGCCATTAGTTGTAGCTAATCATTAACCAATCAAACATCCCAAAGGCGGTTTATGAAATCACTATAACACGATAATATATCCTTTTAAATGCTCAATCAAACGGTTCATAACAATTTGACATTCACTATAACATAATAGTAAACCCTTCATAATACTGGTACGGATGTTCTGTAATAGTTTAACGTTCAATAAACATGATAATAAATCCTTTGTAATACACAAACAAACATTCCATAACAGTTTAATATTCAATATAATACAACAGTAGACTCTTCGTATTACTCATCCAACCATTCATGACAGTTAATGTTCAATACGATACAACAATAAATCCCTCGTAATACTCATACAAAAAATTCACAATAATTTAGTACTATGTATAGCATAATAATAAATCCTTTGTAATACTCATATAAACATTTGCGACAAATAACCTTCAACATAATACAACTATATATCCTTTATAATACTCATACAACCATTTGTAACAATTAACATTTAGTATAATGCAATGGTATACATCCTTTGTAATACTCGAACAACCATTCGTGACAATTAACGTTCAGTATACTACAATGTCAAATTCTTTTTAATACTCATACAACCATTTGTGATAGTTTAACATTTAGTATAACACAACAATAGACCCTTTGTATTGCACATCCAACCATTCATGACAGTTAATGTTCAATACAATACAATAATAGATCCCTCGTAACACTCATAAAAATTCATAACAATTTATCTTTATGAATAACACAATAATAGAACCTTCACAATACTCATATAATGAGATCGTTATAAGCATTTACATCATTTCTGACATGGGAGTTTGTTGTACAAAATCAGCAGCAAAATTGCTTCACTAGTGACGCAAAATTTGGCAACGAAACCGATTCGCTGGTGACATGCAATTCGTCAGCAAAATTGACGACATGGACTCGTCAGCGAAATTGATTTGCCGAAACACAAATTCATTAACGAACTGATTCGCTGCAACACAACTTGTCAACGAACTGATTCGCTGAAGCACAGACTCGACAACAAACTGGTTCGCTGTAATATAAACTCATTGACAAACTGATTCGCTAAAACACAAAATTACCAGCAAACTGATTCGCTGGGACACCATAATTTGGTAGCGAAATTGTTCCACAGCTGGTACTACTATTCGGTAGAGCAACTGATTCGTTACAGACAACATAATTCGGCAATGAAAACTAATTCGCTGCAGACGTCACAATTCGGCAATGAACACTGATTCACTTCAGATAACATAATTTGGCAGCGAACACTGATTCACTGCTAACAACACAATTCGACAACAAAAACTCATTCGCTGCAGACAACACAATTCGGCAACAAACACTGATTCATTACTTACAACACACTTTCGACAGCGAACACTAGTTCACTGCAAACAACACAATTTCGGCAGTGAACGCTGATTTGTTGCAGACAACACAATTTCAACAGCGAATGCTTGTTCACTACAGACAACACAATTTCAAGCATGAACACATGCATTTCAGTTCCAGCATTACATTTGTTCATAGAACCCAACAAAATCACACAATTCCAAGCATGAACACATGCATTTCAGTTCCAGCATTACATTTGTTCATAAAACCCAACAGAATCACATAATTTTAAGCATGAACACATGCATTTCATCATATAGATGTTTTGTTCAGCCCCACACTATAGCTGGTCATCTTTCCAAGTTCATGCATTTAAAATTGGTTCATTTCCTTTATTAAGTTTCTGAAATTTGGCCCCCATTCAATACCACTTTCATCCCTCTTCCTAGTCCAATTTTTCCTTAACATTTGGTGCAAGAATCCTAAGCCATTTACTTGGGGTTTCCTTCTCCCTTTTGGTCCTAAGGTCACAAGAATATGAGGAGAAAGGTTTTGGTTCATACCTTACGATTTTAAGTGGTTTTAAGAAAGGATTTAATGGTATTTCTTCTCCTCTACTGTCGGTTTTCTTCCTTTTCTTCTATTTAGTTTTCCTCCCCTATCTTCTTCTGTTCAACCGTCTGTCACAGTTCCTCGCCCTCCATGGCTTTCAGTTATTAATCCTACCCTCTAGCTCTCACTTTACTCTGAACATGTAACTGGGCTGAGTATTTTTCTCTGGACAGAAGGAAAGGTTTGCTGCAGCTGTTGGGGTTGGTTTTAGAAAGAGGAGGGCCACTTTCTCTCTTCTTCTCAACTCTCTACACACTTTTCACTCAAGAGGGCTTGCATGTGGGTGGTCTGGTTGGTTTTTCTTAGGGGGAAGAGAGGTTCAATTGCAGCAATTGCTGCAATTGTTTTTAGGGGAGAGGAAGAGTCACCAATGCTCTCTCCTTGTATTTATAACCCCTATAAGTGTGCTGGGGTGTTTAGGCACTGGACCAAGGCTGTTCTTACCCCCCTTTTGGGTTATCTTAGGCTGGTTTCTAATCCAATTCTCCCCTAGGATAGGTCGATCCAATACTAACTTTTGTTGGGTTTTCAGTGTCGCTGTTGATTCAGAAATCGACAGCCAAAAAGTATGTTATCGTTGCCGATTCAGAAATCGGCAACGAAGAACTGTTGTTGATTCAGAAATCGGCAGTCGAACTGTGTCGCTATCCATTCAAAAATCAACACCCAAAAACTATGCCACCGATTCAGAAATCGACAACTGAATTGTGTTGCTACCAGTTCAGAAATTGGTAACGAAGAACTGTGTCGCTGCCGTTTCAAAAATCGACAGTGATGGTGGAGTCATTTTAAACTTTAATTAACTTTTTTTTTGTGTTTACAAACCTCTAGTAACAATTTGTGTCATCGAGGTTAGGGTCGCCAAGGCATTAGCAAATTGATTCTTATCCTTACTCATATGAGTGAATTTTATCTCTTTAATTTTGCTAGCTAATTTCAAGAGATAACTCTAAAAAGTGCATTTTTATCGAGGTTTTATATCATCATTTTGCACTTGAAGTATCAATAACTCCTTAACTAAAGCATGTTTTATAATAACAAGTCTGATACTATAAGATACCTTTAATTTATGGTAAATGTTCATATTAAATGCAGCTAAATCAAAGGATTGATTGATGATTTTAACTACTGAAATTGAGAAGACAAAGAGAGGGGCAAGCTTAGAAAAGAGATGCTGGTTCAGTCCAAACTGGAACTCTATTCCATTATTGGATCATACCTAAAGCTGTAGAACTTGGATTTAGGTCTGGTCTATATGGATGGAAAGCTAAGACATAGGCCTAAAACTTTCATGAAGAGTCCAAGATTCAAAAATGTTGTTTTCAAGGTCAAATTGTAGCAACAACGGAGAAGTCGGAATCTGTCCTGCAGCCCAGATAGTGTTCAGTGTTCAACCCATATCTCGAGTTCTAGAAGTCCAAATGCACCGATTCTTTTTTTTTTTTTGTAAAGCTGAGACAATTTCCTAGAACTTTCATGAAGACTATTTGTTCAAATTCTTACGTTAGCAATGACGTTTTGTTCAGACAAGAAGATAAGGATTGTCACCAAGTCAAGATGTGGCCACCCACTCAACAATTAGTCATCAAATCAATAGTTTCAAATTTTGGCCTATAAAAGGAGGCATTTGCCATGCATTTAGGCATCTTAGTTTCCAGATCAAGATCATGTTCTTGCTCTCTCTCTTTATATTTTTGTAATATACAAGTTTTGTTTATATTAATATCTTGTTTATGATTTTCATTTCATTTCCTTTACTTAGTTAACTTAAATCTTATTTATGTTCTTATCTTGTTTATTTATGTTTCCATCTTTCATTATGTTTAGCTAAGTTTATTATATCAAGGTGAAAAGGTTACACTAATGGTGTAAGAATAAGTATAGTATAAACTCAATATGGACTTAAATGTTTGATACTAACATGTTTTGTATTTGTTATCTTGTTCACTTTTAATACTTTGCTTGTTAAATGGTTAATCTAGATTTATGTTGTATAACCCTTGGCACTTTCATAGCCCAACCGTATGGTATAACCGACACCTGTGCTATGAAAGGAACTTGATTTGTTGTTAACATAAGTTATAATCATGAATACCTGACAACATTTACAAGTATTAGCATTATTGGAATAAGATAACTAATGTAATCATGTTAACAATTTCTAATCCGATTGGAACCTCCTTTGTGTGTGGTTTCCAGTTGACTAATAAAAGGAGTTTATACTATACTTGTTTGAAATACCATTAGTGGATCCTCTAACCTTGACAATTATTTTATCCTTGTTTAATCCTTATATCAATATCACATCTCAAAGCTCTCTTCAACTCCTTTTTTTGTTATTATCTATTTCTTTTTTTGTAGTTTATACAGTTAACCTCCCTGTGGTTCGACCCCGGTCTTGCCAGGTTATTTATTACTTCGACACTCCTACACTTGGGAGAAGACATCAATTCTTTGGTCGTGTCACCAACCATTGGCTCAAAGTGTGCATCGAGAGTTGTCAAATCTGGAGGAAAAGGTCGTCTGAGTTGGCCTATTTAGGCCGGCGCCGTCTCGTTGTAATTCAGCCTGAACGGTTCACATGGTGTTGTAGAGAAATTGCAGGTGATCATTTGCATGTAAGATTTGTCAAATTTTATGGATGTTAGATGTTTTAAATGCACCTGCAAAGTAGGTGACATGAGCAGCTTTTCCGGGTAGAAGAAGAAGACAATGAACAGTAACCTGACGACGTGTCGTCTGGTTCTCTTTTTTAAAAAAATATATCATCAAACTTAGGGGTTTCACCGAAGTTTAATGTAGTCCTCCAGCTTTCGATTTTTTTTATAGAACCCCTAATTGACCTTAAACGTTTGATTTAATGCAATTAAACCCCTGATGAATTACTGTTTGAGCCCTGGATTTACGCGCCTTTTGCAATATGGTCCTTGGTCTTGGATTTATTCAATTGAACCCCTAATTGACCATTAAACTTTCAATTTCTTCAATTTCACCCTCGGTTTTTGTCAATTGAGCCCCTATAGTTTGGTGCCTTTTACAGATTGGTCCTTGGCTGCGAATTTGTCAATTTGACCCTTAATTGACCCCAAAACTTCAATTTTCTTGCGATTTCACTCCTGATTTCAATTCAAACTTGGTAAAAATTAAATTTGGTCTCTTAAAATTCCAATCTTCTCAATTAAACCCAAATTAGGCTCCCAAACTTAATTTTTCACCAATTAAGCCCCAAATAAAACTAATTTGACCCATTTATAGTATAATTAAGTCCTTGTGCTTAATTATATCCTTCAATTGGACCCAAATTAATTCTTAAACATAATTAAAATTTAATTTGGCCCATGATTAAATCAAATTGGCCTATTAAAAATTTAATTATGTCCTTGGACTTAATGTTTTTGCAAATTCATCCAATAATCATTTAATTTGACTTTCAATTTGCATATTTTCTCTATTTTTTTGGCATAATGGGGTACAATTAGACTTTGAATTTCCTTCGAAATTGCAGCCTGATTCCCCGACTTGCTTTCTCCACATTGCCAACCTTAATATTTTTTTTTTTGAAAAAAAATGTGATTTTTAGGGATTAACCCAGAATTGGGTTATGACAGTTGCCCCCCCTCTTTACAATGCTTACAATATAAAGTCTTGTAAGAGACATTAGGTAGTAAGCGTTGTAAAGAAGATAAAGAAGAATGAGAGATGATGGACTCGTCATATTGAGAAATGATGAATCCTTTTGAGGGCTAGAAAGCGCACTGAGAGAAAAAATTGGAAGATTTTTCTTTTGAAAATTCAGAGATTTTGAAGTAGTCGAATTGTCATGGGTGACCTACCCAGAGAAAATTGAAAAAAGGTTTTTTAAGGTCGTATTATTGTAATGGGTGACCTACCCAGGTAAAAAATGCAAAGATTATTTAAAGAGGTGAAAAATATAAAGAGTTTTCAAAATGGTGAAAACACAGAGATTTTTCAAAGTGGTCTTGTGGAAAATGAAAAGAGTTTTCAAATTGATGAAAATTACTGAGATTTTTCAAAATGGTGAGAAATGCGGAGATTTCTCAAAATGGTTTCATTGTAATGGGCAACCGACCCAAATGGAAGATGAAAAGAGTTTTCAAAGAGGTCTGATTGCGAAAAATATGAAATGTCTTGAAGCAAATGATAGGGCTCGAAGGCACACTATTCAAGAGATGGGAGCTCAAAGGAGCGTTTGAAAAAAGATAGGACCTGAAAGGGAACGAGGGTTGAAGGGCATACTCAAAATGAGGTAGGGTTAGAAAACACACTACACGAGAGATGAGGGCTCAAAGGCGCACTCGAAAAGGAGGTATGTTTAGAAAATGCAAAACACACTACACGAGAGATAAGGGCTCAAAGGCGCACTCGAAAAGGAGGTATGTTTAGAAAACGCACTACCCGAAGGGTGAGGGCTTGAAGGTGCACTCGAAAAGAGGTAAGGTTAGAAAACACACTACCTAAAGTGGTTAAGAGCTCAAAGGTGCACTCAAAAGGAGGTATGGTTAGAAAACACACTACCCAAAGTGGTTGAGGGCTCTAAGGCGCACTAAAAAGGAGGCAGGGTTAGAAAACGCACTACCTAAGGGTTAAGGGCTCAGAGGCGCACTCGAAAAGAGACAGGGTTAAAAAACACAATTTTTGAGGTGGTCAAGGGCTCGAAGGCGCACTTAAAAAAGGAGGTACGGTTAGAAAACACACTACATGAGGTGTGAGGGCTCAAAGGCACACTCAAAAGGAGGCAAGGTTAGAAAACGCAGTACCTGAGGGGTAAGGGCTTAAAGGTGCACTCAAAAGGAGGCAGGGTTAGAAAACGCACTACCTAAGGTGGTCGAGGGCTCTAAGGCGCACTCAAAAGGATACATGGTTAGAAAATGCACTACCTAAGGGGTAAGGGCTTAGAGGCGCACTCAAAATAAAGATATGGTTAGAAAACACAATACCCGAGAGATAATGGCTCAAAGGCGCATTCAAAAGGAAGATAGGGCTAGAAAACACAATATCAAGAGTTGAGGTCTCGAGGGCCCGCTCGAACAGAGGTAGGTTCAGGAAAACACATTGCACGAGAGGTGAGGGCTCAAAGACCTGCTTGAAAGGAGGCAGGGTTAGAAAACACACTACCTAGGAGATGAGTGCTTCAAAGGTGCACTCTAAGAGAAAGAGGTAGGGTTGTAAGGCACACCAGCTGGGATGGTCGATGGCTTGAAAGCACACTCAAAGAGAAGGAAAATAGGGCTAGAAAGCACACTATCTAAATGATGAGGACTTAACAACCCACTCAAAAATAGGTGACAGAGAGACATTGATCTGTCAAGGATGAAAGTAATGCATCATGATCAATATGCATGTATACTTACCTGAGAAATATAGGTCCCCTTTTCTTCATGGAGTTTTCCTTTTCTTAAAAGTTTGAGTCTCTGATAGTAAGCTTTGATGGCTTTTTTGCTCTTGTTTAGTCGAGTCATATTTCATGATCTTGACCTCTAAGAAGGGCATAATGTCAACTAGCCTTTATCTTAAAGTCACCAGCTCTGCCCTACCATTTTTGTTTTCATAGAAAGGGAATCATGGAGCCAACCCTATTATGTGTCTGATGGATTGCCCCCCACCTTGATCATATCCCAAGTGTTCAATTTGGGGATGAGGCTATGTGAAAAAAAGATTTGGTTATTTACAAGGAGTTGTTTTCACAAAGAACTTTTGAAATTTCAAAGCTATTCTGAACAAAAATCATTTTGATGTTTGTTTAAAACAAAGTTGTTTTGAGAAATCCAAGCAATTCTCATGGATAGGTTTGCATGAGTTTTGAAAATTTTTGTTTTGCTTTTAATGAAGTGAAGTGATGTTTTATTTTTCAAAAGAGTTCAAGCTTCAATTTGAGGGTTTCAAAGAACCAGTTTTCAAAGCATTCATTTTGCTTGCATGAATAATGACTTGTTTCACATGGGAAAGCAAAGCCTGCCAATCCAGATTGTTTGCCTTTGATCAGAAAGGACTTGATTGGGCACGTAACATAGGCTTTGGCTCTTGGCTATGAAGAAAAATGATATTTATAGGCTTAAAAGGTGTTTAAGGGACTTTAAGACTAAGGATCACTAGTGCTTATTTCCCACCCTCTTCTTTTGGTTCATGGATTTTCTGGACCTTGGAATTGATAGTCCATCGTGCCCCCTAGTATCGGGTTTGGGCTTTTCTTTTCTCTCCATTTTGTTTTGAGCATCATCGTATCAGTTATTTTTATGGAAGCTCAAATATTTTGATTTCTTTGGATTTTTTATGCCCCTTAGCTTTATTTGGGCACCTTTAATCATTGAGAACTTTATTTTTCACACTTGCCCCACAGTATTGTTTGGGCAGTTTTATCATTGAGGATTTTATGCCCTCTAGTGTTGTTTGGACACTTTTAATCATTAAAGATTTTTTGCACTTACCCCCAGTGTAGGGTATGATCCTAGCCAATGTTATTTTTCAAGAAAAATGTATTAGGCTCAAAAGGGGACTGCAAAAGGAGTTTTTTAGAATTTGTGAAAGGATGATCAAAGATGACCTTTGTTCATTTCAAACGCATGCACTTAGGATTGATAAGTTTTGCTTTTTTTTATGTGAATATGGAAAATGATTTCTCATTATTCATGCAGCCAAAACTCAGCCTTGAAGCTATATCATGGTGTTTGGGTTGTTCTTCTAGATGTTTGGATATCACTTGAATTTTCAGAACCAATTTGATTTTTGTTTTGTATTAAAACGTTGATTTCCTAAAAATCATTGTGAAAACATGGGGTTATGCTTGTTTTTTGGGAAAAAGAGGAAAACACTAAAGAATTCTTGGTACACTAGTTTTGTGAGTAAAAGGTGTGGTCGGTATGTTATTTGCATGAAAACACATGATCTTATTAACAGGAAAGGCTCATTTGACAGAAAAAGTCTTGTGGCATTATG
>Ga0307510_10001728_pt1 | contig 24293 bp, 13 predicted proteins | sample 12_EM_MG_FD_207224 | JGI IMG/M metagenome (GOLD analysis project Ga0307510, IMG submission 207224) | Populus trichocarpa ectomycorrhiza microbial communities from riparian zone in the Pacific Northwest, United States - 12_EM | ecosystem: Host-associated > Plants > Roots > Unclassified | place... | reverse complement strand
CGCCATTGTAGTTGTTTGCCAAATTTGTTTTTTTTTTAAATTATTTTTTTATATTTTTTTGAATCGTTTTGTTGTGATGATGTTAAAAATAAATTTTAAAAAATTAAAAAATATATTTTTAAATGATAAATATTTTAAAAGACAATCGCTACCGCAATATAAAAAATTCTCGTAGGGTCTCAAAAGCTTAAATTTTTTTTTGATGTTTTTAAATTGTTTTAATGGGTTAATATTAAAAATAAATTTTAAAAAATAAAAAGTATTATTTTAATATATTTTTAAGTAAAAAGCAACTATTACCATGATATAAAATATTATTTTAAAGGGCATTTGATAATACAACCAAAACATCGTTTGCTCAAAATTTTAAATTTTTTTTACTTAAAATTAATTTTTATATTTTTTAATTATTTTAATATACTAATATTAAAAATATTTTTTTAATATATATTTTAAAAAAAATCTTTATTACACTCAATGTGCGTGTGTGTAGCGGGTAAAATGCGTTCCACTTGTGTGATGGCTATTCCATTAATTGTGTGGTCAAGGTGTTGTCTTTCGTGTCAGTTACGTTGTCCACTTGTTTTTGTCTTCACTAATAATAAGAGCACTTGCCCGTCGGACACACCAAATTTTGTTTTACATCACAAAAATAAATTTGTAAACATTTTCTTCAACCATAAATAATAAAAAATTTGATTGTGTGCAAAATAGTTGTTTTACGTGTTTAATAAAATAAATTAAAAAACTATATATATTAATAAATATAAAAAATAACACTAATTATATATTAAATTAATAAATAAAAATAAAAATACATATTAAGATATATGAGTGAAAAGCTCTTCAAAATCTTTTTTATTTAATAATATAATATTCAAACAAAATCTAAGTATTCTTATGTGATTGAAAAAATAAACATGATAAAATAATGTCAAAAATATATTAAAAATTAAAAAAACAAATATAAAGTGAATATCTATAAACTTATCATTTTATCTTAGATGTATAATAATTGAAAAACAAATTACTAACATCATCGTAAGAACCTAAAAAGTTATTAGAGAACCATGAAAAAATTAAACACTAATTTCAATATTAAGTCAAGTGTTTTTTTAGAGCATTTAAATCTAAATCTAATAAAAAAAATTAATACAAATTAGTCAAGCTCAAACACCTAACCCAATAGAAAAATGATTAGAAGTGTGTGGGCTTTTGAGGCTAGTCCCATGCAACATGTCCTTTTATTTGTTTTTTTTTTTTAAATATCATCCACTCTTATTAAAAAAAAATAAACAACACGAACATCAATGCTAGGTATTTTTTACTTTAAAATTCATTTTAAAAGTTTTTTTCACCTAAAAACATCTAAATCATAAATTAATATTATATAACTATTGTTTCAATTCATGTATAAATATTTAAAAAATTACAATGAGCTTTTTATATTTTGATTATTTTTTTATTTTATTTTTATTGTTGAGAAATTAAACTTTATATTTTTTTATTAACACAAAAATCTTTTTCAAAAATAAATAAATTTATCTAGCATATGAGATTCACTAAGAGAAAAGTCATGTTACAGCTGAAACTTGTGTGGAGAGCAATGAAATGGCAAAGGTTATAGAATTTTTTTTTCTCATATCATCGTCAATATATTATCTTTCAATAATATTTTTCTCTGTAATTTAAATGAATGATGTACAAAGTAAAAACTAAGTGAATCTAAATAAATATACTAATTGAAAAAATAAAACTTTTATTCTCAATAATATCATATATTTATTGTCACAAACTTAACTAAGTTTAAGATTTGAAATATAGAAATTTAACTGAAAAAGAAATCATTCAGGAACTATATTATATTTATCGTCAAATACGAGGACTTTTCTGTAAGAAAAATAATATATATATCAAAATAGAATCTTTAAGAAATTTGAAGAACCAAGATGTTTATCAGCGAAAACAAGAAAATAGACGGGACAGCATCAGGGACCCATTGTTTGTCCTTTGCCAATTTCTTCTTAGAATTTGGGCCAATAAGCGATAAATGTCTCTGTCATAAGGCCCAACAATATTTGGGCCATTAGTTCTGATCAGTTGTTTAGAATACCAGTCCAGCTACAACGATTTGGGCTTTAAGCATATTTTTCGAATCCTGCTTGAGGTTGGGCATGAGTAACGCCCAAAATATCCAATCCAATATATTTATATTGATTTATAAGCTTCGAATAAGCATATTTTTCTCTTTAATTTACTATTATATTTCAATTGGGGTTATTATATATTGATGCACATAGGTAATTTGAGGAGAAATTTATATATACACGATCCCTCTTGTGGTTTCTCATGTTCTCTCCCAATATCATATAATATTTCGACATTGTCTTTTAGCTTGGCAAATATGGGATTGTGATTTTCTTTGAACCTTCTTCAGTGGTAAACCCACTTGTCCATGATAGGAAAAAAAGAAGAAAAAAACCCTCTTGTCCTGTAATGGGTTTTTTCTAAGTAGATTGATGAGAACAAAATAGAGAAAAATGGCGGAAGTTTGATGGGAGAATATCTTCACGTCGGGACCAGCTAATTAAACTCCAACCTCAAAGTGGGGATACAGAACGAATTTGTTTGTGGTGTAATTAATTCATATCCTATAGACACTATCAAGACATTAAGATATTAAGGTAGAGTTTGGTATCACAATATCAAGAAATTATTAAAATATTTTTTACTTGAAAATGTATTAAAATAATATATATATTTTTTATTTTTAAAATTTATTTTTAACATCAATATACCAAAACAATTCAGAAATATTAAAAAATTTAATACAAGGAAAAACAAAAATCAATTTTTAAAAAAACATAGTACTCCAAATGCAATGGAATATTTTTTTGGGTCCATGGATAATGAAAGCTGGGCTACCATTTCTGTGACAATTAATTGGAAAACAGGCCGATAAGTGCTGTTTGTAACCTGTCGATGGAATTGTTTGTCTGGAAAGATGATATTTCTACTGATTTCAAACAATCTAGCCATGCCGGCTAATGTCCATATCTAGATGTACTGTGACCCCGAATTGTTGGAAAGACTACTTATTACTCTCCTGCAGATTAGGAGGGGAAAGTTTCCAAAGAGCCTCTGAGAAATGAGATTTGAGACAAATCTATCGTGGCCTTAATACGTGCAAAGATTAATCAACATATATAGATTTTCAGACATCAACCCAGCACTTAAACGTGTACACTAAACATCAGTATAAAAAAAGAAGACAGAAACCACGATTAGCAAACAAAAAACATACATGTTAACAGACAGATCCAACTCGAGACAAAAGGCCAAGAAATTCCTTTCTCCTCTGGCTTTTGTCATTTGTACTGGCTTTAGTCTTGTCGGTGACTTATGTTACGTGCGAGCTAAGGAGATGGAGATTAATGGATGGGAATATTAGAAGAGGGTCAAGATACCGTGTAGGTTTGGATTTGTAGCCTAAAAATCTTTCTGTTAGGTTTCTTAATTGCTACTTTCATGTAATAATTTAAGCAATATTCACCAAAATTGAATGGTTGCTGTTAATGATGCTTAATTTATTAATATCCCCACGTACGTATGCAATACGCGTTGTAAATATTAGACAGTAGATGAAAGCACAATATGTTTACTGTTGAATTGGTAGACAATGAGAGTGAAGGGATGGATCTGCAACGTAAGCTTTAGGTGCCATGGAACCTCAAACTCGAAGAAAATTTCACTTCGCTTTTTAATTACTACTCTACATTTTTTTTTGTTGCTGATGGATGCGGCTTGCTGTCGAAGAAAAATAGAAAAATACAACAACAAATCATCATTATGCCTGTAATATTGTCACTGAACTTGTTAAAGAAAAACACGAGTTGCTGTGTGGGATTTCAGTATTCATATTCCTTTTCATATTGACTATATATCTGGTTCTTTTCCCTCTTGATAGCTGACAGATTTTGAAAATTCTACAGAAAGTTTACACTTCCCCCTAGTAGAGTAAAAGAAAAGTCAAGGCTGTAATCATCATTAAAAGAAAAAATAAACTAAAAAACATCAGCGATTTACCGTGTCTTGAAAAACATGTTTCTATTAACTGGCAGTTTTTTTAGGGGTTGTTTGGTAATTTTATGTTATTAAATATTATTTAAAAAAATGTTTATTGGCCTCTGCGCCATTCAAGTGTTACCTGAGATCTTTTTCAGTTACCAAAAATCTGCTTCCACGGTGGCATTGACAGCGACGAGTCATCCTTTTTTCAACGGTATGACGCGTGTTAATGGAGGATGCCTAGTTAGGCTACAGTGAGGTTTTTTTTCCTTTCTCCTCTCTTCTCTCTCATTTCTTAGAAATTCATGCATAACCTTAAAAACAACAGTTGCGTCCTCTATTTTGTGATTTTATCGATTTTCACCATCATTCTCTTGATCACTCTTTTATTTGGCTTTTGATGCTTTTGAATTATTATTTTTTAAATTTTATTCAATTTTATTTTTAATCCGATATGGTCCCTCTACTTTTAATTGCTCTATTTATGTGTTTTATACTTTTCTTGATTATTATGTTTTTACAATTTCACCCCTTTCAATTTTATTGCATTTGTTTTCTTAATCCATTTTTGGTTCTCATTCTTTTTATTACTATTTTCTTATCATTTTCTTGATTTATCTTTTTTCTCAATTATGTCCCAAAGCATTTGATTTTATATCCAGTTTTGGTCCTCATTCTTTCGATTATTTTTTTAATCTTTTTTTTAGTTTTTCAATTTAGCCCCTAATTATTTTCTTTTATTTTGTTTTTGTATCATATTTGGTCTGCATTGTTTGAGTTTTTAATTGTTTTATGGTTGAATATTTTACTATGTTATTTTTTCGTAGTTGCCTTCCAATAAGACAATCCTTTATTGAAAATTGGTTTTTTTTCCAACCCATAATTTGACATTTTATTATTAGTCCCTTAGCTTCATTGTTTGTTCCAGTTTCCTTTCTGTTGCATTATCTCGATCTCATATTCCATGTAATAGGTTAGTCAAGTTAACCATGGTTGACTCAGATTTTTTTTTTTTTAACAATTTGGTTTTTAGAATTTGATACTTTGACGTTAAATTATTGGTCGTCGAATTATGCGATTTTTCACCTTTTTTCTGTTGGGTTATCCTGAGTGTGGGTTAATCAAGTTAACCCGGGTTAACTTGTATTCTCTTGGTTTTTTTTTTTTTACTGAACTTTGATCTTTTTTGCTAGGTGCTTTTTTTAGAAGTCTAATTTTTTTATTCCCGGTATGGCAGTTGGTCGAGTTAACCTAAGTGGACTCAATTTTGTTTCTCAATTTTTAATGATTTTTTTTTTCAATTTCATCATTTTGTATTAAGTTATTTGAAATTGATGTTTGTCATTTTTTTTTGCATCTTTTGTTGTTTTGTTATTTTAAGAGAGGGTTGGTCAAGTTAACTCGGGTTAATTTGCCTTTTCTTTTTTAATGTTTTTTTATTTAACTTCAATCTTTTTTTTATAGGTTCTTTTTTGTAAGTCTTATTTTTTTATCCCGATCTCATGTCACGAATGGTGGGTTGGTCGAGTTAACTCGTGTTGGCAAGGATATTTTTCCTTGATTTTAACGAGTGTTGTCTGCAATGAATTTTGTGAAAATATGATTTCGCAGCAAAATGAATGATTTTTTTTTGTTGACAATTTAGTTGTCTACATAAAAAAGAAGATTGATATGAACTAATTCAAAACATATATAATTATGGATAAGTTCTACTCAATAAAAGATCATGGATGATGATTTAGTTTAGAGTTATTTTCTTTATTTCTTTTCTTTTTTATGTCTATATTTAACATCTTTAAATTTTTTTTAGATTAACGTGTGTGTCCGAGTCAGCTTACATGCATCTCAACTAATCCCACGAGCACTAAAGTTAACGATCATATAAGCCTTCAATAGTCCTAAGATTTTTGAGACTCGAACTAATGACCTTTAAGTAGCAAACTCAAGACGTGATCAGTTGAGTTTACACCCCTCAGGGTTAAATATCTTTAATTTTTAGTATTTATTGGAATGTAACAGAATAATACATATAAGAAAATAAATTATTTTATTTTATTATAATTATAATTATTGAGCTTATTGAAATGAAAATTGATTTTATTTTTTAACTTGTTTCTATATATCTCGCCCCACAAGTTAGAATTTTCAGATACACTCCTGGTTATAATTAATTACTTTAATATATTACTGAACTTATTAGTTGATAATATCACTGATGAAATACCGGAGATTAAACGTTACTTTTCTCCTCATTGTTAATAAACTTTTTTTTTTGTTTTTTTGTCTTTTTTCTAGTAAGAAATACATGCACGCGCTGGATTTCATTTTAAAATCATGATTCAAAAGTTTATATATATTTTTAAAGGTTTTTTATTTTTTAAATTTAACATTTTTGTTTTGAGTTGTGCTACAAATCATGTAATCCAAATCATTGGTGAATAAAAATAATAACATGCTGTAAATAAATGCAACTTCTTGCCCATTTATTATTAAATGCTAGCGTTCGCTATTCACAAATTGATTTTTTTTTTTATTGTCTTAATGACTAGGCTCCAACTAATTTTTGTGTACCATATTCAGGATTTAAACCGAAAACATCACAAAACTCAAATCTTAATGTACTTGAAATTAATTAAATTGTGAAGAAACATTCAAATTAATTTTAGCTTCGTAATTTACCCGAGTTTTGTCAATATCAAACAACTAATTAAATTCCAGTAGGATTAAATTAAGTTTAAATTTGACCATTATTCATTTGAGAATCTTGAAAGATGATCAAGTCACTGTGGTTGGCGAAGTTATTTTCTTGAATTAATAATATAGAGCACTCCAAATTAATTAGCTATGAATGTTGTCTAATTAATGTTAATGTGGTCCCTCGCTAATTAAGAAAACCTGGTTTTACTAATTAAAAGAATATGTAGTACGTAGCCACAAACTCCATTTTGTTTGAATTTGCCTATATATATATCTTACAACATTAGAGGTGTGACCTTAAACTAACCACATGCATTGTCTCTACAAAACTGAGCATAGAATTGAACAGGTCAACAAACCATTCACGTTATGTGTTAATCATTACAATATTCTACGGCAAAATAATTTAAAACCCAATATTACAAATAAAAAATCATTACAATCTGATATGACCTTAAATTCCATGATTTTGACAAAATAGGACTTGCACTAATTATTGGGAGAAAAAAGAGCTATAGAATTAATGAGAGCTAATCGCAATTCAGAAAATTCAAAGGGTGTGGTGCTGCTCGTGCTTACCCACGACGACCTTGTCGCCATACTGGTCCATTTCCACATTAACGAGAGCTAATCCCTTTTGATGAGGATGACCCGTACATATATATCACAAGCCGCCCCTGCTTCATGAAGTCTATTATAAAGCTGGTCCACGCGACGCCATTGTTTTCGAAGAAACAAGAAAAATATGACACTGTGATTATTGATTTGATTAAGTTTAATAGAATTAATTAATTTAATAAAATAATTAAAAAATACATCAATAATAAATAAAGCAAACAAAAAAATATCATTTGAATTTATTTTAAAAAAGCTTAATTTAATAATGAACAACAAATAAAAAAACCTAAGAAAATCTTGGTCATTTTCAAAATCAGTGAAAAATTCTATAAAAAAAGATAAAAAAATAACAGAGCTCAATTGATAAGCACATAAAAATGTATTTTTATTAAGATTTTATATTATTATATTGCACTTAAAGTATCATTAAATTCTTTAACTTAAATACATTTTATAATAACAAGTTTGATATCATAATATATCTTTAATTTATTATAAATATTCAGTTTTAAATACAGGTTTGTAAATATAGACATATTTCACAATTCAAAAGACCCATTGATATGTTTAGTTTATTTAAAATGATGTTTATATAAAGAGACAAAGAGAGGGCTAGGCTTACAGAAGAAATCCTAGTTGGGCTGGTTCTATTCAAATTAAAACACCCTTTGATTTTTAGGTTATAATTGGAGTTATTGACCTTGAATTCAAGTGTGGTTTATCTTGATGAATAGAGAAGACATGGGTCTAAAACATTCATAAAGAGCCCAAGACTCAATACTATTGTTTTGAAGTTCAAATCTTAATAACAAAATTGTTTTAATATTCCAATTGTTTTAATTTTGAATATTCCAAGACATAGGTTATAATATTCCAATTTTAAGTGCCCTTATCTTTTTAATTTTAAATTAGCTATAATTAACTTTTCCATTTTGTTTTAATCTTTCAAAAAACCACCAATATGTGTGGAGAAGTATTTATATACCTTTATTGATTTGAAATTCATAATTTGAATATAATTGTGTTTATTTCTCATGCTATCATTTCACGTTGAAACTTAATAAAAAAAATTGTGAGACTGAGAATATCGTGAAGGCAGGCATGGTCTCGATTAGAATAATAGCATATAACCGGTGATCTAAAATCCCTCTAAAAGGTTAAAAGAATTGTAACTAGCATATACTTTTTAGCTAGAGGTACACATCCAAATCAACGGGGGTATAATATATAGTTGTTTAATTAAGAAAAAAAGAAAAAACCGCTTTAATTCCATCTTCTGAAACCAACAGCAATAAAAGCAGTTTTTCGGTTTGGAATATGAAATCCTTCTTTCACTTTCACTTTCACTTAACATTTTTAAGGATGCTATTTCTTTTTGTCTCTTAACTGCCCCTCAGGATCTGCACTCTCAGTTTGATGGCCGGCATTGTTAGTTAATACAATTGGTTCCTGCTGAGAAAGCATCGTTTATATCCTCAATCGTTTATTTGGATATATATATATATATATATATATATATATATAGCTAGAGAGAGTTACATTTAAGCACACTAGCAAATCCCAAATTAAAATAACTCCCACAAAAGTTGGAACACATTAGACTACGCATAGTGTTTCCCCTCTTCTCTATATACAGATCATGTAAGAATAATTTAATTTTATGTCATTTGGTCTGACATAATTAAAAATAATATATGTGGAGTCATAATTTTTATTGGCAACATTCTTAATCCAAATCTTCAACCATATATTAAAAAAGATTATCGTATGATCGATAAGCTCTAAAGTCTAAACCTTCTGATAAACAGTGTCGCCCCACATGCATGAACCCGCCGCAGGGTTGTGCTGTGATGATTGTGTTCTAAAAGAGAAAAAAAGAAAACAATAAGAATTTGTAATCACAGACATTATAATTAATTCTAGGACATCATGTTTGTCCTTGATTATACTATAGTATATGATGGTTTGTTGGACCAGATAAGGCATAGTGTAATTACTCCGATGGTCCTCATTTCATGAGAACAGTCCCAACATATATATAATTTTGGAAAGCATCATATTTCAGCATGAGCTGGATATTTGTCCTGTAAATGAAAGAAACAAATGGCTGGAGATCAAACATGCAACAAACAAGCATCAAAGTGGGACATGCATTAAACAGTGCCCTCTATTTATTTTTATTTTTATTTTTTTTCTTATTTTAAATCCGAAATATATATACCGTTACTTCCTATCAAAGTAATTGGACATGTCAACCTCTCTTTGCTTCATACATTTCCTAAAAACTCAAAGCAAGATGACAATAAACTAGTTTATTTTATTTCTTGAAGTCTTGCCATGAAAACTGAGAAGAAGATACGATCGAAAGCTCTTAATCATTGCAGGAAACGGACAACGATAAACCGCATCTTCTTTTTGCAAGCCGTAGACCAGTTCGACGAGCAACTTCTTGCTCTTGAACACTTATTTTTCTTTTCTTTCGTTTTGTCTTCAACTTGATGGTCATATTTTAGAGCCAATATTTGCCCTCTTAAACGCAGACGTCTAGCTACACTTTGATGCCAGAGGATTTATAATGAGAAGTGCTTTAGAATTGAACATTGCATGGATCGATATTACACTCTAATATAGTTTTTTACACTATACTATCCATATTTAATTTGCAATACGAAGATTTAAATTTGTCAAAAGCATGGTAGCGCGCGCATATAGTTCGGGTGCCTAATTGACCTGCTTCGCCCGTGAACCAAAATCCTAATAAACAGTGATCAGCCTGTATCCAATTGCAGAACACAAAAAAGAGCGCCGTTGATTAATTAACCTCAATCCCAAACAGTCAGACACCGTACCTACAAATGAGTTATTAATCAAACGCAGATTGACCTAACCCTACCGCCCTTGCTGACACCGTACTGCCAAAAAGAACACCTTGTTCTATGGACCCACAGCCATATATAATCTCACTATCAGAACCATAATCACCAATCCAAACAAATCCCCATTTAAAAAAAAAAAAACATTCGACTACAAACTATTATTTAGGGTTTTACTCCTCCTTTGTTTTCATACTCCCAGCTTGTATCCCTAGCTGGGTTCAACCCAAACTTAAGAGGTTGATCCAGTGAATAAGTAGGTTTTCTTGCTTTCTTTATTTTCTAGGTTCAAATATTGGAATCAACATCCAAGAAAATTACTAAATTCTAATAATATACCAGATTAATATAAAAAATACATCTTTAAATAATTTTTTAAAAGGATTTAATTTCAGACGCAAATTTATCAAAAATATAAAAAAAGACCTAGGTCCAACCTGTTGATGATCGCCATCAAATAAAGCTGCACTTCCTGTGGTATATGCTGCCTGTACAGCAGCTCTCATTGTAGGTACAGTTTGTAACTGTATTTTGAATATTATTTTTAATATAAACACATTACAATAATTTAAAAATATAAAAATATTTAAATATTTTTTTTAAAAAAATTATTTTAATATATTTAAAAAATATATTCAAAAAAAATCAACAGTACAAAAATATCTTCGATAGGTCCAAGAAAACAAAAAAAATGATGATGGACCACTCTATTAGTTCAGCAAAACGTAGCCCTTGTAAGACCCTACAATCACAATTTTCAAAAACATTTCAAGAACATGTACTGCAGCTAGTGACATAGTGATAAGACTCAGAGTTTCACAGTTGCTTTTAAACCCCCGAATTTTGTGGGTGCTAATTTACCTGAAAAAAATATCCCACCAAATCACAAACAAAATATACACGTTTTCGCTTTCTGGCTTCGGTTAAAAAAAAATCGCCATTCACATATAAGAGACAATGAAAGTTACTGCAGGCCCTGAACTACTGCGTATTGCTGATGGATAAGATGCACAATCGGTGCAGTTTAAGCAAGAGAAAAATAGAGTATTTGTTTTTAACATAGTTATTTTTTTTTATAAAATAATATAATATAAAAAATATATAGAAAAATAACACAGTTTAAAAGATAATATTTATGATTCACAAGTCACAAAATATCGTATGTGATTCTCTCAAATTAGAAAAAAAAAACAAAAAAAAACTTAGAAGCATATTGAAACTTCGATGATGACATTACTAGGTATTATTGAAAAGATCTCGATGAAATGAACCCAACAACACTAAGAAAAGTCATCAACGGTAACAGGAGTGAGTCACACGAGCATGTTATTTTGTGTCATTTGATTCATCTTCTCATAATCTTTTTTATAATATTGGTGGTGTTATCATTGAAGTTTTGATGTGTATATGGGGTCATTTTCTTCTTTTTTTTCTTTGTTTTTTTTTTCTCTCTCCCTTCTCTCCTCTTTGTAATTTGTGAAGAGAGAGGAGATGGAGAAAAGTAAAAGTAAAAATAAAATGACAATAGAGGCACACCAAAATTACAATGACAATATCATTGGTATCATAGAAAAGATATCGACAAGATGAATCCAACGACACCAAAAAAGATCACAAATGGTGAACAAAGTGGGTCACATGAGACGTCTAAAGATGTCAGGACTCACTTGTCTTTGGGCTGCTCGTATGTCCTACTCTGATCACCATTGGTGACCTTCCTTAATGTCATTAGATTTGTCTCATCAAAATCTTTGCAACAATACTAATATTGTCATTATTAAAATTTCGGTGAGTCTCAAAGATTTTTTCTTTTTTATCTGTCTCTCATCTTGTTTTATTAAATCTTGTGTCCCAATAAACTCCAGAAAAATTAAGTAAATAAAAGTGCAAGCAGAGAGCGCACCGAATTGTTGATGTAAGCAAGAAGTGTAATTTAGTGTAGTATAGTGTTGCAGAGTTAAAGACAGAGAGAGAGAGAGAGTGGCAGAGAGAAAATTGGCAAGCGGCGGAGAAAGCTTGGGTTAGAGGACCACCAACTTTTAACGGACAAAAATTAAAGCTTGTGAGAGTTTCTTCGCCAACTCTCACCTTAGGGGCGTGTATTAGTAATGCGTATACACTTGTGTTTATTCAACGGAATTATCCCATCATTAGAAAGGAGGTCCTCATTACGATTGCAGATTGAAATAATTTTTTTTCAATGTAAAAATAAATAAAATCAATCAAAAAAATAATAACAATGAAAAAAATAAAAATAAAATTGAATAAAAAAACACATTTATATTTTAACAGGAAAAAGAAAAGAAAAAGAAAGAAAACAAAAAAAAAATTCACCAGAGTCCAACCATTATGCCATCATGTATATGCGCCTTATTACCTGAAAAAAATTAACATCAATATATATAAAAGGACCAAATCACACCAAAGTCAACTTGTTAATTAATAAAAAGAAATAGTTTGAAAATATAAAAATACTACTAGTTGCAAGTTTGAAAAATTATGTTTATAAGAGAATGATAGTTTTTACATTGAGCTTCCGAAATGTAAAGACACTAAATTGCTATAAATCAATCTTATAATAAAATTTGCTTTTAAAAGTAATATAATCTTTACATGAATCATGAATTCTTAATTGTCAAATAAGAATTTATTTTTTAAAATAATTTCGATATAAATAATTTTTGTTTTCCATTTCCATTACCAACATAATTTGTTTGTCTAGTTAAAAAATAAATTAGTGTTGATTGTGATTGAGACACTTATTAGTTTATATAGCCTCCTCGTATTTCGAACTCATGCAAGAATAGTAGAATACATAATGTATGCATAACATATAAAATAAACTTAGAAATCTTTCAAACACTAAAGTTTAATTTGTAAGAACATTGAATTCAATACTATTGTGGTTTTTATACCAAAATCAGTTTGATACAATAAGTATGTTCATTTTGAATATTAAAGAATTATATCTCTATTCTTCGTTAAAGACACATTAATTTAGGATTTATGTCCTATAATCACAGATCAAAGCTAGACAGATGATCTTATACATGATGTTGAACACAATTTTTACCTCAAAAAGAAAAAAGAAAAAAGAAATGCAATTGAGAAATAGGCTGTGGTTAGACAAGCAAGACACGGACGCGCGTGGGAGTTGGGCATATTTGATGATGATCAATGGAGAGAAAAGGTGACGGTCCCCCCTTGCAATGGAGAAAGAGAGGGAGGGAGATGGGTGGGGATACTTTATTAGAGCAATTAATTAGGGGATTAAATGTGGAAACATTGGACCACCTCATCTCTTTCTCCCTCACCACAGTCCCTTATTATGGGAACAAATTTTTTGGCACTACACACCACCACTCCACTCCACCAGTCGCATCCATTCTTTTCACTCCATTCTCTCTCTTAAAACTCCTTTCGGAGTTTTTTCGGCCATGTATAAATGAACCAATTGCAGCACACACAAAATTCAGGCCCACTCGGAGACAGGACCAGAGGCTCTCCGACGCATAAGTCTCACTGAAACCCATCTGAAAAAGCCTCGACATAACTCCTACTTCGGAATGGTTTCTTGGGATTCGTCAGAACTGCGAAGATCTCTTTATACTATACTATGAATTAAATAAGTTTTTTTTTTCTTTTTTCTTTTTTCTTTTTATGGGGCTGTGTTCCTTTTACTCATTTACCTATCATTGTAGGATATCTTTTCATATGATATGACTATAGGTATTTCTAGGGTTCTTCTCGAAGAGAAAAATACTCTCTTTTTCTTGGGATTATCATCATGTCTTATATATAATCCAGTCATGGATGAGAATTGCTCGTATCAAAAGTTCTATATCCTGTGGTGTTCTATTAGATTTATTATCCCCAAAAAAAAAAAATTAATAATAAATAAATAGCACATGTTTTCCAAGTTATATAAGACTATTTCATGAAATTCTATAACGAACTGGAAAAGTGAAATCTAGATGCATTCCAAAAGAATTATAGAATTATATGCCTATGTGTATGGGCCAGGCTAGCAAATAATGGAGGGATTAGTAGCATGCTAGCTTGTATGTGCCCCGTAAAAAAGAAATTCAGGTCTGAGGAAATATTTTTACATTATTATTAAATCAAAAAATATAGTTGTTTCCAATTATTTTTTTATAAAAATAATTTTCCCATTCAACATGCTTGTTGTTTATTTTAACCAACATAATAGCTTTAATTAAAAGTGTTATGTATGTTTTAAAAATATATATAATTATTAAAACAAGATAACAAAAAAATATCAAAATAATATATTCATATCTTATGTAATTAAAAGCAACCAGTACAAAAATAACTAATAACCTCCGGTAGAAACTAGTTCAATTCAATGTTTGCTTCAATTGGGTATGATTGTATCCTAGCTCTATAATTAATTCAAATTAGGTTACAATCGATTTCAGTAAAATTCTCATAAGCAATTATTAGTATTATTATTTTTAGACCAGATACATAATGATTAAAAAGAAATTATTAAAATTTAAATAAAAATTTATAATAGAATTTAAAAATCATCTCAAAACTAAAAAATAAATGAATCTATTAAATTTTTTCAGGGTATAAAAAAAAAGCCAGCAAAGAACCGAGCACAAACACCTAACATGTTTTATTTTTGTCATCTACCTCTCATTATTTGTTTTTGAAGAAAAAAGTGACAAGTGACAGATTATTTGTTATAATTTTGAAAATAAGTACGTGAACTTGTGATTTTTTACTTGTCACGCGCGCTAATAGCCTGAGTTGTGACATGAATTTGTTATAAAATAATTACAAAAATTAATTAATATATTTTACAATATAGATAGTAAAACTCCATTAAAAAAAAACACTAATATATGGCGTAGGTTAATGGTATGGCTTTATTAAAAAAAAAAAAGTAATTAATTAAAGCAAGCAAAAGAAAAAGTCATGTGGCGGCTTGTAGTTAGTGTAGCAGGCATAAGGGCGATTACTTCTTTCTATTGCTCCTGGTTTATGCGTCATCAGTGAAGCAGAGGAGTTCAATATATATATATATATATATATATAACTTTAATCACTATAAAATAATGATTTTAGGATATATTATTTTTCTTGGTTATGGTCATATTTTATTTGGCTGGTGTGAAATAATTGAGGGAATTATATGGTTTTCTTACTAGGAGAAGTCTATTTTGGATGTATTTATACCTTGCTGCATTGACCCACTTGAGCTAGCTATAGAGAGAGAGAGAGAGAGAGAGAGAGAGAGAGAGAGAGGCATATATCAAATGATGATCGTGGCTAGAGGGTCATCATCACTTCTATCTGATCTTCTATTTCAGAGAACATATATTTGATCTTTTTTCTTCTTCCTAGGTTTTGCTTTCATTTCATGGCATGCCATGTTGGCTTATTAAGAGAAGCAGACTGAAAAAAAAGGAGGGCTTTTTACCTCTCTTTGGCTACCTCCATTTTATCATAATTAAATCATCACCTTCTTCTTCCTCTTCTTCTTCATGTCTCCCCCACTGAGCAGCACAAACCCTCTTCTTGTATATTGATTCTTGACAAACAGCCACTCTTTCTTCCTTTAAGTAGGTAAAGTCTCCTCTTAAATTAGCAACAAAAAGTTACAGTTCTCCATTTGTTTCTTTTCTTTTTCTGGTTTAGTTAAGTATTAAAAAAATGGCAATTTCGTTGATTGCTCTTGCTTTATGATACTTGTAACTGTGTTTTAGTGCTGTGATTTCTTTGAGTTCTCTTATTATAGTGAATCTTGATCATGAAATTGTAGTTGCAGAATCAGCATCAGCTAAAAGAGGTAACAGCAATATAAAGAAGAGAAATTTCTTGGGATTACATGGCTAGAGAACCGTGTGAAGATAAGTCGAGGAACATGGTATCTTCAGGAAGTTTTTGTTACCCAGATGTTTCATCGAGTAACCCAACAATCCAAACCCATCTTGTGAATCAGATCCAAGGATATGAATCCAATCCGGAGATCTTCAACTTGACTACAGGTATGGAGATGATAGGGTTTTCAAAGAATCTACAGCACCAACAAAGCGACAGTAACTCTGTTATGTGGAAAGGTTTCTTTAACAAACCAGCAAACAACCACCACCCTGGTGGTCCTTCTTCTTCAAAGACGATTCATGAATCGACAAGTGGTGATTTTTATCAACATGAATTCAGCAAACCTGATTTCTCAACTGGGATTTCTGAGGCAAGTAATGAGAATCTAATGGTTGGGGCTGATCACTCAGCTCCTTGGCAAGAAAACAGGTTGCTTGTTGATGATTCTTCGTTGACATGTGTGTTTCCATGTGAAGGAAATGAGAGGCCAAGTCAAGGTCTTTCACTCTCTCTGTGCCCAAGCAACCCTTCCAGTATTGGGTTACATTCTTTTGAACTAAGACACACCCCTACTCATCAGAATCAAGATAATTCACAAGAAGAAATGAGGTTCTTTGGCAAATCTCCAGCAAATATACAGCAACAGATGATGCAGGATGGTTTTTTGAAAGCTGCAAATTTGCATCATCAAGCGCAGTTTCAGCTGAGGAACTCGAAGTACTTGGGTCCTGCACAGGACCTATTGAATGAGTTCTGTAATATTCGGACAAAGCAAGGTGATGCGCTAAAGCAAAAGCCACACAAGCCTAAACAGTTGGATGATGATCAGAATGGAAGTTCTTCAAGAAAGCAATCTCTTGAATCTCTTGAATTCATTGAATTGCAGAAGAGAAAGACAAAGATGCTTTCAATGCTGGAAGAGGTATATATGTTCGTGAACTCGTTTTAAAGTCTATAAAGATCCTATCTTTTTCGTTATTCCTTTCGACAAAGATAAAAAGGACACAACAACATGTTTCTTGTACCTTAATTACTGACAAGAAAGATTGAAAATTTTACTCTTGTTGTTGATTAGTTGTGGTTCTAAACTTCGTTCCTGAACTAATTTAGCGACTTGGGGCCTCGTCTTTTATGCCCCCATCATGACAATTCAAGTTTTTTATGTACTTTCAGAAACCTCTATTCCTTTATTTTCTTTTCATGGCATCTTTGTTTTCATCTTATTAATCTCCTTCTGTATGTATTAATCCTTGCTGAAACTCGTATTTTCAATGGCTAATAAAAACTAACTCAATTTTCACATCTATCTCTATCTCTTTCTTTTTTTATCTTTTAGGTGGATCGAAGATACAGGCACTACTGTGATCAAATGAAAACTATGGTGTCATCCTTTGAAGCTGTGGCAGGTACTGGAGCAGCCTCAGTCTACTCAGCTTTAGCATCTAAAGCCATGTCAAGGCACTTCAGATGTTTAAGAGATGGAATTGTGGCTCAAATTCATGCAACAAAGAAAGCTATGGGAGAGAAAGATCCTGTTGCACCAGGTACAACAAAAGGTGAAACTCCAAGGCTTAAGATTCTTGATCAAGCTTTAAGGCAACAAAGGGCTTTTCAACAAATGAGCATGATGGAGAGTCATCCATGGAGACCTCAAAGAGGCCTTCCCGAAAGATCTGTGTCGTTTCTTCGAGCTTGGTTGTTTGAGCATTTTCTCCATCCGTAAATATCTCTCTCTATCTTTGAGCTTCTACAAAATTTAGTGTCTATATAACTACACTACAAAGTAGATTTAATGAAAGAATCAAAGTTTTCTGCAAACAAAAACAAAATACAACACATGTTGTTGTGTTATAGCCCCAGTAACTTCTTTCATATGTTAAGTGTTAAGAAGGGTCTCAATCATTTTGCTTTCAAATACCTTCTTAGTCTCTACCCACCTCCATCAGATTCTTTTTTTTTTTTTTTTTCCTTTTTTTCATATTATTTCAATCATTTTAGTTCTCATTCTATGTACATATTTTAAATATTTGTGTGGATTTGATTCTATTGCATAGGACCCATATCTCTCACTCACACACGCAAGAGGAGTTAAGTAATAAACACATGTTGTTCTAGCCTCACATCAAGCTTAACCTCCATGTTTTTCATGGCAAACCTTTTGCAGGTACCCAAGTGATGTTGATAAACATATTTTAGCCCGTCAAACTGGTCTCTCGAGAAGCCAGGCACGTCCACATCTCTCTATAGATTATTTTAATCTTACATGAATTAATCTATATTATCGATGGGGCATAGCTTCATAGGATCCACAGTTTTGCTCATATGATCACAAATGTGATTACAATATGATTATGTGTATGATATTAATTTAATTATATGATGCCTCTTGTTCTTACGTCTTTCAATAGGTATCCAATTGGTTTATCAATGCAAGAGTGAGGCTATGGAAACCTATGGTGGAAGAGATGTATTTAGAAGAAACAAAGGAGCAAGACAAAAACATGGCCTCCTCGGATGGAGTCACTGATCTTGATGAAAATATTAATGGCCGGCCTAATCAAAATCCTTCTTCAACAGATCAAAAACCGACACCGGACCATCTCATTCGAATTGACTCTGAATGCCTGTCTTCCATTATCTCTAACCCAGATAAAAATGGCACCAACAAAAGCACTATATCATTTCAAAGCCACCACTTGCAACACCAACAACAGAGTTTTGGAAACTTTGGAAGTATGGATTTGGACTTTTCATCTTACAATCATCACGCGGCGGGTGGGGTTTCTTATGCTAATGATAGTGCTAGTAACCAGAACTTCAATGGTGGTGGTGGAGTGTCGTTGACATTAGGGTTGCAACAGCATGGAGGGAGTGGAGTGAGCTTAGCATTCTCTCCTGCCTCTCAAAGTTCTCTATTTTACCCTAGAGACCATATTGAAGATTGCCAACCAGTCCAATACTCACTTCTAGATGGTGAAGGACAGAATTTGCCTTATAGGAATTTGATGGGAGCTCAGTTACTGCATGACATGGCTGGATGAAAAAAAATTGCTTGATCGGACATTCGGTGAGGATATTGCCGGAGTTCTTACTAAAGGATGGTGATGGTTGCTAAGTAGTTTTAGGTGTAGATAAATACTCCATACGTATCTACATAAAGCTACCCTAGTTAGTTAAAAATACTGTGGACATTAGTTCCATAGCTAGAATAGTTTTGCCTTCTTTTTTTTTGCATTGGAAATTAAGAACTTGTTTATTTTATGAGAGGCTAATTTGGAATTGCAAGTGATCGATGCAAGGTAATTCAGGTATTTCTTCCCTCTTTTGGGTAGAATCAGTTTTTCAAGAATTTTATCATGTTTTATTTTCTAAAGTTACGTAGATGTCTCTCTTTCTTTTTCTGTTTAGAAGAGTAGTTGTGATTGTTTTTTAAAATATTTTTTATGAAAAAATATATTAAATTAATATATTTTTTTTTTAAAATTTTATTTTTGATATTAGCGTGTCAAAATAATTTAAAAACACCAAAAAAATATTACGAAGCAAAGAAAAAAATAAAAAAAAATTAATTTTTTAAAAAAACATTTTTAAAATATAAAAATAAACATGATCAAATAATTGCTTAGACTGAGTGATTGAATGCTCTTGTTTAAGTGGTGATTTCAAAAAAAAATTATAATGGTTTATTATAGCTAGATATTTGTTTTTTATTTGCTAGACAAAATTAAGTTAGCAACTCAATTTGGTTGGACCTCGGTTTTGGAGATTAAGACAATTGCTATACATGGTGGTCCCTAATTCATCTTCATGAAGGTGATCTTTCATGCTCATAAGAATTGCTTGCTTAATGATTTGTCCACTTTGGCTACTGCTTTTGCTGATGGAAAGGTGCTTTTTTTACCTTCCTTTTCGACACGGTGTGATAGCTAGAGGATTTTCTAGGATTATATGCTCCTTCAAGTGGAAAACGCAGCTCTTCCGGGGAAGGTTTTTATTAATTCCTGCCCTTAATATTATTCCCATGATTGAAGATCATGAACTTGTTGAGGTAATCAACATGAGTAGCTTTTTTTCAGTGGGAAAACAAGTAGTGGCCTTCTCGATTCTTGATTTCGTAATAGAAGTTTTAAGTATTTTTTAGCATTAGCAATGGTTTTAATTTTGTATCGCGTGCTAATTAATTAAAGAGCTACATAAATATAACTATGTAGGAGCAAGATTAGGCAAAAATGCGTGAAGATTATATATGCTCCCTTAAGAACAATTTGCATTACCGATTAATGCATTTTCCAAAAAGGTTAGGCCATCATAACTCTCAGGGGGGATCGGAGGAGCTAAAAAACAACATCAGCACTTACATTAGCATGGTAATTAATCTGCATGACCCAACGTTGAAAACGACTTTACTAAAGGCATAGGGCAATAGTTTTTTTTTTTAGTTTTTAGTTTAATGTGGGTGTCCGGGTCAGCTTGCGCGTACCTCGACTAATCATGCAGATGTTGTAAAGTGGCTATCATATGAGCAACCACAGGGCTCGAACCTGAGACCACAGAGGGAGCAAACCTCTTGGTCTCAAACTCTTACCACTGGGCCACCACCTGGATGGTTGCATAGGACAATAGTTAATTAATTATATGGGAGCATTAATTAAACAATAGTTACTTAAGCATATGAGAGCATTAATTAAATCAAACAAACAACAATTAATTTATGCTCTTTTTGCTCAAACAGAAAGTGGGAAAGGTTTTAGTGATTCATGCATTACCTTTGACGCTGATGTTGATGATTATCATTTTATATATATGCTGTAACGCTTCAATCATTTACTTGTCTTATGAAAAATGTGTCCCTAACTGGCTACTCATCCTGAAGGTGACATCGCTAAAAAGCATTATGTTTTTTTTTTATATCGCACACATGCATTGAAGGCATAGAGTCCATTCTACTGTTTGTGAATATCTATCTTGAAACTCCTCCTTGTTGAAGAATCTAGCTGAATTATTATACTAATTAACTGCAGATCATGCTGGTGGGATCGATCCATTCATGTAATGGATGGAAAGTTTCTCTACAAGTCATTTAACAGTGGTGATTTTGCTACACCTCCAACAGTGCATTTCTGCTTTGCTGAGCAGCTTATTAATTATTACAGTATTGAGGTATGCCGTTATAAGAGTAAACATGGCATGGTAAAATCACCATCTCCCATTTAATTAGGCAAAACAAGGGATGGGTGCCCAAGTGTACATGATCTTAAACAAAAGCCTACACCCAACAACACATGACTAGAGAGCCAAATCCAGGAGGACTGGAAGGCCAAGCCTCTGTGCTTTTTTTTTAAATGAGTCGATGTCATGAATATATTTTGGTTATTTATGATCATCAAAACATAAAGGTTCAAGTTTTTCGGACCTTCAAAATCTTACTTTTAATTTATTTTCATTTTAAAATACCCTAAAATATATTATAAAAACCTCAATAATTCTATTTTCAACCCCAAAACATCCTATAATTAATCTAAAAAACAAAAATCAAACAGAATAAAAAAAAATACAAGCCATGATTTACATTTTTAAACATGGTTAAAGAAAAAAATCACCTCATTTGAACTCTCATCTCCTAGACTAATTAATTGATACTGGTCTTTCTCTCTTCTTTTTTTTTTAATGGCAACTTTCTCTCTTCTTTCTCAACAATTAAGGATTGAAACATTATAAAAATAAAGGTAAGAACTCAAAACTATAGGAACCAAATAATGTAAAAATAAAAAATTTACGAGACCAAATGAAATATTTTGCAACTTATAAACGATATGTGCGTGTCATGAGTTTGATATTTCAAGCTATATTCTTCTGTCGAGTTGAAAGCATAAGCAGGACTAAAATTAACCAGGTTCATATTGGGCCTAATAACCCCACCATTAGCAATAATTGAGCCCAAAAGTAGGATATAGACTTTCTCTCGGGCTTGGAGCTTGGACGTTGGAGCTCTATCTAAACCCAGTCCAAGTCTGTTTGGGCCACTTAATTGACCATCTTGTTTCAGGCATCTCAGCTTCATAGATCAACAGGAGTCTAAAAAGTTCTACAAAATTATTTTTCTAGCTGACTCATACAGTCTAGGATTTTTATTTTATTTTTCTGTTTCGACAGGTCCAAGGCTGTGTTCAAGGACAGTGGCCCAGGACCCCTTGTTTTTAAAATGCCAACCAGGTTCTGGACAAATTTATCTTGCCTACTATAATCATGCACCGACCACATGCAGGCCCACTCTTGATCATCTTGATTTGCTTGTCTGTTATTTTATTTTTTGTCTTGTAATAAAAAACAATAGTCTAAAAAAAAGGAGGCTAGCTTTGAAAGAAATCTCTTCCCAGGCCAATAATGCAACATCTGAAATCGGCTTTTCAAGGGTCTGACCGTACCTAGTGGACCGATGTATGCTCACAATTCAATTATAGAGCGTACAGTCGATGTGACCCTAGAAAAATTTCAATTCAGGTCTTTTCTATTGGTCGCACCTCAATTCACGTTTGCATGGCCCGTATCTCACCGTATTTTCATTCTTCTACAGCATCTCACGTAGACATCCTGTAAGATTACGATTACGATTACGATTACGATTACGATTACAAATTATTAAAATTAAAATGCTTCGGTGCATGCACCAAAGTCTCCGTGCGTGCATATTACAGGGGAATGAAAATGTAAAATGAAACTTTTGCTATTGTTAAATAAAATTATTTAACTTTTCCATAAAATCTATTTACTGTTATTATATTAATTGAAGACAAATTAGTCTATTAATATTTTAGAAGAAGAATAAGATAATTTAAATACCATTAAAATTTTAAAAACTAGGGTCCAAAGGATTTTTTTTTCTTTTAACTTTTTTATTGCACAATGAAATAACTACATTGTCCTTAAAAGAAAAGGTTTTAAAACTAACTTCTAGTATTTTCATCATGGTTTTTTAGTTATAAATAAAATGAATGAAAAGCAATTTATTTTTTTAAGAAATAAAAAAAAAATAATAGTTAGCACATGCAACACACACGTCAGTGAGTGGCAAACATGCACACTCTTTAAGAGGTGCATGTTGCGCCTCCCGACATCCAAACATCATCTTCTACGACTACATTGGAAGCATCACAACTTCCTTTTCCCGCTGATCAAGTGTATGCGCATAACGGCGCAACGTTTCTACTTCGATGGACTTTGTTTCTTTCCCTTCTTCTTCTCTCTCTTCTCGTCTAGAATTTCGAGTCAACCCTTTAAAAATTTAAATGTGTCATGTCAATTTGAATTTGTATCAATCATGGTCCTTATTATTTTTATTGCTATTTATCTTACTTTTAATGCATTTTGAAGTTGATTTTTTAAAAAATGTTATCCATCACCTTTTTATTTCCATTTAGTTTTTGTATTCAATTGATTTTTTTTTCATTTACATCCTTTGACATTAGATTATTCAGCTTTAAACTTTGTGGTTTTCCTTGCTTTTCCTTTTGGACTCTGATCTCATATCCAAAGTTACGAGTTAAGTCAAGTTAACCTGGGTTGATTCTTGTTTTTTTTTCAATGTTTTTGTAATTGATTTTTTTCTGTTGTCTTTCATCATTTAGTTGTATTGAGAGCTGACCTCCATTGTTTTATTTAGTTTTTTTTATATGAAGTTATTCTGATCTCATGATGGGGCCATGAGTTTGGCATACTAACTCGAGTTAGGTTTTTTTATTCTTTTTCTTTAAAAAAATTAAGTATGTCCCTTAACGTTTGATTTGTTGATAATCAAACTTCAAGTTTTTTTATTTATTTTTCTCAACATAAGATTATCTTATTCTTATTTAATTTTTGTTTTGTTATCAAATAAGATCATTAAAATATTTTAATAATATTTAGAAGATATCTCTTTATAATGTGAGTTTTTTTTATTAGTCATTTACTTTTTTTATTGTGTTTGTTTTTTTAATCATATTATTAAATTAACCAAGATTATTAAACTTGTTTAAATCAATAATCTGAGTTTTAAATTTTTTTTTCTTCATTAAAAATAGTATTATTACCTGAAATTTGTTTTTACAGTTCATAATATAGAACGAACCACCTCTCTCTATCCAGTGTATAACGAGAAGGAAGGGACAAAATAGCAAAAATGTGGTGCTCCCATTATTATTATTTTAC
>Ga0307510_10001727_pt1 | contig 24293 bp, 23 predicted proteins | sample 12_EM_MG_FD_207224 | JGI IMG/M metagenome (GOLD analysis project Ga0307510, IMG submission 207224) | Populus trichocarpa ectomycorrhiza microbial communities from riparian zone in the Pacific Northwest, United States - 12_EM | ecosystem: Host-associated > Plants > Roots > Unclassified | place... | reverse complement strand
CGCTCATTTTCTCACATGCAAGACACCCACAGAGGCATTTCAATAATTACTAGCCTTATTGAAGTTCATGCAAATGAGAAAAGAAAATGATCAAGTCTCCCAACATTTAAGCCATTCATTCTTGTTTGGTCTAATGATTTCGAGATGCACAAACCAAACACACATGGTTGAGAAAACTAGCAGCTTATAATCACCAACTAAAATCTTAAAGGCACAGCATGAACTCCACACATACAATAGATCGCACAAAAGTCCAACTCGAAAAGAAAGTGATCAAGGTAATAATATTCAGCTACCAGCTGTAAGCTAAGCAGACTTTTACAATGCATGTGATTTTACTCGTTTATGATTACTATACTTAAAAGCGTAAGTTCACTTCATAAACATTGGAATTGAAGATGAGAAAGATATCAAGTAACAAAATCAAGAAATAATAAAAGGGATGTACCTCCATAACAAGAACCTTGGCCCTCAAAACATCAATATTGGTTTCATCGATAATAAAGTCTGACATGGTGTCACCAGTAAAAGCGATCTCAGGAGAAGTTACAGTGTTTGTAATCTGCCCGTGAGCAAATTTTTCAGGTGATGAATAACATATAGAAGAGCAACTAATCTATAATAGCAGTAAATGCAAAAATCACAATCATGAAAACCTAAATCTCAGTGATTTACTCTCTATCCTCCCCTCTTAACATGAAGAGAAAAAGGGGTTGTTATAATAAAAAACATGCATCATGACTTGGATTAAAAATTTGCGAGAGAAATGCCTTAAAGTTAAACTTAAAACATCTGTTGGGGAGTTTGGAGGGGGGAAATCAACTAAGGCTTTATGAATTTGGTTGAAAAGAAAAATGTTTCTTCCCGTCCAGTAACTGTAAATACGAACCTCAACACCTGATGACTTCAAGCTTTTAATCTCATTCCCAGAAAGGCCAAGGTACTCCTGCTTAAGTTTCTGTTTCACAGAGTAAACCACATAACCCTGCAATACCTCAAGTAGAGTACCAATCAAATAACTCAGCATGGCTAAAATTAGATGCTCAACCAAAAGAATATTTCTTAAAAATTAAGAGAAATATAAGAGCAACCTGACTTTGAATTGCGTGGTACGTCTTGAATGCTCTTACTTTAAGGTCCTTTCTCACATAAAACTCTTGTCCTAGAATTACAAGCTATGTTATCAACACGAGTCAAAATTACTAACAAATGTATGTAACCAGGGGAAACTAAAACATACAGCTAAGGACACAAGACATTACCGACATCGAGAGCGATAAGGTGATGCTTGAGCTCTGATCCATCAAGTCTCCTATGCACCTCAAAGAGTTGTTCGACAGTTTCTTTGATGCAAGTGGGCACAACAACTGTTGGAGGCTTCATTCGGTATAAGCCACGGGTGGCAACATACATAGGCAGTCCTCCCTAACAAAAAAGCTTGGATTCAATTCCCTTGCAAAGACATTACATATAACAAAAAATTTGAAATCAGAACCAAGAACATTTCAGAAGGATAAAAAAAGGAGCTATATTGAGAGAAACTTTCTTGAAAAAGAAAAATTGAAGGAAAAGAAAGAACTGACAATATGATCCATGTGAGCATGAGAGATGAAAAGGAAGTCCTGTGAGATAGCGCGTTGTGGGCATCGACCAATATCGAAAGCCATATTGAGAGAAGAGAAAATAATGCAAGTTTCATGCCCTCCTATTGACAATCCCTCCACTGGGTACCCTTCAATTATTCTTTTCGTCTCTTCTTCCTTTCTCTTTTCCCGAACTGAATCATCACTCTCGTTCTCTTCTCCTCTTTCTTTTCTTCTTTCCATCTCTTCTCTTATGGACAAATCCCCCACGGAGCACGAGCTAGAAGGGAAGAACAAGGGGTTTAAATTATTGGGCAAATCTTAGATTAGTACCCCAACTACATGTAAATTCTTAATTAGGTCCCTTAACTACTGATTTTTCAATTATAGATATTTAAAATAACACTAAAAAACAAGGATGGTAGTTAAGAGAGACGATCTTTAGGTGCCGTTTGATAGTGTTGTTGCGTGTGAGGTTGAGTCACATGAATATGCATTTGGTTATGTTAAAACCGGGTTTTATTTTGGTGGGATCCATCAAGAATTGAGGTTGCACTTGTGATTGAACAAAAAAAAGAAAATTGAGCTTTGCAACAACAACTCACCTCATTTTTCAAGATCCACCGAGAAAACACATATCCCCTGAAAAGAGAAAAAAAGTCGTTGGAATATCAAACTTCCCAAAACCTCAACGATTCATCTAAAAAATTAGAGCAAAAATACCTTGCAATTGTTTCTTGACCGATTATATCCCTCGTCTCTCTCACAAAAAATTCGAGATCTTTGTCTCCTCCGACTATCTTCTCTCCTCTACTGTCAAAAATAATTTCCCTTCCTTTTTTCTACCCGGTACGCCTTTTCATTTTTTTGGTCTTGTTGATCTGTTTAAAAAGGTTTTTTTTTCATTTTTTTGTTGCTTTCACCGTGAACAGTTTTGTATGTCTTCTGTGCTTGTCTTCTTCACAAACGATACCAAAATTAATACATGATATGGAATCTTCTTGTTTTGTAGTTGCAGAAAAAAAAAGAAATGAAGTCCATTTTTTTTTATTGTTTCTCACAATTTTGTATTTATTGTTGATGAATCTATTTGCAGATCTGAGTTGGTTTTGGAGGCATAAGAACAAGTTGATCCTGAAAAATTATTTGGGAACAAAAAGAGAAGGTGTTGTAAAATTGAGTATGTGTTTCTTTTTCTACAAATATTTAACTAATTACTTGTTTTTAATAATACATGAATTAAAGTTTTGGTGTTGTGTATTGTTGTTGTTTACAATATTGTGAATATATGGTGTTGTGAGGTAGGTTAATTAACTACAACCATTTCTTGCTTGCATGCCGATATGAAAAAAAAATTGAGTGTTGTGAATTAGGTTAATAAACCATCTGTATTTTTGGGTCATCTGTATTTCTGGGTCATTTGCATTTCTGTCTCGACAATATTGTAAACTTTGTTGATTGTTCTTATTTACAATATGGTTAATTCTGATTTTACTGTTGTCATTTTAGGCCAAAACTATGCTGCTTCATTTTAATTCTTTTAGAACTTGATGCTACAAAATGCTATGATTAGTGGTCTCTTTCGAGATTTAAGAATTGGGCTACGAGGGTTTATAAGAAAGAATCAACAATTTCTTGGTCTAACATAACGAGTAATTGTAGTCAAGTTATTCGATGTTTGGTCTGTAAAGGGTTTTGGTTGAAGAAATTGTGATGTCTGTTTATTTTTTTTATTACCTTGGTGAATGACCACTACAATTATCTCATGTTATATTAGATCAAAAGGGCACCAGTCTTGTCAATCAACGCATAACTAATATCAAATACAAATACACAATATGCCTTATCTCTTATTTTGGTACCAAGTTTTCATGAAGATTTGCAGAAGTGATGTGTAATGTTTTTGCTAAAGTAGCTTGTTTTATGGAAGGGCTATAATTTTGATAGAATGGTAATTAAATTTAGCTGATGTCATTATATATTACATTACATGTTTGATCTAACTACCATATATATATTTGATGGTCTCAGTTCATTTTTGAAACTGGAAGTCTTTTTCTTTTCATTTCAATGTTGTTTACTCCGTTGATTGTTTGAATACTTGTATGTTAACTATACTTTCATCCAAGATTAGCCAAATTTTAAGCATGTTATAATTCATTATGTTTGCTTTCAAATATGTTATCCAACTAGGAATGGAAGGTCCTGAAATTATGGATAAAGCTGCTTGGACTAAAGAAATGTTACATGTTTTTTGTGACCTTTGCATCAAGGCTATCGACATGGGAATGAGACCAAATACTCATTTTGACAAAGCTGGTTGAAAATATTTGTTGACAGTTTTCAAAGAACAAATTGGTCATGCATTCACCAAGACACAACTGAAAAACAAATGGGATGGTTGCAAAAAGGATTAGAGGATATGGATAAAGCTCATTTCTGAAACTGGTGTAGGCTGGAGTAATGATTTAGGAACAATTTCTGCTAATGATGAGCGGTGGAAAGCAAAACTTCAGGTTATTTGTCATGATCCCTAATCTTTAATTTGTTTAAATCTCAGTTTAGTAATTACTAAATTATTTGAAGTTGCATGAAATAATTTCATTTGTTTTATGTAGGAAATAAAAGGAGCAAAAAAGTTTAAGCAAGCTGGTATCGAATCGTCTTTATGTATGAAGTTTGACAGAATGTTCTCAAACATTGTTGCTACTAGAGAGTATGTGTGGGCACCATCGTCTAGAGTCTTGTGTGATAATAATGTTGGTGTTGATGGCAATCAAAATGCCAATGTGAAACAACTTGATTTGAAAGAAGGAAGCGGTGATTCGAAAGATGATGGAATTCCAAATTTCACTGATGATGTTTGTAACATGGTTAGAGGGGTTAATATGTCCAGCAACAACAATACATGCAGCGGTGGTTAGAGAAAAGAAAGAGAAGGCTCTAAGGTTCAAGCTGAGAAAAAAAAAGGAATTATGGAATTAGGTTACAACTATTGTCATGTTGGGATCAATTGGTTGACAACATGTCAAGCAATAATGATTCAACATCTATTTGCAAAGATATGAAAGGGTATAGTATTCTTGAGGTTATGAGCAAGCTTCACTCAATTAAAGGAGTTAATATCGGAGATGATTTTCATAGGTTTGCTACTGAGTTTCTAGGTTTGAGAAGGAATGGATAATGTATACACGATGTAAAACACCTTAGACGGAGAGGTATATATTGATCTCAAATGCATGATTTCATTTATTCTTTGGTAATATTATTTAGAATGTTATTTAACATGTTTTGAAATTTCATGTTATTGATATAAATTTCAGATTAATATTGTGGCAGTTTTCTCAAGATGATATGGAATAATGATTCCTTTATGTTGGTTCAAGAGTGTAAATAAATTTAACAATTGAATCTATCAATTATTGGCGGCTACAATCAGTTAGGTTATAGGACATTAATATTTATTATGTTCAAGTTATGAAAGGTAGATTAATTTAGTTTAAAACTTTGGTGTTATTTAATCATTGTTGAGTATGATGAATTGCGATCTTGTTAAGTAATTATAGGAAAATACTATTCAATTTTCCGCGAGATTGGTTGATGATGTGGACAATACTTTTAGTTTTATCTGACATAACAAATTTGGCTTATGAATTCCACTAGTTGATGATATGGACAAAGAGTGTAGTTTTATGTGACGAAACAAATTTGGCTTATGAATTATTCTACGTAGAAAATCAAATTATAAGAAAGTTGGATATGTGCACAATGTTATATAAATATTATATTCTTCTAATAACAAAATTGATTTAAAGCGACAAAACATACAAAAAGTCAAACATGTTAAAAAAATATTAATCATATATCATAGGATGCATAAATCAAAAGCTAGGATCTGAAATCTAACAAGTAATCAATTGTGGCAAATTGAAGGGATATGAAAACTTTTCATATGCTGACAAAATACATTGCATTACATGTTGTACGCAACTTGCACAAGAAACAAATAGAAATGACATGACATGATAAATGAATTAAAATTTTTATAAATGGTATAGACAAATAAAGTTCTGAATGAATGAATTATTGAAGAACAAAATATGTACAAAAGATCACAACAAATGCAAAGAATTATTGTTGTATTGAAATTTTCCATACAATTGCAATAATATCAAAGTCATGTCAGGCATAATGTCGATATACACTTGCAATTTCATCAATTACATATGTCTCTATATTCTATATAAGGCAATGCTTCTTTTCTCCAAGTTAATAAATTATTGTTGCCAAAGAACATCTTTTCTACAAGAATTATTGACACCTTAGAGCATAATAAAAACACAGAGGTAAATAATCAATTTTTTGTATGTTATTATTCATTTATTTTTTCCATGTATGTTTGGTTTTTGTTATTGTGTTTGATTTGAAAAACTGGTGTTTAACATTATTCATTTATTTAGCATTATAAATATGGAAGATGTACGTTTTAATGTAATATTCAGCGAAGATCTTGATGATGATTATGAAAACATAATGAATCGTGTTGTTGATCACATTAATTATCATGGTGGTGATGACAACAGTGGCTCAGGAGGGGATGATGATGATGGGGAAAATGATGACGACGACAATAGTGATGAGGATGATGAATCATTTTAGAGGTGAGAATTTGATAGGAAAAAATTAGTTGTGTGTATATCTAGGGTAATAAACATGTATTATATTAATTATATTCATAAAGAATCGTGTATGGTTTCATACCACACATGCATGTGTTGGTTGACTGAAGTTTTAAGAGGATATTGAAAACGATACGTCAACATGTTTAGAATGGACACATCAACTTTGTTAAGTTGTGCAGTGATTTAGAAACAAAGTATGAGTTAAAAACCTTCGAGAAGAATGAATGTTATTGAAAAAGTGGCTATATTTCTATATACAATAACATTAGGAGCATCAAATAGGGAGATTCAAGAGCAATTTCAACATTCAGGTGAAACTATTAATAGATGCATTAAAGAAATCCTAACAACAATATGCTTGTTTGTGGTGGATGTCATAAAACCAGAGGACCTCAATTTTACAAACACTCAACAAGAAATTACAATGAATCCAAAATATATGTCTCATTTCAAGGTAAGACAAATTGTTTGTTAAATGTAAAACTAAATTGTTTTCTGCATGCTAGTAAGTAATGATGTTATAATTGTTATTGGTTTTCATGTAGAATTGTATTAGTGCAATTGATGGCACACATGTGCGAGCTTGCATATCAACTGAAAATCAAATTCCATTTATCGAAAGAAAGATGTATCGACTCAAAACATAATGACTGCTTGTAGTTTTGACATGTAATTTATGTTTGTGTGGGCAGGATGGAAGGCAGTGCCCATGATATATATATTTTTCTTGAGGCTATTGATAATAGAAATATAAAATTTTCTAAACCACCATAAGGTAGTTATATGATAGGAATTGTTATGTAATTATAAGTATAATAATTTGCCTTTTATTTACTAATATTATGACAAATTTAAAATGTTGTTTGTAATTAAAAGTAAATACTATTTGATTAATGCTGGATATCCCAATAAGTATGGGTATTTAGGTCCATATAAAGGTGAAAGATATCATTTATAAGATTTGCGTCGTAGACAACCAAGAAATCAACAAGAAGTTTTTAATCGTGCACATTCATCGCTATGTAATGTGATAAAATATTCTTTTGGAGTATGGAATAGAGGTGGATGATTTTACAAAACATGCCTGCCTATCCATACAAAATGCAAGTTGAAATTGTAATGGCATCAATGACACTATATAATTACATTAGAAAGAGATCGCATGATGACGTAACATTTATAGAATTTGATCGCAATCCAATTTTATTCCTGATTATATTTTACTTGATGTTGTTGCACACTCAGGAAGCCATGAAAACTGCAGGCCTTGTTGGATGAGTTTCGTACGTGATTGAATTGCAGATAGTTTAATGGAACAATAAAAAATATTTTGCATAAAGTATTGTTTATTTCATGTTATAGTAGTAGTAGTTAAATCTACAATATTTTAATTAAAAATCATAAATATTAATATATGTCTTTTTTAGTCATTTTATAACCTTAATTTGAAAAATATTTTTAACCAAATAAATTAAATTATTTTTTGTTTAACCTCAATTTCAACTACAGTTTTAACCAAACATATATTTTATCAACTCAACCTCAACTAAAAATGCTTTTTATAAAACAACTTTTTTCAAACTACAACCATAAAAGCTACCACAATACCAAATATATTTTTAACGGGATCTCCAATTATCTTAAAAAGAATCTGTCATAACTGAAAATTCAGTTTTTTTTTAATTTATTGTATCATTTCTACTCTCATTGTATTTTTTTTTTGATCTTGGCAAATGATTCAAGTGTTATGTTTTTAGCTACTAAGCCTTAAGTTTTATGATTTTATGTACTCACTCGGAAATTTCTTATGATAGTCAACTCGATATAATCGTAGATGCATTTTTCTTTTAAATATTATTGTTTTGATATGACATAATCAAAATAATTATAATTTAGTATATATCAAGTAATATGGTTCATAATGCTTTTAAAAGTACTTTTAATTGAATATTTATTAAATATTATTTTTTATTTTAACATCAACAAGTTAAAATCATAAAAAAACTTAAAAAATAAATTTAATTATTCTTTAAAAGAAAAATAATTTAAAAAATGAACTAAACCACATCAACACACTCTTAGTTTACACACACTTATTCCTAAATAGAAGTATATTTGTACCTAACACTTGAAGAAATTAAGGCTTTTAGATAATGTTTGGAAATGCGACTTAAATAATGTTTGACAAAAAAATAATTTTTTTGTATAAAAATAATTTTTTAAAGTTTTTGAATTATTTTAATATATTAATATTAAAAATAAATTTTAAAAAACTAAAAAAATATTATTTTAATATATATTTTAAACAAAAATACGTACGAAATACTACCTTAAATTACTTAGCTTGTGCATAGGTGCTTAAATTCGAATTATTTTACCACAATGGTATGTTTAAGGAAAGGTTGATAGATGTGGCACCTAATTGACAAAGCCGGTAGTTGAGGGACCTATTCTAGCAATTATATATAATAGGGGGACAAATCGTAAGTTTGCCAAACAAATTTAAGTAGCCTCCTCTCTCTACTGAATCAAATCAGTCAATAATGGATCATCAATGGCGACCAATACCACCTCCTCACCCTACCAGTATCTGCCCTATCTGCTCCTTTTCTCACTTCCCATTCTGTCCCCCTCCCCCCCCTCCCCCCCCTCCTCCTCCTCAATACAATCAAAGCCCTAGATTCCCACCTCCACCTCCACCACCGCAGCCCGAACACCCGTATCATTCTGGCCCACCCAACCCATACATGGTCGTCAACCCTAACCAGGGGTGGCAGTGGCACAGAGAAGACGGATATGGACATCCCAATCCCATGTATGATTATTATAGGAATAGCGCTGCGAGTTGTATTAATGGTGAAGCTGATCGGAGCTATAAGAGGCCAAGGGTTGATGGTAGCATTGGATCTGGTATGTTTGGATACGAGAATAATCAAAGTCCAGCTAATTTTTTTTCGGATGACGAGCGTAGATTGAAGCTGATTCGCGAGCACGGCAACACAACTAGTCTGTATAGTCCTTTTCCGCCCACACATGATGATATGAATAATAATAACTGGAAAAATCAGCCAATGCCTAATTCCGCCGAAATGAGGCGGCAGCAGCTGCCAATTGAAAGTGTTTACCATGAAAATAATAGGGCGTTTGGCGGACATCCGCCGCCGCCTCCGCCTCCGCCTCCGCCAACTTCACCGCCACCGCCTCTTCCTATGGAACCACCACTCCTCCCTTCACCCCCCAAGTCATCATCTGCTTTGTTTCCTGTTCCTATTAATTCCGCAGCTACCAATCCTTATCTGCATAACAACTCATCTGGGTTTGTTTCTGAGGTACTGTTGCTTTGTTTTGCTGTTTGTTTTCACTTCGGTCAATTAGAATCTTTTGTTATAACCTTTTTGGTTGGATGTTTGAAGGAATGGAAACAATCCTCTGGAAAAACTTTTTTGCATAAGAAATTGTCTCCAGAGAGGCCAATAGTAGTTGATGCTTCTCACTTGTTTAAGATGCCTCATCGTGCAACTCGCCCCAATCATATTGTGATAATTCTTAGAGGGCTTCCAGGTGAGATACTGTTTTCTTTGCTAGAGTTAAGTAAATACCAGATAGAATACACTTCAATTCCTATGTTTTATATTCACCATGAATCTGTTTTGTTTCCCCCACTTCACTTGAGTTCAAGTCAATCATCATCTGCTGCTATGTTTGGAAAATTGATTTTCATACTTCTGAGTGCTAGGTTTGAAGAAGCTGGCTTGTTATCTGAACAAACTAAAGATTGATGTTTCATTTTCTTTCTTTCTTTTTCTTGTGTAGTTTAAACATATAAAAATCAATTAAATGTTGTTCGAAGGAACTTGATGCCCTGAGAGGTAGGGAAGTATTGTACTAATTTTCTTAGTTTAAAATTCACATTTGTTGGGTTAACATCTAGCAAAAATATTCTTAGATGTTAATTTTAACTAACTTTTCATTGGACATGTGTTATGCCCTTGAAAGGCTTGGTGGGTTTTTTAAAATTTCAATTGTCTGCTAGCTGTAATTCTCTTAAGACAAAAATCTCAAACAAATAATGGCAAATCTTAGATGGGTGAGGATGACATGTATAGATGCAGTGCAATGACCTTGGGTGTCAGCTTCTCTTTTGTCATTCTAAATTTGTTTATCACTTTTTCTATGAAAACTTATTTGCAAGGTAATGGATAAGTTTATGCAAGCATCTGCATTTGCAGCTATTCAAATGATAAGATGTTATATGCTGTGTGCATAAACTGTAATTAGAGAATTGAAGATGCCTGTTGCAGCTTCTAGTGTACATACTTACTTCACTTCATATACTTAAAGGCAGTGGTAAAAGTTACTTAGCAAAGACGATGCGTGACCTTGAGGTTGAAAATGGTGGTAATGTGCCACGAATTCATTCCATGGATGACTATTTCATGACTGAAGTTGAAAAGGTGCGTCGGTTTTGTTTGGTCTACATGAATGGCTATAAAATCTCCTAATTTCATTTAAGTTTGTGTATTTTCAATATGCTGACAAGTATTATCTTCCATGCCAACAGGTTGAAGACGGTGATGCTTCAAAATCTTCAAGCTCTACAAGAGGCAAGAAACCAATTGTAAAGAAGGTGGTCATGGAGTATTGTTATGAACCTGAAATGGAAGAGGTAATGCTAATAAATGCTTCTAGATCTAAGAAATTTGGTTAAAAAAAAAAACCAGAATATGCCTTTTCAGTCTCCTTGCTTTGCATTTATGTATTCATGAGAACGCAAATTTTATGGTAGAGGTTATGTAAAAAATAATATTTCTGTCATTGATAGCATCACAACATGCGTAGAAATGTGCTAGTTGGTTTGTCTTGTGCAAAAAATGAACTACAGAACAACTACAATTATAAGTTACTTGCTTGCTCTATCTTCTAAGAATTCCAACCTGCTGGAATTATGTTCTGATAACTTTATCCAAACGCTTACTTTTTTCTGTCTGTTACTTATTTTATTGTTTTCTCAAATCTCATGTTGTCTATCCTTACAATAGGCTTATCGAGAAAGCTTGTTGAAAGCATTCAAGAAGACCCTTGAGGAGGGAACTTTCACCCTTGTCATTGGTATGTTTTTTGTTTTGGAAACCATTTAATTGATGACAAACGCCTTTTTATTATCCCTGCAAAATTTCTCCATTTTTAATCATCTTCTGAAATACCTTTTTAAAGTTATTGGAACTCTTTAAATGTTCATTTATTTCAAGATGGTAAGTTGCAATTTATATTGACAATATGTACCAATTTGGCAGCATGGTTTCATTTCGCTTGATGCTAAGAAAGTACTCTATCTGGTTTAATGTCTCATTCCATGTTTCTATGATAGTTGTTGCACAAACTCAATGTTCTTCGTGTCTAATGGGCTTGACTTATTGAGTAGCTTAGGAAGTGAAGATCTCTTGTTCATTTTTTTTTAATTTTTTTTTTATGTCTTCAAATAAATTTTCAAACCATAGGCTTGAAACAAAAGACAAAGTGATTCAGGGTTCTTGCAGATATCTTTGGTTTTTAAGGCACCCAACAAATTAAATCATCTAGCCTCATTATAGATTTAGTGGTGATGCAGTGCTCCATGCACTGCCTTCATTGTAACTAACTACAGATGCAGTTTTGTGCGGCAATTGACCCTTTTGTGCTGGTATGTGTGCTTCGTCTTAGTGGATGACCGCAATCTGCGGGTAGCTGATTTTGCTCAATTTTGGGCAATTGCAAAGGTATACCCTCACTTCTCTCTTGTGACAAGCTCTGCGAGTAAATATGTTCTGATTTCCCGATGTCCTTGGAATATGTTGAAGAATGAGGTCTTCGGGTCCTCATTCTTAAATGTGGATCTTTGTGTAGTTGGATAGAACTAATGTCTGTATGCTGTGCTTTCACTTTTCTTTTTAATTTTGCCTGGGCTTCCCATTGCTGGACTTTCCTCCCGTGGTCAGTGTTCACTTTTCAGTACAGTTTATTTTTCTTTCTTCATGATCCTTTGTAGTTCGATTGGATGATAGCTGAGTCTGCTGTGTTTTTCATTTTTCTCTTATAAATTATGATTATGAAACTATAACCAACTTGTAGCTTTTGCAAAAAAAGTTTATTTGAGCTGAAATACAAGAATGGATTTCAGTTCATTAGTAGATCAATTAATCATATTTCTGCTTATTGTTCAGAAATCCCTTTGATTAATATATTATTGATCTACTAAAATTAATATAACTGATCAGAAATCCATTCAATTGACATAATTGATAAATTGATTAGAAATCCCTTGGGGGAGAAATATGAGAATGGCATTTCATTGCATTAGTCAATCAATTAATCAAACAGATTTCTGCTCGAGTTTTTGAAGTGTAGCCCTTCTGTTTATAGGTTGAGTCAATACTTGAAAAGAGGTTGGGAATTTATTTGGTGTATTAGATGCTCAAGTCTGTAGTCATCCTTTGGGGTCATATGATGATCATAATTTTAAAAGACTTCCACTTCTTATTTTTCAGAGGCAAGCCTTCTTTGTTAGATATGTAAATGTTGGTGATTGAAGGAATGTTGGCATGCCTTGTAATATATCTTTGATGTATTAGCTAATACCTTGGCAACTATGTGTAGTTTAGAGTTGTCTGGGCTGCAGTAATTGTAAATTCTTCTCTGTTGTGCTACTAACTCCATATGAAGTTTTTGTTGTTCTTCCCCCATGTAATCACCAGAATATTGGTTTTTGTGCTTTTGGATGACGTCTACTTATTAAAAGCATCAGCGAACAGTTTTACATAAAATGGTAGTGAAAACATGGTTTACGTATCTTGTTTTGGGGCTGCTTTGTATACGTGCCTTGTTGTTATTTATGTGGATGATTTTTAGAATTTCCAGGTCCATATGATGTAGTTTTTGAAAAAGTTGCATTTTTACCTTGTTTGGTGAATTGGACTTGATTGTTGCTACCTTGCTGATGCCACTTATCAACTCATAGAAGTTTGATTCTCATTGCATAGCTAATGTGATCGGTCTAGAGTGCCCAATTTTAATCCGATTGCTTGCATTTCCTTAATATTACATTCCTAGGAAACCTAGTGATGAGAGCATTGCTCAGTATGCAAAGAATCTATTGGGAAATTCAGTATTTAGATTTTTTGGCTCGTCAATTTGTTTTATTCAAATTTGAGGTTGCTTGGAAGATCTTTTCCCTGAAGTCTAATTTATTTACAAGCTTTGTGAGTTTCTAATAACTGGTCGCATCCTTTAATCATAATTTCAATTCAGTAAAATTCAACCACCTGATTCGATTCCTATTTGCCCCATGGCACCCTTAAGTTTTTTGAGATCACAGGCCTAAGGAATGGGAGATGGATCTAAAAGGTGTCATATATTATACTCTTTCATTCAATGTGTTCATCTGAAAGTGCTACCCTCTCTGAGTATTTGAAGCAACTTTTGTTTGAATGGTGGTGGTGTAGAATCAGAGAGTTGTTGATTAGTTTTATATTTTCTTATTAGTTGCACCACTTACTACATCTTTTTCTTTTTTAAATTTTTATCTCAGAGAACAGGCTACGAAGTTTACATATCAGAGGCTACATATAAAGACCCTGTAGTGAGTTTCAATCTACATTCTAGTTTATTTTGGGTTGATTACGTTATATCTTCTTCCCACTGCACCACACTTGCATAATATGCAATTAGCCATTCAAATTTGTTGTTCTTACACTTTTTGCAATTAATCTGATAGTAACCGAGGCCTCAACATTTAAACATAAGTCTAGTTTCGAAGCCTAAATTGGAAAGAAAATTCATTTTGCTAGATAGTTACATCACTTTGATAATCCTGTGGAATTGCAGGGTTGTGCTGCTAGGAATGTACATGGTTTTACCATAGATGAAATACAAACAATGGCCCGGCGGTGGGAAGAAGCTCCATTGATTTACACTCAATTGGACATCAAGGTTTGTTATGTCTAGTATCTTAGTTTTACTCTGGATTAAATGATAGGAAGTTCAAAATGGTTCAAAATTGTGGAATACAAAACTGAATATGCTATCCAAAAGTGCATTAACTTTTCAAGCTTGACAAAATTGGGAAGTCACAAGTGTATTTATCATAGACTCTTAAACTTCAGAGCCAGTCTTTTGACTTATGGTTACTTCTGTGATATTTTGCTGGCATGGCAGTCATTATTCTGTGGAGATGACCTGAAGAAAAATGGAATTCAAGAGGTAAGTGAATGTCATGTTGTTGTATTGATGCCTTTTATTTTCTTCTCCCGAGTTAAGAGAAAGTTCATCTTCATGCTACATTGATGCTTTCTTTCTCTCCTGAGTAGAAAAAAAGTTCATCTTGATTTATGTGGTCTCACTTAGATGTATTTAATAGCTGTTTTAGTGTACAGGTAAAAGCAAAAATAGTTAAATAAATTATTATTATTATTATTATTATTATTTTGTTGTTTCATAGTTCTTCTGAATATCTTTATTGATATGGCAATAATGGACACCATAATTGACTTTTATTAGTTAGGGCAAATTATAATCGTTGTGGAAGTGTGATCCTACTCTGAGTGTGGGATGAACTGCCTTGAGTAGCTTTCCTTTGTGCACTCTATGTGCTGTTTGGTGCAAATATCTTAGCTTACATGTTGCATAGGACACGGAATTTGTAGTCAGTGATTTGATTTTATTTCTTGTATTGAATCTGCCAGGTTGACATGGACACTGAAGATGGAGACTTTGGTAATCCATCAAACCTGCAGGAAGGAAAGCCTGAGAAGACAATAGTTCCTCCCATAGAAGATGCACCTCATGGTATATTTTAACTCTCTGCTTTCAACGCTTCCATATAATCTTGTTGATCTTTTATTGGGCTTGAGGAGTTTTTAATATCCAGCCTTCCATGGAAAAAAGGTGCCTTTTGCATAAATTCCGACTCACTGGTCAGTTCTGGGAGTTGTAAAATCTAATGAGGTTAAAAATGATTTCAATTATGCCTCAAGTGGTTGTGGATAAGTGTTGTTAGCACTCCAGGGTTAAAACTTTCAGGTTGAGAAGTTTTCCCTAGGATTATGCTGCTATTTCCACACATTACAAATACTAAACTATAAAAAAGTGCCTCTATTTTCAACGTAATATAGTTGAGTCCCTCTTCATTGAAAACCTAATGTTTAGTACCCTGACTGGCTGATCAGAATTGACTATTTTTTCATTATCTAAATTCTTGATGCCTTAAAAGTTAACAATCAATTAACAAGACAAACTATAATGGCACTAAATATGTCATAAGTTCTTAAAATGCCAGAACTTCAATTAATGGAATAACATCAATGCTAGTCAAGGTACCAAACAATATGTTTTAAAAAAAGAGGGACTTCTATATTATTTACTGACCTTACAGCTTTCCAATGCAAATTCTCTTCTGAATCAGTAGCTGAACCCCTCTCTGAAATTTGTGATTTGCCAAGTTTTAATATTCCCTTATGCACCATACATTTAGCTGAAACTGTCTTATGTTGTCATTGTCCAAAATGGCCATGTGCATGAACTTCTCAACTAAGCTAAAGATCAGTAGTTCCTGACTGATGGCTCAATTTGTAAATGATTTGGCAGAATTTCTTCTTGGGGGAATGCAAATAAGTTGTTGTACTATAATTAATGAGGGAGATTGCACTTATGTTGCGTGTACTATGAATATGATCTAAATGTCCATCTGGATTGTGAGGATTTTAGTCTTGGCAGTTTGCATGTAATGAATATCATATTTGATTAACATCTCTACTATTAACATCCTATTTTCAGTTTTCTGTAAAGAGATTTATTTGTTGAACGGTTATAAATTCCTGTTATGTTTCTCCAGTTCACTGTGAGACAAACTTTTGCCTATAACTTTGTTAGATTCTTCTATTTACTATCATTTAAACTTTAGTTCCTGCAAAAGACAGTAAGAGATGGGATGCTGAAGAGGACCATCCTTCAAGATTGAAAGAATTGGGTAAAAGTAAATGGTCAGATGATTTAGATGAAGCTGACACACAAGGATCTGAAAGCATGAGGACTAATAATGCTCTTTCTGGGTTGGTTCAAGCTTATCAAAAGCAACGAAAATCAGTGCATTGGAGTGACCAGGTAACTATAACATATGCTGCTATTATTTTGTTATATTAAGTTCTCATGTGAATCCTATTCTAAATTTCTTTTGTTATTCTTATATGTATCCTTCTAACAAATCCAACATGACGAACTTCTTATTGACTCAGTAGAACTATTGAAATCTCTCAAGTATATTGTATTACATTGTCTTGATACAGTAGGCATCCCCATTATCATTAGGTTTGAATGATTCATTCTTTATTAAAATATAAATAAATAAATAATACAAACTTAACTATGTTGTCATATATTAGTAGTATATAGAATTTAAATACATGTACAAACAACAACAATATATCATTCTTAACACGAGGCAGTGATGAAATCACTTCCGGCATCAATCTTTTGAGATGTACTCTTGGAAAGCATAAGCCTCACGAGATTAAGCATATGTCTTCACTGCAATTTCCTTGCCTTTAATCTTCACATTGATGTGTACAAGTTTTTTGGACAAAAGACTATAGTAGACGACTGTCTGCTTTTGGCAGTCATTGGTGAGACATGATTGAAATGCAGGACCTCCTTTCTTGCTAGGGTACTTGCAATGTAACTGACAGGCTTATTTCTACGCAACTGAAGTTTATCTTATTTATAGTATGGAAATGTACAATGCTTGTCTGTTTTCCATCATTTTTGGTCGGTTGCTTTATATACACTTAGACTATAATTATATGCGCATTTTGCATGTTATGTGCTTACATATTTGTAGTTTCACATTTGTCTTTTATTATAGTCAGTTATGCTAATAGGTCAAGGCATTCCAAACAATTTCATAGTATATTTTTAGTCTTCTATAACGAAGTACTATGTTTAAGCCAAAAAAAATGTTTTTTTTCATGATTTTTAAAATTTTCCTAATGTATATATTTTTTGTTATGCTTAGTCTTCTTGAAGCTTGTGGCATGCCTTGTAGGAGGATAGATGGCTTGTCTTATGCTTTCTTTTTGTAAAACCTGGCAACAAGGAACAGTTAGTAGAAAACTTCTATGTCGTTGAAGGTCTGTAAGCATTACAACCTCATTATAGTACTTGAGAGCAGCCCATCAGGAACTGGCTGGGCATATCTGAAATTCTTGTAAGAGAACCACGATGATTTGCTTTACATTGAAGAAAATATCTGAGAGGAGTCCACATAACATGGCTCTATGTCAGGGACACTATCAATATTTTAACATTTGTCAATGACTTTGTTTCATTGTATAAGCGAGTGCTGCACTGAATGAATTGAAACCCACCACCACATGAATAATTAATGCTCTACTTAAAAGTTATTGTCACTGTACAGGTTGGGGATACTGGGTTTTCTATAGTTGCAGCAAAGAAAGCAAATATGTTGTCTCTAGTTATTGGACCGGGTGCTGGATACAACTTGGTAAGCATTATGGCTATCTCGGCTTCTTGTTCATTATTAGATGTTCCGTTCTTGAAGAAGACTACTTTTGATCAATTATCAATCTTTTGAAACACTATAAAATGATATGCTAAGCATACACTCCCTTGTGGTGCCTGTGCAAAGCGCACCATATTAATGCTGTGCAAGGCTATTTTTGCTGTACCTAACATGGAGCCAAGCTGGCTAAATGATCTTCTTATTTATGTTCTTGTGTTTTCAACGCCTGCAGAAGTCCAACCCATTATCTGAAGAGGAGCGACCAACTTCAACCGCAGGCGTTGGCAAGTCAAAGCAGAGCATATTCCAAGAGCGACTTCGCGTGGAGCACGAGTCCTTTAAAGCTGTTTTTGATCGGAGGAAACAGCGCATTGGTGGATTGGATTCCGAGGAATAATATTAGATGTGGGAAACTTCAATTTGCAAGCGGTTCTTGATATTCTTTTTTAGCATTCTCGTCTGTAATTGTTAATTTCACGAGAAAGTGGGGTGGGGGTTTATGCTGTAATTGCCCAATCATGGCAAAACCAAAATTACTGTACATGCATGTCCAAATTACCATCCACCCCCAAGGTTTTTGGCAATTTTGATTTTCCATGCAATAACAAACACAATCTTTTATGAAATGGTTATGAGAAATGAAAATCGACTTGAACCTTCTGTTTTCTTACAGACGACGGAGAATCCATTTTCACCTTGAACAATTTCTGCACGTCATTTGTTTGGCCCGCATCAATAAATCAACTGCCCTAAATATATAAATAAAAGTTGAGTTGGATGAGCTTGAAGAACGTTCAATGCTTGCCACAACTTTTGCAAGGGATAATGCGCTTTCATGGACATGGGAACAGGCTGTAGATGCAGTTCTTCTACCATGACTCAGGTCTGTACTGTCTACCATCACCATGCATTTGCATGCATGCTTAATTTTCGAACTATACAGACCATTGTGTCTTAAACAATGCAGATTTCGTCAGTTGTGGTCAAGTATAGAAGTTACTAGATCATTCATTCTGAGCAATGATCACATTATTCCCAACAAAATGTATTGGGAGAGCTTCGCAAATCATCAACCGAAGCAGCTCATCACTTTGTTAAGGCATCTGAATGAACCTACTCCATTTATATCTCCAACCTTTTTATCAGGCATTGACTAGCTATAATATTTATTGGATCTCTTGAAATTTCAGTTATAATTGTTCTCAAGTATACTTGTTCCTTTAACCATTTATAATACTTGTTCTTTGAATAGAACTCGTGTGCAGTTAAAATTCCAAAGAATTCGTGTGAGTTGGTGCAGGTGTGCACCACGTTTGAAAAAAGGAACCTGCTTGTTCTTTGATTGGAACTCGTGTGCGGGGAAAATTCTAAAGAACTCGTGTGCAGGGTGTGCACCATGTTTGAAAAAAAAACCTCTAAGTACGTTGAGGTAAACTATGGAAAAACCCATACTCAATTTTTTTTTTCTTCTAATAGGTGAAGAAACCTACGGAGGAGGAGCTTGTACATAGATAATTTGTAAGTATATATAAACAGTTAAGACAGGTCTAGATCTAATAAGGAGTCTGACTATGTCAGACCAGAAAAACAATTCAAAAGGGTCATAACTTTTGATCCGACCGTTGGATCACGTTTAAATTTTTATAGGATATTCGAGAGGCCATTTCCCTTATAATAACTGTCGTGTCGCTACGTGTATTGTCAAATCTTTAGATATAAAAAATATCGCAATGGAACCTCGATTTTGATACTTTTTGTGATTTTTCTTATTATTTTTGGATTTCATGCTATTTTCATAAACTTGCGAACTTAGAGCTCACATCTGCATCCCTTTTCGCCTATCAGATAATATTGTGTTCTTTGTTGAACTACTATCTTTAACTTTTCCATGTATTAAGAACCTAATGAAGGTGATTCCGTTAAACGAATCACTTTAGAGTGAATCTCTATACATTCATGAACAATCATCCATAACTTCTATGAACTTCTATAAAATAATGATGATAACATGTATTAATTAACTATGTTAAGTAAATAAATTTACAAAAATATTGGTTTAACTCGAGATTATATCCAACAAACTAATTAAAACTTCTCTTAAATATTCATTATCAATGATCAACGTCCATATAAATTTATACACAAATTTACAGAAATTACAACCCTGCAATAGCATTAATAAAAATTAAAACGGACCCGTTTAACAAGCTATTTTTTATTTCATCACAACACATCTAATTTGATAATTCGACATAAGTTTCAATAATTTACAAACAAATATAATTTTACGAAATCTAAAACAAATCATAACAAGTACAAAATTATATATTTATACTACATGTTTGTTTGAGAAAAAACAATAAAACATGTACATACACTAACAAAATACATATACTTAAAAAACATTAAATAATAATAAAATTGACATTTTAATGTTAAAATTAAAAAAAAGGTAGATTTACTTACAGAAAATAATAAAATTCACAATAAATCAGAACACAGATGTTATGACTACAAAAAATAAAGAAGGATGGTTTGTGTTGAGAAGTGAGGGATGTTTTGGGGGGTGTTTACTTGCGGTTTGGGAGGGGAGAGTTTGTTTAGATGCAGGGATGGGTAAGAAGAAGGAGAAATAGGGGAGAAGAGGGTCAACAATGTGGTGATATATTAACTTTTACAGATGGAATCACCGACGGAAATATTCCATCGGTGATTCTGATGGTGAAAGGGTCACTTCACTGTATGGAGATCCCGGTTTGAATCCTTCGGTAATTCCGTCGATAAAATTGTCCGCAAAAACTTCCACGTCATCGAACTATTTTTTTTAATTCTATATATTTCTTCTGTAATTCCATTGGTATATACTGACAGAATTACCAATTGATTTACATCCGTCGATAAATATCACCGCAAATTACTGATAGAAAAATTATGTTGGTAATTTCGTTGCTTTTAGTCGAATTTTTGGTAGTGAACCTAGGTATAGCCACCGGCTTAGTCATTAACGTAGCCATAGATGTAGCTGCAGATATTTTCTACTGCGTTGGTGTTTCATTAGTCATGGAAAAAGCTTTTGAGAAACAAAAATGAACTAGATTTTTGTTTAGTTCCCACAAATGGTGTGAATTGATGATGTTCCAAAAAACCCAAGTAATTTGGGGGTTATGTTTTGGAAATAAATACTTTCTCCTTAACCAATGTGACCGGTGCTTGATACATGTAAAAATATCCTATTTGGTGAATCTAGAGACTCTTTGATGATTAAGTCAGAGATGTTTTGAGAGAAAATACAATAATATTATATAGAGATACTCTAAAAATAAATATATAGTAGAAAATAACGATTCTGAACTTTTTACTTAAAGAATTCATAATCTATTTATAACTCATAAGTCTTTTTATGAAGAGGAAGAATTAAAATGTAATATTACTCTTATAGTATTAAAAAAGAAAAATATTCCTGACAATTAAGTATTTTGAAAGTATTTTCATGTGTATATTGTTATTGGTCTTTAAAGTTTTAGATTTATAACAAATCTCTTATTTTTTGCTATCGTATGCATTACATTTCAGGGCCAATTTGAATGGTCATATGGCGATTATCAATGGCCCTCCCGTGCCATTGAGCAAGATTCTCAGAACTAGCTTGACTCTGGCTCATGGTGTAGCTTCTCACAACAAGATTGACTTTGATAATCTAATAGATAAAAACGAAAGCCTAACTGGCTTTAGAACCAAGCTAATTAAATGTTAAATTCACGTTTGATGATAACTTGGATCCTCAGTGCCTGCTGGTAGTTGCCGAAGAAACTGTCCCGCACTAATCAATGTCGTAGAAAATACAAACGATATTCCTAAACAGAGAAATTGTTGCAATAATTTTGTAAATTAATCTTCGCCAATAGAGTTACAAAGATATTCGAGTTACTTAACAACAGAAAGCGTTGAAATTGCCCTTCTAAATTAAACCTCCATTTTCGAAAAACAGCTAGGGTTCGGTTGTGAACTCGTTCACCTAGCTAGCTAGCTGTATATACAGATACCAGGTAATGAGGTACACAGATTAACAAGGTCTACCTCTAACGCAATTGAGAGCACCGGAGAAGCGTGTGAGCCTGCTCACATATCTACCAGGCTTTGCGCTGATCACAGCCTGTTTGTTCATTGTCTTGATTGCATTACCAGATTGAACAAAGAAGGCTCCGTTGAGCATCAAATCCCCCTCTGATCTCCAATTCCAGGACTTCCACACACTTTCAACTGCATAGTCCCTCTTGGTCACCTGCATGGACGTATATAAAGAATGTTCAACTTGTGTAGTGGACCTAATTTAATCTTAATATAGAAATGCTATGATCTCTTTTGTTCCATCCTTGACATAATTAATACTCACTTTTAAGCAAGAATTTCGAAGATTTTAACTAAATTCATCCCAAAACTGTATTTTGGTACAGTAATGGCCCTTCATTAAATTAGAAGGAAGTGTACCTCTTTGCATGCTGGATCAGGAGGAGCAACAAACCGGTTACCCTGGCTAATGATAGTAGGATGTTGGCTACCACCAATAGCATACATTTCCCAGTGAGTATAGTCATTGTTTACAACATGCACAAACCCCCATCGGACCCTCGGCATTCTTTGCACTAATCCACGACCAAAGTGGTTGAAAGCAACAGTTATTTGCATCACTGAATCGCCAGAATAACTATCGCTTGCACCAAACAACATTACCTGCAACGAATTTGTATATTTGCAAATTACACCTTCTCCATGCTAAAATGTAATAATATACAGCACATTAATAGTCAATATCTCTTTTAATTATTGTTATTTTTGTGCCAAAAATAGGATCCTCCAATCCATAATAAATGGTTAGACAGTAAGAGGATTAGCATTGGCAGTTGGTAGTGAGCAAGGTATGAAAGCTGTATTATATATATATGGCTACCATCACAAAGATAATGGGCTCCTCTCACCTCAACTTTTAATTAATTTGATTGAGTTAATTTCATAAAAAGAAAAAGAAAATGGGTACGCACATCATTATGTTTGGTGAAGTGGCAATTAGATATGGTGATGGCATTGGATCCCATGATGGCATCGATGAGGCCATCTTCGCAATTAGACAAGGAGATATGATCAATCCAAATATCAGTTGACCCAAATATTGAAATCCCATCTCCATCGCTCCGAGAACGAAAGCCATAATGATCCACCGAGTCTCTAATCATCCCACCATTTCCAGCTTTAGCATCATGGATGTGGATCCCATGGATGATCACATTTTTCACAAACTGTAGAGTAATTTGAGCACCATTGTAAATGTGCACATTAACACCGCGCCCATCAATAGTCTTATTTGATGCCACCATTAGCTCTTCACTTAGCCTAATAACCATATCATGAGCAAATATAATCCAAAGCGGTTTGTCCTGAATCACTCCATAGCGCAATGTTCCTGCCTTAGGATTCACCATGTCATTGTCTGACGGGTCTGTTACCCGGTAGTATTTTCCATGCTTGCCTCCTATGGTTTTGCGTCCAAACCCTAGAGCACAACCTCCCAGCTTCTTGCGGTTTTTGGCCCAGTTTTTATCACATCTCCAGCATCGGTCGATAGGATTTGTTGCTAGGCATGGCCCTTTGTTTTTTCCTAGATTCCTTCTTGTGCTATTGCCACCTTCCAATGACCTAAATAAAGAACATGTACAATATTTACACTTACAATACAATCAACATTTTCACAAAGAGAGGTTGTTTTCACAATTATTAATGTTTAACATAAACTTACTTGTGCACTTCATCGTTGAAATGTTTAGTGACTTTCGCCGGATTTGGTTCGTAGGCCTCGCGGGAAGCCTCCTTGGCCTCTTCAGCTCGCTTTTTCCAGTACTCGTCGAAATTGGCAATGCCGGCCTTTAGAGTTGAAGTTTGCATGGCTAATGCAAAGAAAACTAACAACATGTAATTTTTAACAGCTCCCATAGCTTTCTCAGCTAATTTCTTCTCTCCTTCAACCTATCTCTCGCAACCCTCTCTTTGCTTCTTTTGTTTTGATATTTTGCCCCCTCTTTTTTCGTCTCTGATCTATTGTTGTCGATTATTTCACAAGTTTAGGATTAGGATTGAAGCTTAAACGATTAATATTTACAAGGGAGAAGCTAAGGTATTCTGCTCGGCCCTTTCCATTTTTAGTGATTTTAAACTTATTGGTTCTCCATTGTTTGTATTGTGCGGTAAAGGGTAGAAAATCTAAGGTCCTAGTGAGTGGATATCGGAGCCAGATACCCAAATGAAGAAGATAGTAAAATTAGACTCAGAGAGGGATGGGAGGGGAGCCACTAACTACACCATAACGGTCAACTTCTCTTCTTTCTTTCCATATATTCAAGACAAATTACGTTTTAAAGGGCATTTTATTTTGTCTAAGATAGAAATATCATTGATCAAAGTAAACTCACAAAAATAATTGTTGGAGTC
>Ga0307510_10001726_pt1 | contig 24299 bp, 33 predicted proteins | sample 12_EM_MG_FD_207224 | JGI IMG/M metagenome (GOLD analysis project Ga0307510, IMG submission 207224) | Populus trichocarpa ectomycorrhiza microbial communities from riparian zone in the Pacific Northwest, United States - 12_EM | ecosystem: Host-associated > Plants > Roots > Unclassified | place... | reverse complement strand
AGTTTTGCCAATAAAACAACGCGATCGTCACGTGGTGCTGGAAAAGCAAGGACGGCGGAAACCACGCGCCACGCCACCTGCAAACCCGCGCGCGACAGGCTCAAAGATCTCACTGGCATGTTACGCTCTTGCTCAGCTTTTTCGAGGGCTCTAGGCCGCTCAGCGTTTTCAACGTGTGTGTCCCTTCGAAGTCTACACACACGCGTCCCGCAAGTTCCCTTCTCGCTCTCTCGCTGGTCCCAGCCTACTGGAGATGGTCTGGTCCCGATCGTCGTCGAACAAACGGTGCGTGCGTTCGCGTATGTGCCTCCGCACTTGTCACACACAGCATGCTCATTCCTCAACGCAACCATTTCTTGCACGCTCCACGCAGGGGAGAGGCGAACGCTCCTATGACATATTCTCCCGCCTTCTTCGAGAGCGCGTCATCATGCTTTACGGACCCGTCCGTCCCCACGCATCCATCTATGCCTTGCCTTTCCCTCTCGGCTAAAAAAATATTTTTTGATGCTTAGATTTGTGACACGGACGCAGCGCTGATCGTTGCACAACTTCTCTTCCTCGAAGCTGAAGAGACATCAAAACCCATCCACTTGTACATCAATTCTCCTGGCGGTAGCGTCACAGCGGGTTTAGCCATCTATGATACAGTGTGTGCCCCACCCAACTTGATAACCGCGGCAGTGCAGTGCGAACACATCTTTTTTAACTTTGTTGTGTTGATAGATGCAGGTCAGACACGTTCCCACATTACACCCTGCTGTCATTCTGACCCATCACTCATCGCGACGCGTGTTCTCTTCCAGTACGTTTCGTCGCCGATACACACATATTGTGTAGGCCAAGCGGCATCCATGGGTTCTCTTCTTCTCGCCGCTGGTCCGTTCGTTATATCTAAACTTGGCTTGGAGCGCTGGTGAAGGGAACTTACGCATGCGATCATCCGCATAGGAGAAAAGGGGAAAAGGCATTGCCTTCCCAACGCCAGCATCATGATCCATCGTGAGCCAAAGCTTCCCTATCGCCGCTTTGTCCACAATTGAACGTTATTGGTGCCATCATCATCACAGAACCATCCGGGGGCGCATCCGGACAGGCTTCTGATATTGCCATTCACGCGAAGGAAATTCTACGCATCCGTAAGCTCCTCACGGGAATCTACCAACGGCATTGCGCTCAGGCCGGAGAGTCGGAGGTACAGGGTTTGCACCGCTTCGGTACGCGTTCTCGGCGTTTGTGTGGGTGGCTTTTGTCTAACTTTAAATATTTTGTCTTCTTCCTTGTTCCGACAGAGTCGGCACTGGAGCGTGATTATTTCATGACGGGTTCGTGGCTTCTTCCGTGGTCGCCGAGGCGCCCAACTGAATCTCTCGCCCGCAGCCCAGGAAGCTCTGGAGTTTGGTATTGTCGATGGCATATTGGAAAGGAGACCAAAGTTCGATACCGAAAGTTCCTAATACAGAGAACAACATCCTTAATAACATCGTGATAAAGTCCAGTTCGTCAAAAAAACAGTGGAGAATTAATCCATACACTGGGCGCTGTATATTCGTAGCCGCCTCCACATATTATCCCCAGGGACGCCTCCCATTTGAGCGTACTGAAGCAGCAGATGACCCTCTAAATGGATATGCAGAATTCGGTTCCGTGATACTTTCGCTGGGTATCCTCCTCCCCATCGGTGGCCCGTAGTCTGGGAAGCTTGACAACTTTGGCTTACGATTGCAACAACAACAGCCTGTATTGAAGATATCCTGTCAACGGCTGTTTGGACACCAAAATTGAGCACAGCTCACTGATGATACCCCAAAGTACGGTGATAAGAAACAAAGCCGCAGCGACCGTGATCGGAATTGAGATCTGTAAGTTTGCCAAATACCAGGCCTGTGAAAATTTGCCCGAGCCCAGGGGGAGGCGCGTAGATCAGTGAGTGATCGCCTCAGGTCCCGCAGGGAAAAAAAATGAGAAACGGGGCGTTACCTTCGCAGTATCGAGAAGACTACCACTTTCGCATGTTCCATTTAGGCATGTGCCGCCGTAACCTGTCAGAAAGGAGAAAGGCGAGAACGCCTCAGGAGAAGTGACAACACAAAAAGAAAATAACGTAAGACTGACCACAGGGAGAGCCATCGATGAGTAAAGTGTCCAGCACCACACACTGATTTGGTGTTGTAGGGTCCTGGCACGAGACCTTGCATGATTGATCATTCCGATTCGGGCATGCGGCCTGAAGGCCCATCGATGCTCCCAATTGTTGGCATTGCACTGAATGAGGTGGCATGCCGTCACCCGTCAGCTGCTTCGAAAAAAAAAAAGATGGCATCGCTCACAGGCTTCAGAAGTGCACTGCCCCGACGCACAAGCCAAGCTATTGGAACCGCAGCTCTGCCCATTCGGCGCATAGATATCTGCGGGGCAGGCAGACGAGTTCCCAGTACACATCTCCGCCATGTCGCAAGTCGGGTCTACGGCCGCTCTACAGACCTGTGTCGCCGGCGCGAACTGACATTGCTCTGTGCAACACAGCGCGCTGCTGGGATCACACACGGCATTACCGCGGAATTTGCAAGTGTCGGGGTCGCAACACGTCGAGTTGCTGCCTTTGCCTGGATCGCAGTCCTCTCCACTTTCCACAATGCCGTTTCCACACATCTGGAGCGTGATTGTCTGGCGACTCGGGTCCGGAGCAGAGAGACAGCTGGTATCCACTTTGCCGCTAGTTGTGCTCTTCATCAGCGAACCTGGTGGAGGGTTTAGCAAGAGCAGAGCCCGAGAGGTGAAATTACGGGTGCGTACAAATGTTCCCGAGCGAGCATTGGGAGAAGTTCATCTCTCCGCTTATCGCAACTGGGCTCATCAAAAACTGGCCATTGGCATTGCAGGTAGAGGTGGTCAGTGGGCAACAAGCACTTGTACTGTTGCATCCATCTGCACACTATGGAACCCTGTGTCAACAATCGTGAACCGGGAGTGGTTCGATACGATACGTACGTCGTGCTAAAAAAAAATCGGCCGCAATGCGTGCGTTCGTCAGAGGAAACATCGTTATCAAGAGGAAATGTAGACGCACGATGGCCCCAAAGTTGTGACCCATTTCATGAGAGATAATTTGCCATTCCGTCAACCCTGCTGTCGACACCCCTGTGCCTGAGACAAAGGAGGAACCAGAGCTTGTTGCGTTAACCTGGCACAGTGTTCCAAGCCATGCGATCCCAACTTCGGAACCAGTGGGGCAGTCGCTCATCAAGTGCCAAAGTCCGGCACCATCATTACCTTTACCGCCGCGCCATTGGGAGAAGAGTGAGAGTCGGGTGTCCAAATCGACATTCGGAGTGCTGCAGTTGACGTTCCAGCCGACAGCAGGGTCTGGTACTGTCGGGCATCTGATAATAATGTCGCGTAAGGGAGGTCGTAACCCCAAAATAATGGAGTCGGCTTACGTAGTGTTTTGAATCTGAAGCTCGACTATCCCGAGGCTGATGTTGAACGTTTGCTAGTCACTGTGAGGATTGGGTGACGAGGCAAATATGTCTTTCTCTTACTTTGTATAAAACACTCGCGGTGTTCCATATAGTCAGGATCTGTTGTGTTGCATTGGATTGTGACCCGTAATGGTTGACGTATTCGCAGTCGGCTGCGACACCCATATAAATCTGAACAGCGTGAGGAACCGCGGTCGAAATCCCAAAACGAGGATAAGGGTATCCCATCCCTAACGTACCACTTTCTGGTCCTTCGCGCAGCCATCTGTCGATCCGATAGTGTTCGCGAAACTGTAAAGAAGGTCGTCTAGATAAGAAGCCTAGCCTAGGAGAGACCACACCACAATGACGTCACTTACTTGGTAGTCGACCCGGATCCAGCTATATCATCCCTCTTCTTCAAAAGCTCACCCAACTGCCCAACACCACCCATGAGCGAGAGTGGGCCGTACAACGGGTCGGGGTTTGGGCGTCGCAGCACCGGATTAGCTAGCGGGTCCGAATTCCACGGCAAGGAGTCAACGGCGCATCTTGCAGGCTCGATGTCGATGTCGATGTCGGGCTCGAGGTCAGAAGGCGCCCACGATCGGCGCAACTCACGTTCCTCCGACGGATCCATCAAGTCCGAATCGCGCCAGATCACAAGGGCGCCATCAAAGTCGACTTGGCCGCTGCTGCTACTCTGCGCAGAGGGAGTGTGGGGATGGAGAGGTGGGTCAAGGGCGCCGCGGTTGCGAAGGTAGCTGTCGCGAGTAGCGACGTGGTGCGTGACGCCACGAACGGAGAACGCACCCTCGAAGACGGGCGGCCGACCTGTGTGTGCGTCGCCATGGTCGTGTACTGTGATGCGTGCCCAACCGAGGGAGTCCCCGGCCTTGTGGAGAGCGCGGGCGGCATCGGCACGCATGCGCTCTGCTGAGATGTGTTCTGGGACGACCTCGCCCCAGTAGGCTCTGACGGAGGATGAGAGGAGGGGCTCGGTGTGCGAGACGACGCTCTGGCCGGCCGAGTTGGTGTCATAGTAGACTATGCGCGCAGATGGATGCACGAGGTGATCATTTGGGCGGAGATGGAGATAGAAGGTTTCGCCAAAGGCGGAGAGTGTCAATCGGAAGGAGTCAGTATGGTGTAGGGTGGTTGAATCTGAGGGGATGCTACGGGCATAATGTGGTGCTGAAGGATGCTGGGTTCGTGGGTAGATTTCGATAGCTAAGGTCGTCGGGTGATGTATGCGTTTCAGAGGGCGCTGTGCTCTCGAAGCTAGAAACAAATAACGAAAGTCAGACCACTGGATAGGGCAAGAAAAAAAAAGGCTGCTGCCGTGGGGCTTTCTTTACCTGATGTGAAGGTCGTGAAGCAGATTATGAGAAAGACCGTGACCAGCACATGTGAAGAACGATGGAGAGAGAATCGGGGCAGCATCAGTATAACAACAGAGAAAGAAAAAGGGCCCAGAAAGAGAAAGAAAGGGTTGGTTTCAAAGGGGGGTCAGGGTAGGCACGGCCGACCCACCTGGCCACCTGGGACGGGGAACAAGGGGTTACGCCCATCAGAGTGAGCGCTGCGGGCGAGCGCCAATGATGAATGATGCAGTGCAGTGCGACCCGACCCGCAGCAGGGGTTGTTCGTAAGGGGTTGGTTCAAAAAACGCACTCTTGGCTTGGCTGCTTGGTAACAACTTATACTTATAACTTTGAATCCAATCAATCAGAATCATTCACACACACATCACGCGTTAATCCGATCAAATCAAGCATATGATCCTAACTTGCCCAATACTTGAATTGCGATGAAGCTATCCACAAGCTCAACTCTACGCAACGCAATGGTATAGTAATGTACAATAGCAGCCAATAGCAAAGTTCACGAGAACGAATGAAGAGAACATCCCGCGTGGTGTCTAACTGTCTCGCGGACGTCCCACATTTCAGTCACGCGCAAAGCGGGCGTTTTGGCGTCCCCGCCCACCCTTCCTACCACCCTTCTTCCCCTTACCACCGCCACCAGCCGCTGCACTCGAGGCTGCAGGAGGGGCAGCAGATGAAGCCGCAGCAGCGGAAGAGGCTGCAGCGGCATCAGTTGAAGCTGCAGCAGCAGAAGAGGCCGCAGGGGGGGCAGCAGATGAAGCCGCAGGGGGAGTGTTGTTACCGGCTCCGCCGCCGCCTGCGAGTGGGTTGTTCCCAGCACCACCGACGGTGAACTACAGACACAAATTAGACGAAAAAACAAGGCAAATTGAAAGTGTGCCGCCTACATAAACGCAGTCATCTAGGAAACCGTGTTGGGCAACAGCAACAAGACAGGGTGTATGATTCGCATCCGTGTTCATTGAACAGACGCGGTATGTACCAGCAGGGAGACCAGCCGAGACAGACTCGGTTAGGACACCATTTACTGCGGCACCGTTGACCCCCTTGAAAAACGCAAAGACATTGGGATCTAGCGGTGTCGTCGACGTAACGGAGCCAACATCCTGAACAGTGAAATGTGTATGGCCGATGATGTCACCTTGGCCGTTGATTTGTTGAGGAGCGGCATAGTAGTTGGCCTGAGCGTTGACGAAATTACCGGTTTGAAGGTTGTTGATTGCCATTTTGATGTCGAAAGCGGTGTTGGCGGGGAAGTCTTGACCGTTCACGGGTTGCACAAACTTCGACGACGGCATGTTCGTCGTCGCGGCGATGACACCCAAAGGTGCAGGGTTGCAAGAGCCTGTCTTGATCTGCTTTCCATTCGTGATAGGCTTGTCGGGAACGGTAAGGCAGAAATTGATGAAGTTGTTGACCGACGTGAGGGAAGCAACCTGACCAGCGATAGGTGTCTGTTGCCCGTCCTGCTGGAAACCAGTCGCAATGACATTCGGATCGAGAGCTAATCGGGGAATGGGAAAAAAATATAATCAAAATCTGCGCCATCGGCGAGGAAGAGTGGCGTAATACGTACTCAGCGACGTTTGGGGATCTCCATTGTTATTGTTGTTGGCGGGAGCGGTGGAATTGTTAGCAACAGCCGTGCTACTGCTGGCAGCTGCTGAACTAGAGCTGGTACCAGTACCGCCTTTGCCACCTTTGCCGGCCCTACCACCTTTGCCACCCCTCTGACCGAGTGCCTCGCCGGTGAGCAAAGGGATGAGAAGGACAAGAGATGCGAATGTAGTCGAGAACCTCATTGCGATGTGTGGTGCGTAGAGAGAAAGTAAAAAAAAAAAATTAAACGAGGGGATACGAAAGGCTTCACAGAAGTCACGAATGGGCAAGCTAGGGGGATGACCCTGGGTCTGTAGAGAAGGTCAGTAAGAGGAGGGTCCAGACCAGAGTGCGATGGGCGCTGGTGCTCACAAGGGGACGGGAGCAGCGCTGCTGCTACGAAGTCGGCGAAAGGAAAGTGGGTGGAGCACTGGGGAAAGAAAGAGAGTGTGGAGACGCGGAGGCTTATAAGCGTAACTGAGGTGTGCACGTCGGGAGTCGCTAGGGAGACCGGATTAGGCTCGTACGTTGTATTTTCTTCCCATCGCCCATCGTGATTCAAAAAAAAAAAAAAAGGAAAAATTCAAAATCAGATCACGGCGCCCTGGAAAGCAACTGTTGCCGTGCGGTTAAATATAGCACGGGCAGATCAGAGAACGGCAGTTTATCCGCATAGAAACCGGGGGAGAGCACACGCACCTCTTCCTTTGACAGCGCACATAAATGACGCCAGGCTGTCAACCTCCTTGACAACTTGGCTCTCAAAATGTCGCTGCGCGATATTGGCCAACACGCTCTGCACCTCTGCAACGTCAGCCAACACCGGCGTGCGTACCCTGCCCTCTTCTTCCAACAATCGCGAGCTACGAAGACGGGTTTGTTGATTTTGATCCCTCGGCTCGCGTCGCGGTCGATTTGCCGCCGTCATTACAGCAGCAGATGGACTGGCCCCACGTGATGAGGCCCGATTCGATTCGAGTAGCGAGGGTGGCGCCGGAGGATCATTCGCAGTAAGCGGTGATGGATGCACCGCAGGAATGAGGTCGTAGTGGGCGAGATATCGGTGCAACGCCTCGACCGGCAAGGTCGAAAAATCCATCTGTGTCACGAGGAACGAGGATCAGATTGTGCATCATGTAAAAATTGGTACGGCACCAGCTGTCGCCCCTTGTTGACAGATGGCGACGATTCGGTGATTCGGCGGGCGATTTGTGCCCGGGACGCACTGCCTTCATGTGCTGCACACGAGAGCACGACACTCACCACAGGTAGTTCGTCATTCTGCCTTTCTTGTGGCTTGTCCACCCTACGCCCGAGCTGTGAAGTGGTTTGCGGCGTGGGTTCCACCACCTTTTTTCTCTTGGTGCGCGGTTCACCTTCTATTCGCTCGATCGCCTGTCTCTTGACCGAGGTGACCGGCGTGGTGTTACTCGAGAACCACGCCTGGTCATTTGGTTGTTTCCGCGCTACAAGTGGCCTCGTTGATCTCGGGGAACTAGGGATCGATGTGGGGACGGATATGGACATGGTGGTCAACTTGTAGAGTCACATAACCGAGCCACGCATCGTGGGAGATACAGTAAGATCCAATTAAGCCCTGCCGAGAGATAACATATCCTATCATATCTCTTTGTCTGAACGTCTGTACTTGTATTGCTGCACAGTGAATGCTATACATTGAAAAAGACAGAAAGAAAATATGCGATGGATTGGTGTACATAATCACATCGGACGAATCAGTTTTTGAAACATCCGTCCATATCGCGGTCAGCCTTGGTCATTTCTCGGCCTCACACCGTCCATAAGTACGACGGCTCTGTCCGCCCATCGGAGCTCATCCTCTCTCTTCTACTTCACGCATCATGTCGACCTTTGGTACTCTCTTTCGTGTCACCACCTATGGCGAGAGTCACTGTGCATCTGTGGGCGCGATCATTGATGGCTGTCCTCCCGTAAGTGCATCAGTTGCCCGTCTCACGATCTATTATTTATTGATCTCAAATGATCACCAGGGGCTGCAACTTTCTGCCCAAGATGTCCAAACTCAGCTCAGTCGTCGCAGGCCAGGGCAAAGTAACTTGACCACTCCGGTCAGTTACAACCTTGTCCGTTAATTCATAAACGTCTAACTCCCTTCTTTGGGATAAAAATAGCGCGATGAGAAGGACCTTGTCTACCTTCAATCAGGTATCGAACAGGGCGTCACCCTCGGTACTCCCATTGGCCTCCTCGTCAAAAACGAAGATCAGCGTCCGAAAGATTATTCAGAAACGGATTTGTACCCACGCCCGAGCCATGCCGACTACACTTACCTCCAAAAGTATGGTATCAAAGCAAGCAGCGGGGGTGGTAGGAGTAGCGCCCGCGAAACGATTGGTCAGCCATTCATCGTTTTTTTTACCCAGTTACGGGACTAATCTTATTCCGTTGGTTGCTTAGGTCGCGTTGCCGCCGGCGCTATAGCCGAGAAGTATCTCTACCAGGCGCACGGCATCGAGATTGTCGCCTTTGTCTCTTCTGTTGGAAAGGTTCGCTTGCCCTCGTCCGTCGCATCTCCTTCCAAGGAGGAGGACGAAGATGACGATGAGATCGAGGATGCACTCTCGCCCGAGTTTCGCAACTTGCTCGCGACAGTGACACGAGAGGAGATAGATAAATTCCCGACCCGCTGCCCGCATACTGAAACATCAGAACGCATGATCAAGGTACGTATCCACGTTCCTTTAATTCCTAGCTTTTCGGGTTACATTGTCTGACCGTCTGTACGTTGTCACACTCATCAGCGCATCATCCGAGCCAAAGATGCCCAGGACTCGATAGGCGGCACGGTCACTTGCGTCATTCGCAACGTTCCTGCTGGGCTTGGCGAACCCGTCTTTGACAAGTTCGAAGCCAAGCTCGGGCATGCAATGCTCTCCATCCCGGCGACGAAGGCCTTCGAAATTGGCTCGGGCTTCCGTGGGACAGAGGTCCCTGGGAGCAAGCACAATGACCCCTTCGTAAGCAAGGAGGACGGCAACCTCGGTACGCAAACCAATTGGAGCGGTGGGGTGCAAGGTGGGATAACCAATGGCGAGGACATCTACTTCCGGTTAGTGCAGTTACCGGCTTCATTCCGAGCGGAACAAGGGGATTGACAGCCTTTTATTCAGCATCGGTTTCAAATCACCTGCGACCATCTCTCAGTCTCAGGCGACAGCTCAGTACGATGGAACACCAGGCACGCTGGCCGCCCGTGGTCGGCATGATCCCTGTGTTGTTCCTCGCGCTGTACCCATTGTGGAGGCTATGGCGGCGCTTGTTGTCATGGACGAATTACTCATACAGAACGCGAGAAAGTCCGCTTCATCACTGCTCCCACCAGTCACTACGTTGCCACCGACGATGGTCCTTCCGGCCCGGAAATAGACGACAATCATCAAAAATGGTTGTATGTGATTTTGCGGGTTTAATTCGTGTAAATGTGATGGAGGTATCCTGCACGTTCAAAGTGATACTGGTTACATCAATGGAAAGATATAAATACATCAGTATAATATAACATAACAACCTATGTGAGGGATAGGACACGGTGGGCTTCCCTGACCGGACTGCTGGGAATACGACGTGAATCTACAGCGTACGATATAGGTATATGTTTCAATCATTCACCGGCATCTGACCCATCAGAACAGCAGCAACACAAAGTTGATTCGATCTGCCATTTCCACCACTGAACGATCATATAAACCGGGAATCTCGGTGCAAGGAGGAACAGTCACTCACGTGTCGATTCAACGCTCGCCATGGCCATTCTCCGAATGCAGAGTCGTCCCCATCGTGCGATTGGTCTCTGACCCCATTAGCACGACCATTGCTCACAGAGACCCCGTACCGAGCTGCGCCGTATGTAGCGGGTACACCCGCGGCAATGAGCGGCGCGTACTCGCAGTCCCTCGCCAGTAGCCGAGACACGGCCGACGAGGGGCGTGCACCCGCGACAGCCCTGCGCCTCTGCAATGCTTGCGTGGCGAGGCGGGATACGCGCTCGGTGAGCGGCGCGCGCGGCATCGTGTCGCGGGAGCGGAAACGCAGCGGCGCAGAGATCGAGGAGGAGGGCGAGTCAGAGTCGGACGAGTCGCCGAGTGCGTGCGTCCCACCACCGCCACCACCACCACCACCACCATGCGAGTGGCGAAGACCGCTCGTGATGCGCACTCGCGAGTGGAAGTGTACGTGGGCGTCGAACGGGCTCGGCGGCCCTGAGCTGGGCTGCGCTTGTTGTGGTTGGATTGGTGGTTGTGACTGCCGCTGTTGTTGCTGCAACTGGGGTGGTGGTGGCATCTGGTGGCTGGGTTGATGTTGATGCTGCTGTTGCTGTGCGGGAGGAGGGGTAGGGGTGGCACTACGTTCGCGTTCGTAGTAGTCACACTCGGCGTCGTCGGGGTCGTACTCTTGTTCGTCGTCACCAAAATGATCGTGGTCGTCCTCATCGAGCCAGCGTTGTGACTGGGGGGCGAATGATGCAGGAGCGGGCGCGGGCGGAGTTTTCGCGTAGGGGAGTTGGGGATCACACGGCGGACGGGGACGGGTGGGGTTGCCGCCGTCGACCTCGGCCAGGGCTTGTGCCATGCGACGATAGCGGCGGGGGAAAGAGGGGCTCACTTGGGAAAATGTGGCCTGGAGAGTGGTACACTGATGAGTGCATTTCAAAGCCGTGTTTTGCGCGTCTCGTGGGCACACGGGATGGACTCGCTCCAGACAAGGGACAGGAAACGTAAAGGGAGCTTCGCTGAATGATAGAGAGAGATACAAAGCGCACACGTGTTGACCCCCGTTCCCTCGTCGTCGATATGTCACTCTCGTTACCCGTAGAAATCCTGGAAAATATCCTCGATTTGGCTGGCCCTTTTCCTGATCTCACCAACACATCATCCCCGCAATATCCAATTTACCCAGAGCATGACCTCCCATTGCCAGACATAAGGCTATCTACCCGATCTCTATATTCCCTCTCCCTCGTCTGCAAACAATGGAACACCATCTGCACCCCAAGACTGTACCGATCTCTGGCCATCGTCGATTCCACCCGCGTGAGTGCGCTATTGCGCACCCTGGAACATTCGCAGACAACGCCGGCCGTCCTCGGTAGGACCTCGCCGCTCGGATCCCTCACACGCCATTTGATAATCGCACTATCCGATTACCCCGCACCTGAGAGCGAGACAGAGCGTTTCGAGTCTAGAATCGTGAGGCGGTTCGGAAACCTTGGCCGATTGGCCCGTTGCCTCCCTCGTCTCCAGGTCCTCTCCATCTCGATATTCATCCGCGACATGTGGGGCCTTCCCCCGCCATATTACGGCAAGGATTTCGCTGCCACGGTCACTCAAATCTGTGCGACCTCTCTGCGCAAGTTATACCTACACCACTATCCCTTCGTCCTCTTTAGCCGTCCAGAACTTCGCAAGTTGCTCGAGGCTGCCCCCAATCTCGTCGCCATCACCGGCGCTGCTGTTGGCAGCCAGATCGGCTGCCCGGCCGCCCTCCCATACCTCCCAAAGCTCAAGTATTTAGCCGTCAATAGTGAAATGGATGAATGTAATTGTGCTGGGCACAAGGTCCACCCAACACCCTCCCTTGATTATGTCCACATTCGGCCGAGTCTGTTTTCAAACCTTTGGGTGCATCTGCTATCCGCGCAGGGCACAAAACTCACATCTGTCTCGCTCGACCTCCGTTTGGTGGTGGACCCTGAAAGCTGTTCCAATTGCTTGTCAATGCTCACCAACGTCTGTCATAATCTTTCATACCTCGAGATATGCCTCGATAGCTGGCGATCTTTCCCCCGCCTCGATCCGCTCCCACCCGTCGAACAGCTCGGCATTAGGGTCCAGGCCGACAACATCGCCGTGACTTCCATATGCGAAATCCTCGCAACCATTTCGTCTTCCTCTCTCAAGGTCGTCCATCTTAAGGATGCACATGTGATCGAATGGTTCGCATCCCCCCTCTCGGACAACGTGGAGAGCGCCTGGAGTCCTTTGGTCGATCGCGCGTTCCGCGTTGTGGACTGTCATGGACAAGAACTGGGCCCCCCGCAGCGTTCATCCTGTGCTTACAGGCGCGTTGACCCGCAATCCCTCCTCGCAGCTACCCGTCTCCGCGCAGAAAACTGACCCCGAACGGGACAGAGGGACCCTGATTCGTTGAAACGCATGGCCGTTGTGTTATCCCTTGTTTTGTTGTTGTTTGTTTTTCGTATTCCCGACTCCCTTTTCCAGCGGAATCTGCTCATGGACCACATTGGATTTCATATCAAGGTCAACCCAATTACCCAAATCACTTCTTGCTTACAACTTTGTAGACTCATCTCCATCGCTTTCGCTCACTATAGATCACTCCCCGCTCCCATCTGAAATGTAACACTTGTTGAATACCCCTCTCCGAGTCTTCGGCTCCGGATGACTTGACATCGTTGAAAATCATTTTTTTCGTGGTGCGTGGGTGTTGGTACGGTTCTTGGAAATGAGTTCTATTCGGGTTCGGTATAAATCTGGGACCGTATACCACAGAGTAACGAAGAGATTGCACCAATATCGCGAGGGACAAGGTCGAGTCTCCCCCAAAGTCCAGAGTGTCTAGCTAAGAAGTTGAGTGCGAAATAGGATTCTAGGCTGAGCAACTAGTGCCATTGCGACATTGTCACGTTTCCTCCGGGTCCAAGTTCCACCACACCTTACTGTGAATAATAAAACAATCACCGTGCCAATAATAGTTGCGCTATCGATACACTCATCGCATCAAACCATCTGCTACTCAGTCTATGAATGGCGCAGGACGGACGCGTCGCGCTTGACTTGGAGCAAACTGGATGATAAAAACACATCACACAACCAAAACTCCTGGGCCGGACGAATGCGGCCAATAGTTTCAAGTTGTAAAAGCTGAAGAGCACGCGCGCTATATCCCAAGACATCTCCACAATTCTCGTTATCAATCAATTGCCCAAGTAGTGGAATGCAGTGCGATGTGGGATATCATCACACGCACCAATCGGGTCTTGTTATGGTCGCTTCTTGAAAAGGCAGGGGCCATAAACCGTGACCCTACTCGAGGTATGGATCAGCTGGGGAAGGATCGCTTCCACTATATGATAAGTACTAACACTTGGAAGACATCTGCTCGACTACTATCATCCGGTCTTCGCCTTCATCTCCTTCCAGAAGGTCATAAACATCAACGCCCCAATTCCAAGGAGAGCGAGCTGCAGCCCCAGGTAACGCGTCATCCCCACGTCGACCCCGGCACCCCCCCAAATCGCACCGGACACGCGACCGGCATAGTTGCTGTACTGAATGAACAGGCTGGTCTTCCCGTTCCACTCATGCGGCATCTGCTTGGACACCAGACTGAGCGTGACCGTGCTCGCGAGGTTGAACCCGAGCGCGACGAAGAACCAAGCCGCGAACAGGCCGCCGAGCGACGCGCGGCGGCCGCCCACGGCGGCGACGGCGACGGGGATCGCGACGAGCAAGCCGAGCAGGCCCAGCGCGCAACCAGCCGCGAGGATGTACCGGTCTTGCACGCGACGCGCGAGCACCACGTTGGCGAACATGAACGGGAACGTGCACACGCCGCCGAGCGCGATCAAGTTCCCCGCGACGAAGGGCGACGCGCCGAACGTGCGCGCCGCGAAGATCGGGATGTTTGCTTCCCACGCGCCCAGCACGAAGAAGCACGTCATCGCAAACCAGCACATCGTCGCCGTGACGGCCCACTGTTGCGCGGAGATAGTACCCATCTCCGCCTGCACGTCGTTTTCCGCGGAGGAGTCCCGTGCAGTTGTTTCAGCGCGTGGGGCAGGCGCTTCCGCCTCTGCCTCCTCGACCACCCCGCTGCGTGGAAGTGAGGGGAGCGTCGTCGTCTTCCGTCTTGTCCTACGTCCGTCGAGCCGCGGCACATCCTCGAACAAGACCGCTATCACGACCCAAAAGACGAGCCAGACGGCTGCCATGACCCACCCGGGGCTCGTGTACCCATTGAAGATGGCATTCCCGAATCCGATCTTGTACAGCAGACCGCCGACGAACGGGCCGATGGTGAAGCCGGCGCTCTGGCCGACGACGAGCCACCCGGCCAAGGTCGTCCGGCGGCGGACGCCGACGATGCGCGGATCGGAGCAGTAACGCTTGCTGTACATGAACTGCGCGAAGGACACGCCCATCACGATTCGGCCGATGAGGATGAGGTAAAGGAAGTGCGCTCGATAGGCCAGAGCATAAAGGATGCTCCCGACCAGTGCCATCGCGCAGCAGAGGTGCAGCGCGAATTTGTACGCTCCTTGGGGGACACCTCGTCAATATGCGGAAAGGGCGAGGGTAGGAAACGTAGAAGACACGAATCAATGGGACTGCCTACCTCCGTCCCACCTGACGAGCGGTACCAGTGTTATACCAGAAATGACGGTCGGAATACCGATCACAAGTCCGGAAAACGTCGCGCTGCCACCGAGGTACTCTGCATATTTGCTGCCAGAAGAGACGATGATAAAGAACGTCGTCTGTGCGGGTGGATCTACTCGTCAGAGAACAATAGTGATTACGCGCCACCGAAAGCAAACCCACTTGTAGGAGCACATTAGTACATATCATGATAACCAACGACCGCATCTTGGGAAGCTTGAGCTCGTAATTGTCATCGGGCTCCTCCATGAGCAGAGATCTTTGCAGACGCTGCTCGCCGAGTTCGGTGGTGGCAGCACCCTGCATGCCTAACACCATCGATGAGTGAGTGCTGCTGCCAGTGGACGACGAAATCGGCGGATGGATGCATGGCTCTGTCCGCAGACTCGGAGGGGTCGCTGTAATATGGTCACTGGTGAAGTTCAGAACAGTCGGAACCAAAGGAGAAGCCATTGGCTATGAGAAGCAGGATGAGTGAGCACCATTTCTGACTCAAAGCAGGGCGATTTATAGCCCGAGCCCGCGGCCGTAGGTCCCTTTCATATCATGAGGGGGAATATGAGGACATGCTGTGCATATCCTTCCGCCCGTTTTCCGAGTCCGAGTCCGAGAACTTCGAGGTGAGTTGAACGACTTATATCTTAGTGAGCAATGTCAGAGGCTGAGTAATACGAATCTTTTTTTTTTTTGCGTTCCGTTAGTGTCCGGAGGTGCAGAACCCCACGTAGGACTAACGGGTAAATACATCATGATGCTCGGAATGCGTGTTACTTGCGGGTGGAGGAACCCATGTACTTAAGGTGACTTCCTAGCGCTACACTGTCACTTGCTCGCTCCCTAATCCCTGCGGCGACTCTGTTACGTTTCCGGGCGGACTTGCTTTGTCGAGTAGGCTGTTGAGCGAGCCAATACGAATCATTATTGTACTGTTGTTCATCATACATGACATACTACACATGTAACCTAAAAGCCATATCTCACAGGGGCACCATAGATAACCACGCCACGAACAAAACGTAGGCAATTACCATTCGCGTCAGGACAACATCAGATTAGCTTGACCAGAACTAGAAGGCGTTAGCGGGGCGAGCCTGTCTAGGACTTAGGATATCTCACCTCCTCTGCATTCGGATCCGGAACTTTTGACCTGCCTCCATGTCTCGCAGCTTCGGAAGTAGTTATCAAACCTAAGTCGGCTTTCCGTTTTTTCACCTCGTCCCAGAAGACGTGGTTCCCTGGTTCCTCCGCGCACGCCGCCTTCAACTCATGCAGAATACTGTTCCCAAGTGGCTCATAGAATCTCACAATAGATAGTGTTAATGCATACGTACCTGTTCCAAGCATCAATTTCGTCTTCCTGCAAGCAGGTTTCTCTCAGCACATTCAGGCATTCGATCATCTCCGCATGTCGACATCCCGCGAATGGACGCAACACAACTTCTTTCACGACCCATCCTAGGTCCTCCACGGCTTTACTGACCACGTCGCCCTGAGAGATGTTGTTCCTAAAGTCGGTAAGGGGTGCTGCCATGCCAATAATACGCCCTGGAGCACGTTGGGGATCCGCGACAATCTCAGGCTCTGGGGATGGTGTTGGCAACTTCGCGCCTTTCTTGCTGGACGAGGGCCATACGTCAACATCAGACTCGGGTTCTGTCTCGCTCTCGTCGTCTCCCTTCCTGAGAATCGGGCGCTTCACAGCAGGAGCAGGGGATGTTTGGCGTTGTGGTTGAGAGTCTGTTGTCTCCGGTTTGGAGTGCGAACGGGTTTGCGAAGATGGCGCCACGCGATCGAGAAGAAGGATCTCGTCGTCATCATCTTGAGCTCGCTTGTGATCGTTCTTGCGTGGTTTTGCGACTCTCTTCGGGACTGTAGGCATAGTGAGGAGGCGTCATATCATCATTGGTTCAGGACACACCTTTTTTGATCGCGAATGCATTCTTGCATTCATCAACTACGTCTTTAGCGCGTTTCAACACCTTCTTCGGGGGTTCGAAATACTTGGTAAGTTCAGGGTGCGGAGGTGGAAGCGGTTCAGCAGCAAGATCTTCGATGATTGCGCTATGGAATAGGGCCTGTTTCATGCGGTGGATGCCCGGGTTGTACGACAGACGGGTGTCATACCACGGAGATCGATTCCTAAACGAATACCGTGAACATGGGAGAGGAAGGTTGAATAGGAGCATTACCCATCATCGTCCTTTTCCCCTGCCTCCGTGAGGTCCATGGCGTCCACGAAGCGATCCATTGCTTCCATCTGTTCATGTGTAGGGAGATAAGGATGCGTTGTCACCTTTTCGCCCTTCCTATTTGAGAGGTTTAGGAGATGCGCGAACGTGTACTTCCTGACATCGTCGGCAAAAGGCATCTGGCACCGCGTACAAGTTTCAGTGACACGCTAAGTGTAAATAAAAGTAAACGAAGCACCTGCACCCAAAGGAAACAGTCAACCTTCTCAAATCGACATGGGGCGAGCACTCCCATCTTTGGTTCCGAGTTCTCCCTGGATACCCAGCGGGTAATTGCGTACATATTGAGGTCGTCCATAGCTTGGACCAGAGACGAGAGTGCAACTTGGTGGGAGGCTGAACGAGGATCTGCCCACACATATTGTACCTCGCCGATGGAATATTCTCTCCGAAACTGCAGGATGTCATCAAGTAAAGGCCAAAAGAACGGAAGTTAGGCATACATGATCCGCACTGAAAAACCCGGAGATCGAAATTCCCATGTTCGTGCTTAGTTTTGTAAATTGTCCATCAGGACATGGCACATAGCTGCTGCCATACTTGAATCCGCGAACTAGCTGTTCCTTTTCCACCTTTGCGCCGCTCTTCTTCACACCGTCCACGTCCATGTTATCTTCGTTTGCGTTATCTTCATCCTCCTGTTCGTCGTTCTCAACGTGAAACTCAGTGCGCATTCTAAGCTGTGCCCAGACGATCTTATTGGTGTCCTCTTCGTCTAAATCGTGATCTCTGGCTGTCGCTGAATCTACGTCCATCTCGTCCGCAGGTTTATTTTCGCGCGGGGCAAAGCGCTTCCATGATTTGGGGCGGGCGAGAGCGGTGCACTTGCTCGTTTTGACGGTAATTTCGACGGCTTCGAGGGGATTGTTGTCCGGGTCACCGAGGCGCAGGATGTTAGATATGAGAGTGGAACGGGTCTCTTTCACCTCTGGTTTGCTAACTTCATCTAATGCGAATGACAGTGTCCCTACGATTGAGTTGCGGATAACGGCAGTGAATTTATGGTAAAAACTTTCGTTTTCGCGCTAGTACGAAGTCAGATAACAAGTATTGTCTAAATCACGTTGGAGTCACCTTGATGTGTGACTTTCCTTCTTCCTGAAAGTCTATTTCATCGTCGTCGAAGTCGACACCACTGCGGACTGTCAGAAATACTCGCGAGGAGAGTGGGGAAATTGTACATGATGGTGATACGGTAGCTGAAGCCATCCAATTTCTTTGCAATTGGTTCCCATTTTTCAATTTCCATAGGGCTCTCTCCATCTGTCAGGAGTACTATTCTGCCTGTCCAGGATCGCTTGGTGCGGAGGTAATTGCTCAACGTTTCAGCTCCGACAATTAGGGCATCGACAGCTAAACACGGCGTGAGGCTCGTTAAGGGTCAACAAGGGGAGGACGACAGACGATCTCCTGCCACGTCAGATGCTTGGAGAGAGGCTAACTTTGTCAGAGTGTCTGCGGTCGGCTGGGCGATTGGAATAAGTTCAGAGACATTATCATAACCCCCGTCTGCTCTGTTGACAATGTTGTCCGTCTCTTTTCGCGAATTCATGTTATCAGGGCCTCGTTCTCTTTACCTAAAGTACGTACCCTCTGTCCCGAAGAGAATGACACCGCATTGGTCTGTTTTCCTGCCGTTGAAGATCTAAGGCGTGTTCAACCAGATTGAGGATGGCATGGGAGATTTGAGGCAAACCATTTCTTGTATCTTCAACATAGCGAACTGCAATGACCATTGGAGATGGGTGACTTGTTTGGTGCGAAGTTCGCCGTTTGGGCCAGAAGGGAGTTCGAGGGTACGTGTCCTGGCCATAGTTGGGGACACGTCGACAAGGAAGATAGTAGCAGTTGACTTTGGAGTGTAAGCATATATGTGTGTATTTTTTGTGAGGGGTACTTACACCCGCTCCTGGAGGCATGACTGACTGGGAATGAAAGGTCGCGTCGTCGTGTGGGAATGTGTGAATGACGCGACGTGTCACGTGATGAATTCGGAGATTGAAAAGAAAGTGGCTGAGGAATGGGGGAGTCGTCTCTTCAGCAGGCGTGTAAACACGAGCGACACGAAAAACCCAGAAACGGTCGCTAGACACACCGACGCGCGACACTCCCGAATGACAAATGGCGACTCCAAATCTCGCTCATCACAACCAACTTCAGCTTCTCGGTCAACAACAACGTCAGCAGAATCCCGCCTACGCAAAGGAGAGAGTCCAGGCAATCGTCCAGGTATCCTCTCCTCTTTCTCCCACACATACACCTCAGTTCACACTTTAACTTCCAGCGTATACATCACCTCCGCTCGCAGGGTTTTACCCCAGATAATAATCCAGAGCTTCACACTCTCATACGTTTTATCACCAACCTTCAGACCCAGCAAGCTCAGCAGAATGGTGTGTCTATCCATACACCTCATACGCCCCTCATTGGCTTAATTTCGCTCTACATAGCTCGTCTCGTACACCAGGAACACTCAATCCAAGAGCCATCCCTCGCCGTGAATGGACACCCCTCTCTCCCGCAGCAGACACAGCCCACTTTGAATGGGACGACAGTCTCCCCTCAAAGTTCCCTTGGTTCTGGCTCTTTCCCGACCAACCCCCCTCATCCTGGGCCTTCTACTACACCGGTCTCGTTCACATCGGAGCAGATAAACATCCTCCGCGCCCAAATTCAAGCCTTCAAGAATTTACAGCGTGGTCTCCCGGTTCCTGCAGAGCTGCAGAATATTATCCGCCCCCCACAGTCTAACAACCCAGAAATCGACATGTTACTGTCCGCACAACTTGTCGCAAAGGTTGCTGACAATACTACCAAGGTACAGAAAGCTTCGAGTGAAGCCCCTCCAACGCATTCGGCGCCAGAAACCCCAGCCACACCGGCTAATCAAGATACTACAGTCAAGCTCGAGGGTACCCCTCAACTGGACGATGTCTCCAAAGCCGTCATGCAGGATGAGGATCCTGACGCACCCCTTTACCCCTACAATGCCTACCTCCACCCTTTCACCCACCTGAAGGTTGTTGGCACTTCTCCAGAAGCCTACGCCACTCGTCTTCAGCGTCTTCTTGTACCTTCCATCATGCCATTAGGTCTCGATCCGCACCAGCTTATCAACGAGCGTCGACGTTTTGTCGAGGCACGGATCCACCACAGGATACATGAGCTTGAAGCTATGTCCTCTACAATAGGGGATGGAGGACTTGAACCCATCGTCGATGACGAGAGCAAGGAGAACGTCGTCAAATCCGAACATGGGGCCTCCAAGAAAGCTCTCAACCTCGACTACGTCCACCCACCGGCCACTGCTCATGGAAAGCTGCGCGCTGTGATCGAACTCAAATCACTTCGCGTGCTCGACAAGCAACGAGCCATGCGCGCTATGGTTGCCGAACGTCTCACACACGGCTCCTTACTCCCACTCAACCGCTCGGACTTCCGCCGAGTGCGCAAACCTGCAATGCGTGATACCCACATGACTGAGAACCTCGAGCGCAAGCAGCGCGTTGATCGCGAGCGGCGTGCTAAGCAGAAGCATGTTGAACAACTCAGTATCATCTGCGCTCATGGCCGAGAAGTACTTTCCGTGAATCGCACTGCGCAGGACCGTGTCATTCGCCTCGGCAGATCCGTCCTCTCATTCCACACCCATGCTGAGCGCGAGGAACAGAAGCGTATTGAGCGCATTTCCAAGGAGCGTCTCAAGGCCCTCAAGGCAGACGACGAAGAGGCTTATATGAAACTCATCGACACTGCCAAGGACACACGCATCACCCATTTGTTGAAGCAGACGGATACCTACCTAGATTCACTTGCTCAAGCAGTCCTTGCCCAGCAGATCGAGGGTCCCCTCGATGCGGTAGAAGAGGCAGCGAGCGAAGAGACTTTCGGTGCCCAGTCATTTGATGACCCACAGGAAGACAAGGGCAAGATTGATTATTATGCTGTCGCGCACAGGGTCAGGGAGAAGGTCTCTAAGCAGCCGGCTCTTTTGATCGGTGGCACTCTCAAGGATTACCAGGTGAAGGGCCTGCAGTGGATGGTCAGCCTGTACAACAATAGGCTGAATGGTATCCTTGCGGACGAAATGGTAACGTCCTGTGTACCAATGTTACGTGCGAGCTGATCTGGTTACTTTCAGGGTCTTGGCAAAACTATTCAAACTATTTCTCTTGTCGCGTTCCTCATCGAGGTCAAGAAGCAACGAGGCCCCTACCTAGTCGTCGTCCCGTTGTCCACAATGACCAATTGGTCTGGGGAATTTGCCAAGTGGGCGCCGGCGGTAAAAACAATTTCCTACAAGGGCAACCCTATGCAACGCCGGGCTCTTCAGACGGAGCTCAGGGTTAACCAGTTCCAGGTGTTACTCACGACGTATGAGTACATCATCAAGGATCGACCTGTTCTGAGCAAGATGAAATGGGTTCACATGATCATTGGTCAGGAATACCTCTTTATTACAAGGCACTCACTAACTGTACGATAGATGAGGGCCATCGTATGAAGAACACCCAATCCAAGCTTTCCCAGACGCTCTCCACGTACTATCACTCGCGCTATCGCCTCATCCTCACGGGTACTCCTTTGCAGAACAACCTTCCTGAGTTGTGGTCGCTACTTAACTTTGTACTTCCTAAAATCTTCAACTCCGTCAAGTCGTTTGATGAGTGGTTCAACACTCCTTTTGCCAACTCGGGCACACCTGACAAGATTGAACTGAACGAAGAAGAGGCACTGCTCATTATCCGTCGTCTTCATAAAGTGCTACGGCCTTTCTTACTGCGTCGCCTGAAGAAGGACGTCGAGGCCGAGTTGCCCGATAAAGTCGAGAAAGTTGTCAAGGTGAAGATGAGCGCGCTGCAGGCGCAATTATACAAGCAAATGAAGAAGTACAAGATGATCGCGGCTGGAAACGATAAACCTGGGTATGTACCACATAGCTTCAACTACACCTGAAGAGCAGCCTCCTCACTTGCGGTCCGCTTCGGTTATAGGAAAACAGGCGGTGTGAAAGGTCTGAGCAATGAGCTCATGCAGCTTCGCAAGATTTGCCAGCACCCATTCTTGTTCGAGAGCGTCGAGGACAAGATCAACCCAGCCGGTCTCATTGACGACAAGCTCATCCGTACTTCTGGTAAAATCGAGTTGTTGTCTCGCGTTCTTCCCAAGTTTTTCGCCACTGGGCACAGGGTATGCACCGTTGTCTTCATCTCAATGTGTTCCATGGCTAATTTCCGGTTAGGTTCTCATCTTTTTCCAGATGACGAAGGTCATGGATATCATGGAAGACTTCCTCAAAATGATGGGTTGGAAATACCTGCGTCTGGATGGTGGTACAAAGACCGAAGAGCGCGCTGGTCATGTGCAGCAATTCAACGCGAAGGACTCGGACATCACGGTCTTCATTCTTTCCACCAGAGCTGGTGGTCTCGGTCTGAATTTGCAGACGGCTGACACAGTCATTATTTTTGACTCAGATTGGAACCCCCATGCCGATCTGCAGGCCCAGGACCGTGCCCACCGTATTGGCCAGACGAAATCGGTTCGAATCCTGCGGTTCATCACAGAAAAAAGTGTGGAAGAAGCGATGTATGCTCGTGCACGGTACAAACTCGACATCGATGACAAGGTCATCCAGGCCGGTCGCTTTGACAACAAGTCAACGCAAGAAGAACAAGAAGAGTTCCTGCGTTCCATTCTCGAAGCTGACCAAGAAGAGGAGAATGAGGAAGCGGGCGACATGAATGACGAGGAGATCAATGAGATCATCGCCCGTTCAGACGACGAAGCTCGTCTCTTCGCAGAAATGGATATGCAGCGCGATCGCGACGCAGTCACGCACTGGAAGGCAGTAGGCAATCGCGGCAAGCCCCCACCGCCTCTCATCACAACCGAAGAGTTGCCAGATTGCTATCGCACGGACGAGCCATTTGAGGTAAAGGATGAAATTGAAGAAGCTGAAGGCCGCGGTCATCGTCGTCGCGCAGTTATTAATTACAATGACGGCCTTAGCGATGACCAGTGGGCTCTGGTATGTACACCACTGTTACTTTCCGACTACGACTCACGTAGGTTGGTCTCATCAGGCGTTGGAAGAGGGCGAAGATATCCAGCAACTTTCCGAGCAAGCCCGGCTCAAGCAGGCACGAAGGGCGGCCAAGCTGGAATCTGGCTCTGGCACGCCAATGTCTGAAGGTGGCCGTGGTCGTGGGCGCAAGGGTAAAGCCAAGATGAATGAGATTGATTTCGAACCTGTGAACGGCAAGCGGAAGCGCGGTGTGAATAATAAGTCAATGTCTGTCACACCCTCTGTGATGGATGACGATGAGGAGGATCGCGACATGGTACGTCGGTTTTTCTCTTTGATCAGAAATCGTTTTCCTGACAATCGTGAAGAAACGACGGAAGCTCAAAATCGTTGAAATGCCGACAGCTGTCAAGGAGCGCATGAAGAAGGCATTTAATGAGTGCTTCAAGGCCATCACGAACTGCGCCGACGAAAACGGCCGCAAGCGCTGCGATCTCTTCCGGGAGCTGCCCGACAAGCGCGAATACCCAGACTACTACCGCATCATCCCATCTCCCATCGCTCTCTCGCACATACGCAAACGCATCAATACGCACCAGTACAAGGTCGTGACGGCCTTCCGTGACGACGTGCGGCTTATGATCACCAACGCGCGGACGTACAACCAAGAAGGCTCCTGGGTCTACATCGATGCGGTCGAGATGGAGAAGGTGTTCGATGCCGCGTACGCGCGCCATGTGGCCAACTCGGGACTCCCGGGCGCTGACATGACGTTGGTCGTCGCGGGCGGAGGTAGTCTGGATGAGGCGCTCACGCCAATGGATGAGGATCGCGAGGAGGGCCGACCGCCACCAAAGACGAAGACCGGACGGAAACAGATCGTCAGCGATGACGAATACCTCACACCCAGCGACGACGAGTGAAGCACAATTGTCTGGCAGTCCCCGTATTCTCCACGCTCTTACCCTACCTTTTTTTTACCTATCGGGTATCGTGATCTCATCGACCTTATATCTGTCCCTTTCTTACTGTCTCCAGGTCTCATGGGACTGCTACGTCTGTTCTCTTTCCCCCTCAATTTACGCTTCCGGTCTGCTAAACTACTTGTAGAATCACAGTTTTGTATTTGTTTA